>Ga0228698_1000880_pt1 | contig 17386 bp, 14 predicted proteins | sample McNCre117_Aug_MG_FD_178015 | JGI IMG/M metagenome (GOLD analysis project Ga0228698, IMG submission 178015) | Freshwater microbial communities from McNutts Creek, Athens, Georgia, United States - 1-17_Aug_MG | ecosystem: Environmental > Aquatic > Freshwater > Creek | place: USA: Georgia...
TTCCTGAGATGCCCAGATGGCGGAATTGGTAGACGCACTAGTTTCAGGTACTAGCGAGTAACTTCGTGGAGGTTCGAGTCCTCTTCTGGGCACCAACAATGGTAATGCAGATAAACAAAAAGCCGCTCCCAAAGAGCGGCTTTTTTGTTGGTCTGACAGTACTTTCACGCCGACCCATTTACTTTCACGCCGACCCATTTAAATCGGCTGCGCGATCAGGTCGTGGCCCTGAGCACTCACGATGCGGGCCTTCGTGAACTCCCCTACTTTCAATGTCTTGCTGATCTTTTCGGGCGGCAACAAACGGACCACGCCATCAATTTCCGGTGCATCGGCGTAGCTGCGACCCACACCGCCTTTTTTCCCCAAACCAGGCGCCGAATCCACCAGCACCTGCATCGTTGCCCCCACGCGCCGCTGCAATCGCGCAGCCGATACCCGTTCGGCCACTTCCATAAACCGGGCACGCCGCTCTTCACGCAACTCCGCCGGCAACATTCCGGGCAACCCGTTCGCTGTTGCGCCATCTACCGGGCTGTATGCGAAACAGCCCGCGCGGTCAATCTGGGCTTCTTCAAGGAATGAAAGCAGGTGGGCAAACTCTTCTTCGGTCTCACCGGGGAAGCCGGCAATAAAGGTACTGCGGATCACCAACTCAGGACAGACCTTGCGCCACTCCTGAATGCGTTCAAGATTCTTTTCTCCGCTTGCAGGCCGCTTCATGCGACGCAATACATCGGGATGGCTGTGCTGCAACGGCACGTCGAGATAGGGCAACACCAATCCACTGGCCATCAAAGGCAATATGTCATCCACGCTGGGATACGGATAGACATAGTGCAATCGCACCCAAGCGCCGTACGGCTGGGCAATCTCGCCCAAGGTTTGCACCAATTCCAGCATCCGGGTCTTTACGGGTTTGCCATCCCAAAAGCCCGTGCGGTATTTCACGTCCACCCCATAGGCCGACGTGTCCTGACTGATCACCAACAGTTCCTTGACGCCCCCTTCAAATAAAGCGCGCGCCTCTGACAGTACGTCGCCCACGGGGCGCGAAACCAAGTCGCCGCGCATGCTGGGAATGATGCAAAACGTGCACCGGTGATTGCAGCCCTCGCTGATCTTCAGGTAGGCGTAGTGCTTGGGCGTGAGTTTGATGCCGGCAATACCAAATGCGTTAGGGACCAGGTCAACAAACGGATCGTGCGGTTTGGGCAGATGGGTGTGAACCGCGTCCATGACTTCCTGCGTAGCGTGCGGTCCGGTGACCGCCAACACCTTGGGATGCATCTCCCGGATCATGTTGCCGCCGCCCTGCCCGGTTTTCGCGCCCAGACAGCCGGTAACGATCACACGCCCGTTCTCCGCAAGCGCTTCGCCAATGGTGTCCAAGCTCTCTTGCACCGCATCGTCAATGAACCCGCAGGTATTGACGATCACAAGGTCTGCGCCTTGAAAGGTCTTGGAAGTCTGATAACCCTCCGCACTGAGGCGGGTCAGGATCAACTCAGAATCGGTAAGCGCTTTGGGGCAGCCGAGGCTGACAAAGCCGACTTGCGGAACTTTAGCGGCTGGAACAAGGGTAGTTGGTGCTTCACTCATCCCCCGATTGTCCCAGCATTTGCATGGGCGCCGCGCCGCAGGCCTATCGCCTAGCGTTTGATGCCGAGGCTACCCAGAAACTGCTCCGTCTGCTTTTGCATTTGCTCTTGCATCTGGGTAAACACATTGGCGCCCATCACACCCTTGACCATCGGTGACTGCATGTCCATCAAGGCCTGCATATTTTTCTCTAGGTAGCCGCCCATGAAGCCCTGCATGGCGTGGCCATAAAAGCGAATGATGTTGGACAGAACCGGCGCGGTAAACATGGGGGAGCCGTGCGCCTCTTCTTCCAGAATGATCTGAAGCAGGATGCTGCGCGTCAAATCGTCACCCGATTTCGCATCACGCACCACGAAAGTTTCGCTATTCATGACCAACTGCTTGATTTCCGTCAGCGTGATGTAGCTGGACGTATCCGTGTCATACAGGCGGCGATTGGGGTATTTCTTGATCACGCGCTCGGCGGAAGGTGTGTCGGGAGTGTTATTTTTTGTCATGTTTGTATGTGCTTCCTCTGCGAAGCACCCAATGTACTGCACTGCAGCACATTTTAGAGACCGCCCCATACCGGGCCTTCAATGGAATACCCTAGTATGTTTTTTGGCGCCTCTACTTGTTCCGATAATGTCAACTGATCAACGCAAGGATTCACTTCAATGGCCAACAACTTTGTAATGGCTGGCGTGATGGGCTGGCCGGTGGGCCACTCTCGCTCCCCGGTTATCCATAACCACTGGATTCGCCAATATGGCCTCCAAGGCGCGTACGGCCTGTTCCCGGTACAGCCCGGAAAACTGGAAGATGCCATTCGCGGGCTGCCCGCTTTAGGGTTGGCTGGATGCAACGTCACCATTCCGCACAAAGTGGACGCCATGAAGCTGATGGATGTTGTAGACCCGCTGGCGCGCCGCATGGGCGCCATCAACACCATCGTGGTGGCGCCGGATGGTGCGCTGCATGGTTTCAACAACGATGGCTACGGTTACATCCAAAGCTTGCGCGATGCCAGCCCCAACTGGCAGGCCAATGCCGGTCCGGCCACAGTGCTGGGCGCTGGTGGCGCTGCGCGAGCCGTCGTGCTCAGCCTGCTGGATCAAGGCGCGAGCGAGATTCGCCTCATCAATCGCACCAAAAGCAAAGCGCAGGATATGGCCGACGAATTCGGCGCAGCGGTGCACGTGTTTGATTGGGCAGAGCGCCATGAGGCACTGACCGGCTGCGCCCTGCTGATCAACACCACCAACCAAGGCATGCACGGACAACCCGCTTTGGACATTCAACTGGACCGCCTGCCGCAGTCAACGCTGGTTTCAGACGCGGTCTATATTCCGCTGGAAACACCGCTATTGAAAGAAGCCCGACTGCGTGGCAACGCCACGGTCAATGGCCTCGGGATGCTGCTCAATCAGGCGCGCCCGGCATTCAAGGCCTGGTTTGGCGTGATGCCCGACATCACTGACGAATTGCGGACTGCGATCATGGCGACCTTTTAGCTTTGTAAGCCTGCAAAAAAGCCGCCCGGAGCAGTATTGGCGGCTTACATACAAGGCTTTGTAGAGGGTAGACGCGCATTTGGACTCGAAACAATCAACTTCGTTAATGCGCCCACCAAACTGTTCGAATCCGCACTAACAAACACCGCCAAGCCAATCAAATAAAGAATTGGCAAGGGTTCCGCCCCAGCGATTCGAGGCACATGTGTGCCCGTGGTCCGCAAAGGCTAAACCAGCTAACGCTGAGCTTCCGCTTTGCGTTGGACCACCATCAATTCGTCAGGAGGTTGGGCCCGTGTCCTACTCAATTCAGTGGCACCCGCACGGTGCCTACAAAAAATTCGATGGCGCCATCAAAATGGCAGAGTTATTGGAGTCGCTGACGCGCGTTCAATGCCATCCGGACTACGACAAATTCCAATTCACAATCACCGATTTTTTGGACGCGAAGTACCTTGGTTTCAGTGAATCAGAACTGATGCTGTACGGCGCGCATGTCCTTGGCGGCGAATACGTCAACAAAAAACTACTGGTCGGGATCGTGGCAACCGATCCTGAAATACTCCATTTGCTGAGGAACAGTTATGAGCCACTTGTCCGCTACTTGGTAGGCTACTTTTCAACTGTCAATGCGTGTGAAAGCTGGGTTTCAGAAAAAACTGGCATCGCTGTTGAATTTCGGCGCAATTGACTTACCGCAACACACCAACTGGTGCCAGTGCACTGCCGTTGACATTGCGCAATCTGCCCTGCGGCATCACACGCTGTTTTGTTGATGTAGCGTAATGCTGGCGCGGACCGGTTCCGTTATGCCGGCTCATTGATTTGCGTCGCGGGTCCCTGAATGAGCCGCCTGCCTTGGTCGCCATACGTGACGCCGTGAAAAGCATAAACCAGCCCTCCACTGCTACGCACAGTGCAAAAAATGCAGCGTGCGTTCCCGCTCTCTAAGCGTGCAATATGGATGAACTCCCGGTCCCCGATGGCGTCCGCATCTAGCGTGGACGCTGGGACTTCCAACTCGCGGCAGGCAGCAACCGCCAAAACGGCTGGCAACTTCAGAAGTTCCCTGCTCAGGGTCACTTCCTTTGTACCTCCGTCAATGAAATCCGGCTGCACGTCCATTTCCTGGTAAACGACCTCCGAATTCGTTTCAGCACAAATAAACAACGCAGGCGCGATGGGGTCTGCAGCGGCGACCATCGGAGCCAGATGGAGCGCGGAAATGGTGTGCATGAACCGCATCAGAGAGAGGTCATCGATCATGGCGAATAGCGGTGGAGGGGGGAGTTGATTCATCCTACACGCCAGACATTGAGCCAAAGGCTTGCGGACTCAATGGCGCCTGTCCGCACTTTTTCGAAACAGCCAGAAATCATGCGCAGGCAAAATGCAAATACAAACGAAAAACCCTTGCAAATCAATGACTTGCAAGGGTTTGTATTTGGTAGGCGCAATTGGACTCGAACCAACGACCCCCACCATGTCAAGGTGGTGCTCTAACCAGCTGAGCTATGCGCCTATGAATCTAAGCCTTCGATTATAGCCCAAAAAGTAGCGCCTCCTCACAAAGGCAAGCAAATGTATTTCCAAGCGCCTGCGCATCAGCCATAATTGACGTTTACGTAAACGTCAACTAAACCCATCTCAACAGGAGCTCTCCATGGAAATTACAGGCAAAGTTTTTATCGTTACCGGCGGCGCTTCCGGCTTGGGTGAAGGCACAGCACGCATGCTGGCTTCGCTGGGCGGCAAGGTCGTGATTGCCGACATGCAAGTTGAAAAAGGCGAAGCCGTTGCAAAGGAAATCGGCGGCGCGTTTGTGAAGTGCGACGTCAGTAGCGAAGCCGATGGCCAGGCCGTCATTAATCAAGCCGTTTCGATGGGCAAATTGATGGGTCTGGTGAACTGCGCCGGTATCGCTCCCGGTGAAAAAACGGTGGGCAAAAGCGGCGCCCATGCTCTGGCAACTTTTTCCAAATGCATCACCGTCAACCTGGTAGGCAGTTTCAACATGATCCGACTGGCTGCCGAGGCCATGTGCAAAAACGAGCCGGAGTCCACCGGCGAGCGCGGCGTGATGATCTCTACTGCGTCTGTTGCCGCATATGACGGCCAAATGGGCCAGGCCGCCTACAGCGCATCCAAGGGCGGTGTTGTCGGCATGACTTTGCCTATTGCTCGCGATCTCGCACGCAACGGCATTCGCAACATGACCATTGCCCCCGGCATCTTCGGAACACCCATGATGTTTGGCATGCCCCAGGAAGTACAGGACTCACTGGCCGCAGCCGTACCATTCCCCTCTCGCTTGGGCACACCACAGGACTATGCCAAGCTGGCACGTCACATCTTTGAAAATGACATGCTGAACGGCGAAGTGATTCGTCTGGACGGCGCTATTCGCCTGGCACCACGCTAAACCGGTACCCGCTTTGCTAGACACCAAAGCCATCGTCAGCGGAAATAACCGCTCCATTGATGAAGTGGCTTTGGTCCGAGCACAGGGTCACCAGCATGGCATCCAGGTCGGCAGGCTGCCCCACCCGTTTGCGGGGCAACATATTCACCAGCTTTTGGCCAGCATCGGTTTGCCAATGGCGGTGATTGATTTCTGTGTCAATGTAGCCGGGGCACAACGCGTTCACATTGATGCCGTATTTGCCCCACTCCAAGGCCATGGCCTTGGTCATGTGAATCACTGCAGCCTTGCTCATGCAATACGTGCCAATCTGAGGCAACACTTTCAAACCCGCCACCGATGCCACATTCACAATGCGGCCGCCCGTGTAGCTCCCCGGAGCCGCACCTTTTGCGCGCGCGAGCATGCGTTTGCCCACTTCCTGGGCAACAAAAAAAGCGCCCTTCACATTGGTGTCAAAAATGAAGTCAAAGTCCTCCGGCATCACATCCTGCAAACGCTGCGTGGTGCTCACGCCCGAGTTGTTCACCAGAATGTCGATGGACCCGACTTCGGTTTCCGCGTGGGCCACCGCCGATTTGATGGAATCATGGTCGGTGACGTCCAGCTCAATCACATGGGCATCCCCGCCTTCACCATCAATGAAAGCACGCAAGTCCTTGAGCCTTTCTACGCGTCGGCTCGCCAGCACGACGGCGGCGCCAGCGGCGGCCAGAGTTTTGGCAAATTGCGCGCCCAGACCGCTGCTCGCGCCGGTGACAAAGGCGACGCGTCCGGACAGGTCGATGGTGTATGACATTGGTATTCCTTCATTGCGTTAAGGCGCACTGACGGCCCCGGAAACCCGGATGCGCAGCGCATAAAATCTTTCTCAACCCTTACTTATTATCCAGCGAGACCTTTCATGACCCCTCAGGAAATCTTGGCCCAGTATGGCCCACGCGAATCAATGGAATACGACGTGGTGGTCGTGGGCGGCGGACCGGCCGGTCTGTCGGCTGCCATCCGCCTCAAACAACGCGCACAGGAAACCGGAAAAGAAGTCTCAGTTGTGGTGCTGGAAAAAGGGTCCGAGCCCGGCGCACACATTTTGTCGGGCGCCATCATGGACCCGATTGCGCTGAATGAACTCATCCCCGACTGGAAAGAAAAAGGCGCTCCGTTGCACCAGCTCGTAACCGACGACGCCGTGAGTTTCCTGAGCGAAAAGTCCGCCTTTCGCACGCCCAACTTCCTGCTGCCGCCCTGCGTGCAGAACCATGGCTGCTACATCATCAGTCTGGCCGAAGTGACACGCTGGCTGGCTACCCAGGCAGAAGCGCTGGGCGTCGAGATATTCCCCGGCTTTACAGCTGCTGAAGTGCTGTTCAATGAAGACGGTTCCGTCAAAGGCGTGGCCACTGGCAACATGGGCATCGGCAAGGACGGTGAGCCCACCGAAAATTTCCAGATCGGCATGGAGTTGCTGGGCAAATACACCATCTTCGCCGAAGGTGCACGCGGCCATCTGGGCAAGCAGTTGATCGCCAAATTTGCACTGGACGCTGATGCCGACCCGCAAACCTACGGCATTGGCATCAAGGAAATCTGGGAAGTGGACCCCAGCCGCCATCAGCCCGGCTTTGCCTTCCATACCGCAGGCTGGCCCATGGACGACGCAACCTACGGCGGCGCATTCATGTACCACATGCCCGACAACAAAGTGGCCATGGGTTTTGTTACCGGCCTGAACTACGCCAACCCCTACATCAGCCCGTTTGAAGAATTCCAGCGCTGGAAAACCCACCCCAACATCCGCTACTACCTCGAAAACGACAAGGGCGAAGTCACCGGCAAACGCCTGGCCTACGGCGCTCGAGCCATCACGGCGGGTGGCCTGATGTCGTTGCCCAAGACCGTATTCCCGGGCGGTGCGTTGGTGGGCTGCAATGCAGGCTTCCTGAACACCAGCCGAATCAAAGGCAGCCACGCGGCCATCAAGACCGGCGCGCTGGCGGCGGAGGCTGCATTCGACGCATTGCAAGCCGGTCGCCAGCACGACGAACTGAGCGCCTTCCCCGAAGCCTTTGAGAAGAGCTGGTTGTTTGCCGAATTGAACAAAGCGCGCAACTTCAAGAGCTGGTTCAAGAAGGGCCTGGCCGTGGCCTCCATCATGAATGGCGTGGAGCAATTTGTACTGCGCGGACATTTCCCATGGACGCTGCGCCGCGACAAGCCCGACCACGCCTACCTGAAGCCCGCTGCAGAGTGCACGCCCATCGTGTACCCCAAGCCGGACGGCAAGATCACATTCGACAAGAACTCCAGCGTGTTTTTGGCCAATGTGAACCACGAGGAAAACCAGCCTGCCCACCTGACACTGAAAGATGCGTCGGTGCCGGTCAAGGTCAACCTGGCGAAATACGCGGGCCCTGAAGCGCGCTACTGCCCGGCCGGCGTGTATGAGTTTGTGAAGGAAGACAACGGCACCGACCGCCTGCAAATCAATGCGCAGAATTGTGTGCACTGCAAAACCTGCGACATCAAGGACCCAACGCAAAACATCGTCTGGGTTACGCCCGAAGGCAGCGGCGGCCCCAACTACGCCGACATGTAAGTCCAGCCCTGCTGGCGCCCTGAAAAGCCCATCTCCGGATGGGCTTTTTTCGTTCGGGTTTCATATGGCGCAAAGTGATCGAAAAGTGTCGCATCCAGTGCATGTAGAATCTCGTCCGTTCAGGAGAGAGCCTCCCACTGAGGAGGCCGCCGAAGGCGCAGGACTGCTGATTGCAGCAGTCTGAACGCTCAGGCAAAAGGACTGACAAGCGTCGTGTGGTCACCCGCACGACGACACCCCACTGGAGAGAGGCTGCCTATACGGCAGTCCACCGAAGGAGCAAATCGCGACCAGCCCAGCGCTGCACCGCGGCCAATCTCTCAGGTAAAGAGGACAGCGGGGGCAAACCACGGAATGTTTTTCACTAAACAGCCGTGCCTATTTATTTGCCCCTGGAGATGCCACTTGTCCGCCCCTATCGCTTCCGCCCCGCTGCTGACCACGCCCCTGAACGCCCTGCACCTTGAACTTGGCGCTCGCATGGTGCCCTTTGCCGGCTATTCGATGCCCGTGCAATACCCCGCTGGCCTGATGGCCGAACACCACCACACACGCAACGCCGCCGGTTTGTTTGATGTGTCCCATATGGGGCAATTGCGTCTGGTGGGCCCCAACGCTGCGGCCGCCTTTGAGAGCTTGATGCCGGTTGATGTGATCGACCTGCCGGTAGGCAAACAGCGCTACGGACTGCTGCTCAATGACGACGGCGGCATCATGGACGACTTGATGTTTGTCCGCCGCGAGGCCGACATCTTCGTTGTGGTCAACGGCGCTTGCAAAGTGGCAGACATGGCCCACATACAGGCCCGCATCGGCACGCGCTGTGAAGTGATTCCCATGCCGGAGATGGCCTTGCTGGCGCTGCAAGGACCGCAGGCAGTTACCGCCTTGTCGCGTCTGGCACCCGGCGTGGAAAAGCTGGTGTTCATGACCGGCGGCAACTTCAAGGTGCAAGCCGAGAACCAAACCATCGACGTGTTCCTGACCCGCAGCGGCTACACCGGCGAAGACGGGTTCGAGATCTCCGTCCACAGTGACCACGCCGACACGCTGGCCCGCGCGCTGCTGGCACAACCCGAAGTCAAGCCCATCGGCCTGGGCGCACGCAACTCCCTGCGTCTGGAAGCCGGCCTGTGCCTGTACGGCAACGACATCAACACCGAAACCAATCCGGTTGAAGCCAACCTGCTCTGGGCCATTCAAAAAGTGCGCCGCGCTGGTGGCGCACGTGCAGGTGGTTTCCCCGGTGCCGACAAGATACTGGCGCAAATTGGCCAGGCCCCCGAAGGTGCCCGCAAACGCGTGGGTCTGGTCGCGCTGGAGCGTATTCCGGTGCGCGACCACACGCCGCTGCAAGACCTGGACGGCAACGCCATCGGCGAAGTCACCAGCGGCCTGCTCGGCCCCACGGTGGATAAGCCGGTTGCTATCGGCTATGTGCCGGTTGCACTGTCTGCATTGGGCACCCGCGTCAACGCCATCGTGCGTGGCAAACCGGTGCCCATGGAAGTGGCGCCCATGCCCTTCACGCCCAACCGCTATTTCCGTGGCTAAACTGCCCCGGGCTTTTCACTTTTCGCAATCCATCTTTCGCTTTATTCCCACATTAAGGAAATCACCATGACGATCAAATACACCCAAGAACACGAATGGCTGCAACTCGATGGCGACGTTGCCACCGTGGGCATCACCGTCCACGCCCAAGACGCGCTGGGCGATGTGGTGTTTGTCGAGCTGCCCGAAGTGGGCAAGACATTTGCACAAGGCGACGTGGCCGGTGTGGTCGAGTCGGTCAAGGCTGCGGCCGATGTGTACATGCCCGTGAATGGCACCGTCACCGAAGTCAATGAAGACCTGCGTGCCGACCCGGCTCTGGCCAACAGCGACCCGCTGGGCAAAGGCTGGTTCTTCAAGATCACCGTGTCCGACCGCAGCCAGTTTGACGCGCTGATGGACGAGACCGCCTACACCCAGTTTTCGGCATAAGCCCGCCCACCTCCCGACCGAACGCCCCGCCCGATTGCCATGACAGTGAACGCCTCCACCCCCACCCTTGCAGAACTTGAAAACAGCAGCGAATTCATCGCCCGCCACATCGGCATTTCTCCCGCCGATGAGCAGCACATGCTGCAGGCGATCGGCGAGCCCAGCCGGGCCGCGCTGATCGAGAGCATCGTGCCGCGCAGCATTGCGCGCGCCAGCGCCATGCCGATTCCGGCGGCGGTGACCGAGGCTGCAGCCTTGGCAGAAATGAAAGCCATCGCCGCCAAGAACAAACTGTTCAAGAGCTTCATCGGACAGGGCTACTACGGCACGCACACACCGGGCGTGATCCTGCGCAACATTCTGGAAAACCCCGCCTGGTACACCGCCTACACGCCCTACCAGGCCGAAATTTCGCAGGGCCGTATGGAGGCGTTGGTGAACTTCCAGACCATGGTCTGCGACCTCACCGCCATGCCGATCGCCAATGCGTCCATGCTGGACGAAGCGACCGCTGCTGCCGAGGCCATGACGCTGGCCAAGCGCAGCGTCAAGAGCAAAAGCAATGTGATGGTGGTGGCCGGTGACTGCCATGCACAAACCATCGAAGTGTTGCAAACCCGCGCAGCGCCCTTGGGTCTGGAAATCAAGGTCGCCAACTCGGCCGAAGAGTGGGCTACTTTGTTGGAAGGCGACTTTTTCGCCGTACTGGTGCAGTACCCCGCCACCAGCGGACGCGTGGACGACTGGGCGCCGGAGGTTGCCAAGGTACATGCCAAGCAAGCGGCGTTCATCGCCGCCGCCGACCTGCTGGCCCTCACCCTGCTCACACCGCCCGGCGAATGGGGTGCCGACATTGTGGTGGGCACCACGCAGCGCTTTGGCATGCCGCTGTGCAACGGCGGCCCGCACGCTGCCTACATGGCCTGCCGCGATGAATACAAGCGCTCCATGCCGGGCCGTCTGGTCGGCGTGAGTGTGGACGCGCACGGCAACCCGGCCTATCGCCTGGCGCTGCAAACCCGCGAACAGCACATCCGCCGCGAGAAAGCCACCTCCAACATCTGCACGGCGCAGGTTCTGCCCGCCGTTGTCGCCAGCATGTACGCCGTCTACCACGGCCCCGCCGGACTGCAGCGCATCGCACAGCGGGTGGCAGCCTACACCGGCCTGCTGGCCAAAGGCCTGCAAAACCTGGGCTACACGCTCACCAGCAGCACCGCGTTTGATACGTTGACGGTCCGCTGTGCCTCGGCAAGTGAAGCCCAGGCACTGGCAGCCAAGGCCGTGGCCAAAGGCGCGAACTTGCGCTTGTCATGGGAGCAATACGTCAGCGTGTCGCTGGATGAGACCACCACGCGTGACGACCTTGCCTTGCTATGGAGCATCTTCGCCAAAGACGGACAAACACTGCCCACGGTCGAGGCGCTGGCGCAGACCGGCGCTTCACTGATCCCGGCCGGATTGCTGCGCAGCAGCCGCTACCTCACCCATCCGGTGTTCAACCGCTACCACTCCGAGACCGGCATGCTGCGCTACATCCGCGCGCTGAGCGACAAAGACCTGGCGCTGGACCGCAGCATGATTCCGCTGGGCAGTTGCACCATGAAGCTCAACGCCACCAGCGAGATGATTCCCATCACCTGGCCGGAGTTCGCCAACATTCACCCGTTCTGCCCCGCTGACCAGCGACAGGGCTACGCCGAGCTGGACGTGCAATTGCGCGACTGGTTGTGTGCGGCGACCGGCTACGCCGGTATCAGCCTGCAGCCCAACGCGGGCAGTCAGGGCGAGTACGCGGGCCTGCTGGCCATTCGCGGCTGGCACGCTTCACGGGGCGAGGCGCATCGCACCATCTGCCTGATCCCCAGCAGCGCCCACGGCACCAACCCTGCCAGCGCCGCCATGGCCGGCATGAGCGTGGTGGTCACCAAATGCGATGCCAATGGCAATGTCGACATGGCCGACCTGCAGGCCCAGTGCGAAAAGCACAGCGCCAACCTCGCCGCGGTAATGATTACCTACCCCAGCACGCACGGCGTGTTCGAAACCCAGGTCAAAGAACTCTGTGCCTTGGTGCACCAGCACGGTGGCCGCGTGTATGTGGACGGCGCCAACATGAATGCGCTGGTGGGCACGGCAGCCCCTGGCGAATTTGGCGGCGATGTGAGCCACCTGAACCTGCACAAGACCTTCTGCATCCCCCACGGCGGCGGTGGCCCCGGTGTGGGTCCGGTCTGCGTGGTGGAAGATCTGGTGCCCTTCCTGCCCGGCCACCAGGCCGGTGGGGTGCAAGGCAAGGTCGGCGCAGTGTCGGCGGCCCCGTTGGGCAATGCGGCCGTGCTGCCCATCAGCTGGATGTACATCCGCATGATGGGTGCCGACGGATTGAAGCACGCCACCGAGGCGGCCATTCTGGCGGCCAACTACATCAGCGTGCGTCTGGCCGACGCCTACCCGACGCTGTACGCCAGCGCCTCGGTCAACGGCCGGGCAGGCCATGTGGCGCACGAGTGCATTCTGGATTTGCGACACTTCAAAGACAGCTGCGGCGTAATGGCCGAAGACGTGGCCAAGCGCCTGATGGACTACGGCTTTCACGCCCCCACGCTGTCATTCCCCGTGCCCAACACCTTGATGGTGGAGCCGACCGAGAGTGAAACCCTGCAAGAGCTGGACCGCTTCATTGACGCCATGCTGGCCATTCGCGCAGAAATTACGCAAGTGGAAAAAGGCGCCTGGCCGCAGGACAACAACCCGCTGAAACATGCACCCCACACGGCGGCCACCGTCGTCGGTGCCGAGTGGGATCGGCCATACGCGCGCGCGCTGGGCGCGTTCCCCGTGGCCGCGCTCCAAGCCAATAAGTACTGGCCCACGGTTGGCCGCGTGGACAACGTCTATGGCGACCGCAACCTGTTTTGCAGCTGCGTGCCGGTAGCGGAGTTGGCCGGGGCCTGAACCGCCGGGTCGCATCGCAAGGTCACGCGCCCCTGTCCCATGCGGCGGGCGCGGCAAATGGCGCAAGGGAAGTGAGGGGCAACCTGCCGATAATCGGGCGGCTTGCCAACTCACTGTTTTGCGGACTTTTTACGATGCGTTTTTCTGTTCAGACCCTTTTCGCCCTGCTGCTGAGTGTTGCCGCGGCGTGGGGACCATCGAATGCCCAAAGCGCAGAAACCGCCCCGCCCAAAGTGACCGTGGTGTTGGCAGGCGGTGGTGCCAAAGGCTTTGCCCACATTGCCGTGCTGCGCAAACTGGAAGAAGACCACATCCCCATCGCCAAGATCATTGGCACCAGCATGGGCGCGGTCATTGGAAGCCTGTATTCCAGCGGCATGAACACGCAGGACATCGAAAAGGTCATCGGCAGCCTGGACCCCGGGCGCATTGCGCTGGACCAGGTGGACCGCATCGAATTGCCGCACCGGGCCCGCGAGTACCAACAGCGCTATCCGGTTGAACTGGAATTGGGTGTCAAGAATGGCCAGCTAACCTTTGCCCGTGGCGTGAGTGACGGCCAGCGTTTCCTGACCCTGATGCAGGAACTCACCGCCCACGTCCCCCCGGACATTCACTTTGACAAGCTCAAGATTCCGTTTCGCGCCATTGCCACGCGCTACCGCGACGGAGAACTGGTGTCGTTTGACCACGGCAGTCTGGCGCTGGTGGTGCGCGCCAGCATGGCGGCACCCGGTGTGTTTGCGCCGGTAGAAATTGAAGGCGAAACCTATGTGGATGGCGGCCTGGTGGCCAACCTGCCAGTGGAAGTGGCTTTGCGGGAGGGGGCGGAAGTCATCGTGGCGTCCTACCTCGGTGACACCGACAAAATTGGCGACAACCTGGACGCGGGCAATGCCCTGAGTGTGGCCAACCGCATGCTGGAAATCCTGATGCGGCAAAACGAGCGGCGCAACATTGCCATGCTGCGCCCACAGGACATTCTGGTGCGCCCGCAATTGCAGAACTTCAACTTCGGAAGTTTCCGCCAGCCCGACGAAATCATCCAGGTCGGCAAACTGGCGGTGGACACTCAGGAGGCGCGGTTCAAGTCCCTGGCCGCGCACTGGAACCCCTCGGCCCCGGCGCCGACACCGGTTGCGACCGAATTCATATCGGGCAATGTCACCATCCAGCGCATACGCGTCACCGGCAACAAAGACGTGCCGACCGCCTACATCGAACGCGAACTGCAAGACATGGTTGGCCAGTTGTACCAGCCGCATCTGGTCGGCCAAAAGCTTGACGTGCTGTATGCCAGCGGCAACTTTGAACGGCTGAATTACAAGCTGGGCCAGATGCGCAATGGCCAATACGAGCTGGTGGTGGACGTCAACGAGAAAACCTACGGCCCCAATTTTCTCAAAACCAGTCTGGGCTTTTACAGCGAAAGCAGTGGCACCAACCTGTTCTCCATCGGGGTGGGCTACCGCCGGCCCTGGTTGACGCCGCAGGGTTTGGAAGTGCAAGCCGATGTGCGCGGCGGCTCGCAAAGCGAATTGGCCTTGCGCGCCTTCCAACCACTGGGTAACCGCTGGGGCGTGAGCGGCTACGGCAGCTACAACAGCAGTGAACTGTCCATTTACCGCCCCGATGTGAGCGATGCCCGAAAGATGGCAACCGCAACGCTGAAGCGCCAGGAGCTGGGTACCAACCTGTCATATGACATCAGCAAGCGCGCCACCGCCAAGATCGGGCTGGTAACCAACCAGACCCACGCCACCATCGACACCGCCAAGTCCGTCAGCTATGCGCTCGACAACGGCCAAAGCGTGCGCTACGACTTGCAGGACGGTCAGTGGGTTTTCACCGGCATGAACCTGCAATTCACTGAGGACCTGCTGGATTCGCCCTCCTTTCCCACCCAAGGCCACTACCTCAATATCGAAGTTGCACAGGGCGTGACCGGCGCCAACCAGTTCAACAGCTTCCGGGCCAATGGTTTGTGGGCCACACGTCTGGGCTCGCACGTGCTCAACATCGGGCTGGACCTGGGATCGGACCATTTTGTCGACTGCAATGCGTGTTCGGGAATTACGTCGCTGGCACCGCTGTTCATGGGTGGCTTTCAAAGCATGGGCGCCTACCAGATGGCCCAGCTCATCGGTGACAAGTTGGTGCACCTTCAGGCCACGTATATGTACCGTTTAAGTGATGGTGGCATCCTGCGCCAGCCGACGTATGTGGGTTTTGTGGCGGAAGCAGGCGACGCCTGGACCAACAACCGCGAATACGACCTGAAGTACAGCGGCACCGTGTTCGTCGGCGTGGACAGCAAGATTGGCGACGTGTTTTTTGGCCTGGCTTCCGGCAGTGGCGGCAACCGCAACATCTTTTTGCAGCTGGGCCGGCGCTTCAACGTGTGGTGAGTCGCGGGTAGTGCAGTGCGGGTAGTGCGGCGCTAGGCGCGTACGCCAAAACGGCTGGCAACCTGGCGACGGAACTCGCGGGGTGTCATACCCTTGATGTCCAGAAAACGCCGGTTGAAGTTCGCAATGTTGTTGAAGCCCACATCGTAGGCGATGCTGGTGATTTGACGGTCGGACTCCATCAGAAACTGGCAGGCGCGGTTGATGCGCACGTGGTTCACAAAGTCGGTAAAAGTGTTGCCCGTGGCGCGGCGAAAGAAGCGTGAAAAGCGGCTCTCGTTCATGCCCAGCTCTGCGGCCAGCGAGGCCGCCGAAATCTGCTCGGAAAGGTTGTCGGTGATGCGGCTCAGGATGGCATTGATCTGGTCGAGCTGCGCATCGTTGTCCACGCTTTGAATCTGGACGTTGGACAGCAATCGGTAGTCCTTGCAATGCGCCAGATCATTCAAGAAGCCGCAAAAAGCCGCAAAGCGCGCCAGTCCCTGCGAAGATTTCACCCGCTGCCACTGTTCGGTGGCACGGGGATACATGTCAAAAAACTCAATGCCGTGTTTGGCCCGCTCCAGAAGCGGCAGCACCGCCCGCATTTCCGGAATGTGGCGGCTGGCCTCTTCAATGGGCGCATGCGGAAACTGAATGACCAGATCGCGCTCGGCCACGCCGCCTTCCGGCAGGTCCATGCTGACCCAGTTGTGCGGCAGGCGCGGCCCGGTGAGCACCAGATGGCCGGGCTGAAACTGCCCGATCCAGTCTCCAATGAATGCCTTGCCCGAGGTGCTGGTGATCAGGTGCAGCTCGTACTCATCGTGGTAATGCCAGCGTGCCAGCGGGGTGGGAAATCCGTGCGACAAGCAGCGGATGATGCCCACCTGGTCCGGCCGCTCGTAACCCAGTTCCGGCGAGCGACTGTAGTCGTGCTCCAGTTCCGGTTTGAGTTGACGGGGTATGGCTGGCATCGGCTCTTGATTGGCGTGGGTTGAGAGCGAACTGTAGCTCAGGACATGACGTTGCCGCCGTCCACATTCAAAGTCTGCGCCGTGATGTAAGAGGCCTCGTCGCTGGCCAGGAACACAGCGGCACCGCAGATATCGGTGGGGTCACCCATATACCCCAGCGGTACGGCTTCTCCCACTCGCCGCTTCTTTTCACCCAGCGGCAGGTTTTCGAATTTTGCAAACAGCGCGTCCACATGGGCCCACATCGGCGTGGCAATGACGCCTGGCGAAATGCCATTGACGCGGATTTTGTGCGGCGCCATGGCCAGCGCTGCGCTTTGCGTGTAGCTGACGATGGCGGCTTTGCTGGCGCAGTAATGCGACACCAGTGCCTCGCCCCGGCGGCCCGCTTGCGAGGCCATGTTGACCACCGCACCGCCCTTCACCTGGGCCGCCACCATATGGGCCAGCACCTTTTGCATGACGAAGAAGGCGCCCTTCACGTTCACCGCAAAAATCTTGTCATACATCGCCTCATTGCTCTCCAGCAAAGGCGCCATATCGAAGATGGCGGCGTTGTTGAAAAGCGTGGTCACTGCGCCAAAGCGCTTTGCCGCGGCGATCAGAAGCGCATCAATGTCGCCACTGCGGGTGACGTCGGTGGGCACGTACTGCACCGCATCAGGGTGCGCGGCAATCAGGGCCGCCAGCGCGGAGCTGGGCTCATTGCCCAGGTCGGCAATCGTGCACTTCGCGCCCTCCCGGACATAGGCCTGTGCAACCGCCAGGCCTATGCCCCCAGCGGCACCGGTGAGCAGAGCGTGTTTTCCTTGCAAGCGTGTCATGTTGTCTTCCTTTGAACGAATTGTTGAACGCGGGCGTAGGCCTCGCGCATGGAGGATTCCAAGCGGGCGTCCCCGGCCAGATTGCCCCACAGGGTCTGGTCTGCACAGAAGGCAGCGACCGGATCAGCGGCCGCGCAG
>Ga0228698_1000881_pt1 | contig 17349 bp, 7 predicted proteins | sample McNCre117_Aug_MG_FD_178015 | JGI IMG/M metagenome (GOLD analysis project Ga0228698, IMG submission 178015) | Freshwater microbial communities from McNutts Creek, Athens, Georgia, United States - 1-17_Aug_MG | ecosystem: Environmental > Aquatic > Freshwater > Creek | place: USA: Georgia...
TACGCTGGCGAATTTGTTGAGATACATTCGAGGAGATCATGATGTCATAAATTTTATGCGTTTATCTGACATTGTGGAAGAAAATCGCAATTCCATGATCAGCAGACCGGTAATTTCAATTCCGCATCGCCGCCAGATCGATTCTCCCTGTCACCCGTGGACCCATGGACAAGCCCCCCTAGCGTTTTTGATGTTCGTCTCTGTAACGCGTAGCATCCTGCAAGAGAATAATTCGGCGATTTCCGGACTTTCTGAACATTAATCTTCCAGATTCAGCCTCTTTGATGACCAATGAGCGGGAAATGCCCAAGAAGCGGGCTGTCTCCTCAGTGGTCAACTCAACTTTTTTCACGCTCAACGAAATCGAATTCTGTTTGGCAAGTAACTCCAACATGCCTAGAAACAGTTTGACGACTTCCGTTGGAAGGTCCAACTCTGTTGTCTCTGACGACGCCCCATCATCGTAAATAAATCCAAGTCGCAGGCTCGGATGCGTATTTAGGGTCTGGCTTAGGCGTTTGGCCGCGTCAGAGACGGCCGCAAGTTGCGTCTTGTCCGTCAGACGCTCCATTTCAATCGGTTCCAACAATCCTCCTCGCTGGTCCAGCACAACAAAAATGCTGCCTGCCATGGATTTTATTCGCGTTATTCGATTTTTCATGCCCAAATCACCAATTTGGTGCAGGAATTTTTTCCGAAAGGCTGAATCCTTACAGCTTTACGCACAAAAACCTCTAGGTCGATCAAAACGAAACTTCTAGGCATGGAGACGAACAAGCGGTTCGACATCCCCTGACTAAAAAAGCGAAGGAAATTTCATGGATCCACTGCCAATTGACGACAACATTGCAACAGCATTGAACTGGCCACCGGAGCGCAAGGGTTGCGCACTGGCGGCAAGAACACTGGTGCACTGTGTCAAAGCCACCCGGAATTGCTTCCCAGAAAAACTTTCAGCGGATTTTTTGGATGCTCTGGCCGACCATTCCGCCCGGCTCAAAAATTGGGGGGAGGACGATCAAACGTTGCTGACGATGGATTCAACCGTCCAGAAAAGGCCCGTCTTCGGTCAGATGCTCCATTCCGCACGCGCAAGCTTGCCGTCAAAAAAACTAGAAATTGTTGACGCAGCAATGGGACTAATACTGGCGTACCACATCAGTATTTCAAGATCACTGCCAGTAGCGACGGTTAGGGCATGGCGGCGAATCCAGGCATGCGGATCTCCGCGCAGTGGACAGCACGCCGACTGGGAGAAACTCGCAAACGACTTCCCGACGAACAAAGACAGCATTCAGGCATGGCTTGAAAGCGCCACAGAAAAGGACATGCTGGTCTTTTTGGCATCACTTGCTCTCGCCTGGGACACAGAAATCATCATTCCATCGGCCCCTCAATCTAAAGATGCAATCGACACTCCAACTGACGGCCCCAAAAATACAAATACAGCGGTACAGGAGACAAGCACCGCGGACGACGCTGAGGACGATGGATGCGACCCTGTTGAGCCGACAGAAAGTTATGTCGGGTGGCTAATCCAAAGGGCAAACAACGCGGGCTACCTTGGTCACCTTGGGCTTGCAAATCGGTGGGAAAAGCAGACCACCGATGAGCTTAAGTTTGTTTGCAAAGTAATAGCCGAGGCATTCCATGGTGACCGTGAGGAGCAGACCTTTGCACTTTTTGCGTCAATCAGCTTCGCCACGAGTTTGCCGCCCAACCTAACCGTCTACGTTGGTCTTACGCCTAACACTGACCTTTGGCTCAATACTGGGGCCGGCTGTGTCCACTGGTGCCTTTTGCGTTACCTAGATCTTGAGCGCGCCAAATCCATTGGAGTGTCTGAGATTGATCGCGAATTGATGATGGAAATCTGGCTGCCGGCAGCGGCCCATCATCTGACAGAAATATTTGCAAGGCTCTATCCTGACGCAACAAACGTCATCGAACTCATTACAGGAAAAGGCGACGAAGCCCACATCAAACAATTCCTGAAAAGATATCGCGCTTGGCTGCGATCAATCGGCCCAACGTCTCTACACGAAGTTTGTGGTGCCCGCTTTGCACGCAGCGGGGTGCAAATATATCGGCAACTATTCAATGACATCGCTGCAGCTCTCTTGGCGCTAGACTTTGAAGAGTCTGCGATGGGCATGCTCCACTATGTCCGAATATCACGTGCAATTTTGCACGGTATGACGACCCGAGTGCTTCAGGACATTGGCCTAGGACCGGCAACCACTCCAAGCGACCTCGGTGGTTACATTGGCCCCAAAGGCGCAATGGAAGTAGCCGACTTCTGCGAAGGACTAAATCAACTATTTGGTAAGCGGCAGATTGCAATGAAAAATGTAATCTATGCCACTAGCGCACAGCAGGCGGTAAACAAGTTTGATGAGGTTGTTCATTGCGACCAATTGCTTGAACTGTCGCTGACTTTTGGCCGCGACAACCACCTTGATCGGCAGACATGGGGAAATGTGATGGCGTACAAGGGCCTTGTCGGTATTCAGGACAAGGACATTGAAGAATTCACCGATTCACGGGTCATACCAGCACACAAAGCACTCAATAGTCTCCTGAATCACCATGTGCTTAGCAAACAATTTTTCGCATCAAAACTGGAAGAATTCGGGGTAATTCCCAGCAGCCCGCGAGGACAGCGCTTCGATGCGCCTTCTAGTCAACGGTCGTTTTTTGAAACAGGGAAGGTTGTCACTGTTGACGGGCGCGAATATCTCTATCCGCAAGCGGTTGACACCACCAGGTTGGCAGAGCTCAGTAGCGCTCACCTGAACGGATTCTTGAATGTTGGACGGCACACGCTCATCTCATATGCAGCTTGCACAAACATTGACTCTTGGTTGTTCAAGACAATCACTGGACATTACCGCGGTCATGTGGAACCCTTTAGTGATGGGATGGGGACTTCTCCGCTTCGCGCAATCGAGACCATCACAGGGATCTTGAACAAATTATTTGCCCCACTTGCGTTTACTTTTGGGGAGGCGCGTGGAAACTACGTACTCGGCATTCAGGACTTCGACGGTCGCATGCCGTCCCTGACTTTAGCGTCGTTGCGTCGTGAGAATTCACGGGCACGGGTGTTGGACGCGCCCTTTGATGGGTTCACATTTATAAGCCTACGCGTTACCGATCATCTGTCGGAACTGCTTAGTACTGGACAGGGTCCCACCCACACCGGAGCCAACCTACTCCTCAATCTTCTTGTTGAAAACCACATCCTGAAGGGTGACCTCAAAACCCTCTGGGAAAGTGCAGAACCGTTCCTTGAAATTACCAAACGAAGCGTCGCAGCTGTATGGTGCAGAGAAAATTGCCGCGCTGAAAACCGTGTGCTACTGGTGGCGTCTTCAGTAATCGCTCTCAGAAATCTCAACAATAAACCTCTACGGACAACATGGGTTGGCACATGCGAGCAAGCTCGTACCTGGCTTTATGGAGTACTGCCCAACCTTGCCTGGCCAGCGAATGGGGATGAGGCTATAGGTTGCTTATCTGCAATGCTAGAGCGCAGGCTGAGGTTTCATCGTCCTCCATTTTTACTCGCTGCCGCCTCACCAAAGTTGGCCACGCCAACCGCCAGCCGTTCTTCGATTGTCCGACTCGCCAGCAGACCACCCCCTGCGGACCCAAAAGAGGTCCTTGCCTTCCCCAAACCCAAGCCACGGGGGAAGGGAAACCTGCGTCTCTCTACAACGCCACTGACCGAAGTAATAAAGAAGATTCATGAATGGGGCGATGAAGCCAAACATGCTGGGGAGGACTGGGCGCTTTACAAGGGGTTGCTTGAAGAAGTTTTGATCATTGATTGCACACATGACCTATCGGCAGCAGCTTTTGTAACCTGGGTCACTATGGAGCAGCAACGCTGGGGAGGCTCACTGGGGAAACGACTTCAAGTGAGCTCATTGAGCACTTACATCAGATTGCTTGGTCCGGCAATTGTTGAACTTAAGCCCGTTCATGACCTGCGCAATAACCCTGAACTGTGGTTCGAATTCTTTAACTATTTGAAGCACCCAAGGGGCGTTAAGCCTGATGAAAATACAGCTGAAACTGTGGGCAAGAGACTGACCGCAGCTAAGCGCTTCATTGAGAAGCTGGAGGAAAACGGATGGGAGATTCCATCCGATTTATTTGACGATTTTGAATCAAATAAATTGATCGGCATGAGGCATGCAGCTGCGAGCGTTCTGGTGCTCGACGCTGACAAATCGCGCATTACCAATCTCATGAAACGTCAATTCGAAAATTTTCCGTTGGATGCGCTGCTCGCTGAACTCTATCCAAAGATCAGACTCGAGTTAAGTCAGCGTTCCATTGAAACCGCCGTGCTCCCGATCTCAGGCTTAGACGAATTCGGCAACCTCATCATCACCACTGACGGATTCTCCCACCTGAAAGCTGAAAACTCACGAAGGCCGCAAGCCACAACTGGTGAACTTCAAAGCGACTACACGTCGATTGGGAAATCGATCATGGCGGCTGACCGTGAAGCAAAATGGATGTTTCTTATTTCGGACAGAAGCGATTGGCGCTTCGTCGTCGAGCTGGAACGCACGTTTAGCGCAGCGCTAAAGCAAGTCTGCCAAGACAACCACGCGGTTCCACATTCGTCCCGCGCGGTCGCACCACTGAAAAAAATTCTCCCAGGCTGGGAGGAAATATTTCGCGACATGCTAAACGGCAGATTGACCGTCGCACGAATCGATGAGTTTTTCTCAAATGTTGAAGCCCTTGGATTTTGCAATGTCCCGCAAGCGCTCATAGAAACTGGGCACGGCCACTCGATTACTTACCTTCAATACTACTTTGCAGTTTGGGACCTGCTGCTCTCTCTTTACTGTCATCTCGACGCTTTGCACAAGGGTAATACCAGTGCGTTGGTTGCAAAGATGCGTCCCCAGTACGCCGAGGCGTTTTCCAAGGAAAGGCGTAGAAAAGCGGATGCCTTTAATCCAGAAAGTTATGTAATCGCAAAAGAACTGGCCGCGCTGAAGTTGCCTCGTCTGACATATGAATTCTCAAAACACGAGCAAAAGCAGGCTGACTCCCACATAGTAAAAGACGTCCCCAAAGTGGACAAAGCTCGCTACCTTGCCGCACGATTTTCAAAGCAAGGTTCAATTGCTGCCGCTTACAACTACGACATCGATTCAACGACATGTCAGGAATTGGAGTCACTGATTGACGGTGTCGACACATCTGATCTGCAAAAACGGCATCAGTCCAAGCCGTCAAAACGGGGAATGGAAGCTGAGATTAGGTACCTGAAAAGTGCGGATGGAGAAAAGCTCACCAAAATGCTTCTTGCGACCGAGAAGCAAACTCTTATTCGCTTCGGTAATGCACTGTCGACCCATCGAACTTTTGGATCGTTGGCCCCGAGCATTCCAACCGTGCAAGAAACGCTAAGTAGCTTTCTTCAGTGTCTTCCAGACGGCCTCGGAATTCTTATCCAATTCCATCCAAATCGCTTCTCATCCGATGAGTTGCTCACCATAGAGAGTTGCTCACCCCGTGCCTTCGTCGGACCAAGTGACCCTGACATTGGCGCGCGCCCTCGAATCACCGTTGTTGATGCGAGTGATTCCGAAAACTTAGTTAGACGGGCACGCGTCAACAGCGTAGTGCGGTGCCTCATCGCAGCCATTCAAATTCTTTAACCCTTGGAGCTACAAAAATGAACCTTGATAATGAAACAGTCAATCACTTAATCCGTCGCGGATTCGCAAAGCCAACTTTCTCTGCCTTGCCTAAAATGAGTTCTTGGTTTGATGAGAGCGGAGCAATTAAACCCGGCCTCGACAAAGTTCCTCTGGTGACAGCGATGGAATTGCTGATTGAAGCGGCAATCTCACTTTACCCGGACGCAGTCCATCCGCCCCACTTAGTTGGGATTCAGCTTTCAACAGCGACCCTGTCGAATGTCATCGTCACGTTGGCGCGCGGGATGCCTCTACAAGTTGATCTAGACGATGATCCGAAAGCTACGGATCGGGAGATTGCCAAGGAAGTTTCAGATGCTATAGGCGCGCATAAAGTTGCAGCCAAAGTGCTTTCTGCGGTCGATGATGTTGAGAAAATCCGCGCAAAAAAGAAGGAAAAATTTACATTTTCTGATGAGTACACGATGGATAAATTTGTCACTGCGCTGAAGTCAAGCCCACATCCTGATTTTACGAAAACGCTGCTGAGCATGAGCGGCCCGGATGCTATTCAATGGACAGGACCAAAGGGTACTTTGCCCATTTTACAGACACCTATGAAACAGGCGTTGATGGCGGCAAAGACTGTCTCGGTCGATGCCAAAATTATATGTGTGAAGGAAAAGCAGGGCGTCGCCCTCATCGAAATTGACAAACTTGCAAATGAATATTCTAAGTCCGTCTTGTGTCATTACAACTCAGAAGTCGAATTGAAATTCGACCTTGCTGGTACTGAACGCGATGACCTCTTGCTCCTTCAATTCCGCGGCGACAAAGTCCCTATGAATGTTTCTGCTACTTGTGCAATACATCAAAAGTTCTGCAAGAAGACAGTCTTAACTTTAAAGAAGATCCTGATCTCGCGGAGGGAGATGAATGAACTGCATGACACCGTTCGTCAATTTCCTTTGCCGTTTGGTGCAGACAAAAATGACTCCTGAGAATGCGGACTGCCAGAGGCCAAAATTGACGCTTCAATGTACTGTAGTTGATCAAACTTTTGGGGAATGTGTTGTTGGCCACTCTTTTGACGTCAGCCTCTTACAAAGTCTCGGAAAACGCCAACAGAAGCGGGATCCATGGGCCTCGCTTAATGTTGATGACTCTGAAGTCCTTCAATTTCTGGGAGGTCCAAGCAACACTAAAACACTTTCTACCGTGCCATACGTCAATGCCGAAAGCTGTGGGTGCTGTGAATAGCATCGCCTTAGGCGTCCGGTAATACACGGTAATTCCGTGAAATTTCGAGACCAAATGCTCCCCCAATTCGTCATCGACGCTTTCAGCTATTCCGGTCTTCATTGCGATGTTGACGGCAGCCTCTGTCAATAGTGGAACAAGCTCGGCCCGCTTCAAGTTGTTAGTGTCAATCACGGTGTCCCCCTACATTCAAAAATTGGGTTGTTGCGTCCCAATTTATACATGCGTTTTTACGTTAACCGGAGACCACAGCGAGAGCGCTTGTTAGCTGTTAACAAGGGCAAGGCACGGTCTGCTAGTTAACATAAATCCAAATTGTCCAATTTAGAAGGCTGATCTTCAAGGGAAGCCCAGTGCGGTTGGACTTGTTATTTCAAGTTGCTGGGTGCATACAAAGTACACCTGATTTGCGCATTTCGAATGACTGCTGCCCAACAGCATGGGCACCCGCCACGAGCCAACTGCAGTCCTTGCAGGATGGCAAGTATATGGAGCCCAAAATTCACTTGATTGCGCTTCCAGAGACTGGCCACTCGTCTCCGCGGTGATTGCCTCCATTGTTGGAACCAAGTACAGCCTCAGTCGCATCGACTTACCTGGACGCTTCGTTAAGTTTTGCGTCTCGAACCTTACCGGAGGTAGGAAATGTGCAAGGCTGTTCCCCCATATGGGTTGAAGTTCGGGCGGCATAATAATTCATTCAAATTCAACGCCTTGCATGGTTACCAATGTCTGATTCGCCTATACGAGTACTGGTCATCGAAGATGAGATGGACTTGCAGGAGGCAATGGTTACCTACCTAAACATGGAAGACTTTGTCGCCGATGGCGTCGGTAGTCTGGCTGCCGCGCAGCAATGGTTGCGCACCCATACCCATGACATGCTAGTGCTAGACCTAGGCCTCCCCGATGGCGACGGCCTCGCCTGGCTCAATGCCCATCCTGCATTGCGTGAGAAGGGCGTCATCATGACCACGGCACGCGGGAGTTTTCAGGATCGGATCGCCGGAATCAAAGACGGCGCCGACACCTACTTGGTCAAACCAATTCAACTGGAGGAATTGGCATTCCACCTGCGCAATCTTGGGCGCAGAATGCACGCCCCTCGCGCAACCGAGTCGCAGTGGGAAATGAATGTGACGGACTGGAGTATTCAATCACCGGAAGGCCACACATTCAAACTCACGCATAACGAGCACAAACTGCTGTTACGCCTCGCGCAATCTCCAGGAAACGCAGTTTCCAGACAGGATCTAATAAAGGAATTGGGCCATGACCCCGACAGCTATGACCCGCGGCGCATGGAAATATTGGTCCGACGCCTGCGCAGCAAAGGGCGTGCGGCCGTTGGTAACGCTCTGCCCATAGAGACAGTACACGGCCTGGGCTACTCATTCATAGCGCCCATCCGGCTCAAGGGATTGGGCGCCGGCCTTTAGCCAGATACAGAAACGACTACCCTGTCCAGGTTCACTTCGAAGCTCTACGCTGCCAGCGTGCGCAGCCACGATTTTTTGCACCAGGTACAGCCCCAACCCCATACCACCAGCCTGGCTTTCGGGCGCGACTCGGAAATACTCATTGAATATAGTGGCGTGCTGATCAGCCGCTATGCCCGGCCCCTGATCGATCACGGCAATGCCAATCCGCTCCATATAGCGACAAGTTTCCACAACAATCAACGAACCAGCAGGCGCGTACTTACAGGCATTGTCCAATAGGTTGAGAATTGCCATTTCCAGCAGATCCATGTCGGCCGCAACCAAATCCACCTCCGCAGCAAACCTACATTCCAGCCGGTGTGAAGCAAGCAACGAGACGTTATCGTCCATCAGTTGCCGCAACCAAGGGTGGACCTTCAGCGGCTGCAAATGCATACGGGGCAATATGTCATCCAGGTGGTCCCCTTTTTGCCAATGGTTCAGCAGCACGGACAGACGCCGCACCGCGTGGGTCATGGCCAGAATGCGTTTGTCAATTTGGTTGATCCCCCGTGCCAATTCCTTTTTCAACAAACTGAGCTGACTGTCGATGATGGCCAGCGGATTGCGAAACTCATGAGACACCATCGAACTGAAGCGTGTGTACTGAGCAAGCATCTCCCTCTGCCTAGCCAGCGAGGACTCTAACCGTGCGGTGCGCTCCATCACTTCATGTTCAAGCTTTTCCTCGGACACCTGCAGGGTTTCAACTAGCAGGCGGTTGGCTTGCAGTGCCTCCTGCTGGGCAAGCTCTCGGGCTTCCCGCTCAGCGCGAACCATATGGGCAAGGGCAAGCGACAGCAACAATATTTCTGCCGCTGATGAAATCTGCAGGCTGTACGACGTGAACAGGTTGGTGGGTACCCAGCCATATGCGCGCAGGCTGGCGACGGTCACGCCCATCCAGAGAAGGCCCCATGCCAGAAGAAAAATGCGGGTGCCTCCCAGTCCCATCCGCAATGCTTGCACGCTGGCTATCAGGATCAACCCCGCCGTAACCAATCCTGTGACCATCAGGGCATGGAAGACATAGGCCAGTGGAACTGTCCACAACAGGCTGGCCAAGAGTAGTGACGCCACCCCAAAAAATGAAAGTGCGGACAACTGCAACAGACGATTAACGACAGGCGCTATGTTGCCGACCTTGAAGAAACTACGTGAAAACAACACCGCAAACGCACCGGCCGCGCTCAGAAATGCACTTTGCGAAACAGCATCAAAGTCGGGATAGTTTGGCCACAAAAATAGCATCCCCAGGCCATTGCCGGCAAAAATGCCCATGCAAAAGAACCCGGCAAATACGGCATAAAGAAAGAATCTGGCATCGCGCAGCGACCAAAACAAAAACAGGTTGTAGACCATCAGGGCTAACAGCTCGCCGTAGTACAGCGACTGCACCAGCGTGGTCTTTTGCAGATGGGCGTTGAAGGCATTGGCCTCCCATGCCACCAGCGGAACTGAAAGCGCGTACACCGAACTGACACGCAGATAGAAGTAATGCGCTTGCTCTGAGGGCTCGACGGGAAAGGCAAAGAACCGGTGAAATACTGGTCGACTCCACACGGTTGACATGCTGCCCGTGCGAACCGGCAGCGCACCCGGCGCATGGAAATCTATGCTGCTGATTTGCGCATAGGGCACCTCAAGCAGCCAGTGGCGAGTGTCACCTGGCGCACGCTGTAAGGACACGCGCAACCAATAGGCCGACGAGGTGAAACCCAAATGAACATCACCGGTGGCTGCCCAGCGTTGAAACTGTGATTTATAGGCGGAGCCTGTGACGTCGTCATGTGTCAGGCTGCCAGAGGGGTCTTCCAGAACCTCGACCTGCGTCGCAAGATCGACCTGCGTGGCCTGTGCGGGTAGCTCAAGAGCTCGAACATGTCCTACCCAAAAGATAGCGATAGCTATGAGCGCGAATCTGACTCCAAAGGATAGGGCTAGGACATGTCGCATTTGGTCGGAATTTGTCGGAGTTTATGTCTGGTGCAACGCAAGGGGGACACCTAAAGTTTGACGGCAAATCAAACAAACATTTTCAACAATTAAATGGCCCACAACTTAACGAATATCAGTGCACAGCGTACCCCGAATATGGGTGAGCACGCCATTAGTCGCCGTACTTTGCTCGCCGGTTCGCTCTTTGCGCTCGGATTACACGGCTGTGGTGGTGGAGGGACGTCGACCACCCCTGCATCCACTACGCCTTCGTCCACTTCGGGTGTAAATGGCGGTGTTGTCACAACATTTGCAGGTACCGCAGGAGTGTATGACACCAGCACTTTTTTGGGCGTCGACGGGACGGGTGCTGCTGCAAAATTTAGCGCCGATTTGGTTTCTGGCCTTTCTGGCATCCGTGGCATTTCAGTGGACCAAAATGGCACACTTTATGTGGTCGATGGCCTCACAATCCGCAAGATCAGCTCATCTGGTGTGGTGACGACATTCTTGGGTGGTGGCGCAACGGGTGGTAGCTCTGGCACTCTCGATGGTACGGGCACTGCTGCATTGTTCAATACCCCCTGTGGAGTCGCTGTAGACCTCAGCGGCAACATCTACGTTGCGGATAAGGTCGACAACGTGATTCGCAAGAGTACCTCTGCAGGTGTTGTGACAACATTTGCCGGCACTGTGTCCCAGATAGGTTTTGCCGATGCAACAGGCAATGCGGCGCGTTTCAACGCCCCCCATGGCCTAGCAGTGGACAGCAGTGGCAACGTCTACGTTGCAGACAAAAGCAACCACCGAATCCGGAAAATAACTCCCGCTGGAGTAGTCACTACGCTGGCGGGTTCCAGTCAGGGTAGCGTAGATGGAACAGGCACGGCTGCGAAATTCAACAACCCGGAAAATGTCGCAGTTGGCATTGACGGGAATGTTTATGTTTCTGACACATATAACCATGCGATCCGAAAAATAGTGGCAGCAACAGGCGTGGTTACAACGGTCGCAGGTAACGCCAATGTTGTTGGCTACGCCGACGGAAACGACATTTCTGCACTTTTCTTCCAGCCTCGAGGGTTGGCATCAGACACCAATGGCAATCTGTATGTGGCGGATAGTGGGAACCACGCGATCCGCAAAATCACGCCGCAAGGCGTTGTCACAACACTCGCGGGTAACAACCCTACATTAGGTAGGCTGTCAGGCTCCAGCGATGGAACTGGATATTCCGCTAAGTTCTATTTACCTTATGCCCTTACTGTAGACCGCAATAACAGCATATTTGTTGGCGATACAGGCAACTTTGACATCCGAAAAATCACGTAAGCAGTTGAAGAGCACTAATATTTTCAATCAAATCAACGGTATATCCTTTAGCCGTTTTCAAGCGATCCACCCGATGGAATACGACGAATTAATTTGTTGCATCGGTGGTGAAAGTAACTGTTCGACTGCTATTTGGTACCCAATTTTGCGAACTTAGTGTCCGCATTGGGCACCATTCGGCGCGGTTGAGTGACCGCTCGACCGCTTGCCCTCTGGTCTAATTTCCTACAGTCACAGTCCATTCGTAATTGATGCAGATCGCACGATGCGGCTAAAACAATGTTCGAAGCGAGCGCCACTGGCTGTCGAATACCCTGAGCTCGAGCCTTTCGTTTATCGCACTTGGGTGCCCAAACATTTTGTGCTTTACCCAGCTACTTGCGCGACATTAGTTGCGCGCGAGGGCGGTGCTTTCCACACATGAAACACGACATCGTCGCGGTGTGGGCATATTGGTTGGCCTCACCAAATGGTGAACCTGAGCCCTTGCCAATTGCTGCCTCAGTCGTCATATGTTCCCATTGAACTGCTGTTCCGACCTCTTTTTGCATCATCCTTTAGCTGCTGCTCAGCATTGGCCTTTCCGTCAGTCTTCGGTGGAGCGTTCACACCGTCCTGGGGTGAGGCCAGATACTTGGCACCCTGCGTTAAACCCACGGGCGCACGCACATTGCTTTCGGAAGACTGATCCTTGTTTTGCAATGTCGATTTGCTTTCAACTCCGCCTTGGAACTTGCTGTTCCCTGCGTTGTTGAGGTTCGCCGTTTCCAGAGTGACCTTCTTTCCTACTGAGAGTTCACTGCTTGTGGATTTCGCGGAAATACCGGATTTTTGCGTGACGCTTAGTTTGTCTTTGCTTCGGGTTCCAACAGAAACATCAGCCCCTGATTTCACGATGGTGCTACCTACTCCCTCACTCTTGTCCTTCGCCATCGCGTCGAATTTTTCGGCGACCTTGGCGCCTTTTGCCTTGGAGAACTTACCGACGATTTTTCCGAGCACTTTGCCCACACCCGCGGTGGCCTTCTCGGCTACCGTGTCTACGGTGTCGTTGATCTTGTTCTTGACGTTGTCCTTGGTCTCCTGCACGCTGTTGCCAATGACACTTTGTTTCTTGCCATCAGCGCCCGACGGTTTGCCGTCGGGCTTGGCTTCGCGTTTGCCAGCTGGCACATAGGCCGTTGCCTGAACGGCAACCGAGGTCTTGTCTGATCGGTCAATGTCCTGGCGGCTCTCCACCGTCAAGTTGCCCTTGATGTCTGCCTTGAGTGTGTCTGCATCAATATTGGCACCTGCCAGCTTGGCATCCTTGCCAACGTTCAACTGAAGCGTGCCAACTGTCATGCTGGCGTTGTCGTTGACAAGCTGCTCTGAACTGCCTTTGCCCACCCCAACCCCCACCCCCACGGTGGTACCCGCACGCGTCGATTTACCGGTGTCCTTGGAAGTTGAACTTCCGCCCGAACCGCTGACCGAAACATCCACGTCGCTGTTGCGCGCTGTGCGGCTGCTTTGGGCTGACTCCATCGTCATATTGCCCGCTACATTCACTGTGGCCGAGTCTGCGACGATTTTTGTGCCTACCAAGTGGGTGTCTCCGCCGCTTCGCATGTTGAGATTGCCTGCGCTGATGCTGCCGCCTTCTTCTACTGTGCTGCGTTCTTGGCTGCTGCCTACTCCCACCTGGACGCTTGCACCGGCGTTTTGCTGCGTATTGCCGCTACGCGACTGTGTTCCCTTGCTGGCCGACAGGCTGGCGCCGCCGGAGACTCGACTTGAATCGGACTCATAGGTGCTCGTCGCCGCCTTGAAGTCAATCTTGTCCTTGGCATCCAAGGTAACGGAATCTGCGCTGAGCTTGCTGCCCTCCAAAGTGAGAGAGCCCCGCGTGGCGCGCAACGCGACGTCGCCCCCTTCGATGCTGGCTGCAGAGGCATCCGAGCCGCTGTAGCGAGCAGAAGACTCGCCATAGGCGCCACTAACACCGCCCCCTGCGCTGCCCGCGCTCTTGCTGACGGACACTCCGCCCGACAGGCTCTTGTCCGCACTACTGCCACTAAAGGTGCTGCGCGCTGCCTCGATTCTGACGTCAGCCCCCTCGACGCTTACGCCCCCGGCACCTTTGACCTTGGTGCCCTCCATGCGCACGCTGTCTTCGGCCATCACTGCAACTTTTCCTCTGCTGTTCAGCGTGCCTGCGCTGGCCGTGCTGCGTTCGTCGCGCGACTGACTGGTGCCATATGCGCCATCCACCGATCCGCTGACCGCGCCGGTGACATCGATTCCCACGCGCACCTTGCCACTGATGGTCTGGCTGTCTGTGCTGTTCCATTCGGTGTTGCGGGCCGCCTGCAATTCGACCGTCTTGCCTGACAGAGCAATGTCGCCCTCTGCATCCACCTTCGTGCCGACCATGAGGTTGCTTTCGCTGGCACTGCGCGCAACATTGCCGCCCGTCTTGATACTGCCTGCTCGCGCCGTGGTTTTCCCACTTGAAGTATTGGTCTGGGTATTGGTGTGCGAAACACTGACACCAGCCTCTGGCAGGGCGGGGTTAATCACCCCCGCAACATCTCCGGCGCGCGCACTGTCGTAGGCGTCTCCATAGCCCAAATTGACGTCGCTACCGATCTTGGTCGTGTTCACCGTGGTCTTGCTGCTGCTGGTGTGCACATCCGTGGCCTGATCAAAGCGCAGATTCTTCGCCTTGTCGGTCAGGTTGCCACCGGCGTCCACTGTGGTCCCCTGGTCCAGTATGGTTTCCGTGGCGGTTCGGCTGATGTTGCCACCTGCTTTCAGGCTCGAAACTTTCGCCGTGGAATCGTAGGTGCTCGCGGTGCGGGTGATGTCGGTTACGCTGAGACCAACGCCGGCCTTGCCGGTCTGTGCGGCATTCTTCAACGTGCCCGCCTCGCCTTCGTTGCCGGCGGTGGTGTAAATGCCTACCGAAGTGGAATGGGTGCTGGTCGTGCTGCGCTCCTCGTCACGACCAGCCAACACCATGATGTTCTTGGCATTGACATCCAAATCCCCTTGCGCATCGACCGAGGAGCCCTGCACCAGGACCGTCTTGTCCGATTTCAGAACGATGTCTCCTTTAGACTGCAGACTGCTTCCTTTGCTGACCGCCTTGAATTGTTCCGAGTTGGTGGTTTGAGTTCCCACCAGGCCACCACCCACACCGAAGCCGGAACTGCTGCTTTGGGTCGTCGTAGTTTGCTTATCCTGACGGTCTTCGATCCGCAAATCACCTCCCGCCTTCACGCTGGCTCCGCCCTCTGCCTTCACTGCGCTGCCACCAATGACCGTGTCACCCCCACTGGTAATTTTCAGGGTGCTGCCGAAGGACAAGTTCGAGCCGATATTGTTTTCGGTGCGGGTCGTGCGATCGCTGGAGTCCACCGACAGCGACTGGGTGCTGAGCGACAAACTTTGTGTCGAATTCGAGCGCACTGTCTTGTCCACAATGGTGTCTATCACCACGCTGCCTGCCGCAGTTATGGAAGACTCCCCCTCTGCCCGTACATTGGCTCCGAGCACCTTGATGTCCTTGCCTGCATCCATGTTCAGGGTTCCGGTGGACTTGATGCCTGCGGTCTTTCCAATGCTGGTCGCGTAAGTCTTGTCGTCACCATGGCCCTCTGTCAGCGTCTGATTGATGATGCTGCCATCGGTGGATGTCAGGCTGACTGCAACTCCCAAAATGGTGCCACTGGTGTTAGTAATGTCATTCTTCACCTTCACGGAGAGTGATTCGCTGGCTTGCAGCGTTCCGCCCGTGTTGCTGAGGGAACCCCCTTGGATATCCATGTTGTCAGCTACGATCGCCGCTCCGCCCACTACCATATTGCGGCTGGCTTGCGACAGGTAGACATGGGGGGCCAACACGCGCTGTCCGGCCACCATGATCTCTTCCATCCAAACGATGTCTTGTGTCAGATTGGCAATCTGACTGACCGTCAATGCCTGACCGAAAACAAAGCCTTGCTGCTGCCCTTGTTGAACGGCCTGGTCCATCAGCCGCTTCATTTGGTCAGCCTCGGCTCCATAGCCCTTCAGCAAATTGTTGCCAGTTTGCTGAATGAGTTGCTGGCGAATCAGAAGCGCCTCGTAGTTGGCATCACCCAGGCGCTTCAAAACGATGTCCGGGTTGTAGCCATAGCGTTGCGCCATGTAGTCCGATCCAACGTAATTGGCACCCACCGAAAACAGCGGGTTGGTCTCCACCAGGAAACCCGCATTGGGGTCGCGACTGGGAACAAAGTATCCATTGGGGTTGGCAGGTAGAGTCAAGTTGAGCCCTGCAAACGACACGCTAGCGCCCGCCACCACCGTACTCTTGCCTACCACACCGCTGCCCGACGCGCTCTGTATGCCCGATGCGTTACCAGCCGATGCGCCGTTTGATGCGGTCACATTGGCGGCACCATTGGCTGCGCCGGCAGTTGCCCCGCTAACGCCTGCCGCACTGCTGCCACTGCCATTTGCCTGACTATGGCTATTGACTGGCGCCGTGCTGGCGGCGCCCGCTACGGAGTGGCTGGGGTCTGCAGGCCACGGAGAGCCCACATTGACAAGAGTGCCACTACTGAAATTGAATTGGCTGCCAAAGATGCCCGACCCCGACGAACCTAGCGAAACGGCCCCTGTCTGTATCGCGCCACCAATGGCGGCATTTTTGGCGTCATTTTCATTGGAGGACGCACTGCTCCAACCGCCGCCAGGGTTGTACTTGTAGTAGTCAAAATTGTTGCTGTCCGCAGGATCCCACCCTTGGCGATTGGGGTCGGTACGACCCCAATAGCGGTACTCATTGCCGCCGCTGCTAAAAGGCCAGACGCCCGCCCATTGGTCGTGATTGGTAATCCAGCGTCGGGTGTAGCTGTAGGTATACAGGCTCAAGTCTTCGTTGGTAAAGGTGCCCGTACCATCGATGTTGACGGTGTGTGCGGAAATGACCGCCACATAGTTGCTGCCACTGGCACCGTAGTGAATGCTGATGCTGCTGTTGGCGCCATTGGAAATAATCTGGGCTTTGGTACTTGGCAGCGTGCCGTTCAGTGTCTCGGTGCGGGTAAAGTCATCCTCTTGTGCATAGATATCGGCCCCGGTACCGATCAAATTTTCTGTGTAAATCTGCGCAATATTCCGCCAGTTGGTAAAGCCGGTTGCACCGCCGAGTGTCTTGGTTGGACGGGAGCCATTGATAGTGGTCTCGTTGGCAAAAGCCTGTGTTGTGGTGATGCTGATATCGCTCGCGGCAACCACCGTGTTGTTGTTGGTGAAACTGTTGCTGATGGCCGTCAGCGTGCCGCTGCTGTCCATGGTGCCGCCCATGCCCGCCGTCACGGGGCGGTTGAAGATGCTGCCCGCGGTGGCGTTCAAGTTGAGGGCCTCGCCGGCATAGAGCGCACCGTAGTTGTCAATGTCAGTCCCTTGCGCCGTCACATTCAGCGTACGCAGTGACGACATGCCGCCCGTGCCCTGATTGGTAACAGCCGCTGCGCGGATGCTGAGGGTGTCATTGGAGTGAATCGCACCGTAGTTTTCCACCGCGCCACTCACCACCAAGTCACTTGAACCTACAGACATGGCGCCCAAAATCAAGGCTGTACTGTTGCTGCTACTTCCGTTACTCAGGTTGCTGGCGTGCACCTGCAAGCCGC
>Ga0228698_1000882_pt1 | contig 17338 bp, 15 predicted proteins | sample McNCre117_Aug_MG_FD_178015 | JGI IMG/M metagenome (GOLD analysis project Ga0228698, IMG submission 178015) | Freshwater microbial communities from McNutts Creek, Athens, Georgia, United States - 1-17_Aug_MG | ecosystem: Environmental > Aquatic > Freshwater > Creek | place: USA: Georgia...
TCAGACCGGCTCGCTGCGCGCTGCTGACGCCTTCATCGCACGGTTGCGGTTGCGCAGCACGACGAACAGCAGCAGGCCCAGCAGGATCAGCGGCGAGCCCAGCACGGCGCCGGCGCCCAGCAGCGCAGCCAGCACGGCAGCCACGACACCGCCGACGATGAGCAGCGGCAGCGCCACGCCCAGCAGCAGCACCAGCGGCACGACGACGAGGCAGACGACGCCGGCCACCAGCAGGCCGACGCTGGCGCCCAGCCAGTCACCGATGCCGCTGCCGAGGAAGAGTTCCTCGTCGTTCAGCACGATGTGCATGTCCGAGCCATGGTGGCTGAGCAGCGCATAGCCGCCCAACAGCGCGGCCAGCACCATCAGCGCCGTACCCAGGAACAGGATCTTGAACAAGGTCTTCATGCTGACGCTCCTTCGTCGTTGCGGCTGCGGTAGGGCACGGTGATGGTGACCACGGTGCCCGAGGGTTGGTTCTCGGTGACGGTGACGCTGGCCCGGGCGCCGTGCAGCAGCTGCAGGCGCTCGCGGATGTTGGCCAGGCCCACGCCGGTGCCGCTGGTGGCGGCGCGGCCGAAGCCCAGGCCGGTGTCGGCCACGGTCACGGCCAGCTTGCCGTGCACGATCTCGGCCTTGACCTTCAGCGAGCCGCCCTCGGCCTTGGGCTCCAGGCCATGCTTGATGGCGTTCTCCACCAGGCCCTGGATCATCATGGGCGGGAACTCGGCGGACATCAGGCCTTCGGGCACGTCGATCTCGGTCTGCAGGCGCTCTTCCATGCGCATCTTCAGGATCTCGAGATAGGGCCGGATGACGGCCAGCTCGCGGCCCAGGTCGCGCGCGCCGCCGTTGGCGTTGGCCTCGCGCATCGTCGGCATGGAGGCCCGCAGCAGCGCGATGAGGTTCTTCTGCATCTTGCTGGCGGTGGGCGGGTCGACCTCGATGAGGTGGTCGATGCTGGCCAGCGTGTTGAACAGGAAGTGCGGCTCCACCTGGGCCTGCATGGCGGCCATGCGGGCCTCGACGACCTGGCGCTTCAGCGCCTCGGCCTCGGCGTTCTCGGTGGCCTGCGCGGCCTTCACCTCGGCCTGGATGCGGCCCTTGTACATGGCCTTGATGACGGCCGAGGCCAGCACCCACAGCATCGCCAGGTCGAACAGCGAATCGCCCAGCTGCACCACCGTCACGCGGCGGTGCGACTGCGCCTCCTTCAGGTCGACCACCGCCTCGCGCAGCGCGGCCTTCGCTTCGGCGGCGGCTTCCTGGGCCTCCTGGACCTCCACGGCCTCCTGCTTGAGCTGGCTCAGCTGCTCCTTGGCCTGCTCGACCGCTTCACGGATGTCCTCGGGGCGGGCGCTCTTCGGGAAGTCCAGCATGATGGCCGGCGCCGAGGCGGCATCCGCCTGCGCGGCCGGCTCGCCATCGGCCGCGACCGCAGCGCTGGCGGCGGAGGCCGCAGAGGAGGCCGCGGAGGAGGCACGCATCGGCTGGATGCGAACGCCACGCTCGTCGATCTTGACCTCGTAGTGCAGGCCCTGGTCCTGGTCGGCGGTGGTCGTGGCGCGGCGGTGGCCGCCCTTCTCGGCCGCCCGGCGCACTTTCTCGGCCGCCTTCTCCACATCGGCCTCGGCGCGCGCTTTGCGGCGCTCGGCCTCGCTGCGGTCCGGCTGCTCGACGACCTCGCTGATCCGCCACGTGAACGGCGGCAGGTTCTTCAGCACGTTGACGCCGATCAGCAGCGCCAGCGACAGCAGTGCGAAGCGCTTCCAGGTGATGCCCACCAGCCAGCTCGCGTAGATGTGGAAATAGCGCACCACCGTGACGGAGAAACGCTGCCAGCGCTCGAGCCAGAGCTTCTGCTGGGGGCTGGGGGTGAAGGAGGGCGTCATCGGGAGCTTGTCGTCGTTGGAGCCACTGTACGCAAGGCCATCGCCCGGCACCGGCCTCGGGCGACGCGCCGGCCCGCGCTGGGGACGAACTGCAGCGGCGCGCGACAGGCCGGGCGGGCCGGAAACGACAAGGCCCGCCAGAGGCGGGCCTTGCAAGGGAGCGCAGCAGGACTTACTGCTTGACCGCTTCCACCTGGATCAGCAAGCGCACGCTGTCGGGGATGCCCGGCAGGCCGTAGCCCATGCCCCACTGGCTGCGCTGGATGGTGGCTTCGAAGTCACCGCCGCACACTTCGCGCTTGAGCATGGGGTTCTGGTAGCAGTTGAAGCTGGAGGCCGTCAGCGTGACGGGGTTGGTCTTGCCCAGCAGCGTCAGCTCGCCGGCCACGCTGGTGACCTTGTCGCCGTTGAAGACGAACTTGTCGCCGACGAACTTGGCCGTCGGGAACTCGCCGACGTTGAAGAAGTCCTTGCTCTTCAGGTGGCCGTCGAACGGGCCGATGCCGGTGGACACCGACGCCATGTCCAGCGTCAGCTCGACCTTGCCGGTCTTGGCGGCCTTGTCCAGCGTCACGGTGCCTTCCTTCTTGTCCCAGCGGCCGCGGTTGGTGCTGGTACCGAAGTGCTTGGCTTCGAAGAAGACCTGGGTGTGGGTCGGTTCGATCGAATAGGTGACGCTCTCGGCCTGGGCGATGCCGGCGGCGGCGAACAGGGCGGTGAGCAGCAGGGCTTTCTTCATCAGGGAATCTCCGGGGGTGGGAAAAGGTTGGGAAGGGAAAGACCGGCTCAGAGGCCGGAGAAGGCCAGTCGGAACTTGACGGCCACGTCGTTGGCAACGACCGAGGTATCGGCCCATTCGCCGTCGCCGATCTTGAAATCCAGGCGCTTGATGGGCACGCTGCCCTGGGCCACGCCGTTGGTGAGCGTGATGGGCACGACGACGTCGCGCACAGCGCCCTTGATGGTCAGCTTGCCGGCCACGTCGTACTTGCCGGGGCCGGTGGCCTTGATGCCGCTGGACACGAAGGTGGCCTTGCCGTTGCGCTTGGTGTCGAACCAGGTGGCGGCCGCCAGCTCATGGTCGAAGCTCGGGTCGCCCAGCGACACGCTGCCCAGGTCCACCGTGAAGGCGATCTTGCCGGCTTCGGGCTTCTTGGCGTCGAAATCCAGCTGGGCGTCAAACTTCTTGAACCTGCCGTCGACGGGCACGCCCATCTGCTTGAAGGTGAAGCTCAGTTCACTCTTGTCGGCCAGCAGCGTGGCGGCATGGGCCGGCAGCACGACGGCGGCCGAGGCGATCAACAGGGCGGAAAGCAGTTTCGTCATGATGGATTCCTGTTCAGGAGCGACGCAGGGACATGCGGGCCAGCAGGCCGTCGCGGTCGATGAAGTGATGCTTGAGGGCTGCGCCCACATGGGCCAGCACGAGCAAGGCCAGGCCCCAGGCCAGCGCGGCGTGCACGCTGGCGAGCAGCTCGCCCAGTTCCTTGTCCTTGGGCACGAAGTCGGGCAGCGGCAGCACGCCGAACCAGACGATCGGGAAGCCCTTGGCCGAGCTCATCGCCCAGCCGGTCAGCGGCACGGCGAAGAAGGCGATGTAGAGCAGCAGGTGAACGCCATGGGCCGCACGGGCCTGCCACAGGGGCATCGGCGGGTCGGCCGGCGGCCGGTTCGCCAGGCGCCACAGCAGGCGCAGCGCCGACAGCGCCAGGATCGTGACGCCGGCCCACTTGTGCCAGTTGTAGAGCTTCAGGCGCGTCATCGAGAACGGCAGGTCGGCCATGTAGAGGCCCACGCCAAAGGTGCCGACGATGGCCAGCGCGAGCAGCCAGTGCAGCACGACGGCGACGGGTGTGTAGCGGGTGGCAGTGCTCATGATGGCTCGCAGTGTGTTCCTCGCCGACCGGTGATCGGTTCACCGGTCTTGATGCCATTGTTCAGCGAATTTGAACAGGCTCGCGCCAAGGGGCCATCCCATCAACGTGGCGCCGGCTTCCAGCCGACGAGGAAGACACCGCCCAGCACCAGCACCGTCCCCACCGCGATCCACGCATTCATCGGTTCGTCCAGGATGACGACGCCCATGATCAATGTGCTCATCGGCCCCACCATACCCACCTGAGATGACAGCGGTGCGCCGATGCGCGCGATGGCCAGCATGACCATCAGCACGGGGGCGACCGTGCAGGCCGTGGCGTTCAGCAGCGACAGCCACATGACCGGCACCGGCACCCAGGCCGCCGACACCGGCTTGACCAGCAGGAACTGCCCGATGCACAGCGCGCACGCCACCGTGCTGGCCAGGCCCGTGAGCCGCAGCGCGCCCAGCCGCTGCACGACCTTGCCGCTCAGCGCCAGGTAGACCGCATAACTGATCGCACTGCCGAACACGAGTGCGGCGCCCACGGCCGTGTGGGCGCCGTCGAAACTGAGCTCATGCGCGAACACCGCCACCACGCCGGCGTAGCTGATCGCCAGCGCCAGCACCTGGCGCGCCTGCAGCTTGTGATGGAAGAACACCACCGACAGCAGCAGCACGAGCGTCGGGTTGAGATAGAGGATCAGCCGCTCCAGGCTGGCCGAGATGTAGGCCAGGCCGGCGAAGTCCAGGTAGCTGGCGAGGTAGTAGCCGGTGAAGCCCAGCACGGCGATGTCGCGCCAGTCGCGCCGCGTGAGCGCGGGCTTGCCCCGCCCCGACCACCAGGCCATCACGAGGAAGAACGGCAGCGCCAGCAGCATGCGCCACATCAGCAGCGTGACCGCATCCACACCATGGCGGTAGGCCAGCTTGACGATGATCGCCTTGCCGGAGAAACCGATGGCCCCCAGCATGGCCAGCGCCAGGCCGGTGCCGTTCAGGCGCGACGGCGCAGCAAGCGGAAAGGAAGCAGACATGGCGACATGGTGCCTGCAGTGCGCGCCCGCAGGCTTTGTGCATCGTGCATGACCGCTTCGCCCGCTCGGGCATGCGGGCCGGCGCGCGGCCCGGCGGGATCAGCCGGCGGCCTTGTCGCGCTTGAAGAACTTGCCGATGGCCGCGCCGAAGCCGATGACCGCGATGAAGATGATCTTCGCGAACTTGGCGACGAACGCGAAGATGACGGCCAGCAGGCCCAGTTTCTTCGCGCCCACGCCCAGCACCAGCGCGGCCAGGCCGTACTCGGCGACATGGTCGGTGGCGGAGTTGAAGTCTTCATAGCGCTTGCCGCTGTCGAACTCCAGCGCGCCGAGCAGCGCCTTGGCGTCGGGCTTCTGCGCGGGCAGCTCCTTCAGGCCGGTGACGAAGTTCAGGCTGAGATAACCCTCGCGGCCCAGCGCGTAGGTGTTGTAGTTGACGCCCTGCTCGGCCTCGGCCGGCGCGCCCTTTTCGCGCGAGCTCATGGCCCACACCAGGCGGTGCGTGCTGGCCTCGTAGGCCGGCGCTTCGGCCCAGCCGGTGATCTCCAGCGGCGCCACACCCATCTTCTGGCGCTCCTCGTTGCCGGCCTCGGTGCCTTCCTTGTAGCTGGCCAGCAGATCGTCGGCCTTCCACTCCTTGGCGTCGCCGTCCTTCACGTAGCCGGACGCGATGTAGCGCAGCGTAGCGAACCATTGGCCGTCGCCGCTCGGGAAGACGACGCCCGACAACTCGTTGTGCTCGCCGGGGTTGCCCATTGCGCGCAGCAGCTTGCCGGCCTGGGGCTGCGGAATGAACACGCGGCCGGCCGGCAGATGGAAGGTGGCCTGGCCGGCGATGGCGATGTCGGTCGGGCCCTGTTGCGCCGCCGCCTTGGCTTCGGCCCAGGCGGGGTCTTCTGCCGGCTTGGCGGGCGGCTCGTCCGCCGCGCGGGCCGCAGACAGGCCCAGGCACAGGCCAACGGCGGCCAGCAGGCCGCGCACAAAACGCTTGTTCACATGTTCTCCCTGTAGAAAGGCGGCAGTCTAGCGACGGCTGCGCGCCGATCCCGGGGGCGATGTCACAGGCGCGCCTGCAAGGCCTCCCAACGCACGCGCGCCGCCTGCTCGTGGCGGGCCTTCACGTGGCCGTAGCCGCGGATGTCTTCCGGCACGCGGGCCAGCTCGACGGCGGTCGGCAGCGACTCGGCCGACAGCGTCGCCAGGGCCTTCTCGATGCCGGCGCGGTAGTCGGCGATCCAGCGGCGCTCCATCCTGCGCTCCTCGGTGTGGCCGAAGACATCGAAGGCCGTGCCGCGCAGGCCCTTCAGCTTGGCCAGCAGCGCGAACGCCGGGCGCACCCAGCCGCCGAACGGGCGCTTCACCAGCTCGCCCTGGCTGTTCTTCCTGGCCAGCAGCGGCGGCGCGAGGTGGTGCACGAGCTTGTAGTCGCCTTCGAACATGCCGGCGACCTTTGCCGTGAACGCCGCATCGGTGTGCAGGCGGGCCACCTCGTACTCGTCCTTGTACGCCATCAGCTTGAACAGGTAGCGGGCCACGGCCTCGGTCAGCGTCGTCTTGGTGCCCAGCTTCGCTTCGGCGGCGCGCACCTTGTCGACAAAGGCCTGGTAGTCGGCCGCGTAGGCGGCGTTCTGGTAGCCAGTCAGGAAGTCGACGCGCTTGGCGACGATCTCGTCCAGGCCCTGGCGCTTGACGAGCTGGATGACGGCCTGAGCGGCGAACAGCGCCTGCACGGCCTGCAGGTCGTGCGCGCAGCGGCGGCCCCATTCGAACGCGGCCTTGTTGTTGTCGACCTGCACGCCGTTGAGCTCGATGGCGCGCATCAGCGCGTCGTAGCTCAGCGGGATGCGGCCCCGCTGCCACGCATAGCCCAGCATCAGCGGGTTGGTATAGAGCGAGTCGCCCACCAGCTTGACGGCCACTTCCTCCGCGTCGAACGCGCCCAGGTGGCCCTGGCCCACGGCCGCGCCCAGCGCCTGCTCGCAGGCCGCGCCGGGGAAGCTCCAGTCCGGGTTGTTGACCAGCGTGGCGGTGGGCGAGCCGTGCGTGTTCAGCGCCACGTACGTGCGCCCCTCGCGCATCACGGCCAGCGTGCTCTTGTTGGCCGCCACGATGGCATCGCAGGCGATGACGAGGTCGGCCTCGGCCGTGCCGACCTTGGTGCAGTGGATGGCCTCGGGCGTGTTGGCGATCTGGATGTGGCTCCAGGTCGCGCCGCCCTTCTGGGCCAGGCCCGCGGCGTCCTGCGTGATGACGCCCTTGCCTTCCAGGTGCGCCGCCATGCCCAGCAGCTGGCCGATGGTGATGACGCCCGTGCCGCCCACGCCGGCCACGACGATGCCCCAGGCGCTCTCGGCGTTGGGGATGACGGGCAGCGGCAACGCGGGCAGCCCGGCATCGAAGGGGCTCTTGCGGCTTTCCTTCTTGGGCTTCTTCAGCTCGCCGCCCTCGACGGTGACGAAGCTCGGGCAGAAGCCCTTCACGCAGGAGTAGTCCTTGTTGCAGCTGTTCTGGTTGATCTGGCGCTTGCGGCCGAAATCGGTCTCCAGCGGCTCCACGCTCAGGCAGTTGGACTGCACCGAGCAGTCGCCGCAGCCCTCGCAGACCAGCTCGTTGATGACGACGCGCTTGGCCGGGTCCACCAGCTTGCCGCGCTTGCGGCGGCGGCGCTTCTCGGTGGCGCAGGTCTGGTCGTAGATGATGGCCGTCGTGCCTTCGATCTCGCGGAACTGGCGCTGGAGCTCGTCCAGCTCGTCGCGGTGGTGCACCGTCACGCCGGGCGCCAGCGCGACGCCGTCGTACTTGGCCGGCTCGTCGGTCACGATGACCAGCTTCTTCACGCCTTCCGAGATCACGCTGTTCATGATCTGGATGACCGTGTGGCCCTCGGGCCGCTCGCCGACCGTCTGGCCGCCGGTCATCGCGACGGCGTCGTTATAAAGGATCTTGTAGGTGATGTTCACACCCGCGGCGATGCTCTGGCGGATGGCCAGGCTGCCGCTGTGGAAGTAGGTGCCGTCGCCGAGGTTGGAGAAGATGTGCTTTTCGTTCGTGAACGGCGCCTGACCCACCCACGGCACGCCCTCGCCACCCATCTGCGTGAACGTGGCCGTATTGCGGCCGGGCATCCACGTGACCATGTAGTGGCAGCCGATGCCGCCGACGGCGCGGCTGCCATCCGGCACACGGGTGGACGTGTTGTGCGGGCAGCCCGAGCAGAACCACGGCGTGCGGTCGGCGCCGCCGGCGGTCTTTTCCTCGGCCTTCAGCGAGGCTTCCTTCGCGTCGATGACGGCCAGCCGCGCATCCAGCCGCGCGCGGATGTCGGCGTCCACGCCCATCTTCTTCAGCCGCTTGGCGATGGCGCGGGCGATGATGGCCGGCGTCAGGTCGGCCTGCGGGCGCAGCAGCCAGTGGTCGCTGGGGTTGGGCACGCTCCACTCGCCGCCTTCGCCGTCGCCGGCGTCGAACTTGCCGAGCACGTTGGGCCGCACGTCGGCGCGCCAGTTGTAGAGCTCTTCCTTGACCTGGTACTCGATGATCTGGCGCTTCTCCTCGACGACGAGGATCTCCTGCAGCCCCTTGGCGAACTCGCGCGCCACCTGGGCTTCGAGCGGCCACACGACGTTGACCTTGTGCAGCCGGATGCCAATGCGCCGGCAGGTGTCGTCGTCCAGGCCCAGGTCGTGCAGCGCCTGGCGCGTGTCGTTGAAGGCCTTGCCGCTGGTGATGAGGCCGAACCTGTCGTTGGGGCCTTCGATGACGTTGTAGTTCAGGCGGTTGGCGCGGATGTAGGCCAGCGCTGCGTACCACTTGAAGTTCATCATCCGCGCTTCCTGCTCCAGCGGCGGGTCGGGCCAGCGGATGTGCAGGCCGCCCGGCGGCACGACGAAGTCCTCGGGCAGCAGGATGTTGACGCGGTCCGGGTCCACGCTGACCGAGGCGGACGACTCGACGATCTCCTGGATGGTCTTCATGCCGGCCCACAGGCCCGAGAAGCGGCTCATCGCAAAGGCGTGCAAGCCCATGTCGAGGATGTCCTGCACGCTGCTCGGGAAGAAGGTCGGGAAGCCGACCGCCTTGAACACGTGGTCGCTCTGGTGGGCGGCGGTGGAGCTCTTGGCGATGTGGTCGTCACCCGCGATGGCGATGACGCCGCCATGCTTGCTGGTGCCCGCCATGTTGGCGTGCTTGAACACGTCGATGCAGCGGTCCACGCCCGGGCCCTTGCCGTACCAGAGGCCGAAGACGCCGTCGAACTTGGCATCTTTAGGGAACAGGTCCAGCTGCTGCGTGCCCCACACGGCCGTCGCGCCGAGCTCCTCGTTGACGCCGGGCTGGAACACGATGTTCTGCTTGGCCAGGTGCTTCTTGGCCTGCCACAGCGCCTGGTCGTAGGTGCCCAGCGGCGAGCCGCGGTAACCGCTGATGAAGCCGGCGGTGTTCAACCCGGCCATCGCGTCACGCGTGCGCTGCAGCATCGGCAGCCGCACCAGCGCCTGCACACCGCTCATGAAGGCGCGGCCATGGTCCAGCGCGTATTTGTCATCGAGCGAGACCGTCTGCAACGCGCGCAGGACATGATCGGGCAGCGGGGCATTCATCGCAGGGGCTCCTGATTGCGGCCCGGCGTGAGCGACCCTTGTGAGGCCATGGGCACGGGCTGTGGGGCCAGTATGGCCAGGGCGGTCAGTTTAGGGAAACGACGGCGCCGGGTGCTTTCTCATTTCAACGCTTTCACCGCCGTTTCAGCAATATCCTTTCTCTTAAAACTAAGATTCAAACAATTCCTATCGAACCCTGGCTGATCAGGGCAAACCATGAGCGCCGACGCCCTCGACCGTTATCACATCGCCATCCTGGCCGAGCTGCAGCGCGACGCCCGGCAGTCCAACGCCGAGCTGGCCACGCGCGTGGGCTTGTCGGCCGCCCCGACCTGGCGCCGCGTGAAATGGCTGGAGGAGCACGGCTACATCACCGGCTACCGCGCCGAGCTGGACCGCCGCAAGATCGGCCTGGGCGTGCTGGCCTTCGTGCGCGTCGACGCCGAGCGCAGCGCCGCCTCCGCCACGCAGGTGCTGGAAGACGCCATCCGCCAGCTGCCCGAAGTGGTCGCCTGCCACTACATCTCGGGCACCGGCACCTTCGAGCTGCAGGTGATGGTGACGGACCTCGACGCCTTCTCGCGCTTCTCCATCAACACGCTGCTGAAGCTGCCGAACGTGAAGGACATCCACACCAGCTTCTCGCTGGGCGAGGTCAAGGCGGGCGGCGCGCTGCCGTTGACCCATCTGGCGCCCTGACCCATGCGTCTGGCCCTCATCTCCGACATCCACGGCAACCTGCCGGCGCTCGAAGCCGTCGCCGCGGACATCCGCTGCCGTGGCGTGGACCAGGTGCTGTGCCTGGGCGACAACCTCTCGGGCCCGCTGCTGCCGCGCGAGACGGCGCAATGGCTGATGGCGTCCGGCTGGCCCGTGCTGGCCGGCAACCACGAACGCCACATCCTCGAATGGACGCCGCAGGCCGGCGGCGCCTCCGACGGCTATGCGCTGTCGATGCTGGGGACGGCCGAGCTGGACTGGGTGCGCGGCCTGCGCTCGCACTGGCAGTGGACGCCCGACATCTACCTGTGCCACGGCACGCCCGGCCACGACGAGGAGCACTTCCTCGAGACGCCCGAGGGCGGCCGGCTGCGGCTGGCCACCGCCGATGAAATCACCACGCGCCTCGCCGGCCAGGCCAGCGCCCTGGTCGCCTGCGGCCACAGCCACCTGCCGCGCGCGCTGCGCCTGCCGACTGGGCAATTACTGGTGAACCCCGGCAGCGTCGGCCTGCAAGCCTATGTGGACGAGGAGCCGGCGCACTACGTCGTCGAGCGCGGCACGCCCGACGCGCATTACGCCATCGTCGAGCGCATCGACGGCAGCTGGCGCTGCAGCGAGCACGCCGTGCCCTACGACCACCGCGCCATGGCGGCGCTCGCCCGGCACAACGGCCGCGCCGAGTGGGCGCGCGCGCTGCTGACCGGCCGCGTCACATGAGACGGCCATCGGCAACCGCTAATCTCGCGCCCATCCCGGCCCACGGCCCCACCTCACCGCCCACCCACGCCATGAAGCCCTCGACCGCCCCGCACGCACAGCCCTGCCCGGTCATCCCGGCCCACACCCGGTGAGCGCGCCGCTGCCCTGGCGCCACCTGCTGCTGGCGATCGCCGTCGTCGCGATCTGGGGCAGCAACTTCGTCGTCATCAAGGTCGCGCTCGCCGTGCTGCCGCCGATGCTGCTGGCCGTGCTGCGCTTCGCGATCGCGTTCGTGCCCGCCTGCTTCTTGCTGCCACGGCCGGCGGTCGGCTGGCTGAACCTGGCGGGTTACGGCCTCTTCGTCGGCGTCATCCAGTTCGGGCTGCTGTACCTCGCGATGCGCAGCGAGATCTCCCCCGGCCTGGCCTCGCTCGTCATCCAGACCCAGGTGTTCTTCACGCTGCTGCTGGCCGTGCGGCTGGCCGGCGAGCGCGTGGTGGCCAGCCAGTGGCTGGGGCTGGGCCTCGCGGTGGCCGGCATCGCGGTCATCATGCTGCACACCGACGGCTCGGCCACGCCGCTGGGCCTGGCGATGGTGCTGGCGGCCGCCCTCTCCTGGGCCTGCGGCAACCTGGTCGGCAAGCGCGCCGGCCGCGTCAACATGCTGGCTTATGTCGTGTGGAGCAGCGCGTTCGCCGTGCCGCCGCTGCTGGTGCTGGCCTTGCTGGTGGACGGGCCCGAGCGCATCGCCACCGCGCTGGCGGCGGCCGGCGCCGGCACCTGGGCCGCCGTGCTGTGGCAGAGCTTCGCCAACACGCTGTTCGGCTACGGCTGCTGGAGCTGGCTGCTGGCCCGCCATCCGGCCGGCCGCATCGTGCCCATGGCGCTGTTGGTGCCAGTGTTCGGCATGGGCGCCAGCAGCTGGCTGCTGGGCGAGACGCTGCCGGGCTGGAAGCTCGGCGCCGCCGCGCTGGTGATGGCCGGTCTGGCGATCAACCTGTTCGGGCCGCGCCTTTTGGCGGCCAAGGCGAAGCCGGCGCAGGAATAAGCTCGGGCGCATGAAGCGCCTCACCTTGCTCCTGCTCTTGCTGCTGCCGCCACTGGCCATGGCCGCGCCGCCGGCCGTGCCGCTGCTGGTGGAACTGCGCTGGGTGGATAGCCAGCTGCCCCCTGCAGCCCAGGCCGGCATGCGCGACGGTGCCGTCGTCGTGGGCACGGCAGGCGCCGTGTCGCCGCGCGGCCCCGGCGTCGTCACAGCAACGGCCGCTCCCACGCCGGCGCCGGCGCAACGCCTGCTCGTGCTGAACGGCCAGCGCGGCGCGCTGCGGCTGACAACGCGCGAGCCGCTGCAGTGGGTGGACGCCGTCGTGTCACTGGACACCGACGGCGCGGCAAGCGGCAGCCCCACGCGACGCGTCTACGCACAGCCGCGTCAGGGCGAGCGCCGCGTGACGCAGTCCTTCAGCGTCACGCCCACCTGGCCCGGCGGGCGGGCCCCGGTGCGCGTGGCCTTCGACGTGGAGGATGGCGACAACGCCTTCCAGTCGACGCTGGACCTTGCCCTGGACCGCTGGCAGACCGTCGCCCGCACGGGCGGTGCCGGCAGCGCGCCGGCCCCGCGCGGCACCTTCAGCAGCCGCGATGCCGCCGGCCAGCCCGAGCGCGAACTGCAGCTGCGCGTGTCGGTCAGCCCTGGCTCAACAGAGCGTTGACCCGGCCATACGGCGCTGCGCCCTCGTACAGGCCGGCACCGCCACCGCCGGCCAGGAAGGCCTCGACCGCCTGTTGCGCGCGCCCCCAGGCCGCCTCGGCAACGGCACTGCCGGCCGACAGGCGGCGCACACCCAGGCGCTGCAGCACCTCCGGCGCCGGCAGCGCCGGGCGCGCCATGACGTTCAGTGGCAAGGGCTGGCCCGCCACCAGGGCCGCGATGTCTGCCTCGGCCGTCACGCCGGCGGCGAACAGGCCGTCGGCGCCAGCCGCCGCGTAGTCACGCGCGCGCAGCAACACCTCCGCCACCTCGCGGCCCGGCGCCAGGTTCTTCAGCCAGACATCGCAGCGCGCGTTGATGAACACGTCCACGCCCGCGCGGGCCGTCGCCGCCTTGATGGCTTCGACCTTGCGCGCCAGCAGCGCCGGTGCACCGGCCCCGTCTTCCAGGTTGATGCCCACCGCGCCGGCCTCGGCCAGCCGCAGCACATGGCCGGCCACCACGGCCGGGTCGTCGCTGTAGCCGGCCTCGCTGTCGACGCTCAGCGGCACGCGGGCGATGCGGGCAATGCGACGCACGGCCGCCACGTGCTCGTCGATGGGCAGGTGGTTGCCGTCGGCATAGCCCAGCGCCCAGGCCAGGCCCGCGCTGGTCGTCGCCAGCGCCTGGGCGCCCAGGCCCTGCACCAGCGCGGCACTGCCGGCGTCCCAGACGTTGGCGATCTTCAGGAGCGCGGGGCCCTGGTGAAGCTGGCGAAAATTCATGGCGTTCGGACTCCGGCGGGATGAAAGGAGCCGCCATGCTGCCAGCACCTGCTGTCAACGCATGGCAGCGGCAAACGCAGGTCAGGCGTCACGGCGTTACCACCGAAGCGCGGCAAGCGCGAAGTTCTTCGCACCGGCAAGCACCGACTGCGTGTAACGTGCCCGGTTTTGACAGCCCGCTGCCCGATGAGACTCGCCTTGATCGCCCACGACGGCAAGAAGGACGCCATGATCGCCCTCGCGGGCGACTACCTGCCGCTGCTGCGCCGCTGCTCGCTGCTGGCCACCGGCACCACAGGAACCCGCCTGGCCGAGGCCCATGGCCTGACGGTCGAGCGCATGCTCAGCGGCCCCTGGGGCGGCGACCTGCAGATCGGCGCCCGGCTGGCGGTGGGCGAGGTGGACGGCGTCATCTTCCTGCGCGACCCGATGACGCCGCAGCCTCACGAGCCCGACATCAATGCGCTGGTGCGCGCCTGCGACGTGCACGACGTGCCCTGCGCCACGAACGTCGCCACCGCGCGGCTCATGCTCAACGTCTGGAGCGCGGCGTGACCTCGCGCCCTCGGCCGCAGCGAGGTGCTGCCCCGTGAATCCCGGCGGTCAGCCCCTGCCCCGGCTGTCGCGGTGGTTGCGCATCCGCGCCCGGCTGGGGCTGGCCTTCGGCCTGCTGCTGCTGTTGCTGCTGGGCCTGGCGGGGCTGTCCATCCACCGCCTCACGGGGCTGTCCGACGCGCTGAACCAGATCATCGACGACCAGGCGGCGATCCGCGATTCCGTCAACGAGATCAGCCGCAACGCGGAGTCCGTCGCGCGCAAGCTGCTGGTGGTCATGAGCCCGGACGACGAGCTGCGGCTGGCGGCCTACCCGGAGATCAACGCGGCCGATGCGCGCATGGACGACGCGATGCAGCGCCTGGCGCTGCTGCTGCCCGAGGGCTCGCGCAGGGAGCGGCTGGTCGAGCTGCGCCAGCACCTGGCCGATTACCGCGCCAGCTACGTCCATGTGCGCGACCTGACCGAGAACGAGGACTTCCAGGCCGCCCGCGCACGGCTGGGCAGCGAGACGGAATCCGCGCTGTCGCAGCTGGTGGGCGCCATCTACCAGCTCGCCGCGAGCGAGGAGCGCGCCGGCATGGCCCGGGCCCGCGCACTGCGTGAGCAGATCGACGTGGACCGCACCGGCGTGCTGGTGCTGTGCGGCGCCGCCCTGCTGGCCGGCGCGCTGCTGTCGGTGGGCGTCACGCGCTCCATCGTCTACCCGCTCAAGCGGGCGGAGCAAGGCGCCGAGCTGATCGCGCGTGGCCAGTACGGCCACCGCATCGCGGTGGGCGGGGCCGACGAGCTCAGCCGCATGGCCAGCGCGATGAACACGATGGCCGCCGCCGTGGGCGAGCGGGAAGCGGAGCTGCGCCGCCTCGCCGACATCGACCTGCTGACCGGCCTGCCGCAGCGCGCCCGCTTCATCGCCGATGGCGACCGGCTGCTGGCCGGCCTGCCCGAGGGCGAGCGCCTGGCCGTGCTGATCTGCATCGACGTGGACCGCCTCAAGGCCGTCAACGGCGTGCTGGGCTTCGACGCCGGCGATGCGCTGCTGCGCGGCGCGGCCGCCAAGCTGTCCACGCTGTTCGAGGGCGTGGCCGCCTACGGCCGCCTGGCCGGCGGCACCTTCGCCGCGCTGGCGCCGGTGCTGCGGCTGGAGCACGGCACGGCGCTGGCCGCCCAGCTGCGCGAGGAGGTGGAGCACAAGCTCTCGTGGCAGGGGCAGGCGCTGGATCTGTCCGTCTCGCTGGGCGTGGCGCACTGGCCGGAACACGCCGACGCGACCGAGACGCTGCTGCGCCGCGCCGAGCAGGCGATGTTCGAGGCCAAGCGACTGCGCCAGCCGGTGGCCGTCTACAACCCAGGCGCCGAGGCGGCGCGCGCGCTGCACCTGAGCCTGCTGTCGGACCTGCACACCGCCATCCAGCAAGACCAGCTGCGCCAGTTCCTGCAGCCCAAGCGCGACCTGAAGACGGGCCGCATCACCGGTGCCGAGGCGCTGGTGCGCTGGCAACACCCGCAGCGCGGCTGGCTGCCGCCGGGCGACTTCATCCCGTTCGCCGAACGCAGCGGCCGCATCCGCCAGATCACCGACTGGATGCTGGCCCGCGCGGTCCGCACGCTGGCCGACTGGGCCGCGCAAGGGCGGGCGCCGCTGTACATCGCCGTCAACATCTCCACGCTGGACCTGCAGGACCACACGCTGCCCGCACGGCTGGCTGCGCTGCTGGCCGAGCACCACGTGGACCCGGGCCTGCTGCAGCTGGAGGTGACCGAGACCGGCCTGATGTCCAGCGGCACCGACCCCATCGCCGTGCTGCACGCGCTGAAGAGCTGGGGCATCAAGCTCGCCATCGACGACTTCGGCACCGGCCAGTCCTCGCTGGCCTACCTGCAGCACCTGCCGGTGGACGAGCTGAAGGTGGACCGCAGCTTCGTGCAGGACGTCAACACCCACCCGCGCCGCGAGGCGCTGCTGCGATCCATCGTCAGCGTGGGCCAGGGCCTGGGGCTCACCGTGACGGCCGAGGGTGTCGAGAACGACGCCGAGCTCGCCGTGATCCGCAGCGCCGGCTGCGACCTGATCCAGGGCTATCTGCTGGCCAAGCCGATGGCGCTGGCCGACTTCGAGGCCTGGCTCACGGCCCAGCCGGGCTGACACCCGGCGGCGTCTCGCCCGCCATGAACTTCTCCAGCGCCGCGCGCACTTCCGGCGCCAGCACCCGCCCGGCGACATGCTGGCCCAGGCTGCGGTAGCTCTCCCACTGCGCCTCGTCGAAGAACTGGTCGGACGTCGGCTCCTGCGGAAAGGCCGGGTGCGTGCTGGCGTACTGCAGCACGTCGGCCGGCGCACCGGGCTGCTTGCTGGGCTTGAGCAGCACGATCCAGCACGGCGGCGGCGACACCCCGTCCGCCCCCGGCAGCGCCTGCGCGCGCAGCAGCAGCGCGGCCGGGTTGGCATGGCCGGCCTCGGCGCTGAACTGCGTCGTCGTGCCGAACACGTCGCGCAGCGGCTGCCAGCCGCGGAAGTCGCTGATGACGCAGATCTCGGTGCGCAGGTCGATGCGCGCCAGGCGGATCAGGTTGGCGAGGTCGTCGAAGCGGTAGTCCGGGTCGGCGCCGTTGTCGCAGGCGAGGATGAAGCCCACGTGGCGCTCCGGCCGCAGCAGCTCGTAGAGCGCGGTGTTCTCGAAGTGCCCGCCGTCCGACAGGTACTGCCAGCGCCGCCGCAGCCCGTAGAAGCGCGCCGTGAACTCGTAGCCGAGGTAGGTCTGCGTGCGGAACAGCACGCCCATGCCGCGCCCCAGCCACGCCGCCAGCCGCCACCAGGCGGGCGGCCGCGAGTCATGCACGCCTGATGCCCACCATACGCCCAGGCGCACGTTGGCCGCCCCCATTAGCAGCGACATGCCCAGCGTCGTCTCGCGGCCGATGCCCGTCGAGAACGCGGCGCCCGACGTGCCCACCCAGTCGCCCAGGTGCATCGGCGGGTTCAGCGGGAACCTGCCGCCCACGGGCTTGAAGAGGTTGCGCCAGCCATCGATGCTGAAGCCATAGGGCATCACCGCCATGGGCTGGCCCTTGCGATCCCGCTGCACCAGCTGCTCGGCGGGGTCGATGGTCTTGTTCAGCGTCACGTTGACGAGATGCAGCGGCGCCCAGGTCGTCAGCTGCCCGCCGGCATAGAGCTTGTCCAGCGGCAGGTTGTCGCCGGGCAGCGGCTCGGCGGCGGACAGATGGCGGGCGTCGCCGTTGAAACGCGCGGCGTTGCTGGCGCCGAGGTAGGTGCGGATCAGCCGCGCGGCATAGAAGCTCTGCAGGCTGGACAGGTTGATGAACGCCGGGAACTGACCCACGCCCGCGGCCAGCAACAGCCACGCAAGCGCATGCAGCAGCAGCAACTTCACGTGCGCGGCGCTGCCCATGGCGGGCATCGACGGCGTCTGGCCCTGCCAGGCCAGCCACTGCACGCACCACGACCACACCGAGGCGATGAGCAGCAGCACG
>Ga0228698_1000883_pt1 | contig 17332 bp, 18 predicted proteins | sample McNCre117_Aug_MG_FD_178015 | JGI IMG/M metagenome (GOLD analysis project Ga0228698, IMG submission 178015) | Freshwater microbial communities from McNutts Creek, Athens, Georgia, United States - 1-17_Aug_MG | ecosystem: Environmental > Aquatic > Freshwater > Creek | place: USA: Georgia...
TGCCACCTTGTTTCACTGCAAGAACCCGGAGGGCGGGACTTTTTGGTCGTCGGTGCATTGCTCCAAGCACAACGCCTTGATCGATCGAACGGTCAACGTGCCCGACAACATGCCCTTCGAGCAGCAGGTTCTGATCGGCAACAAGGTGCGCGCCGACGCCGAAGCGTTGTACGCGGCGCCTCAGCCGTCCACTCGAGCTGTGGTGCAGTCGCAGGTGCAGGTGCATGCCGCGGCGGAAATCAACTGCGCCGGGATTTCTCAGGAAATCGCCGAGTTGGACGCGTTGGCGCGTCAACCGCAAAGTGCAGGCACGCAGGATTGGATCGCTCAGCGGCGACGCGCCCTGCGTGACGTGCAATTCAGAAATCGCTGCCGGTGAATGTGCAGGGCGCAGCGGCCTGTCGCCTGCTGCGCCCCGTGCGGGATCAAGGCGCCCTCAGGCGTGCCTGAGGCCGTTGAGGGATGCGGCCGGGCGCCGATTTTCGGACGTGGCGGCCATCCGCTTGAATTCCGTCAACGCGACCGCGACGGCGGCAATTCCCCAGAACACCGGATACTCATATCCCCCCGTATTCCAGGTCCAGCCAAAGCCCTTGACCACTTGCAGGGCGTAGACGGCAAAGGCCATCACGCCTGCGGCACCCAGCGCCGACCAGCGGGTGCAGAGTCCCAGGACCAAGGCGATGCCCGTGGCGCCTTCTGCGCAGGCGGCCAGCAGCACCCAGTATTCCGGCGGGGCAAAACCGGCCTTGGCAAAGAAGGCAACGGTTCCGGGATTCACAGCCCCTGCGACAAACTTGCCGGCGATGTGCGGAAACATGAACAGGCCACAGATGATGCGCAGCACATTGTGGCCGTCGGTCAGATCGAAGTTGCGTGCATCGATTCTGAAATCATCGCGGGTGATCAGCATTTGGGGTGCCTCGTTTCAGGAGTTTCATCGGTTGGTGACTGAATGCTGCGCCGTGCGTCGGGTCTTGAATTTGAGCTGCATCAAATCGGCGGGGTCGTGATATTCAGGAAATTTCACTGTTGTGTTCGTGTAAAGTTCGGGTCGCGAGGATGGATTTCCGATGATCGGGCTGCAATATTCAGTCAAATGAACGAAGTCGCTCAATGTCTTTGAATTCTCCAGAGGATTCGCCGCCCCCGTCGACGACTGAGGCCGCAGGGGCAGCGGCCGTCGCGCCGGTGCAGGGCGAGGCGGTGCGCTCGGTCGTGCGGGCGCTGCGCCTGCTGCGGCTGATGAATGAGCGGCCGGTCTGGACGTTGCACCAGCTGCATCAGGCCAGCGCGCTGCCTAAGGCCACGCTGTCGCGCCTGCTCGCCACGCTGCGGCAGGAGGGCTACGTGGCGGCAGAAGCCACGCCGGGGCTGTACCGCCTGGCCGGCAAGGTCCGCGAGTTGGATGGGGGCTACACCGAGGGCAGTCGATTGGTCGACGCGGGGCGGCCGATCCTGCTGCGGGTGACCCGGCAGATCAAATGGCCGCTGGCGTTGGCGACGCTGGACGTGGACGCGATGGTGGTGCGCTTTTCGTCCATGCCCTACAGCCCGCTGGCGGTGCACACCACCACGCTGGGGCACCGGCTCGGGCTGGTCGAGTCGGCGCTGGGCCGGGCCTTTCTCGCTTTTTGCTCGGACACCGAGCGGCAGGCGCTGCTGGACAACCTGTTCGGCAGCGCTGCGCCACGGGAGGGCGCACCGGCGGCCCAGGCGCGACGGCCCGCGCCGCTGGGCGCCGACTGGCTGCAGCGCGACTGGGTGGAGCATGACCTGGCCCAGGTGCGCGCTGCGGGCTGCGCGGTGCGAGCGCCCAACGCGCAGCGCGGCAGTGCCACGCTGGCGGTACCGGTGTGCGTGGGCGGGGAGGCGGTGGCGGCGCTGTCGATGACCACCTTTGGCCGCTCGCTGACAGCAACGGTGGTGGAGCGGCACCAGCCGATCCTGACCGAGACGGCCGAGGCGATTGCTTCGGCGTTCTGCGGCGACACCGGCGGCAGCCGCTGACGGGGGCATCACGGCCAGGGGGCGGAGTCGTTCCGGCAGGCGGAATCTGGGCGAGCCCCAGTGGTGGCGTGAAGCAGGCGCTCTGACACTGAGGTCATCGCTCCATGGCTCCACGACGCCCCGCATGACTCCGTTCACGCCCCTGCAACTTCCGCTCGACCGGCACACGGTCGCCACCTTCGTCAAGACCGACAGCCCGCAGGGGGTCGAGGTCCTCGGCCTCTGCGGCCTGGACTACGTGGTGCTCGACGCCGAGCACGCGCCCTTCGACCGCCAGACGATGGACCGCATGGTCTTCGCGGCCCGTGCGGTGGGGCTGCCGATGCTGGTGCGCGTGCCCGACCACCGCGATGCGACGATCCTCTCGGTGCTGGACCTGGGCGCGCACGGCCTCGTCGTGCCGCACGTGGACTCGGCCGCCGACGCGACCAATGTGGTGGCGGCGGCGCGCTTCATCGGCGGGCGGCGCGGCATGTCGCTGTCGGCGCGCTTCGGCGGCTACGGCACCCGCTCGCGCGCCGAGGCGGTGGCCGAGGCCGACCGCGCGCTGATCGTCTGCCAGATCGAGAGCGCCGCCGCCGTCGAGGCGGTGGCCGAGATCGCCGCGGTGCCGGGCGTCGGCGGCCTGCTGATCGGCCGGGCCGACCTGGCGATGTCGATGGGCGTGGACGGCCCGCGCCACCCGCAGGTGCTGGCCGCCGTGGACCACATCCTCGCCGTGGCCCGCACCCAGCGCCTGCCGGTGGTGATGGCCGTGGGCGCCGACGCGGAGGTGGCCGAGTTCGCCGCCCGCGGGGCGCAGTCCTTCATCGTCGGCTCGGACCAGACGCTGCTGCGCCAGGCGGCAAGCCGGCTGCCGGGCCTGCTGCCGGCCTGATGCCCGACTGCTGCCCGATCGTATTGCCCACCTTGAAGAACGCCATGACCGCTCCTGCCCGCAACGTCTCCGTCGCCGATCACTCGGTCGATCCCCCTACGCTGTACGAGGCCGACGGCGCGCCCACCTGGGTCACCCGCGCCAGCCACCTGGTGACCGCCATCACCCAGGCCGCCGCCGGCACCCGGCTGGGGGTCGAGGCCAACCCGGACGAGTCGCTGGTGCTGCTGCCCGACTGCGGCGCGCGCGTCACCACCGCCGCGGGCAGCTGCGAGGTGCCGGCCAACCGCCTGCTGATCCTGCCTCCAGGTGACAGCACGCTCGAGCTGCTCGGCCCCGGCTGGGTGCTGCGCGCTTTCACCTCGCGCCAGGCCGCCCTGGCGGCGCGGGCCGTGAACGCCGCCGACTTCGTCGCGCCGCACGCCGACGTGGCGCCCCTGCAGGACTGGCCCGCGCCGGTGGGCTGCTGGGCCCTGCGCGTCTACGACCTGGACGCGGCGCTGGCCGAGGGGGAGAAGACGCGGGTCTTCCGCAGCAGCAATCTGATGATCAACATCCTGCGTGAGCGGCAGGCGGCGCGCGACGTTCGGGCGCTGTCGCCGCACGCGCACGCGGACTTCGAGCAGGCCTCGGTGACCCTGCGCGGCGTGCACCTGCACCACCTGCGCTGGCCCTGGACGCCCGACATGACCACCTGGCGCGAGGACCGCGCGCTGCAGGTGGGCGCGCCCTCGGTGACGGTGATCCCGCCAAAGGTGGTGCACACCACGCGCAACCTCGGCGACGGCCCGGCATTGCTGATCGACCTCTTCGCGCCGCCGCGGCTGGACTTCTCGCTGCGCGCGGGCATGGTGCGCAACGCCGACGAGTACCCGCTGCCTGGGAGCGCCGCATGAGCCTCAGCCTGGACCAACGCCACGAACGCGCGCTCATTCGCAGCGAAATCGAGGCGCTGAACGCCGAATTCGCCTTCCTGATCGACCACGACCGGTCGGACGAGGTGCCCGAGCTCTTCACCGAGGACGGCAGCTACGGCCGCGAGGGGGGAGGGCGAAGCACGGGCCGCGACGCCCTGCGCACGGTCTACGCGATGCGCGCCGCCCGCGGGGTGCGCACCGCGCGGCACCTGTTCACCAACCTGCGGCTGGCGTTCATCAGCGAGCGCGAGGTGCACGGCCACACCATCTTGCTGCTCTTCGCCGAGGATGGGCCGCCGCCGCACCCGGCCGAGGCCAACCTGGTGTCCGACTACCGGGACGTCTACCGCCTGGGCGACGACGGCCGCTGGCGCTACGCCTCGCGCACCGTCACGCACCAGTTCAAGCACCCGGGCAACAAGCCCATCGTGCTGCCGCTGGGCAAGGCCTGACCCGACTGGAATGCCCATGACCACCACACCGCCCACCGCCGCCGCACCGACGATGTTCGGCTGCGTCTCGCACTCGCCGCTGATCGCCATCCGCCCGAAGGCCCCGCCGCAGGAGCCGGAGATCCTGGCCCACTGCGAGGCCTTCCGCGCCCAGGTGGAGGCCTTCCGGCCCGACCGCATCCTCTTTTTCACCAACAACCACTTCGCCGGCTTCCATTACGCCAACATGCCGGCCTACTGCGTGGGCGCCAGCGCTCATGCGGTGCCGGACCTGGGCGGCACGCCCGGCGAGATCCCGGTGCCCTCGGCGGACTCGATCGCGCTGGTCGAGCACCTGCGGGCCGAGGGCTTCGACCCCGGCATTTCCTACAAGATGTCGGTGGACCACGCGGTGTCTCAGCCGCTGACGCGGCTGATCGGCGCGATCGACCGCTACCCGCTGATCCCGCTGTTCATCAGCGTCTTCACGCCGCCGCTGATGCGCTACCGGCGCAGCCGGCTCATCGGCGAGGCGGTGGGCCGCTGGGTCGCCGCCGGCGCGGCCCAGGGCCAGCGCACGCTGATCATGGGCTCGGGCGGCATCTCGCACCACCCGGTGCGCTACTTCCCGCTGATGGGCACGGCCGAGCCGCGCGTGCACGGCTACCAGCTGGAGGGCGAGCGCGGCGGCACGATGACCGACGACGAGTGGTTCACCCGCTTCGCCGACATGCACATCGAGGGCGCCGAGATGGTGCTCGACGGCCGGCGCACCGCCAAGGACATGTGCTTCAACGAGGCCTTCGACACCGACTTCCTGGCCCGCCTCTGCGCCGGCAACCTCGCCAGCATGGACGACTGGGACCCGGCTGAGCTGATCGAGCAGGCCGGCGTCGGCGCCCTGGAGCTGCACCTGTGGATCGCGGCGATGGCCGCTTACCGCACGGTGGCCGCCAGCACGGGTGCGGCCGGCCCAGAGAGACTGGCTGCGGCCGAAGCGTCGCTGGTGCGCTACTACGCCCCCACGCCCGAGTACGGCACGGCCTACGGCATGGTGTATGGCCTGATGCCCTGAGGCGCAAGTCCGGGCATGCTGCACCCCGTGGCGCATTCATTGTCGGGTTGTCGGACTGACCGACTAATCGACCTGCCCATCTGCATGCGCCCCTGTTCTGGACCGACCTGACCACCGAACGAGGAGACACGACATGACGACGAACACCTGGACCCGCCGCTCGACCGCCCTGGCCCTGCTGGCCACCCTGGGGGTGGCCGCCACGGGCGGCGCCGCCGCGCAGGAGTACCCCAGCAAGCCGCTGAAGATCATCGCGCCGTTCCCGGCCGGCACCGGCCCGGACGCCAACACCCGCGAGATCGCCGCGGAGCTGGCCAAGGTGCTGGGCCAGCCGGTGGTGATCGAGAACAAGCCGGGCGCCTCGACGATGATCGGCATGGCCGCCGGGGCCGCTGCCGCGCCGGACGGCTACACGCTGGTGATGGGCTCGACCACCTCGATGTCCGTCGTGCCGCACCTGTACAACAAGGTGCCCTACCGCCACGACCGGGACTTTGCGCCCATCAGCATCGTCGGCCTGCTCAACACCGCGCTCACCGCCAACGCGGGCGTCAAGGAAAACACCGCCAAGGAGCTGATCGCCCGGCTCAAGGCGCAGCCGGACACCCTGGTGGCCGCCACCTCGGGCGTGGGCAGCTACTCGCACCTGGCGGGCGAGTGGTTCGCCGCCGGGGCGGGCGTGAAGCTGCGCTTCGTGCCCTACGCCACCACCAGCCCGTACACCGACGTGATTGCCGGGCAGCAGGTCCACCTGATCTTTGACGCGCTGCCTGCGGCCATCGGCAACGTGCGCGCCGGCAAGCTCAAGGTCCTGGCGCTGACCGGCAAGGCGCGGCACCCCAAGTTCCCGGACGTGCCCACCTTCGCCGAAGCCGGCATCGCCAACTACAGCCCCACCGCCTGGATCGGCCTGTTCGCCCCGGCGGGCACGCCCAAGCCGGTGATCGACAAGCTCGCGGCCGCGATGCAGAAGGCCGCCAGCCAGAACCCGGCGCTGATCGAGAAGTGGCAGTCCTACGGCGGCGAGCTCAAGGCGATGACGCCCGAGGCCTTCGCCACCTTCCTGAAGGAAGACAACGCCCTGTGGGGCCAGGCCATCGGGCGCAGTGGCATCAAGCTGGATTGAGCGCCCGGGCCGCGCGTAATCCTCTTCGGTCGATCGCGTAGCGGAGAAAACGCCCAGGAAAGCCCTTTTCCGGTTCGACACGATGGCATTTTGTCTTGGACAAAATGCCATCTATGAACGCTGCCATCCCCTCTCCGTCATCCGAATCAGGGCCCCGGCTGGCCCGCCGCAGCGTGTTGAAGCGCCTGGGTCTCGGCTGGGTGGGACTGCCCGGCGGCATGGGCCTCGCGTCGATGCTGGGCGGCTGCGGGTACCTGCCGCGCGCCAGCGCGGTGCCGATGCCGCTGCTGAGCGAGCCGGCCGCGGCGTCCGGACGTTCCGACACCCTGGTGGTGATGCTGCCGGGGCGCTTCGACCGGCCGCAGGACTTTGTCCGCGAGGGGCTGGTGGCCGACCTGAAGCGCCGCCGTGCGGACGTCGATGTGCTGCTGGCCGATGCCCACCTGGGCTACTACATGGACCGCAGCGTGCTGGAGCGCCTGCGCACGGACGTGATCGGCCCGGCGCGTCGTCAGGGCTACCGGCGGGTCTGGCTGGCGGGCATCTCGCTGGGCGGCTTCGGCGCGCTGGGCTACGCGGCGCGGCATGGGCGCGAGGCGGGCGCCGAGATCGACGGCGTGCTCGCGATCGCGCCCTACCTGGGCAGCGATGAGGTGGTCGCTGCGATCGGCCGCACCGGGGGGCCGCGGCTCTGGCTGGACAGCCCGGAGCGGCTGCGTGCGATCGACCTGGAACAGGACGTCTGGCAGTACCTGGCCGAGCCGCCGGTGGGCGCTCCCCCGGTCTTTCTGGGCTATGGGCGGGCCGATCGGATGAGCAACGCCCATCGGCTGGCCGCCGGCTTGCTGCCCACCGGGCGAGTGATGCAGGCCGACGGGGGCCACGACTGGGCGCCCTGGCGGGCGCTGTGGCAACAGTGGCTGGCGCAGGGGCCGATGGCCACCCTCGAAGACCGCGGCGCCGGTCGACCGGTCTGACCGCGGGCGGGTTGGGCTGGACGCTACGATGCGGGCCCCCAACCCCTTCGAGATTGTCCCGCGATGAAAGCCATCTGGAACGGCGTCACCGTTGCCGAGAGCGACGACACCCTGTTGGTCGACGGTGAGCACTACTTCCCTGCCGCCTCCGTGCGCGCCGACTGTCTGCTCACGAGCAACCGCCGCTCAACGCACTCCGGCCGCGGTGAGTGCCGCTATCACAACCTCTTCGTCGATGGCGATGTGCTCAACGACGCCGTCTGGTACTACCCCGAGCCGGATGGGGCGGTGGCGGCTTTGAAGGGCCGCATGGCCTTCATCCGCGGCGTGCGCATCGAGGAATGAGTGCGTCGTTCTTGGCGCTGGCGCTGAAACGCCCTGCGGCGGGCCTGGCGTTGACGCTGGCCGCTGGCGTGAGCGCCGCGTCGGCCGCCGCGGCCGCCCAGCCCGTGCCCACCCAGCCGGACTGCCTGGGCGAGCGCCAGCCGCTGACCGTCGCCAGCCGCATGCCCTACGCGCTGGTCAGCGCGGGCGGGCGGCAGGGCTACTTCCTGCTGGACTTCGGCGCCAGCGTGTCCAGCATCACGCCGGCCAACTTCCAGGGCGGGGCGCCGGTCGAGGCGGCGCCAGGTCGCTTCGACGACTTCGTCTTCTTCGGCCGCTGGGGCTCGGTGTCGCTGCTGCTGCAACCGCAGCCGGCGGTGCAGACGCTGCGCAGCGCGGACGGCCGGGCGTCGATCCGCCAGGCCGGCGTGATCGGCACCGACTTCCTCGCCCAGCACGTCTACACGCTGGACTACCGCGGCGGCCACCTCTGGCGCGCCAGCGGCGGGCCGGGCGGCAGCTTCTGCAGCGATGCCGAGCTGCAGGCCGCGGGCTACCGGGCCGTTTCCACCCGCGACTACTACGGCGCCCAGCCGGCGGCGCTGAGCTGCCCGAGCGCGCAGGCCGCGCCCGGCGGCTGCGTCAACATCCCCACCGTGCCGATCCGCATCGGCCGGGTGGCGGCGGTGGCGCAGCTCGACACCGGCTACGACGACGGCCGCCAGCCCTACTCGGTGAACATCAACGGCGCGCTCTTCGACGCGCTGAAGGCCGCCGGCGTGCGGCTGACGCCGCGGCCGGACATCGCGATCCAGCTCTCGACCTGCGTGGCCGGCGTGAGCGAGCGGGTCGAGGCCTACCGCCTGGGCGCGGGCACCCCGGCGGGCCTGGTGGACACCGCCGGCCGGCTGGTGGCGGACCAGGGGCGGGCGGTGACGCTATTCGTCAAGCGCACCCCGGCGGCCGCGTCGGTCTGCGGCGGCATCGGCACCTGGGCCCAGCCGGCGGCGCAGCTCGGGGCGTCCTTCGTCGCCAGCGGCTCGCTGGCGGTGGACCCGTTCAACGCGCGGATCTGGCTGCGGCCGAACTGAGCGAGCGCCGCCCGGTGGGCCGGCGGGCGCGGCTCAGTGTGGCAGCGAGGCCCCGCCGCAGACCTGGATCTCCTGGCCGGTGATCGCCGCGGCGCCGTCGCCGAGCAGGAAGGCGATCAGCGCGGCCACCTCCTCGGGGCGGATCAGCCGGCCCATGGGCGGCAGCTTCGGCGCGGTGCCGGCGCGGGCTGGGTCGCTGAGCATGGGCGTGTCGGTGGCGGCGGGCGAGACGACGTTGACCGTCACGCCCTGCGCCACCACCTCGGCCGCCCAGCTGCGCGCCAGCGAGACCAGCGCGGCCTTGCTGGCGGCGTAGGCCGCCTTGCCGGGCTGGCCGTGCGCGGTGCGGCTGCCCACCAGGACGACCCGGCCCATGCCCTGTGCCGCCATGCGCGGCAGCAGCGCGTCGGCCAGGCGGGTGGCGGCGTCCACGTGCAGGCGCCACATCTGCGCGGCCTGCTCGGGCGGCAACTCGCCCAGGCGGCCGCCTCGCATCACGCCCGCGGCGTGCACCAGCGCCTGCGGCGTGGGCAGTGCGGCGGCGGCGCGGGTGACGGCCTCGCCGTCGCTCAGGTCGACCGACACGGCGCGAAAGGCCAGGTGCTCGATCGCTGGGGCGCCGCGCTGCAGGCCGATCACCCGCCAGCCCTGGTCGAGCAGTTGGCGCGCCAGGGCCTCGCCGATGCCCGAGCTGGCGCCGGTGACGACGGCCAGCGGCGCGACAGCGTTCGCCACATCACACGCGCCGGACGCGCCGGACGCATCGACCTCACTCGGCACGGATGCCGACCTCGGTGATGATCTTCTGCGAGCGGGCCATGTCCTCGCGCTGGAACTTGAGGAAGTCCTCCACCGAGCCACCGCCGGGCACGATGCCCTGGCTGACCAGCTTCTCGCGCAGCTCACCGGCCAGGGCCTTGTTGACCTCGGCGTTCAGCCGCGTCGTGACCTCGGCCGGCAGCTTGGCCGGGCCCCAGACGCCGTACCAGCTGTAGAAGTCGTAGCCCGGGATGGACTCGCCCACGGTGGGCACGTCCGGCAGCGTGGGCACGCGGGCCTTGGAGGTCACCGCGATGATCTTGAGCTTGCCGGTCTTGTGGAAGTTGACGGCGCCCAGCAGCGGGTCGACGAAGCCTTCGATCTGGCCGCCGATCAGGTCCTGAAAGGCTGGGGCGGTGCCCTTGTACGGCACGATCAGCAGCTCCACCGGGCCGGTGCGCTTGAGCAACTCGGTGGCCAGGTTGCCCGCCGAGCCGGTGGAGCCGATGGCGAAGCTCAGCTTGCCCGGGTGGGCCTTGGCGTGGGCGATCAGGCCCTTGATGTCCTTGACCGGCAGGTTGTTGTTGACCGACACCGCCAGCGGTGCCTTGGCCACCATCGCCACGGGCTGGAAGTCCCGCTGCACGTCGTAGGGCACCGCCTTCATCGTCATCGGCGTGGTGGTGAAGGTCGAGGCGTTGAACAGCAGCGTGTAGCCGTCGGCCGCGGACTTGGCCACCGCGTCCGAGCCGATCACCCCGTTGCCGCCGGCGCGGTTCTCGACGATGAAGGTCTGCCCCAGCTGCTCCTGGAGCTTCTGCGCCAGCTGGCGGCCGATGAAGTCCAGCGTGCCGCCGGGCGGGAAGGGGATGATGAACTTCACCGGCTTGGTCGGCCAAGCGGTCGCGCTGGGGGTGGCCGCGGCCGTGCCGGCGGTGGTGCCAGCGATCAGGGCGAGGGCGGCGGCGCAGGCCGCGCGCAGGACGTGCTGTCGGTTCATGGGGCTGTCTCCGTTCTTCTTGTTCGGACCTTGGGGCCCGGTCGCGCCTCAGGTGGGGCGGTAGCGCGCCACCAGGGCGTCGGCGGCGGCGACCAGCAGGTGCAGGTCGGTGCCGATGCCCACCATCGTCGCGCCGGCTTCGAGGTAGTGCTCCGCTTTGCCGTCGGCGGCCAGGATGCCGATCGCGCAGCCCGCGGCACGGGCGGTGGCGATGGCCTTGGCGATCTCGGCCTGCACCTCGGGCTTGGCGGCACCGCCGCGGTGGCCCAGGCTGGCGGCCAGGTCGGAGGGGCCGATGAAGACGGCGTCGATGCCCGGCACGCGGCAGATGGCGTCCAGGTTGTCCAGTGCCTCGCGCGACTCGATCTGCACGATCACGCCGATCTCGTCGTTGGCGCGGGCCATGTAGTCCTTGTAGCGCGTCCAGCCGCCGGCGCGGGTGCTGCCGGCCACGCCGCGCAGGCCTTCGGGGGCGAAGCGGGTCCAGCTCACGGCCTCGGCGGCTTCCCGGGCGTTGCGGATGTTGGGGACCATCACGTTGGGCGCGCCGGCGTCGAGCACGCGCTTGATCCAGGCCATGTCGTGCACCGGCACGCGCACCACCGGCTGCACCGGCGTGCCACGCACGGCGAGCAGCTGCTGGCCGACGTGCTCCAGGTCGTTGGGCGTGTGCTCCATGTCGAAGAGCAGCCAGTCGAAGCCCGAGCCGGTCAGGCACTCGGTGATCGGCGCGTAGGGGAAGTTGATCCACAGGCCCAGCTGGCGCTGCTGGGCGCGCAGGGCCTGCTTGAAGGGGTTGACGGGGAGGCTGTTCATGGCGGTCAGATCAGTTGCTCGTAAATGGCTCGGAGATCGGCGCGCGTCATCGCTCGCGGGTTGTTGTCCAGCAGGCGGGTCACCTTGGCGGCGCCGTCGACCAGGGCGTCGAGCTGCTCGGGCTTCACGCCCACGCGCTTCAGGTCGCTGGAGATGCCCAGGTCGGCGTTGAGCTGGCGCAGCGCGTCGACGAAGGCGGCGCTGGCCTCGGCGTCGGTCTGGCCGGCCACGTCCAGGCCCATCGCGCGGGCCATCGCGGCGAAGCGGGCCTCGTTGCCCACCCGGTTGAAGTCCATCACCGCCGGCAGCAGCATGGCGTTGGACAGCCCGTGCGGCACGTGGAAGGTGCCGCCCAGCGGGTAGGCCAGCGCGTGCACGGCCGTGGTGCTGGAGGTGGCGATGCACACGCCGCCCCAGTAGGCGCCCATCAGCATGTCCTGGCGGGCGTCGGCGTCCTGTCCGTTGGTGAAGGCGCGGCGGATGCTGCGCGCGATCAGGCGGATGCCCTCCAGCGCGTAGAGGTCGCTGAAGGCGTTGCCCTTCTTCGAGGTGTAGCACTCGACGACGTGCGCCAGCGCGTCCATGCCGGTGGACGCGGTCACCGCCGGCGGCAGGTCCAGCGTCAGCAGCGGGTCGAGGATCACCGCGTCGGGCAGCAGGTGCGGGCTGACGATGCCGATCTTCAGCGCGCGCTCGGGCACCAGGATGATCGAGTTCGGCGTCGCCTCCGCGCCGGTGCCGGCGGTGGTGGGGATCAGCACCGTGGGCAGGCCACGGCCGGGCACCGGCGTGCCGGTGAGCAGCTGCTCCAGCGTCACCGGCTGGGCCAGCAGCACCGCGACGGCCTTGGCCACGTCGATGGCGCTGCCGCCGCCAAGTCCAACGACCAGGTCCGTGTCACCCGCGGCCCGGGCCTCGGCCAGCACGGCCTCGACGTCGGCCACCGCCGGCTCGGGTGGCGTGCGGTCGATCAGCGTCACCGCCACCCCCGCGTCGGCCAGGGTCTGCAGCACCGGCTGCACGCGGCCATCGGCCAGCACGTGGCGGCCGCAGATCAGCAGGATGCGGCGCGCGCCGCGCTCGGCCACCAGCTCAGGCAGGCGGGCCAGGCTGCCGGCGCCGGCGATGACGCGGCCGGCCTGGTGCAGCACCGCGGGGGTCGCGGCGGCAGAAGGAGGAGAAGAGGTGCTCATCGTCAGGCGGTGGCCCCGTGCGGGTGCGGGGTCAGGTGCGCGTTCAGGTGCTGGGTCAGCCACGTGGCCGAGAGGGCGAGGTGGCGGATGCGCTGGCGGTGGTGGGTGTAGGCCACGTGCAGCGTGCCGTCGGCGGTCTGCACCAGGCTTGGGTAGGAGAGCTCACGGTTGCGCTGCTCGGCCGAGTTGTTGGTCATGCAATAGCCATCGCCGACCTCCAGGTCCACCCGCAGCGGCCAGGTGAGGCCATCGTCGGCGGACAGCGCCAGCGTCATCGGCGCGCGCGGCGTGCCCCAGAAGGCACTGCGGGTGCCGGCCGTGCCGGATTCAGGCGTGGCGTAGGCGGCGTCGCTGCCGTCCTCGCTCTCGCCCTCGATCTCGTCGTACAGCGACACGCGGCGCTCGGTGGCCTGGGCGGCGCTGACGGCGTTGAACACCATCGCCAGCTGGCCCGCGAAGGGGCCGTGGGCCAGGCGCACCACCTGGATCGACGAGTTGTTGTTCGGCAGCTCGGTGGGCTGCGGTGCGCTCCAGCTCAGGCCGCCATCGACGGACACGCTGCGGTAGACGTGGTCGGCCCAGCGGCTGCGGTAGAAGGCCTGGAACTCAGCGGCCTTTCCCTGGGTCGGGTGGCCGGCCACGATGTTCATGTGCACGCAGCCCAGGCTGCCGGGCACCGCGCGCTCGGTCCAGGTCCGGCCCTGGTCGGTGGAGACCATCACCGCCGAGTCGTCGTGGTCGCCCGACCAGCGCAGGCCCGGCGTGCTGCGGCAGTGGAAGATCGGCAGCAGCCAGTGCGACGGGGTCACCACCACCGGCTGGCGCACGAAGATCCCGGCGTCGGCGAACAGCGGGGCTGGCTCGCTCCAGGTCGCGCCGCCGTCGGTCGAGCGCCGCCAGCGCACGATCGCGGTGTCCTGGTGGCCCGAGCGCTGCGCGGTGTGCAGCAGCCACAGCGAGCCGTCCGGCGCGTTGAAGAGGATGGGGTTCTGCTCGGAGCGCTCGGCGTCGTCGGACAGCCGGGCGGGGGCGCTCCAGCCGTCCGTTGTCTGGCGCGAGAACCAGATCGAGATGTCGGCCACGCCTTCTTGCGTGCCGCCGAACCAGACGCAGCCCAGGCTCCCGTCGGGCAGCGGCATCAGGTTGGCCGCGTGGCACTGGACGGTGGGCGCGGGCAGGTCGTCGGCCACCAGGCTCGGCGCGAGACCGGAGGTGTCGCCGCTCGCGCTCATGCCGGCTGCTCCTGCGCCGCCAGCACCCGCTTCTGGCCTTCGATCAGCTGCATCGCGAACTCGGCGGCTTCGACCAGGCTGTCGGCGTTGGCAATGCCTTTGCCGGCGATGTCGAAGGCGGTGCCATGGTCCACGCTGGTGCGCAGGATCGGCAGGCCCAGCGTGATGTTCACGCCGCTGATGGCCTGCCACTTGCCGGTGGCCGGGTCGACGTTGAAGCCCAGCAGCTTGACGGGGATGTGGCCCTGGTCGTGGAACATCGCCACCACCGCGTCGTACTGGCCGGCGCGCAGCTTGATGAACACCGTGTCGCCGGGGATCGGGCCGTGCATGTCGACGCCTTTGGCCTGGTACTCGCGGATCACCGGGGCGACGATGTCGTCGTCCTCCTTGCCCAGGATGCCGCCTTCGCCCGCGTGCGGGTTCAGGCCCGCCACCGCGATTCGGGGCTGCTTCAGGCCGAGGCGATTCAGCGCGTCGATCGTCACGTCGAAGACGCGGCGCAGCCGAACGGGCGTGATGCGCTTGGGCACGTCGGCGATCGCGCAGTGCGTGGTGACGTGCGAGACGCGCAGGTTGTCGTGCGCCAGCATCATCACCGCGTCGCGCTGGCCGGTGAGGTGGGCGAGCAGCTCGGTGTGGCCTTCGAAGGGGTGGCCCGCCAGGTGCAGCGCCTCCTTCGACAGCGGGGCGGTCACGATGGCGTCGGCCTCGCCGGCCTGCACCCGCTCGGTGGCGCGGGCGACGGCGCGGTAGGCCCACTCGCCGCCGGCGGCGCTGACCTGGCCGGTGACGATCGGCGCGTGCTCCGGGCCCAGCGGGCCGACGTCGATCATCTCGTAGGGCGGCGCGTCCGTCAGGCCCAGCGCCCGCTCGGCCTGCTGCATCGCCGCCGCGCTGCCGCAGACCTGGAAGGTCAGCTCGCCCGCCTCGATTTGCGGGCGCATCTGCCGCGTGGCCTTGGCGATGATTTCCGGGCCGATGCCGGCCGGGTCGCCCATGGTGATCGCAAGTCGAATGGTCATGGAGTCAATCTGCCTTGATGTTGGCGGTCTTGATGAGCTTGGCGATGCGCGCGTGTTCCAGCGGCACCAGCTTGGCGAGTTCGGCGGCGTCGCCGCTGGCGGTGGACAGGCCCACGCCGCGCAGCTTCTCGACCACCTCGGGGTTCTTCAGCGCGGCCTGCAGCGCGCCCGACAGCTTGGCCACCACGTCCTTGGGCGTCTTGGCCGGCGCGAACATGCCATACCAGGCGCTGAACTGCCACTGCGGGTAGCCGGCTTCGGCGAAGGTCGGCACGTTGGGCAGGTCGGGCGAGCGCTGCGGCAGGCCGATGGCGATGGCGCGGACCTTGCCGCCCTTGATCTGGCCCATCGACGCGGTGGTGGTGTCGAAGATCACCGCGAGCCGCCCGCCGATCAGGTCCAGCGTGTGCGCGTTGCCGCCCTTGTAGGGCACGTGCGTCATGTGCGTGCCGGTCATCTCGGTGAAGATTTCGCCGGCCAGGTGCAGCGGCGAGCCGTTGCCCGAGGAGCCGTACATCACCGAGCCAGGGCTCTTCTTGTCCGCGTCCACCAGGTCCTTGAGCGTCTTGAACGGCGACTCGTTGTTGACCGTGGCCACGATGGGCGCCTGGCCGATCAGGCCGATGGCCTCGAAGTCGGTCAGCGGGTTGTAGTCCGCCTTGATCAGGTTCGGGCTGGCGGCGTGGGTGGCCAGCCCGCCGACCAGCACGGTGTAGCCGTCTGGCGCCGCCTTGGCCACCGCGCTGGCGCCGATCAGCGCCGCCGCGCCGGGCTTGTTGTCCACGATCACCTGGGTGTGCAGCACCTCGCCCATCTTCTGGCCGATCAGGCGGCCCAGCATGTCGTTGGCGCCGCCGGCCGGGTAGGGCACCACGACGGTGATCGGCTTGCTCGGCCAGGCCTGTGCCCAGGCGCTGCCCGCAGGCAACAGGGCGGCCGCAGCCAGCAGCGCCGCAGCGGCGAGGGTGGAGCGGCGAACGGGCAGGAAAGGCGTGGCGGGGCGCATGCGGGTCTCCGGTGGTTGGACGTGGAAGTTTTGTGGCGCAATCATCCACAAAATTCCATAACCACTCAAATAAGGTCAAACCCGATGAGAGGTTCTGCGCGCCGAGCCTAAGATTCGCTCACTTTCGATCAAAATCGGGCATCGCCGTTCAGGCCTGACCCCACCCACCATGACCGACACCGCCTCGATCGTGTCGCTGCTGCCGGCGCAGCGGCGCCAGCACATCATCGACTTCCTGCGCCTGCACGGTGCGGTGACGCTGACCCAGCTCGAACAGGCGCTGGACGTGTCGGTCTCGACGCTGCGGCGCGACCTGGACGCCCTGGCCGCCGACGGCGTGATCGACCGCACCCACGGCGGCGCGCTGCTGCGCCAGCAGGGCTACAGCGCCTTCGAACCCGATGCGCAGGCCTCCTCCGAGCTGTCGCCGCGCGAGAAGCGCGCCATCGGCCGGGCGGCGGCCGAGCAGCTGCAGCCGCGCCAGAGCGTGATCTTCGACAGCGGCAGCACCGTGCTGGAAGCGGCGCGGGCGGCGGTGGCCCGTGGCATCCCGCTCACCGCGGTGACCAACGACCTGGCGATCGCCCAGCTGCTCGGTGCCAGCGGCCAGATCCAGGTGCACGTGCTCGGTGGCGTGCTGCGCCCGGGCAGCGCCACGCTCACGGGCGAGGCGCTGGTCGAGTCCGCCCGCTGCATCCACGCCGACGTGCTGCTCTGCGGCGCGCACTCGGTGACCGACGGCGTGATCACCGAGGCCTCGGCCGACGTCGCCGCCGCCAAGCGCGCCCTGATCCGCGCGGCCAGCAGCCGGCGCCTGCTGGTGGACGCCTCCAAGTTCCGCCCGCGCGCCTTCATGCAGGTGGCGGCGCTGACCGAGTTCAGCGAGCTGATCACCGACAGCGCGATCGCCGCCGAGGAGGTCGAGCGCCTGCGCACGCTCGGCCTGCGCCTGACGACGGTGACCGCGTGAGGGCCGGGCGGTGACGGCGCGCTCGCTTCAGACTGGCCGGACGGTCCGCACCGCCTGCACGGTTCGCATCCTGGCCGACGACTTGACGGGCGCGCTCGACAGCGCCACCGCCTTCATCGGCCTGCCGGGTGTCGCCGGCGTGCCGGTGGCGCTGGACGCCGCCGGGCCCTGGCCCGACGCGGCCGCCCGGGTGGCCGCGGTGTCCACCGGCAGCCGCGATGGGCCGCTGGCCGACCTGCCGGGCCTGCTCGACGCGGCCTGGGCCTGGCTGGGCGGCGCCGACATCGCCTTCAAGAAGGTGGACAGCCTGCTGCGCGGCAACACCTTCGACGAGGTGCGGCTGGCCGCGCGCAGCGGGCACTTCGACCGCGTCGTTTTCGCGCCCGCCTTTCCGCAGCAGGGCCGTCTGACGCTGGGCGGGCGGCTGCAGCTGGGCGGCGCCACGGGCGAGCCGACACCGGGGCCGACAATGGCCGAGCGGCTCGGCGACCTCGGTCTGCCGC
>Ga0228698_1000885_pt1 | contig 17306 bp, 15 predicted proteins | sample McNCre117_Aug_MG_FD_178015 | JGI IMG/M metagenome (GOLD analysis project Ga0228698, IMG submission 178015) | Freshwater microbial communities from McNutts Creek, Athens, Georgia, United States - 1-17_Aug_MG | ecosystem: Environmental > Aquatic > Freshwater > Creek | place: USA: Georgia...
GCGGCGGCGACGCCCTGCGGGGCGACTTCTGCACCAGCGACCGGCCGTTCTTCTTCTCCGTCGACCTGCCCGAGGGGGACTTTCGCGTCACCCTGATGCTGGGCGATCCCGCCGGCGAATCACACACGGTCGTGAAGGCCGAGTCGCGCCGGCTGATGCTGGAACCGGTCCGGACGAAAAAGGGCGGGACGGCCACGGTCACCTTCCTCGTGCATCTCCGCACGCCGCGGATTCCCGGGGGCGGCACGGTGCGGCTCAAGCCCCGCGAGATCGGCGCGCTGCACTGGGACCAGCGCCTGACGCTCGAGTTCAACGGCTCCCGGCCGTGCGTCGCCGCGCTCGAGATCGCGCCGGCCCCCGAGGCCATCACGGTTTTCCTGGCCGGTGATTCCACCGTGACCGACCAGCAGCTCGAGCCCTACGCGGCGTGGGGCCAGATGCTGCCCGCGTTTTTCGGCCCGACGGTGGCCGTCGCCAACCACGCCGAGTCGGGCGAGACCATCCACTCCTTCGTCGGCGAGCGGCGCCTCGACAAGGTGCTGTCGATGCTCAAGCCGGGCGACTACCTCCTCTTGCAATTCGGCCACAACGACCAGAAGGCCGGCCCCGAGCACCTCGACGCGGCCCGCGGCTACCGGGACTACGTGCGGCGCTACGTGGCCGAGGCGCGGGCGAAGGGCGCCCACCCCGTGCTCGTCACCTCGATGGAGCGCCGCAATTTCGACGCCGCGGGCCGGCACATCGTGCCCTCGCTCGAGGGGTACCCGCAGGCGGTCCGCGAGGTCGGCGCCGAGCTGGGGGTGCCGGTCATCGACCTGAACGCGCGCAGCATCCTTTTCTACGAGGCGCTCGGCCCGGAGGAAGCCCGGCATGCCTTCGTGCATTTCCCCGCCGGCAGCTTTCCCGGCCAGACGGCGGCGATGGCCGACGACACCCATTTCAGCGCCTACGGCGCCTACGAGCTGGCGAGGTGCGTCGTCGAGGAGATCAAGACCCGCGTGCCCGCCCTCGCCGCGCACCTGCGGCCCGGGATTCCCGCCTACGATCCCGCCCACCCCGGGCGTTTCGCCGACTGGACCCTGCCCGCCAGCCCGCCCAAACCCGTGGTCAAACCCGAAGGAAGCTGATCATCATGCGCCCGCCCCTCGCCGTCCTGGTCCTTCTGGCCGCGTTGGTGGCTCCGGCGTTCGCCGCCCCGCCCGCCCCGAAGCCGCTTTACCGCGATCCGAAGTATGACGGGGCGGCGGATCCGGTCGTCGTCTGGAACCGCGCGGAAAAGAGCTGGCTCATGTTCTACACCAACCGCCGGGCCAACGTGCCCGGGCTCTCCGGCGTCGCGTGGGTGCATGGCACGCCGATCGGCCTGGCGGAATCGCGCGACGGCGGCGTCACCTGGCAATACTCGGGCGACGCGAACATCTCCCTGCCGCCCGACATCGGCGGGCCCGACCAGACCTTGTGGGCGCCGGAGGTCGTCGCCGCACCGGACGGGAGCTACCACCTGTTCCTCACCGTGGTACCGGGCATCTTCGAGGACTGGCAGCACCCGCGCCGCATCGTCCACCTCACCAGCGCCAACCTGCGCGACTGGAAATATGCGTCGGCCCTCGCCCTCGCCTCGGACCGGGTGATCGACGCGTGCGTCTTTCCGCGGCCCGAGGGCGGCTGGCGCATGTGGTACAACAACGAGCGCGACCACAAATCCATCTATTATGCCGACAGCCCCGACCTCGCGACGTGGACCGACCGGGGCAAGGCGGCCGGGGTCGGCGAACGGCCCGGCGAGGGTCCTTATGTTTTCCAGTGGAAGGGCTCCGCCTGGATGCTCGTGGATCTCTGGAAGGGCCTGGGCGTCTACCGCTCCGACGATCTGCTCCATTGGACGGCACAGGCCGACAATCTCCTCGGCGTGCCCGGCAAGGGCGCCGACGACGGCGTCAACGGCGGGCATCCCGGCGTGGTGGTGAGCGGCGACCGGGCGTTCCTGTTTTACTTCACCCACCCGGGACGCGCCGGCACGATCAAGCCGGAGGACAAGCCCGCCGCCGAGCTGCGCCGCAGTTCCATTCAGGTCGTCGAGCTGCACTACGCCGATGGCCGGCTCTCCTGCGACCGCGACGCGCCGACCTACATCCAGCTGGGCCCGGGGCGCTGAGCGCAGCAGCGAAGACTTCGCTTCCCGGCCATTTTGTGTTTCCCTCGCCTTATCCCATGAAGCCGAAACTGCCGCCCAAGCTGCTCTACGGCGGCGATTACAACCCGGAGCAATGGCCCGAGTCCGTCTGGCTCGAGGACGTCCGCCTGATGCGCGCCGCCGGCGTGAACCTGGTCAGTGTCGGCATCTTCAGCTGGGCCCGGCTCCAGCCCGCCGAGAAGCGCTGGAACTTCGGCTGGCTCGACCGTGTGCTGGACCTGCTGGCGCAGCACGGCATCTCGGCCTGCCTCGCCACCGCCACCGCCTCGCCGCCGCCGTGGCTCTCGAAGAAATATCCCGAGGTGCTGCCCGTGACGGCCGACGGCGTCACGCTGCAGGCGGGCTCACGCCAGCAGTATTCGCCCAGCAGCCGGGTCTACCGGAAATTCGCCGCCGCGCTCGTGCACCGGATCGCCCGGCGCTACCGCCGCCACCCGGCGCTGGCGGCGTGGCACATCAACAACGAATACGCGTGCCATATGCCGGAATGCCACGGGGCGGACAGCACGCTCGCCTTCCGCGGCTGGCTGCGCGCGAAATACCGGACGCTCGCCGCGCTGAACGCGGCCTGGGGCACGGCGTTCTGGAGCCAGGCCTACGGCGAGTGGGACGAGATCCTCACGCCCCGGCGCGCCCCCTACCACAGCAACCCGACGCAGTGCCTCGACTTCAAGCGGTTCACCAATGACGCCTTCCTCGGGCTGTACCGGATGGAGGCCGCGATCCTGCGCGCCGCGACGCCGGACATCCCGCTCACGACGAACTTCATGGGCTTTTTCAAGCCGCTCGACTACCGCGCCTGGGCGCCGGAGATCGATTTCGTGGCGTGGGACAGCTATCCCGACCCGGCCGACGAGAAGGCCGCGCGCCACGCCGGCGCCGTGGGGCACGACCTGATGCGCTCGCTGAAACCGGACCGGCCGTTCGTGCTGATGGAGCAGGCGGCCTCGGCCGTGAACTGGCGGCCGGTCAACCTGCCCAAGCGCCCCGGCCTCATGCGGCTCCAGAGCCTGCAGACGCTCGCCCGCGGCGGCGACGGCGTGATGTTCTTCCAATGGCGCGCCTCCCGGGCCGGCGCGGAGAAATTCCACAGCGGCATCCTGCAGCACGGGCCTGTCGCGCCGAGCCGGGTCTTCGCCGAGGTGCGCGCCCTCGGGGCCGAGCTGGAGAGGCTGGCGCCGGTCGCCGGCTCGCTCGTGCACAACCGCGTGGCGATCGCCTTCGACTGGCACGCCTGGTGGGCGGTGGAGCTGGAGTCGAAGCCCGGCCGCATCGACTACGCGGCCGGGGCGCAGGCGCTGCACCGCTGGTTCTACGAGCGCAACATCGGGGTCGATTTCGTCCACCCGGGCGGCAGCCTCGCGGCCTACGATCTCGTCGTGGCCCCGGCGCTCTACCTCCTGCCCGCGAAAAGCGCGGCAAACCTCACGTCCTTTGTCGCCCGCGGCGGCACGCTGCTGGCCACGTATTTCTCCGGCATCGTGGACGAGCACGAGCACATCGTGCCCGGCGGCTACCCGGCCCACCTGCGCGAGGTCCTCGGCCTCTGGGTCGAGGAATGGGCCCCCTACCCCGAGGGCCGCCGGAACGGCGTGCGCTTCGGCGGCCGCCGGGTCGGCTGCGACCACTGGTGCGACCTGCTGCACCTGGAAGGCGCCAAGGCGCTCGCGACCTACACGGGGGATTTCTTCGCCGGCCGCCCGGCGGTCACGCGCCACGCCCACGGCCGCGGCGCCGCCTACTACCTCGGCACCCGGCTCGAGGCCGCCGGGCTCGACCTTCTGCTCGCCCGCGTGGCCAGGGAGGCCAGGGTGCAGCCCGTCCTGCGCGCCCCGGCCGGCGTGGAGGCGACGTTGCGCCAATCGCGCCGCGACCAATTCCTCTTCCTGCTGAACCACGGCGACCGCCCGGCCCGGGTCAGCTTGGGCGGGCTCCGCGGACGGGATCTGCTCACCGGCCGGACGGCCCGCGTCGTGACCCTCGCCCCACTCGGCGCGGCCGTGATCCAGTGCCGGGCCTAGGATAGGGTCGGGCCTGCGCCGGGAATTTCAGCGGAATGCGTAACTTCCCGCTGGTCACGGCCGCTTGGAATCGTCTAGATTCTTACAGTAAGACCCCACCGATGAGCGCCCCCTCAATTCGTGAGATAGCCCGCAGCCTGGGATTGTCGCATACGACCGTCTCGGAGGCCCTGCGGGATTCCCCTCGCGTCAATCCCGCAACCCGCCGCCGGGTGCAGAAGGCGGCCAAGAGCGTCGGCTACCGGCCCAATCCGCTGGCCGGGGCCCTGATGTCGGAAATGCGCCGGGCCCGCTCCGGCACCTTCCGCGGCGTGCTGGCGATCCTCGACCTCGACGGCCCGGAGAACCGGCCCGCCAGTTCCAACCGCTACCACCGGGAGCTCGCCCGCGGCGCCGCCGCCCGCGCCGCCGAGCTGGGCTTCAAGGCCGAGACCATCGTCACCGGCACCCAGGGCATCTCCGACACCCGGCTCGATGCCATCCTCCAGGCCCGGGGCATCCGCGGCCTGCTGCTGCTGCCCATCGCCGGCGAGGCCGACCTCACCGGGCTGGACTGGACGCATTTCGCCGGCATCTACACCGACTACCTGATCGAGCGCCCGGGCCTCCACTCGGTCTGCCCCGATCACTACCGCTCGATGGTGTTTGCCGTCCAACGGCTGCACGCCCTGGGCTACCACCGCCTCGGGCTGGTGCTGCACAGCCGCAACGACGCCCGCCTGCTGTACCGCTGGGAGGCGGCCTTCCACACCTACCACGAGCATCACGCCCGGAAGGAGGCCCTGCCGCCCCTGATCGTGGACGAATGGAACCGCGATGAATTCATCCGCTGGTTCAAGGCCAAGAAACCCGACGCCGTGCTCTGCCAGCGCGCCGAGGTGATGGAGTGGATGGTCGAATGCGGCGCCCGCGTCCCCGAGACCCACGGCTTTTGCTGCCTGAACGTGACCAGCAACACCGTCCCCTGCGCCGGACTCGACCTGCAGCCGGGCCTGCTCGGCGCGCGCGGGGTGGAGCTGCTGATCGCCGCCCTCCACCGCAACGACTGCGGCGTGCCGGAGCATCCGTCCACCACCACCATTCCCGCCCTCTGGGTGGACGGACCCACCCTGCCCCGGACGCCACTTTAGGCCGGTTTTCACCCGGTTTGGGCCGTGTTTTCCGTTCCCGGGCGGGAATTTATCCGGACGGAATATTTTGTTTGCTATCCCCCCCGGCTTTGCGGTCTCTTGACCACTCTTTTCCGGTCAGACCGGGATCGAAATCGGGACGTAGCTTAGCCTGGTAGAGCGCTTGCTTCGGGAGCAAGAGGTCGAGAGTTCGAATCTCTCCGTCCCGACCATTTTGAATGGTTGGCCTAGACCGATAGGAACGGATTGTAGCGCCGCTCGTTGGCGGCCGTGGTCAGCGGGCCGTGACCGGGCGCAAGGACCGTGTCATCCGCCAGCAGGCCCAGGATGCGCCGGGAATGCGTGAGCTGCCGCTGGCAGCAGAAATAGCCGCCCCCGAGCGAACCCGCGAAGATCAGGTCGCCGGAGATCAGCAGCGCCGGCCCGGCCGGGCGGGCCGCGGCCTCCACCAGGTAGCAGTTATGCTCGGCCGCGTGGCCGGGGGTGCTGAAGGCCGTGACGGCGAAGTCCCCCACCCGCACCTTCTGCCCCTCGCCCAGGCCGCGGCATTCCGGCCAGCGGCCGTTGGGCGGGCCGTGGAAATGACCCAGCTCGCTTTCCCGCAGCACCACCTCCAGCCCGCCGATATGCTCGGCCTCGTAGTGCGTGACGAACACCGCGTCGAGCCGCTGGATCCGCGCCGGCCAGGCCCGGTGCAGCTCGGCATGGCTCGCCCCGGTGTCGAAGAGGATGGCGCTGTCACCGCCCATGCTGACCAGGTAGGCGTTGGCCACGCCGACGCCGTAGGGCATGCGCAGCGGGTGCAGGCAGAACGTGAGCCCCTCCGGCTCCGGCAAGGGGTAGCGTCCCTGCGCGAGGGCGTTCAGCCCGACCTCGTTCAGGTTGAGCACGGCGGCGAGCCGGCCCAGCTCGGCGGCGGACAGATCCGGCCGGTAATCGAGGGCGTCCCGCAGGCGGCCGCAGTCCACCTTGGCCGCCAAGGCGAGGCTCTCGATCGAGAGCGGCACGTTGCGCGCGGCCTTCTCGAGCACATCGCCGAGCTCGTCTTCGAGCGCGGGTTTGTCGAGGGAGGGGTGCATACCGCGACACTACCCAAAATTGATTTACATGCCATACCGGATTGCCCCAGCGTTTCGCCATGGACGCCGTTCAACAGGAGGTCACCGACATCTTCATCCGCACCAAGGCGCTGCTGCAGGGTCATTTCGTGCTGCGTTCCGGCCTGCACAGCGGCCACTTTTTCCAGTGCGCCCAGGTCTGCCAGGACATGCCGGCCGTGGAGCGGCTCGGCACGCTGCTCAAGCAGAAGCTCGGCGGGCTGGCCTACGACACCGTGCTGGCGCCCGCCATGGGCGGCCTGGTGATCGGCCAGGAGGTGGCGCGGCAGTCCAAGAGCCGCTTCATTTTCGCGGAAAAGGAAAACAACGTGCTCGTGCTGCGGCGCGGCTTCACCTTCCGGCCGGGCGAGAAGGTCCTCGTGGTCGAGGACGTCATCACCCGCGGCGGCCGGGTGCAGGAGTGCCTCGACATCGTGCGGAAGATGGGCGGCACCGCCGTGGCGGTGGCCGTGCTGGTCGACCGGAGCGCCGGACAGGCGAAGTTTCCCGTGCCGACCCATTCACTGCTCGAGATGAGCTATCCCACCTACCCGGCCGACCAGCTGCCGCCGGAGCTGGCGAAGATCCCGGCGACCAAGCCGGGCAGCTGAGGGATAGGCGCCGCTACCCCGATCGGCGACCATCAGCGTCGGTGGGGAAACCGATACCCGCCCAAATAAAAAGGCGCCCCTTTCGGTGCGCCTTTCCTTATGAGTCCATGTCCTGTCTTACCGGATGGTGAACATGATGTAGCGGTAGACGCCGCGGTAGTAGACCAGCGCGCGGTTGCGGCCGTCCCGCAGGGCCCGCTTGGCCGAGGCCAGGTCGGTCACGAGCACACTGTTGATCTGCTCGATGACCGCGCCCTGGGGGAAGATTTCGCGGTAAGGGGACTTCTCGGCAATCTCGGTGATCACCACGCCGTCCACCCGGTCATCAATCCGCATCTCGCGGCGCAGGTCGGGGGTCAGTGGCGAGACCGAGACGCCCGCAATGAGCTCGCCCACGGGGGCGTTGTCGTCCGGCAATTTGCCGAGCGTGACCTCCTTGGTCTGCAATTTGCCCTCCCGGAGGAATTTCACGGTGATCCTCGTGTCGGGCGGGGTCTGCGCGATGATGAGCCGCAGGTCGTCGCGGGTGGTCACGGCCTTGTCGTTGACCGCCACGATGACATCCTCGCGCTTGAGGCCGGCCTTGGCGGCGGGCCCGTCGGCGGGGTTCAGGTCGGTGATGATCACGCCCTTCTGGTCCGGCTTGAGGCCGAAGGATTCGGCCATGTCCGCGGTGATCGCATCGGTGGAGACGCCGAGGTAGCCGCGCGCCACGGTGCCCGTATCGATCAGGCTGTGCATGATGCTGCTCGCGAGGTTGACCGGGATGGCGAAGCCGATGCCGATGTTGCCCGAGGAGGTGGAAATGATGGCGGAATTGATGCCGACGAGGCGGCCCCGGGCGTCGATGAGCGCGCCGCCGGAATTGCCCTGGTTGATGGCGGCGTCGGTCTGGATGAAGTCCTCGTAGCCGCCGACCTCGTCGAGGATGCCGACGCGGCGGCCGGTGGCGGAAATGATGCCCATCGTGACGGTCTGGCCGACCCCCAGCGGGTTGCCGATGGCGAAGACCACGTCACCGACCCGCAGCTTGGTGCTGTCGGCCAGGGTGGCGGCGGGCAGATTCTCCGCCTCGATCTTGATGACGGCCACATCGGTCTTCGGGTCGGTCCCGATGACCTTGGCGGTGAATTCGCGCTCGTCGTTGAGCAGGACCTTCAGCTCGTCGGCCTCCTCCACCACGTGGTTGTTGGTGATGATGAAACCGTCGGCGGAGATGATGACGCCGGAGCCGAGGCCGCGCTGCTTCTGCTCGCGACCCTGCGCGCCAAACTGGCGGAGGAACTCCGGCACCTGCTGGCGGACGACCTTGCTGGAATAGACCGAGACCACCGCCGGGCGGATGTTCTCCAGGACGTCGGCATAGCTGGTGACGACCGTCTTGGAATCGCCGATCGGCGAGGCATCGATCTTGAGCGTCGGTTTCCTGACCACCGGGGCCTTGGCGGCCGCCTTGTCGGCGGCGAGGAGGCCGGCGGTCAGGCCGAGGATGGAAGTGGCGAGCGCGAAGAACAGGGCAACCGACTTGGTTTTCATAGGGAATGGGAACGGGCAATGACACTGGCCGGCGCCCGCAGTTCCGCAAGCGGGGTCCTAGAACCCCTTGATTTTGAACAGGCTCGTAACGCTCTCGTTCGTGTTGATGCGGAGAATGGCCTCGCCCAGCAGGGGGGCGATGCTGAGCACGGTAATGGGCAGGCCGCGGGTATCGATCGGCACGGAATTGGTGGTGATGAGCTCGTCGATCAGGCCGCCCTTGAGGCGCTCGTAGGCGATCTCGTTGAGGACGCAGTGGCTGACGGCCGCGCGGATGCTTTTGGCCCCGTGGTCCTTGAGGATCTTGGCGGCCGCGGTGAGGGTGCCGGCGGTCTCGGTGATGTCGTCCACCAGCAGGACGTCGCAGCCCTGCACCTCGCCGACCACATTGATGGCCTCGACGGTGGTGGCGCCGGTGCGCTTCTTGGCCACGAGGCCGAGCGAGGCGCCCAGCACATCGGCATAGGCCGACGCCATCTTCATGCCGCCGACATCGGGGGAGAAGACGACGAGGTTGTTGCTGCGCTTGGTGGCGAGATACTGGAAGAAGACCGGCGAGGCGAAGAGGTGGTCGACGGGAATGTCGAAGAACCCCTGGATCTGCTGGCTGTGCAGGTCCATCGCCAGGACGCGGTTGGCCCCGGCGGACATGAGCAGGTTGGCGACCAGCTTGGCGGTGATGGGCACGCGGGGCTGGTCCTTGCGGTCCTGCCGGGCGTAGCCGTAGAACGGGATCACGGCCGTGATGCGCGAGGTCGACGCGCGCTTGGCGGCGTCGATCATGATCAGCAGCTCCATCAGGTGATGGTTGGTCGGCGGGCAGGTGGACTGGATGAAGTAGGCGTCCGCGCCGCGGATGTTCTCGTTGATCTTCACGAACGACTCGCCGTCGGGGAAGCAGGTGACGGTCGCGTCGCCCAGCGGGACGCCGATGGACTGGCAGATTTCCTCTGCCAGTGCGCGGTTGGAAGAGCCGGAAAAGATCTTGAGCTTCGTGTCCCTCATTGCAGTGGCGTGGTAACGGAGAAGGCGAAAAGCGGGAAGTTTATTCGGCTTTTTTCTCCAGCGCCTCGACGCGCTTGAAGAGGTCGGGCAGGCGCTGGTGGAGCACCTGCAGGCGGCGCTCCAGCATGTAGGGGATGGCCGGGGTGCCGTTGAGGTAGCTGCCCGGCGGCGTGTCATACGCGACGCCGGTCTGGCCGCCCGCCTTCGTGCCCTTGCCGAGCGTGATGTGCCCGCCCACCCCGGCCTGCCCGCCGAGGATGACGTAGTCCTCCAGCGTGGTGCTGCCCGAGATGCCGACCTGGGCGCACAGGATGCAGTGCTTGCCGATGACCACGTTGTGGGCGACCTGCACCATGTTGTCGATCTTGGTGCCCTCGCCCACCACCGTCCGGCTGAACCGGGCCCGGTCCAGGGTGGAATTGGCCCCGATCTCGACGTCATCCTCGACGACCACCACGCCGATCTGCGGGATCTTCTCGTGGCGACCCTGGACGAACTCATAGCCAAAACCGTCCGAACCGATGACCACCCCCGGCTGGAGGCGGACGCGGTTGGCCAGGGAACAGCCGGCTCCCAGCACCACGCCGGGCATCAGGAAACAGTCGTCGCCAATGCGCGCGTCGCGGCCGACGAAGACGGAGGCCTGCAGCACGCTGCCGGGGCCGATCGACGCGCCGTCCTCGACCACGCAAAGCGGGCCGACATGCGCCGTGGCATCAATCCTGGCCGTGGGGGCCACCACCGCACCCGGGTGCACCCCGGCCGCGGGCCGGGGCCAGAGCGCCGCCTCGATGCGGGCGCAGACCTTGGCCAGCGCCACGGAGGGATTTTCGACGAAAAGGAAGACCTGGCCCGGCTTGGGCTCTCCGGTGTAATCCAGCGGCAGCAGCAGGGCCGTCGCCGCGCTGTCGGCCACCTGCGAGCGGTATTTGGCGTTGCCCAGGAAGGACAGGTCGCCCGCCCGCGCGGCGGTCAGCGAGGCAATGTCCCGGATCTTTTCCGTGGTGCTGCCGGTGGTGCGCTGGGCGCCCACGATGGCGGCGATCTCGGCGGGGGTGTAGGCGACCTGCATGGCGACAAAAAAGCCCTGTTCGCTGGAACAGGGCTTGGCAAGGATTCTTACGGCTTCTTGGCCGGATCCGGCTTGGGTCCGACATTCGGCACCGTGAAGCCCGGGGCCGGCGCCGGCGTCGCCGCGGCCGGCTTGGCCGGCGCGGGGGTCGGGGCCGCGGGGGGGGCGACCGGACGATCCTTGTTCACCTCGGTGATCACGGCGTCAGTGATGTCGAAACCCTTGTCGGCATAGAGCAAGGGGGTAAGCCCGATGTCGGACCGGCCGGAGGTGTCGAAGACGAGCGTGGCGCCCTGCTTCAGGGCCAGGTCCTTCACCACGCCGAGGATCTCCCCGGACAATATTTCGTTCCGGGTCTGCCGCTGGGCGTTGAGCTGTTGCTGGGTTTTCTGGACGAAGTCCTGCAGTTCGGCCAGCTTGCGCTGCCGGTCTTCCTGCTTGTTCATGGCCGCCTGCTCCGCCTTGGCCTTGGCCTCGGCATTGAGCAGGGTGCTGCGCGCCTGCTCCACCAGGCCCTTCAATTCCTCATCGAGGGTCCGGGCCTGCTTTTCCATTTCCTGGGCGCGCTCCTTCGCCAGCTGCAGCGCGTAGTTGAACTTCTCGTTGGCGTCCTCGGCCTTGTAGTATTTGTCGAAGGCCTTGCGGAAATCGACGGTGACCAGTTTGATCGCCGGCTGCGCGAGCAGGGCGGTGGAACCGGTGGCCAGGGCGGCCAGGAGCAGGAATGGGCGGATCAGCTTGTTCATATAGGGGTGAGGTTGCGGAGATTAGAAGCGGGTGCCGAAGGAGAAGTTGAACTGCGTGCCCTTCTTGTTGAACTTGTCGCCGGTGAGCGGGACGCCGAAGTCGAGGCTCAGGGGCGCCCCGGCCACGAAGAGGCGCAGGCCGACGCCGAAGTTGTCGTTGTAACCCGCCGGGCTGAAATCGTAGGCGTCCTTGTTCACGAAGCCGGCGTCATAGAACACGGCGAAGCGCACCGGCTTCACGATGTCCATCGAGTACTCGAGGCTGAGGAAGCCGTAGGAGTTGCCGCCGGTGGGCTCGCCGGTCGCGTCCTTGGGCCCGACGGTGCGGAACTCGAAGCCGCGCAGCGTCTGCGGCCCGCCGAGGAAGAAGCGGTCATAGAAGGGCACCCCGGGCACGAAGGGCGCGGAGGTTTCCGGCAGGCCCGTGGTGGGGTTGGTGATGGTGCGGGTCGTGAGCTTGTCGCTCTTGCCGAAGCTGTCGACCACGCCGATGCGCCCGATCACCGACAGCACCTGCTCCTGGAATTCGGCGACGGGGAAGAACTTCGAGCCCCGGAACTCCATGCTGTAGTAATTGTTGCTGCCGCCCAGCGGGCCGCCGGCCACGCCCATCTCGAGGGTCGCGTAGTTGCCGCGCGTGGTGTTGATGATCTTGTCGCGCGAATCCTGGGTGAGCGACAGGTTCAGCTTCGACGTGGTGGAGGAACCTTCCGCAAAAAGGATCGCCGGCGGGGCCCCCGCGGCCACCTTCGCGATGTCGATCACCTGGTAGGTGTAGGCGAGGCGGCCCTCGAGCCAGTTGAAGAGCCGCTTGCGCAGGTAGACTTCGCCGCCGGTGCGGATTTCCTCGTAGTAGGCGCTGTTGTAGTCGGAGGTCTGGCGGTAGAGCTGGAAGCCGAAGGCGAGCTCGCGCTCAAAGAGGTAGGGCTCCTCAAAGGCGAGGATGACCTCGCTCGACTGCGAGCCGATCTGGAAGCGGAGGCGGAACTTCTGGCCGTCGCCCTGGAAGAACGAGCGGCGGTTGAACAGGTCGAAGTTGGACTGGGTGACCTCCGCGAAGACGACCGCCTTCTCCAGCGAGCTGAAGCCGGCGCCGAAGGTCAGGTTGCCCGTCCGCGCCTCGCGGACCGAGATCTTGAGGTTGCGGCGGCCGGGGATGTTGGTCGATTCGTCGGTGACGTTGACCGGGTCCTCGAAGAACCGGGTGTTCTCGAGGCGCAGCTTGCTGATCTTCATCCGGAGGGAGTCGAAGACATCACCCGGGCCGAGGACCAGCTCGCGCAGGATGACGATGCTCTTCGTCTTGCTGTTGCCCTCGATGACGATGGACTCGACCTGGAACTTCTCGCTCTCGGTGACCTGGTACTCGATGTCGATGTCGCCGGTCGTGAGGTTGGGCTTGCGGACCAGGCGCACGCGCGTCTGCAGGTAGCCGACCTGGCCGTAGAACTCCTCGAGGGTCTCCACGTCCTTGTCGAGCTTCGAGGGCACGAAGATCATGCCCTTGCGCTGGCGCGGCACCAGCTTGAGGATGCGCTCCGAGTAGATCTTGTTTCCCTTGAAGCCGATGTCGCCGATCTTGTACTGGCGGCCCTCGTTCACGCGGATGGTGATGACGAGGCGGTCGGGCTTGGGATAGTCGAAGGTGATCTTGTCCTCGGCGATCTCGACGTCGAGGTAGCCCAGCTCGTTGTAGTAGTCGCGCAGCTTGCCGAGGTCGGTGTCGAACTCATCGTCCTTCAGGCGGCCGCCGCCGGTGAGCCACGAGAAGATGTGCCACTTGCTGGTCTCCATCTCCTTGCGCAGGCGGCGGGCCTTGACGTGGTCGTTGCCGACGAAATTGATGGCGGCGATCTTCACCCGGGCGCCTTCGCGCACCTTGAAGGTGATGGTGCCGAAGCCGGTGCTGCGGTTCCGATCGATGCTGTAGGTGATCTGCGCCTGGTTATAGCCGCTCTTCTGGTAAAGCTCGTAGATCTTCTGCGAGTCATCCTTGATCTGCCGCTCGTCGAGGGGACCGTTGGCGACGGACTTGATTTCCTTCATCAGGCGGCGGTCCTTGTTGGCCTTGTTGCCCTCGAACTTCACCGCAAGCACCCGGAATTTCGGCGTAACCTCGAAGACGAGGTTGACCACGTTGCCCGCGGCCTGATCGCGCTTGACCTCGATGAACTCGAAGAGCTGGGTCTTGTAAAGGGAGCGGATGTCGCGGTCGATCAGGGCCTCGTCCAGGTCCGTGTCCTCCCGCAGGGCCATATTGGCCCGCACGACCTGTTCGCTGACGTTGGCCATGCCGACAAACTTGATGGTGATGGTGCCGATATGGTAGACCGGAGCGGTGGGCGCCTCCGTCTGGCCGGCCGCAGGCTGGGCCTGGGCTTGGAGCCCGGCCGCGCCGGAAAACAGGAAAAGTGTGGCGAGCAGAACCCGCGCAAACGGGTTACGGAGTGAAGTTTTCAAAGCGCGTAATTTCTTGAAGGAAAGTTAGTTTCAAATCACCTACCGGTCCGTTGCGCTGCTTGGCAACGATTAAATCCGCGGCGCCGGCGGCGGTTTGGAATTTTTCGTCGGCATCCTTGGGGCGGGAGAGCATGAGCACCACGTCGGCATCTTGCTCGATGGATCCGGATTCGCGCAGGTCCGACAGGCGGGGACTGCGGTTCTCCTTCTCCGAAGAGCGGTTAAGCTGGCTTAGGACTATGACCGGCAGGTCTAGTTCCTTCGCCATCGCCTTTAATCCGCGCGAGACCTCCGCCACCTGCTGTTCCCGCGGGGCCCGGGAGTCGGTGCCGCTGACCAGCTGCAAATAATCGACAATGATGAGGCCGAGTTTCTTCCGGGCGTAGATGCGGCGCGCCTTGGCCCGCATTTCCATGATCGTGAGGTTGCTCGAGTCATCGACCAGGATGGGGGCCTTCTTGAACTCCTCGGCCGCCTGGCCGAGCGCGTTGACCTCATGGCCGTCGCGGCTGACGAGACCGTCGCGCAGGAGCTTCATGTTCACCCGGGAACGGGCGCAAAGCATGCGCAGGGCGAGCTGGGAGGAGCTCATCTCGAGCGAGAAGACGAGGGTCGCCACCGGCTCGGCCTTGCCCGCCTTGGGCAGGGCGGCGGCCTCGGCGATGTTCAGGGCGAAGCTGGTCTTGCCCATCGAGGGACGGGCGGCGATCACGATCATTTCCTGCCGCTGGAAGCCGAAGGTCATCGCGTCGAGGTCCTTGAAGCCGGAGGTCACGCCCGTGAGCTCGCCCTTCTTCATGAGCAGCTTGGCGATGACGGTGTTGGCCTCCTTGACGGACTCCTTGATCTCCTGCGCGCTGTCGCTCACGCGGTCCTGCGTGACCTTGAAGAGCTCCTGCTCGATCTTGTCGACGAACTCCTCGAGCCCGCCGGTGAAGCCGTAGGCCTGCTCGACCGCGCCGGTGGCGGCCTTGATCAGCTCGCGCAGCAGGTGCTTCTCGCGGACCTTCTCGATGAAATAGCCGGCGTGCGCGGTCGTCGGGATCTTGCCGGTGACCTGCATCAGGTAGGCGAAGCCGCCGACCGCCTCGAGCTGGCGCCGGGTCTTCAGTTCCTCGGCCAGCACCTCGAGCATGACGGCCGAGCCCTTCTGGTAGAGCTCGACGATGATCTCGAAAAGCAGCCGGTTGGCCGGGAAATAGAACGAGTCGGCGGACAGGCGCGCCTCCAGGCAGCGCGCGATGGTGTCGTTGCCGTCGAGCAGGCAGCAGGCAATGACGTGCTCCTCCGCCTCGGCGCTGTGCGGCGGGGAACGGTCGGGCGCCGACGCGGGCAGCGCCGGTTCAGGCGAGGGCGAGCCGCGTCGGGGAGTAACGGGCGTCAGGGCCATGGCCGGTCTCGGAGGTCGCGGGTCGCGGTGACCTTACGACGCGGCGGGCTCGATCGGGTTCTCGGAGACGACGTCGAAGGTGAGCTCGACGCTGACCTCGGGGTGCAGCTTGATCTTCACCTCGTGCTTGCCGAGGGTCTTGATGGGCTGGCCGAGGTGGATGCGGCGCTTCTCGACGGTGATGCCGGCGGCGGTGAGCTTCGCGTGGATGTCGTTGGCGGTGACGGCGCCGAACAGCTTGCCGCCCTCGCCCGTCTTCACGGCGATGGCGATGCCGGCCTTCTCGATCTGCTTGGCGAGCGCCTGCGCGCCGTCGAGCTCCTTGGCCTCGCGGAGGCCGCGGGCCTTCTTGAGGGCCTCGACGTGCTTGCGGTTGGCCTGGGTGAGCGGAACCGCCTTGCCCTGGGGCAGGAGGAAGTTGCGCGCGTAGCCGGCGCGGACTTTGACCTGGTCGCCTTCGGCGCCGAGGCCGTCGACCGGTTTGAGGAGGAGAACTTCGTGGTTAGCCATGATCGGGATCTAGTTGGAGTTTTGGTTTAAATGGGTGCGACGGGAGGCGGCTCAGAACGGCACGTCTTCGTCGAGGTTTTCCTGCGCCGCGGGGGCGGCGGGCTTCGGGGCGCTGCCGGCGCGGGGCGCGTAGGTGCGGGCTTCCCCGCCTTCGCCCGCGCCGGGGGCGGCGCCGTCGCCGCGACCGCTGCCCAGGAACTGGAAGTTGTCACAGACCACCTTCATGCGGCTGCGCTTTTCCTTGGTGGTCTTGTCCTCCCACTGGTCGAGGCGCAGGCGGCCCTCGACGAAGAGCGGGCGGCCCTTGGTGCAATATTTGGCGATGTTCTCGCCGGACTTGCCCCACGCCTCGATGTCCACGTAGGTCACCTCTTCGCGGTCGGCGCCCGACTCGTCGCGGAACTTGCGGTTCACGGCCAGGCTGAACTGGCAGATGGCGGTGCCCTTCGGCGTGACCCGGAGCTCCGGGTCGCGCGTCAGGTTGCCGATGAGCATGACTTTGTTGAGATTGGCCATGGGAGTGGGCGGCGCGAGGACGCGGGTCAGGCGTTCTCGACGAGCGCGCGGTAGACGCTGTCGTTGAGCCGGAGGCGCTCGTGAAGCTGGGCGGGGGCGGTGGCGGGGGCCGAGAAGTTCACCTGGATGTAGACCCCCGAGGGGAACTGGTCGTCGGTCTTGCGGGCAAAATCGCGGCGGCCGATGTTCTCGACGGCGGTGACTTCGCCCTGCACGGCGGTGATTTCTTTCTTCACGCCCTCGATGAGTTGGTCGACGGAGTCTTCCTTGCCGCGGTTGTCGAGGATGAAGGAGGCTTTGTAGTTACGCTTGTTCTGGCTCATGGTGGTCTCGGCGATTGAGGAGGTTCATGGCTTCGGCGGGCCCGCGGTTGATGAGCAGGCGGAGGCCGTCCACGAAGGAGGTTAGTTTTTGATCAATTAGTTTGGTTTGTTCTGGAGAAAATTTTCCGAGCACGAAGTCCTTGATGTCCATGCCCGCGGGGCGGGCCTCGTGGATGCCGAGCCGGTAGCGGGCGAAGCCGCCACCGAGGTGCTCGAGCAGGCTGGCGACGCCGTTGTGGCCGCCGGCGCTGCCGGTGACCGACACCTTCACGCAGCCCGTTTCGATCGTGAGATCGTCGTAGGCCACGATGAGGTCGCTGACGGCGGCCTTGTGGAAGTCGAGCAGGCCGCGCAGGGCGCGGCCGCTGTCATTCATGAAGGTCGTCGGCTTGACGAGGAGTCGCGTGACACCGGGTCGGGCGTCCCAGCGGGCGGTCAGGGCCTCGAAGCGGGATTCTGTTTTCCACTTGAGGCCTTCGGCGGCGGCAAGCGCCTCAACCACGGTGAAACCGAGGTTGTGGCGGGTGCCGGCGTATTCGCGCCCGGGGTTGCCCAGTCCAGCGATCAGCGTGACGGACATGACTCAAAGAACAGCGTGCAAAACGGGCCGCGCGCGGACGCGCGACCCGGGGACGAAAATCACTTCTTGGCGGGCGCGGCGGCGGGCTTGGCACCCGCGGCCGGGGCGGCGGCCT
>Ga0228698_1000887_pt1 | contig 17277 bp, 8 predicted proteins | sample McNCre117_Aug_MG_FD_178015 | JGI IMG/M metagenome (GOLD analysis project Ga0228698, IMG submission 178015) | Freshwater microbial communities from McNutts Creek, Athens, Georgia, United States - 1-17_Aug_MG | ecosystem: Environmental > Aquatic > Freshwater > Creek | place: USA: Georgia...
GAGGGAACCGATCAGGATGAGGGCGATGCCCACACCGAGGAGGATTTGGGGGCCGCGTTTCATGGCCCTCATCCTATCGAAATAACCGTGCGTTGGCTCCGCATCAATTGTCTCCTGACCCCGCGCTCAGCGGCTGGGTGCGCGGCTTGTCGCAGGGGTCAACCGCCTAACCAACCGAGCCGGCTGGGGCGCCCGCCGCAGCATGCCCGGGTGGCGAATAGTGCCAAGGCCCATGGATTTGTCGTTGCCTGAAGCCCAGTTAAACAATGAGACTGCAGGCGTCAGTCCGGCAGGGTTTGGTTACCTTGCCCTTCCTTTGCTTCTCACGGGTTAACCCAGAAACAAAAACATGGATCCACGCTGCTTTTTTTCAAAGCCTGCAGTAGTGCGTATCCCCTACAACCATCCGGGAACAGTTCGCCTGACCGGCAGATATCATACCCTCATTTGTCGGCAGCCACCGGCCGAGCCGGAAGTCGCTCTGCTTTGAAATCTTCGCCCAAGCCCACGTGTTTCACCTAGCAAATCACTCCGCATTCCCATGGCCATCGATCCTCTTGCTGACGCCCTAGCTGCTGCCCAAGCCGCCGCGCAAGCCGCGCAGGCCGATGCCGCGGCCGCTCATCAATCAGCGACCGCCGCGCATGCCGATGCCGACGCCGCCCACCAGGCTTCCGCCGGGGCGCAAAACGATGCCGCGGCGACGCATCAATCCGCCACAGCCGCGCACACGGATGCGGATGCCGCCCATCAATCCGCGGCCGCCGCGCAGGCCGATGCGGCCGCCGCCCACCAAGCTGCGGCCGCCGCCCACACCGACGCTGACAGTGCACATCAGGCGACGACCGCGGCCCAGGCCGATGCCACGGCTACCCATCAATCCGCCACAGCCGCGCACACGGATGCGGATGCCGCCCATCAATCCGCGGCCGCCGCGCAGACCGATGCCGTGGCAACCCATCAATCCGCCACGGCGGCCCACACTGACGCCGATGCCGCCCATCAGGCCGCTACACAGGCACAGGCGGACGCCGCTCAAGTTCATCAACACGCTGCGGAGGCGACCACCGCCAGCGCGACGGCCCTGCAACACGCCGCGGAGGCCACGACGGCGAGCACGACAGCCCAGCAGCATGCGGCCGAAGCCACGACCGCCAGCACGGCGGCCCAGCAGGATGCAACCAAGACGAAGTCGGAAGCAGACCTCGCCCATGAGGATCACCTCCGCGCCAAGACCGAGGCGGACCAGGCCCAGCAGGAACATCTGCGGGCCAAGGCCGAGGCCGACCAGTCCAGTGCCGAGCATCTCCGCGCCAAGGCGGAAGCCGACCAATCCCATGCGGAGCATGTGCGGTCCAAGACCGAGGCCGATGCGGCTCATCAGGAACACGGGCGAGCCAAGGCCGAGGCCGACGAGGCCCACAAGGAATCCGGTCGCGCGCATGCCGAAGCCGATATTGCGCACAACGAAGCCGGGCGGGCCAAGGGCGAGGCCGATGGTGCCCACAACGAGGCGATTCGAGCTGCGCAGGAGCACGCCCGCGCCGGCGCCGAAGCCACCGGCGCCGCCCAAGAACATTCCCGGGCCAGCGGCGAGGCCAATGCCGCCGCCGGCGAGCATGGTCGCGCCAAGAACGAGGCTGATGCGGCCGGCAATGAACACACCCGGGCCAGGCAGGAAGCCGACGCCGCCGTCACCGAGCACGGCAAGGCAGCCGACGCGGCCCGGGATGCCATCACCGAACATGGCAAGGCAGCCGACGCGGCCCGGGATGCGGCCACGGAGCACACCAAGGCCAAGACCGAGGCGGATGCGACGGCGCAGGTGCATAAGGACGCCTTGGTCACGGCTAACGATACGGCACGGAACACCCAGCAAACCGTTCAGGATCTTATCACCGCTCTCAAAACCGCCTTGGATGAGGCGACCAAGGCTAGGGATACCATCATGGGCTACGTGGAGCCATGCACCAATGCGCACCATAAGATTACAATCGACCTCGTAAATGAGTGCGGCAACGCGGCCAATACGATCCGGGACACGTTTGTTCCCCGGGCCGAGCAGGGGGCCCAGGCAACCGAGGCCTCCGCCAAGGCCGCACATGACTTCGAACTCAACGCGGAAAAATCGGCGGGGCAGGCCTCAGCTTTCGAGACAGGTGCCCAAAACTGCGCCAAGGACGCCCAACTCCATGAGCAGGCCGCACTGGACGCCGCCCACCGCGCCCAGAGTTCCGCCAATGATGCTTATAATGCCGCGGCAATGGCTGCACGTAACGGACCCTGATTCAATTCAATGTCTCCCGCCGAAGCCGCGCTACTTCTCCAACTTCCCGCCAACGCCACGCCCGCGCAGATTGAAGCGCGCTTCAGTGAGCTGCGTGCCGTTCTGGAGGACAAGATCGCCCGGGCCCTGACACCGGGCCTGCAGGAAAAATACCGCGCCTCGCTCGCGGAAATCACCACCGCGTTCGAGACACTCGTGCTCGCCGCCGATACCGTTTCTTTGCCGGGGCTGTCCAGCAACCGGCCGGTCGCACCCTCCACGGTTTCGCGTTTGCCGCCCATACCGTCGCTGCCTCCACTCCCCGCCCCGGCCCCGCCCCCTTCCCTGCCGCCTCTTCCGCCCAGTGTACCGCACGCGGCCTATGTTTCCAGCGCTGCACCTCCACCGGTTCCACCCAGTCCGGCCGCATCACCGAAAAAGTCCGGCAGCAAGAGCCTGCTCATCGGCGTGGTTGTCGCCATGGCTGTTCTCGCCGGCGGTAGCTGGCTGGTACTGAAGATCCGGACGGACAACGCCGAAAAGGCGCGGATCGAGGCCGAGGCCCGCCAGCAGGCGGAGCTGGCGCGCCAGCAGGCCGAGGCGCAGGAGAAGGCCCGAAGCGCGGCGGCGGCAAAGGCCGAGCGCGAGCGCAAGGACAAGCTGCTGGCGGAAATCCGCACCCAGATCGGCGCCCTGAACTCCACCTTTGACAGTTTGATGCGGGGCCGTTTGGCCGCGGAATCCGAACTGACCGGGCTGAAATCACGCGCCGATGCCGTTGCGGCGGGAGCAAAGGCAGATTCCACTCCGGAGCTGCGGCTGCTCACGGCGCGCACGCAGGCCCAGGAACGCTATGTGGCCTGGCTGAATGACAACCTCCCGACCCACCCGGCCAAGGCGGCGCGGTCAAAGGCCGAGGCCGCCCTCAATTCCCGGGATCCTGAAGCCGCGGCAAAAGCCACCGGTGCCTATGAAGCCGCGTTGAGGCAGCTGAAGACTGATCTCGCGGCCGCCAAGGCTAGCACCGCCATCGCCGGGCCGTTCAGCCTGGTCTCCAACCTCGACGACACGACCTGGCAGGCTACCGATGCGTTCGGCGTAGAGCGCTCCGGTTCAGCCCCGGCCATCATTGACGACATGGCCTTTGGCCCGGGTGCCGTGGTCTTCCACCGGTCCGGCTGGCCCGACCTGAAATACACCGTTGACGTTCGCTCCGGCGCCGAGCCCTTGTCCGCCCAGTTCCCCGTCGGCGCCCTGCGGGTGGAGACGATCCCTGCCGGCGCCCAGGTTTTTCGCGGAGAGGAGTCACTCGGAGTCGCACCACTTGAACTGCCGCGGTTACCACCCGGGGAGATAGAGGTGCGGCTCAAGTTGAAAAAATTCAAGAACCAGCAGCTCAGCGCCCGCATCGAGCCGGGCAAGACGGCCACCCTGCGCGCCACCCTGACGCCCGGCTACGGCAATGACCCGATCGCCCTGCTCGAGGCGGCGAACGAAAACCTGGCCTTGGTGAAAGATCCCCTGACACGCGCCAACGCCCTCCTCGGCCTCATCATGACCAGCCAAAAGATTGACGGCATGCCTCGGCCGGCCCTGGTGGCGTTGATGGACGCACATCTGGCGGCCTGCCGCGAGATCCAGGATCCGGATGAAAAAATCAACGCGCTCAGCGGGGTGTTTTTCTACAACAATCTTACCCGGATCGATTTTGCCCGCAGTCGCGCCTGGGCCGAGGAATTGATTCCAGTGCTGGCGACCATCACCGACCCGGAGAAGCGCAAGCTCCATGCCAATGGCGTCACCTACATCTCGATCCACCCCGATCTGTTCGCCAAGGCCGTGGACACCGTATCGAATTGGTTCAACGCCCCGGACGACTGGATCTACCGGGCCACCATCGCTGGGCTCTACAAACAGCTGGGCAATGAGTCCGAGGCCCGACGTTTCGCCTCGCTCGCGAAGGATCCCAAGTCGGATTTTCAAAACCAGACGGTGCAGGATTATGTGAACCAGGGCGCCGCCGCCCGGCAATTCGAGCCCGTAAAGCTCGCCCTTGCCAAGGGTGATCTGCCCACCGCGCAGCGCGAACTGGGTCGGGTCTCGGCCAAGCTCGAATACGGCGCACTTTACCAGTTGGTCATGGGATTCATGCAGCTGGGGGATTTCGACTCACCCCGCCGCCTGGCCAAGCTAGCCGAGGGGGAATACTTTGATGCCGCCGATACCATGTCGGTCCTCGTAACCCAGGCGTCCGGGGTCCAGAATTTCTCCTTGGCCGAGCAATGGGCCGCGGCCCTGCCGGACACCAAGGAGAAACCAAAGCGCAGCCTGGCCTTCCGCGGCCTTGTGCGAACTTACCTGGCCCAGGGCATGACCCGCGAGGCGGCCGCCGCCGCCAGCAAGGTCGTGACCTTCGAGACCACCGACTATGCCACCGACCGCATTGACACGGCAATCATGCTGGCCGAACTGGGCCAGATGGAGCGGGCCCGGCAGATGGCCGCCTCCGTCAAGCTCGCCTACACCAAGGAAGGCGCCTACCGGCTCTCCGCCGCCGCGCCGATGTTCGTCCTGCTGGGTGACACCGCTGCCCTGGAGCGGGCCTTGCAGGTCATCAAGACTGAGAACCCCGACTTGCTCGACAACACCTACTATAGCATGGCCTCGGCCCTTGGCCGCTTGGAGCGCTACGCCGAGGCGGAAAAGTACGCCGCCCTGATCCGCAAACCGCAATCCTGGTATAAGTCCAGCCTGGGCTCCATGCGGACCAGCAACCTGCTGCGCACCACTCCTGACGCCCAGCTGGATGACCTGATCGAGAAATCCGCACCTGGTCTTGATCGCCTGCAAGTTCTGGCGGGCATCCTGTGGCGGGATTATCAGCGCAAGCTCCTCGCCCATTATCAACCCGCCAAGAGCCCGTGACCTCCACCGAAGCCGCCCAGATCCTCCAACTTCCGCCAAGTGCCCCGCCCGCGCAGGTCGAGGCGCGCTTCCGCGAGTTGCGGGCTGTGCTGGAGGACAAGATCGCCAAGGCCCTGACACCGGGCTTGCAGGAAAAATACCGCGTCGCGCTCGCGGAAATCACCACCGCCTACGAGACGCTTGTCCTCGCCGCTGATATCGTGGCATTGCCGGGCCTGTCCGCCAACCGGCCTGTCACACCCTCCTCTGTTTCGCGTTTGCCGCCCATACCCTCCCTGCCCCCACTGCCCGCGCATCCTCCGAAGCCAACGCTGCCCCCACTCCCGTCACCCGCACCGCCCGCCGCCCATACGGCCAGCGCGGTGCTTCCTGCGCCACCGATACCGCAGGCTCCGCCCATACCGGCGACATCGCCGAAAAGCTCCGGCGGCAAGGGTCTGCTCATCGGCGTGGCTGCGGCCGTGGTTGTCCTCGCTGGCGGTGGCTGGCTGGTGCTGAAGATCCGGGCGGAAAATGCCGAGAAGGCGCGGATCGAGGCCGAGGCCCGTCACCAAGCTGAACTGGCGCGCCAGCAGGCCGAGGCACAGGAGAAGGCCAGGATCGCGGCCGCCGCCAAGGCCGAGCGCGACCAGCTCGACAGGCAGCTTGCGGCCCTGCGGTCCCGCGTCACCGAAATCAACGCCTCGTTCGATTCCGCCATTCGTGCCCAGCAGTCCTTGGAGAAGGAGATCGCGGAATTGCTGAGCCAGAAGACCGAGCTTGAGTCGACCGGCAAGGCCGTCACCTCGCCGGAGATGCGCAGCCTGACCGCCAAACTCCAGTCCCGCGAAAGCTACCGCGCACGGCTCATCGAGATCCTATCCACGCACCCGGCCAAGGCCGCGCGACTACAGGCTGCCGAGGCCCTGGCCACCCGTGCCATCGACACGGCCAACACGGCCATTGAGAATTACGGCAAGGCGGTCCGGCAGCTCCAATTCGAAATAGGCAAGGCACGTGACGAATTGCTCGTGATCACAGGCCGCCTGCGAATCACGTCCGAGCCGGTCGGACTCGACTTTACGATCACCGATGCCTACGGCCGCACGAGCCAAGGTCGGGCGCCAGCCGATCTGTCCGATGTTCCGCTGGGCAGTGTGACAGTGGCATTCCTACGCGCCGGTTGGCCGCAGCAGACCAGGAGCGGGGAGGTTACGCGCGCTGCCACTGCCAGCATCAGCGGTGATCTCACCGGAGGCGCTCTCCGTCTCACCAGCACACCCTTGCCCGCCGACTTTGTCATCGCCGGCCAGGGCCGCAATGATCAGGGCCGCACTCCGGCCACGTTGCCCGAGCTGCCTGTTGGCAACTATCAGATTACTTATACCCTGGCTGGCTGGCCCAGCCAAACCGGAACCGCCACTATCACCCGAGGAAGTATCGCCGACCACGAGGCCCGATTCGCGGCCCCGGGCACCCTCAGGCTGGATTCCAAGCCGGCCGGCGCATCCGTCACTTTCAAGGGTCAAGCCGTCGGGACGACCCCGCTCGTGCTGCCGGACTTGCCGCCCGGGCCTGTATCCGTCGAACTGGCCCTGACCGACTATCGCCCCGCTTCACTGCAAGGCGCCATCGTATCTGGCAAGGAAACGGCGCTTTCAGCCACCTTGCGCCCGGCGGCGCTGTCCCCGGAGGAAGCCTTCGAGAAATTCGCCAAGGACGCCAATGGCACCTGGGTGTGCCACGGCCGGAACGGCCTCGGCGGCAATGCCGATTTTTACCTGCGCTTTGTTGCCGGCAGCCGCACCCTCAGCTTTCAGCAGACCGGTTTTGGCGGCAGCACGCGGAATATGACCATGGTCGATTACGACGCGGCCACCCGCACCGTCCTGATCATGTTTGGCGGTCTCGATGCCCTCAATGGAAAACTCGGGATCCGCTTCGAAGGCGACACGATCGTGTTCGGCAAGCCGAATCGATCCTTCACCCTGATCTTCCACCGGGGCCCCTACGGCGAATAATACGCCACGTCTAGCTCCCGAAACCGCCCCTAGCCGCGCAACGCCTGGCTGAAGGCCAGCTCGGCCTTGATGCGGTTCTGACGCACGGGGTTCAGCACCGCCTGCAGCTTCTGCTCGAGGGTGCCGAGATCACGGGTGAGTTTGTCGAGGCCCCGGAGCTTGAGCTGCACTTTCTGGCGCTCGTCCTCCATCTCGCGGGTCTGGTTGGTGGCCGCATCGCGCAGCGCCTGGTCGAGCGCGGTGGCCAGCGCCCGTCGCTGGGCCTGGAGGTGCTCGCGCCACGCGTTGCCTTTCACCGTTTCCATTTCCTGCAGCAGTTGCCTGAGCTGGGTGCGCAGCTGGTCCCCGAGGCGTTGCAGTTCCCGCTCGCGGGCCTCCGCCGCCTCCACCTTAAAGTCCCGTGCCGTCTTGAACAGCATGACGGAAAACAGCGCCAGCGTCACCATGATGACTGCCGGGCTGCGGGCAATGGCGCTCGCCCCGACCAGCGAAAACAAGCCGACCACGAAGAACACCACCTGGCGGCTGGCCTGGATCCGCTCGAAGAACCCCTTCACCGGCAATTCGCCGCGGTAGGAAACGTTGGTGTGCACCACCGGCTCGAGGCTGCGCGCCACCTTGCCCTGGTCGAAGGTCGTGGCGGCGGGCGGCACCGCGTCGGGCAGCACCGACTTCAGCTCGCGGTTAAAATCCGCAAACGCCGCGGCCACCTTGGCCTCCCCCTGTGCAAAGGATTCCCGGGCCTGTGTCCAGAAAAGGTTCTCGAGTTGCTTCAGGAGCAGCTGCACCTGCGCCTCCTCCACCGTAAGGACGCACAGTTTCGGTCGCAGTTCCTCATGGATGATTCCCTCGCCGACCTGGTCGAGCAGGGTCTTGAGTTTCGTGGTACCGCTGCCCTTGGCGGCCAGAAATGCCCGCGACTCCTCCGCGAGTTCCTTCTCCTGGGTCTCGAGCGCCAGCAGGCAGCTATCCCGTGCCTTGTCGACCCGCAGCCGGCCAGCGCCCGAATCACGCTGCGACATCAGCTGGGTCTGTCGCTGGTCCAGTACCGCACGCTGGGCGACGGCGCGCTGGCGGGCCTGCTCGAGGCGCGCCGTCAGCGGCAGCGCCGCCCGCTCGGCCGCAAATCCCTCCAGCCAGCCGCGCACTTGTTCGGTGAAATCCGGCGGCCTGGATTTGAGCGCCAGGGACCAGTCCGTCGCCGGATCGAAGGCCGGCACGGTCAGCGCCGGCAGGAATGCCGCCGGTACACCACCGGGCGCGGCGTGCGGGGCAACAGTGATCGTCACACCGCGCTTGCGCGCGGTGGAGAGCGCGTGGAGCAATTCCGCGGCCGGCGCCGACAGGGCCGCGGCGGCGGCTTCGACCACGATGACCACCAACGGCGAATGCCCCGCAAGCCGGTTCCATGACGCGAGATCGGCCAGGGCCGTGGCGGGATCTGTCACCACCAGCCAGTCCCAGGGCGCGCCCGGGAGATCAAGATGGGCAAGCCCGGCCTCGCCTGCCGGCAGCCAGGGCCGTTCCGCTGCGGCAGGCACCGGCATGAGGATCGCGCGGTGCGCCCCGCGGAACTCGGCCCCCAGCGCGGCGAGGTATTGCCCGAGCGGTTGCTCGGCCTGGCCGCGCTCGAATTCGGAGGCCAGTTCGCTCAGGCGGTTTTGCAGGTCCAGGTTCATGGGTCCGGGTCAGGGGGTCTTCCGCAGGTTGGCTTCGCATTCGCGGATCCGCTGGGCGACGGCCAGCGACTGCCAGCCCTTGTTCTGTGCAGAGAGGAACTTGAGCCGCTCCAGCGCCTCGGTCCACTTCTCCAGCGCGGCCGCGCCCTTGCCCGAGCGCTTGAGTTCGTCGGCGTCCTGCATGAGCCGGAGCGTCTGGTTGTAGAAATCGGGCGGCGAATCCACCACGAGGCGCGGTTCCAGGGTCAGGTTCTTCGTCGTGAAGTTCTCCGCCACCACGTCCACCTCGAAGGTCGCCTCCTTGTAATTCCTCAGCAGCACCTTCACCGGGTAGCGGCCAACCGGGACATTGGTGAATCGCGCCGGGCTGTTGGCGGCATACTGGCTGCCGACCGTCACCTCGGCACCCGCCGGCGTCGTGACCACGGAGATGCCGCCGGTCTGCGCGGGAGCCGCGGGGCCGCCGAGCGGGCGCGCCGGATCGGCCAAGCCGGCGCCGCCCCCGGCCGGAGCGAGCAGCGGGGCCGCGGTGTCGGGCTTCTTGGCGCCCCCCAGGGCCAGGTAGGCGGCGCCGCCCAGCAGCACGACCACGAAGGCTGCGGTGGCAACCATATCGCGATTTTCCGGCGCCAACCAACGGCCCAGGCCGCCGTCCTTCTCGACCAGGTGGGCACGGAAAGCCGCCATATCGGGGAAACGCCGGCCGGGGGCCGTGTTCAAGCCGCGCATGACCGCCGCGCTCAGCTTCGCCGAGACGCCCTTGCGCAGCGCGCGCGGCTCCTGGAATTTTCCTTGGGGCACGCGACCGGCCAGCATCTCGTAGAGCGTGACGGCAAAGGCATACTGGTCGGCGCGGTGGTCGACGTTGCGCGCGTCGCCGGACTGCTCGGGCGCCATGTAGTGCATCGTGCCCATGGTGGTGGCCACGGCGGTGAGTTGCGGTCCGGCCAGGTTCTGCGCCAGGCCGAAATCCATCAGCCGCAGGCTGCCGTCCTGGCAGATGAAGATGTTCTCGGGCTTGATATCGCGGTGCACGATGGGTGTCGGCAGCTTGTGCGCGTAGTGGAGCGCATCGCACAGGGCCCGCGCGATGCGCAGGATCTCCGGCACGGCGAGCTGCACCCCGCGGGCCTGGCAGTCGAAGAGCACCTGCCGCAGCGAGCGGCCCTCGAGCTTCTCCATCGTCAGAAAGATGAGGTCGCCGTGCTGCTCGGGAGAATGCACCTTGACAATGCCCGGATGGTTGAGACGCGTGGCGATAATCGCCTCGTTGATGAAACGCTCCTTGGCCGACGGGCTGGAGACGAGAGCAGGGGTCAGCACCTTGATGGCAATCTCCTCGTTCCGCTTGAGGCGGTCGCAGGCCGTGTAGACCACGCCCATGCCGCCCTGGCCGAGCAACCCGCGGATCTCATAGCGGCCGGCCAGCACCGTGCCCGGGGCGAAGTTGATCGAACTGCTTCCCGGCACGGCCGCCGGCAGGGGTGGCAGCACAGAGGCAGCCGCGGGCCGCGGGCTGGAGCTCCGGACCACGGAAGTGAGGGGCGGCAGCGAGGGTGCACCGGTGCGCGCCGCTGCCGCGGGCCCGGTGCTCGCCGCCAGCAGGGTCGACTTGGCCGCCAGCAGCTGCGCAAGTTCCTGCTCCAGCTGGGCGCTCGTCGCTGCATCGGCCGCGGCCAGCTGCGGCTCGTAGGCGCCCGCCCGGGCTGCCCATGCTGCCTCCACCTCGGCCGCGGTGCAGGCGGGGGAGGTCAGGCCGAGCAACTGGCGGGCGGATTCGGGATTCATGGTGTTAGCTCAGCCGCAGGCTATCCAGCAAGCCGCGCTGCTGGACAAACAGCTCGGAAGACAGGCCCTTGGTCACGACTGTGCGGGGCAGCTTGGCTCCGGTGGTGGCATCCACCGCCTCCACACACACCTCCCCTCGCTCGTCGAGTGTCACTTGCAGGTCGACCGGCAGGTTCAGGCGCGGGCGGTGGATCGGGCCGAAGGCCAGGACTCCCGCCGGCTCGACGCCGGCCGCATCCTTGAAGGCCAGCTCAAAGACCAGGCGCACCTGGTCCGCCCGGGTCGTCATGAACTGCCGGCTTGCCTTCGCGGGACGCGCGGCCGTCCCCGCGATGAGTTCCTCAAAGCTCGCCTGCCCCGCGGCATCGCGAGTGCGCAGACCGAAGGCAGCGCCCGGGCGGCCGGGGGCGGCTGGGAGCCCGGCCCACGGCTGGCCCGCCGCGAGGTCCGCCCCGTGCGCAGCCGCGCCGAAGGCCGCCGCCTGCAGCGGCTGGCGCGCCGTGACGGACCGGCCCCATTTTTCCCCAAGGGCCTGGAGCAAGGCCGGCTGCAGGGCGCAGCAACCCACCGGCCAGACCGCGGCGAGACCGGACCAGTCGAGTTTCGCGGCCTGCAGGGCCTGCTCCGTCACGGCGAGGATGCGGGCGAGCGCCGGGGCCGCGGCGCGCGCCGCGTGCACGGGCAGCAGGTTGACGATCACCGGCCGGCCGCGATGAAAGAATACCTGCTCCATCTCGCGTCCGCCGGGGCGCAGGAGCCGCGGCAGCAGCTTTTCCGCGGAACGCAGGAAGGCCGCCCGGGCCGGGCCGTCGGCCCCCGCGCCGGCCAGCGGTGCGATCAGCGCCAGCAATTGCTCGTGCAACTCGTGCTCGCCGCCGTGGCCGGTGGACACGCCGAGGGTGGTGAGGCTGTTTTCGGCGACCCGCAGCACGCGCGCCTCAATCTGGCGTGCCCCGGCCGCGAGCAGCAGTACCGGGCCCGGCGGTGGCGGCGTGCCGGCCGCGAGGAAACGCGCGGCGGCCAGACCGTCCTCGATCAGGCCCACCTGGGTGAACCCAGCCCAGTCGCCAGCGCGCCAGACCGCCTGGCGCTCCGCGGTCGTGAAATTCGCCGGCACGGTGATGACCAACCGCTCGGGGCGTCGTCCCATGACCAGCTTTGCGTCATCCACCAGCTTGCGCAGCAGGAGCGCCACCGCAGTCTCCGGCAGCCAGGTCGCCCCGCGGCCGTCGGTCATCACCGCCTGATTCGTGCTCCAGGCGGCCTTCAGCCGGCGGGCCGCGGGCCAGGAGGCGTTGTCCTCGGCCAGCAACTCGGCGGTGCGGCCGACATGCGCGCGGTCCCCCTCAAGGCAGACCCAGGCAGGCGTCGCGAAGTTTTCCGGGTCGTGCTTGTCCGGAACGAGCGCAGGTGAACCGTCCGGTCCGATCCAGGCGGCACTGAGCTGGCTGGTGCCGAAGTCGACGCCGAGAATCATGCGGGATCGGGGCGGCTCAATTGATCACGTCGCCAAAGCGGCCGAGCAGGTCCGGTGAGCGCAGGGCCGCGGCGTTGTAGAGCGGGTGCTTCCACCAGAGCAGCTCGAAACCGATCAGCGCGTTGGCCTGCGCCTCGGCGTCGATCGCCCCGGACTGCTGGGCTATGTAGTTGCCGAGGCTGCCCTTGAGTTGCTCAAGAAAGGCCGGCGCGGCGAGCGCCTGCACCTGCGGACGGAGCTTCTCCAGCAGCGCCATCTCCATCTCCTCGATGCTCGGCTCTTGCCGCTGGACGGCCGGGATTGTCCCGTTGTGGTCGCTGGGCCGCTCCATGGACTTGTGCTGCGTGGAGGCCGCCAGGGAGCGGGCGAGAATGGTCTTGTCCCCGGCCTTGAACTCCAGCTTGAAGACCACGGTGAAGTCGCTGAGGACGTCGAACTCCGTCCAGGATAACTCGCGCACATCGGGTCGGCTGATGCGCGCGGGCGTGCGCGCGAAGTGCGCCTGGGCCGCCGAGAGCCGCTGTCGGGCACTGTTCACCTCACCGTCCGACACCGCCGTCGCCACTCCGCCCATGAGCGCGCCGAAGAGGGCCAGGCCAGAACTGCTGCCGGAGGAGGACTGGGCCATCGAGTCGGCCGAGGCCTTGGCCTGGGCATAGGCGCTCTGCGCCTGGGCGAGTGCGTTCTGGGCATTGCTCACCGCCTCCTGGGCCGAATACCACTCGGGGTTGTCTTCGACAATGTCCGGGAATTTGTAGCGCCCTGACATAGTGCGGGCGACACGGTCATTCCTCCGGTTGAACTCAGCCAGCACCGGCATGAACTTCACCAGCGTCAGCGGCTCAGCCTCGCCGGTTGTCATATTTTCTGGGGTCTGCCATTTCAACCAGCCGGGCAGCTGGTTGCGGATGGCGTTAAGCAGGTCTATCTCCACCTGGGAGCCGAAGGCCTTCGAAGCCTTGGGCGCGTTGATGGCGAGCGGCTGCGGGCGGATGGCGAAGGTGAATTCGCCCAGGATTTTCTCATGCGCCGTGTCAAAGAGCTCGTTGGCGCCGGCAAACCCGTACTTGCCGGCCAGCAACGCGAGGTAGCAGGCCGGGCTCGAGCGCCCTTTCTCCAGCTCCGCGCGGGCCCAGTCGGCGTAGGCGTTCGCCAGAAAGGCCCGGGCCTCGTCGGGATTGGTGAAGTTCGGCAGGTTCGACGCAATCAGAACCACATCGGCGTAGTTCTGCCGCGCCGCCTTGCCGCGGGGGCGCAGGCCGTAGTCGTTCAGCTTGGCCAAGTAGGTCGTGAAGTCCCGCGTCTCGAGAAACTCGGTCAGCTGCGGGTCGGTCAGCGGCCGGCGGCGGAATTGCATGTAGTTTTTCAGGTTCTCGCGCATGCCCGTGGCATTCTTGGTCCGGACGGCTCCAACCAGCTGGGACGCGTAATAGTTCTCGCCTGTCAGCTGCAGGCGCTGCCTCTCCAGTTTGATCTCGGGCACCCAGCCCGCGTGGATCTCGAGTTCCTCGAGCAGGGGCATCGCCTCGATGAAATGCTTGCCGGCGGCGAGGTCGGTCGCCCCGCGGAGTTTTTCCAGCACGCTCTCGCGGAGCTGCTGGACCTCGCCCTGCAGCGAGGTATAGGCCGCGCCTTTCTGCAAGTCCTCGGGGACTTTGGCGAGCAGTTCGACCGCCTCGATCTGGCGGTTGGCCTCCCAGGCCGTATGGGCCGAGCGCAGGGCCAGCCATTGTTCCTGGAGTCGTCGTGCCTCGGTGCGGTTGTCCGCCCCGGAGAAATAGGTGGAAAACTTCCCTTCGTGGCTCCCCAGCAGCGCGTTCAGCGCGGCCAAGTCACCGTCAAAGCCGGCCTTTACTTGCTGCAGTGCGGCCGGCTCGTTTTCGGTCAGCCAGCTGCGCGTCGCAGCCAGCCCCTCCTCGCCCAGTGCACTCTCGTATTTCGCCACAAACTCGCGACCCGCGACGAGGTAGTCCAGGGCCGGCACCTTGCCGACGCCGGCCTTGAACTCATCGATCGCCCGCCGCCGGGCCTCCTGCCAGCCATTGAGGTAGATTGCCGAGTCGGGCATCAGGGTGCTGGCCGCGCGGGCGGCGAGCATGGCATCGGCGTAGCGGCCCGCCGCCAAGGCCGCCTGTACCCGGGAGAATTCGTTGCTTGCGTTCCACCGCGTGCTCACCGGACCCCACGCGAGGCCCCCGCCGACAACCAGCACGGCCGCCACGCCGAGGGCGATCTGCCAGCGCGGTCGTCCGCCGGAATGCTCGGCGGGGTCGCGCCCGATGGCCTCCTCGGCCAGGCTCACCGACCCGGCGCTGCGGGCCGTCGTGCCGGCAGCAAAGGATGCGTGTACCGGCGGTACCCCCGAGCCCGCCGCGGGCGGCAGCGCTCCCGGCTGGGCCGGCATGGGCAGACTGGTCAGCACCATGCTCGCGGCTGCGGCGGCGCCGGGCACTTGCACCGGCCGGCCGTCGGGCTCCAGGACGCTCATCGCCGGCATAGTGGGGCGCGCAGGCTGTGGCACCATGCTGCCGGCCATCGAGGCGGAAAGCGCCTGGCTCGCACGGCGGAATTCCAGCACCTTGCTCACGAACAGGGGATCGAGCACCTCGCTGACCGGCTTCCAGGCCGGGGCACCTTCCTCGCAGGCCAGCGTGTACGCCTCGATTTCCCCGGTGATCAGCTTCTGGCCCAGTTCCTCGTCATTGAACGGTCCGACCGGCTGGTTGTCCTTGGAGATGAATAGCTGTCTTTTCATACGTGGAATGGGTCTGGGTGGATGGGTGTGGGCGCGGCGCGGGACCGGTCGACTGCGGGAAAACTCAGTCGCGCCCAGCAGACGCCGCGTCCGTGTAGCGCGCGATGCCGTGGCGACAAATGCAACCTCATGACATGCCTCACCAGCCCGGAGCATTCAGCCATGCCTCACGACACGAGAGCGTAGGCAAAACGGCAACCCTAAATCAGGCCATGACTCCGCCCCGGCCCGAGGCATCCATTCGAAAATCCTTGAAACCCTTGCCGAGCTGCCGGCGGTGGGCGCCACCCGGGTAAGGATGGCCGGGGCCCCCGGCAGGGCCGCTCAGAAGTTGAGCTGCGTGGTATAGGTGGCGCGCTCCGCGGCGGTCTGCAGCTCCTTCCACTTGGTGACCTTATAACCGCCGCCGCCGATCATGCCGAGCGACGCATCGTAGTGGAAGTTCACGCCACCGAGCAGGGTCATGGCCTTGCAGCAGAACGCCCCCATGATGTTGGTGCCTGAGTCAAAGGCGATCGTGGCGTTCTCCGCGATGATCGAACCGTAGAAGGTGCCGCCGCCCCGGGTGGTGAAAGTCTGGGCGGTGGAATTGGTGCCCCAGATGCCCGTGTTGACCGGTGCCTTGTTCTGGAACCAATTGGCGCCGGAGTCGAAGTTGATGTTCCCGTCGGTATAGATGTTGAAGGAACCTTGGGAGGTCGTGTCGCCCGCCGCGATGCCGTAGGTGAAGGTCGCCGCGGAGCTGGTGTAGATCGCATTTACGCCACTGTGGGAGGTCATGATAAATACCACTGGCTTGGTCACGGTCATGGTATTGCTGGCATAATTGATGCCCTTGCCGGCGGCGAAGGAGTAGTAGTATTTGCCGTCGGAGGCCATCACGTCGCCCGCCCGCGGGAATGTGACGCTGGCTGTGATGTTGGCACTGATGTAGTTGGTGGCGGAGGGAGTCGGCACGATGATAGGCGGGAAGGTATAGGTGAAGGACTTGTTTTCCAGGCCGGTATTCCAGCCCGTGCCGCCGACGGTATTGGTCAGCTTGGACGCGCCGCTCTTGGAAATCGTGCCGCCACCCGTGTTGACGGTGCCGGCGATCGATGCATTGTCGCCGACGCTGAGGGCACCGTTGGAAGCGGACACCACTCCGATGGGGCCGGTCGCCTGGGCTAGGCCGCTGGAATAGGGGGAGTAGGCGCCCGTGGTGGCATTGGTCGAAGTCCAGCTGTCCACCTTGAGATTGCTGTCGCCGACGATGGTGTTCTTGGCGACCAGACCGGCAAACATGTTGCGCTTGGACAATGTCACCTCGATGAATTTGGAGAGCGGCGGCCCGCCGTTGGTGGTCTGCACCGAGGACTTGGAAACAATCACGATCGTGCCATTCAGGTCGAAGTTGTTCACATAGACCTTGATGGTGCCGGTGGTGTTGGGGCCGATATTATTGATCGTAAACGTGGCGGTGGCCACGTGGGTGGTAGTATTGATGGTCCAGCCGTCGGAACTCGGCCAAGCCGTGGCCAACGCCACGCCGTTGACCTGGTTCTGGTTGAGGCAGTAGAGTGCCCGCTCCAGGCCGGTCTCCGCCAGGTTCATCGCGGAATTGTCGTAGAAATTCCGCTGGGAGATGTTCAGCGCGGAGTTGCTGAGCTTGAGATAGCTGACGAGGGAGATGGCGATGATGCCGGCCAGCAGCATGGCCACGATGAGCACGGAACCGCGCTCGGCATGGGGTGAACGGCCGTCGGCGTGGGAACGGGAGGAAAGGGCGAGGTGCATGGCGGATCGGTGGTTATTTGTTACGGAGAAGATAGGTAGCGGACACGATGTTGTCCGTCGCAGCCACAAGGGTGCTGCGGCTGTTGCTGACCCGGAGGGTCAGTTCGATGCGCTTGGTGGCAATGTCGGAGGACGTGGCGGCACCAAGCACATCGTAGCGCGAGTAGGCACACGAAGTGACATTCTGGATCAGGACGTAGGGGGTGGCGGTGGAGCTGGCGTTGCCCGGCCGGCGATAGAAGCAGCTGGTGTAGGTGACCCCATTCACCGTCACGTTGCCGAGGGCATAGGTCGCCTGGTTGCCGTTGGTCGTGTAGTTGTCGGGCACGGTCAGGGTCAGGGAACTGGTGCTGTTCAAGGTACAATCGCTCGCCATGCGCACATCCTGGGCGAATTCCTCCAGCGTGCGGCGGGATTCGGTCTCCATGCCGTTGTAATAATACAGCCGCGCGCCGCTGCGGCCAAGCATCAGGAAGGTGGAGAGCACGCCGGCGAGCACCATCGCGCCGATGCTCGAGGCGATCATGACCTCCACCAGTGTAAAACCGCGGGGGTGGCGGCGGCTAGCCCGCAATGAGGCCGGAAAGAGACGGGAAGGAGTGGGGTTCATG
>Ga0228698_1000888_pt1 | contig 17211 bp, 10 predicted proteins | sample McNCre117_Aug_MG_FD_178015 | JGI IMG/M metagenome (GOLD analysis project Ga0228698, IMG submission 178015) | Freshwater microbial communities from McNutts Creek, Athens, Georgia, United States - 1-17_Aug_MG | ecosystem: Environmental > Aquatic > Freshwater > Creek | place: USA: Georgia...
CCTATGGCAACACCGATCCGGCGCTGACCTACCGCGTCACGGCCGGCAACCTCGTCGGCTCCGACACCCTCAGCGGCGCGCTCAGCCGCGCCTCCGGCGAGAACGTCGGCCGCTATTCGATCGATGCCAGCCAGCTGCGCAACCCCAACTACCAGATCACGGCCCAGGACGGCACGCTGACGATCAAACCCAATCCGAGCAACATACCGACCACTCCGGCGACCGCATCCCCGGACACCGGGAACCCAAGGCCATCCGGTCAGCCAGATCTCCAAGCCCCGATTGCGGATAACACCGCAGCGGCCACGACAGACAGCACGGCGAGCAGAACCAGCCCCGATTCATCCGGCCGTGCGCTGGCCACCAGTGGCACAGACAAGCCCAGCGACAACGGCACCCCGGGCCAGCCTTCATCCTTGAACGGCTCCAACCCGGTCGGCGAAGCAGTCAGCACGGCTCCCACGTCGTCGCCGACCGCGACCACCGCGCCGGCGACGACGAAGAACAGCACGACCTCCGAGCCGGAAGGGGGATCGATGGCCTCCACGACCACGACCGCCGCGACGATCAGCACGGGCATGGCATCCGTTGACTCCCCCTCGACCAGCATCGACCGCCTGGCCGAATCCCGCATCGCGACCGCCTTGCAGTCAGGGATGACGCATGCTGCAGCCGAACAGGCCGCCCAGGCATTCAGCGGCGCGCTGGTACAGCAACTCAGCCAGGGCGCATCCATGGAGACGGCGCTGACACGCGCCGAGCAGGCCTTCCAGGCCGAGGCCAGCCTGCCGGCCCCCAGAACAGCGGCCGATGCGGCTGCACGCTCCTTTGCGTCGGGCAGCCAGGATGTCGCAAAGCAACTCGATGCCCTGGCCCAGGCCCAGAGCCCGGCGGGTGCTGCGGCGTTCGACCAGGCGCTGTCTTCGGCACTGGCACGCGGAATCGGTTTCGACGCGGCTGTCGCCAAGGCACGCGATGCGGCGCGACAGGCAGATTCGGCGGCGCGCAGCAATGCCAGCCCGCAGGCGGCCCTCGCTGGCGGCGCGATGGAAGCCAATCCGGTTCTGGGCAAAACGTCCACCACGTTCCAGCGCACGCTCAGCGCCCTGCTCGGACAGGGCATCCCTCTCGCTCAAGCCATCGATCGTGCCCGGCAGGCCGACGCACTGGTCGGAACAGATGCTCCAGCCGATGCGAGCCGTCCGGCCACAGGTCTGGCATCGGGCGCAACAGCCGTCCTGGCTGACAGACCGGCGGATGGCGTATTCGACAAAGCCTTGAGCGCCGCCCTGGCACGTGGCGAAGCCGTGGAAACCGCGCTGGCTCGCGCTCTCGAAATCGAGCGCGCCGAGCAGGCCGCCCTCAAGGCCGAAGCCCGCAACCCGGAGAGTGCCTTTGCCCGCAACGGCGCCCTGCTTCCGAACAACGGAACCGAATTCGACCGGGCCCTGGGCAACGCCATGGCACTCGGTGCCTCGCCCGCACAGGCCCTGCTCAGCGCGAACCGTGCGGCTGCCGCCCCACCGCCCCCCCAGAACGCGGCCACGGCGCTGGCCTCCGGCCATGGCGTCGAACGTCTGCTGCTGTCAGCCAGCCAGAGCCGCACCTTCCGGACCGCGCTCAGCAATGCCCTGGCCCGCGGCATGCCCGTCGAGCGCGCACTGGCGCTGGCAAAGCGCGCCGAGGCCGAGAACGCCTTCCGCTACACCGTGCCTGCGGCCATGATGCAAAAGCTGACCCGCCAACCGGGTCCGCTCAAGATCAGCACCGCAGACGGTCAATCCCTGCCCTCGTGGCTGACCTTCGATCCGGCCCAGCGGCAATTCGTCGCGGCCGAGATTCCCGATGGCGTCTTGCCGCTCAAGATCAGGGTCCTGGCCGGCAATCGCTACCTGGACCTGACCATTTCCGACCAGCCGGGCGCCCGATGACCCGCACGGCAACCGGCCATCGCCCCAACCACTCTTCCCGATTTCCCTAACCAGGCGCACCGACAACCATGACCCGTCTGTTTGAACTCCTGCAAGGCAGCAAGAAGTGGCGCATCTTTGGATTCGTCCTGCTGCTGATCGTCTGTCTCGGCACGCTGCTTTCGATTCTGGCGCGCCTGACCCTGATCAAGGACAACGTCGAGACCCGGCCACGGCTGGCCGTGGTCGGCCCGATGCAGACGCCGGCCGGTCTGGCGCTGCAGCAGGGTGCCCAGCTCTACCTGGAGCAGATCAACCGCCGTGGTGGCATCAATGGCCGGCCGGTCGAACTGCTCGCGCTCGAAGAGACGGCCGACAGCGCGGACAAGATCAGCACCGACAAGCGGGTCGTGGGCGTGATGGGACACCTGGATCGCCGGCTGCTGGAACAGGCGGCGCCGGTCTATGCCCGGGCCAAGTTGCGCCTGGTCACGCCGCTGCACCTGGCGAACCCGGACATCGAAGGCGCCTGGTCGCTCGGGCTCGACCCGCGCGAGGAAGCGCGCTTTGCCGCGAACTATGCGCGCAACATCCAGCAGCAGCGCCTGATGTATGTGATCCGCGACAGCGCCCCCGAATTTGACAGCGTGGTCGATCCCTTTCTCGAGGTCTACAAGCGCTTCGACACGCCGGTCCGACACATCTGGACCCTGCCGTCCGAAGCCGATGAGGCCCGGATTCGCGAACTCATGGTGGAGATCAAGCACATCGATGTCGGTGCGATCTACCTCGCCACCCAGCCACGCCTGGCTGCGCGGCTGGTCAAGGCGATACGCGGCACCGGCAACGCACTGGAAATCTTCGGCCCCTCGGCACTGGCGTCGGGCGAATTTTCGCGCTCGCTGCTCGAACTCTCGGGCAAGGAGGCCGAAATCCAGAACCACGGCATTGTCGCGGCGACGCCGGTCCTGTTCGACACGGCCAACGAATCGGCGCAACGCTTCCAGACCGCGTACCAGCATGCGTTCAACGGATCGCCGGACTGGCTGGCGACGATGGCCTATGAAGCGGCGCACTATGCCTTGTCGCGGCGCAGCGTCGACGAGACCGAAAGCGGCGTGATGAGCAATCTGCGCTTCATCGACCGTCAAGCCCAGGTGCCGATCCAGATGGGCATCTACAACGGCGACCGGCTGATCTCGGCGCCGGTCCAGCTGCTGCCGATCGCCAAGGGGGCAAGCTTCAACTACATCGATGCCCTGCGCCAGGGACGGGTGCTCTACGTCAACGACAGGTTCATGTTCAAGACCAACGTGGTCTATGTCGGCGTGACCCTGAACGAGATCAGCCAGGTCGATCGGCAGAAGGAAACCGCCATGCTCGACATGTCGATCTGGTTCCGCTATCGCGGCAAGTTCGATCCCCAGAACCTGCAGATGCTCAACGCGGTCGAGCCGGTCAAGTTCGACCAGCCCGAGGAAAGCCGGGAAACCGAGGACGTGCAATACCGGCGCTACCGCATCAAGCAGCAGTTCCAGCTCAACTTCACGGCGGAAAAACGCTCCTATGGTCACAACATCGCCGGCATCGCCTTTCGGCATCGGCAGCTCAACCGCAACAACCTGAGCTATGTCGTCGATGTGCTCGGCATGCCGACCGGCAGCGCCCTGCTCGACGACTTGCGCCAGCGCAAGGTCATCAAGGCCGGATCGGACTGGGAAATCGAGAATGCGTGGGTCTCCCAGGACCTGATGCGCGAGCGCGGCGACGGCGCCCCCCAGTATGTCGGCATGACAGGTGAGCAGCCCCTGTTCTCGACCATCACGATGGGCGTCATGCTCAAGCCGGAGACCGTCACGGCACGCGACGTGATCGCATCCGAGTATTTCATCTACATCGCCATTTTCGGGCTGCTGGGCGTGATCGCCGCTATCGTTCTCGACGCCCGCGAACTCGGCCGCTACTGGCCGCTCCAGTCCTGGCTGCTGCGCCTGATCTTCTGGCCCTGCCTGCTGCTGGCCCTGGGCAACCTGCTGATCGACTGGGCCTTCATGCACTGGGTGCCGGCCTCCACGCGCATGCTGGTCACGCTCTATGACTGCCTGTGGTGGGTACTCGGCGCGCGCTTGTCCGACATGGCGATCCGACGCTTCCTGTGGTCGCCGCTCGAAGCCCGTACCGGACGCAAGGTGCCCAACATCATCAAGTTCATCGTCAGTCTGCTGATATTCTCGCTGGCCTTCGCCGGCATTGTCGCGGTCGTGTTCAACCAGACCTTGACCAGCATGCTGGCAACCTCGGGCGTTCTGGCCATGATCGTCGGCCTGGCCATCCAGGCCAACATCGCCAACGTCTTCTCGGGCATCATCCTGAACATCGAGCGACCGTTCAAGGTCGGCGACTACGTCAAGATCAACAACATCATCGGCCAGGTCAAGGACATCACCTGGCGCACGACCCGCCTCGAATCCAACGACGGCCCGATGGTGAGCCTGGCCAACTCCAAGGTCTCGGAATCCTTCATGGAGAACTACAGCCAGCTGCCGCACGGCATCGCGGCTGAAATCACGATCCACACGCCCCCGGACACCGACCAGAAACTGGTGCACGAGATCATCACGCAGGCGGTGGCCCAGTCGAAGTCGATCGCCTTCAGGGATGTCCCGGGCTACGAACCTGCCGTCCGCTATCGCGGCATCGTCAATGTCGAGGGCCAGTGGGTCGCGGCCTTCTCGGTCGGCTACCGGGTCAAGATCCTGCCGAAGAAGGGCTCGGCGCGCGAGGAGCTGTGGCACTATGTCCGGCAGCAGTTCATCGAGCATGGCATTCCGCTCGTGCCGGGAAAGTCCCTGATCGAGGGCACCCAGGATCATCGCGAGGCAACCGCCTGAACGGCGGGCGAACCGGGTTCACGACCACTTCCGCCACTGACGGCACCCCATTCAGGAATTCCCATGCAAATCGCCACCTGGAACGTCAACTCCCTGAACGTGCGCCTGCCGCAGGTGCTCGACTGGCTGGCCAGCAACCCGGTCGAGCTGCTCGCGCTGCAGGAACTCAAGCTCAGCGACGACAAGTTTCCGGCCGATGCCTTCGCGCAGGCCGGTTACCACGCGGCCTGGTTCGGCCAGAAAACCTACAACGGGGTCGCGCTGATCACGCGCGCGCCGCTGACCGACGTCGTGCGCAACATCCCCGGCCATGCCGACGAGCAGTCGCGCGTGATCGCGGCCACCCTCGACACGCCCGACGGTCCGCTGCGCGTGGTCAACGGCTACTTCGTCAACGGCCAGGAACCCGGCAGCGAGAAGTTCGACTACAAGATGCGCTGGCTCGACGCGCTGCGGGAATGGTTGCGCACCGAACTGGTGCGATACCCGCGCCTGGTGCTGGTCGGCGACTTCAACATCGCGCCCGAGGACTGCGACAGCTGGGACCCCGAGGGCCTGCGCGAAACCATCCATCACACGACGGCCGAGCGGCGGCAGTTCCAGCAACTGCTCGAACTTGGCCTGCACGACGCCTACCGCCTGTTCGAGCAGCCACCCAAAAGCTATTCCTGGTGGGACTACCGGATGCTGGCGTTTCCGAAGAACCGTGGCCTGCGCATCGACCACATCCTGGCCAGCACGGCGCTCAAGGACAGCGTGCGCGCCTGCACGATCGACCGCGCGCCGCGCAAGAACAGGCAGCCGAGCGACCACGCTCCGGTGATCGCGACGCTGGGCCGGGTCACCCCCGGGGCCGGATGGCCCTCCTCCCCGTCACCCTAGGTGCTGCGCCTGGCTTGGCGGATCAGCGTCAGCGCCGCCGGGAAATCGAATGATTCGATGCAGACTTGCAACTGGAGCAAGGTGGCTGCATCCCAGCGGCTCGCCAGCGCCTGGCGCTGGTCGTGGAACAGCTCGACCGCATCGGTGTCGTCACGTGCCAGGAGATCCTCCAGCTCACCGGACATGTCGCTGACCTGCTGCGCCGGGATGTCGGGCGCCGAAACCGGAACGCCGCGTTCTTCGTGTCTTGACAGCGTGGTCTCGATCAGGTGGTACAGCAGGTCATGCTCGACCGGCTTGGTCACGAACTCGTTCATGCCGGCGTCCATGCAGGCCTGGCGGTCTTCCTCGAACACATTGGCCGTCATCGCGATGATGGGCGTGCCCGCGTGCCGGGGCAGCCGGCGGATCCGACGCGTGGCCTCCAGGCCATCGAGCCGTGGCATGTGCATGTCCATCAGGATCAGGTCGAGTTCCTGCCGCGCGGCGATTTCCACGGCCTGCAGGCCGTCGATGGCGCAGATCGGCTCGATGCCGACATGGCGCAGGATCTCCTGCGCGACCTCGCGGTTGATGGCATCGTCCTCCACCAGCAGCAGGCGCAATCCCGACCGCTTGGCCAGCTGCGCCGAAACATCGCCTCCCGCTGGCGCGGGCATCGCTGCCGGGGCGGCCGTGGCCAGCTCAAGCTCGATCCAGAACAGGCTGCCCTGTCCCAGGACGCTCTCGACACCGACCCGCCCGCCCATCAGATCGACCAGGCGGCGCGTGATCGACAGCCCCAGGCCGGTGCCGCCAAAGCGGCGCGTGATGGAGGCATCGGCTTGCTCGAAGGGCTGGAACATGCGCTTGAGCTCTTCGGGCGCGATGCCGATGCCGCTGTCCTGCACCACGAGGCGCAGGCGGCAACGGGTGGCATTGAGCGGATGCGCATGGGCAAACACCTTCACCCAGCCCGATAGAGTGAACTTGACCGCGTTGCTCACCAGGTTGAGCAGCGCCTGGCGCAAGCGGATCGGATCGCCGTGCAGCCAGCAGGTCTGGGGCCTGACCTCGACGCGCAGCTCCAGCTCCTTGTCCTGGGCGAGATTGGCCACCAGGCCGCTGACCTGATCGACCAGGGTACCGAGTTCGAAATCGGTTTCCGACAGGCTGAACTTGCCGGCCTCGATCTTGGACAGATCCAGGATGTCGTTGATGATGGATTGCAGATGCTGGGCCGCGCTGTTGACCTTGTGCAGACGGTCGCGGTAGGGCCCGAGCGCGGGCTCCATGATCAGCAGATGGATCCAGCCCATGATCGCGTTCATCGGGGTGCGGATCTCGTGGCTCATGTTGGCCAGGAAGGTGGACTTGGCCGCGTTCGCGGCCTCGGCCTTGATTTTCTCGGCCTCGTACTGGTGGGTGCGCTCGGCCACCAGATCCTCCAGATGCTGCCGGTAGCGCTGCAGGTCGGCCTCGTTGCGACGCCGCTGGACCAGGCGCCAGATGTCGTTGGCCAGCAACTGCGCGGTCTCGACATCCAGCTCGCTGTAGTCATCGGGCTTGTTGCCGACGCCCAGCAGCAGCATGACGCGCTCGTTCTCCAGCACCGGGACCACCAGGAAACGCCGCAAGACCGTCTGCTCCCCGGACAGACCGGACTTGTCGCCGTGCCCCTCGTGGTCGTTGATCAGCACCGGCCGGCGCCGACGACAGGCATCGGCCCAGATGCCGGCCTGCTGGACCGGGTAGCGGGCATCGTGCCGGGGCCGACAATCATGCACCGGCGTGTTGGTCGAGCAGGCCGCCAGTTCCATGGTCTGCTGTTCGGGCTCCACGAAATGCAGGAAGGCGATCGTGCTTCCGGTCAGCGCCTCTACGCTGTCGAGAACCTGCTGCAGGAAGGCCGGCTCCGCGAGCTTCTCGACCAGGGTCGGCAGGCGCAGCATGGCCACCGCCCGCGCGGCCTGCCGCTCCAGCGCGAGCTGGTCGCGCCGACGCTCGGCGCGCTGCCGTGCCGCCTCGATGGCGTGCATCACCGCCGAGGGCAGGCGGTGGATGCGGTCCTTGATGATGTAGTCGTCGGCCCCCTGGTGCAGGCTGTCAACCGCCATCTCCTCGCCCATGGTCCCGGTCACGAACACGAAGGGCAGGTCGGGCTGCCGCTCGCGCAACAGCCGCAGGGCATGCAGGCCGTCGTAGGTGGGCAGGTTGTAGTCGGCCAGCACCAGATCGGGCCGGAAGGACTCCAGCGCCTGCACGAAGGCGTCGCGCGTCTCGACCCGCAGGCTCTCGAACACCAGGCCCGCCTTCCTCAGGACATGCTCGTTCATCCGCGCATCGACCGCGCTGTCCTCCAGCATCAGCAGGCGCAGTGACTCGGCCATGCGATTCAGCCTCCGTTCGGGGCGATCTCGGGCGGTACGCGGTTGATGATGGCCCAGTAGAGCCCCAGGTTGGCCACGGTTTCGGCGAACTCCTTGAACGCCACCGGCTTGGACACATAGCTGTTGACACCCATCTCGTAGGTCTCGACCACGTCGCGCTCCTCCTTGGACGAGGTGAGCACCACCACCGGCAATTCCCGGGTCTCGGGATGGTGGCGCAAGGCACGCAGCACGTCGATGCCGTCGAGCTTGGGCAGGCGCAGGTCGAGCAGCACCACCTTGGGCAGCCCCTTCTTGTCGGCATGGACGCCCCGATGGAACAGGTAGTCGAGCGCCTCCTCGCCGTCCTTGACCCAGTCAACCTTGTTGGCCAGATTGTGCTTGCGCAGCGCGTGCAGGGCCAGCTCCGCGTCGCTCGGATTGTCCTCCACCAGCAGGATCTGGACCACGGATTCATTGAAGGTCATGGCAATCTCCCAGAGTAGTTGGGCCAGGGGCTCGCTTTCAATGGTAGGACGGAACCGAAGGCGCTTCCTCGGACATGGTCAAGCTGGCGGAGTGGCGCCGGGGCAGCTCGAAGGTGAAGGTCGCGCCCTGGTCAGGCACTGCGGTCGCGCTGACGCTGCCGCCGTGCTTCTGCACGAAGCGCTTGACAATGGCCAGGCCGACGCCGGTGCCCTCGAACTCGTTCATGCCATGCAGGCGCTGGAACAGCACGAACAGCTTGTTGGCGAATTCGGGCTTGAACCCGACACCGTTGTCCCGGACGACGAAGCGCACGCTGTCGCCGATCCGTTCGGCCGACACCCAGATCTCGCCAGGGTCGCGCAGGCGGCTGAACTTGATGGCGTTGCCGAGCAGGTTGCTCCAGATCTGCCGCAGGGCACGCGGATCGCCCTCGACGTGCGGCAGGGGATCGGCATGCAAGCGGACATCGCGGGCGCCGCGCGTCTCGTGCAGCTCCTTCCAGACCTCGGCCGCCAGGGCCGACATGTCGACCTCCTGCCATTCCATGTCGAGCCGGCCGGCGCGCGAGAAGGCCAGGATGTCATCGATCAGATGGCCCATCTTGCGCGCGTTCTCCTGCACCACGCCAAACATGCGCCGGCCGTCCTCGTCGATCCTGGCGACATGCTCCTCGAGCAGGATCTCGATGAAGCCGTCGATCGCGCGCAGCGGCGCGCGCAGATCGTGCGAGACGGAGTAGCTGAACCCCTCGAGATCCTTCAGGGCGAGCTGGAGTTCGGCCGTGCGGTGCGACAAGTCCTGGGTGCGCTGGGCCACCTCGGCCTGGAGCCGCTGCTGGTATTGGGCACGCTCGCGCTCGATCTGCTTGCGGTCGGTGATGTCGATGATGGTGGCGAGCACGCGCGGGCCTTCGGCGGTATCGATCGGATTGAGGCCGATCTCGACCGGAAACTCGCTGCCGTCGGCGCGCACGGCGTAGAGGTCGCGACCGGCCCCCATGGCGCGCATGACCGGGGCCTGCAGGAAAGCCTGGCGCAATGCCGGATGGTGGGCGCGCACGGACGCGGGAACCAGCGACTCGATCTGGAGGCCTGTCATGCTGCCATGCCCGAACATCAGCTCGGCGCGCGCATTGGCCAGTTCGATCGCGCCGTCGGGACTGACCATTACCATGCCGACCGGCGTCGCCTGCACCACGCGGTGAAAGCGCGCTTCCTGCCGGCTGACCTCGGCATGCGAGCGCTGCAGGTTGACCAGCATCTCATGCAGCGAATGGCTCAGGCTGTCGATTTCGTCGATGGCCGAGTCGATCTCGAAATTGGCCGAACCGCCCTGCGCGAGTGAACGCGCCACGCCACTCAAGCGGGCCAGCGGCCGCGCGACGGCATGGCTCTGGTGAAACGTGAAGCCCAGCAGCGACAGCAGTCCGACGGCAATAAAGCCGTAGAACTGGACGCGCGCGCGCTCGATACTGGCGCGGGCGTGCTCGTTGAGCAGATCCTCGGTACGCTCACAAAAGGCGGAGAGGTCGTCGAGGATCGCACGCACGATCCGGAACTGCTCCAGCAATCGCTGCCGCTTGAACGGCTCCAGCCTGTCGCCCGTGGCCTGGGCCCGCAGCCAGTCCCGGTACAGCCCGGGCAGGCCCTGGCGCGCCTGGGCATAGGCGACCAGTATCCGCATGGCCTGGTCGCTATCACCGGGCGTGCCCGCGCGTTCGCCACGGGGCCGCAGCAGCCGTTCGAGCTGCTCGTTCAGCGCGACGGTCCGGCCTTCGCTGTCGGCGAGCGCGTCAAGCACCGGCTCCAGCGGGCCTGAGCGGTACTCCAGCGCCAGTGTCAGGCGTTCCTGCGACAGGAAACGCAACTCGCGCGCGCCATGCACGGCACGCTGGTAGATGGCCAGCTGTCCGGTCAGCTCGGTCTGCGACTTGCCCAACTGCCACTGGAACAATCCCAGACCGCCGATCAGCACCAGAGCGGACAGCAGCCACGGCATCAGCATCTTGGTCTGCAGGCGCATGGGATCGGCCCGGTATGTTCAGGGTCGGGCGGACAAGGCCCTGGCCTCGCGGTGTTCAGTCAAGACAGCTCTCCTCTCGCACTCAAGCGAAAAGCCGTTGCCGGGACTTCTACCGCGACCTCGCTGTCGGCATGACGCCGCGAGATTCCCGGATCCCGGCCGCTGGTTCCGAATATATGCCGATATTCTTGGCTGCCGGGCTTCCCCCTGCTGGTGACAAGGCGATCCGGCGCTCCCTCCCTCTTGAGGGGCAGGAGCGCCACACCATGGATCGGATGCGACCGCCGGCCCCGGGCCGGGGTGACGATGTCACTCCAGGTCGAGTTCCTGGATCTTGCGCGTGATGGTGTTGCGGCCGATGCCGAGCTTGTGCGCGGCCTCGATGCGCCGTCCGCGCGTGGCCGCCAGCGCGGTCTGGATCAGCCGGGTCTCGAAGCGGCGCGTCAGCACGTCCCAGACGTCGGTGCGCCCGTCGGCCAGCAACGCGAAAGCCTCGGCCTGCAAGCCCTGCTCCCAGCCCGAATCGGCCGGCGCCGCCCCCGGCGCGCCCACGGGCGCGGGATAGGCTGGCGGCTCCGCGCCCATGGCTGCGACAGGCGACACCGGCACCACGGCCTGGGACGGTGCGGCAGCCGGCACCGGGGCCGCTGGCGGCGCACTGTTCGTGGCCAGCGCGACCTCGGGCGGCAGATCCTTGACCTCGACCACCTGGGCCGGTGCCATCACGGTCAGCCAGTGGCAGATGTTCTCCAGCTGGCGCACGTTGCCGGGGAAATCGAACTGGCCCAGGGCCTGCAGCGCCGGGTCCGAGATCCGCTTGGGCTCGACGCCGAGCTGCTTGGCGCTCTGCTGCAGGAAGTAGCGCGTCAGCAGCGGCACGTCCTCGCGCCGCTCGCGCAGCGCCGGCAGGCGCAACCGGATCACGTTGAGGCGGTGGAACAGATCCTCGCGGAATCCGCCCTCGCGCACGCGCTGCTCCAGGTTCTGGTGCGTGGCCGCGATCACGCGCACATTGGTCTTGACCGCGCTGTGGCCGCCGACGCGGTAGAAATGCCCGTCGGACAGCACGCGCAGCAGGCGGGTCTGCAGGTCGAACGGCATGTCACCGATCTCGTCGAGGAACAGCGTGCCGCCCTCGGCCTGCTCGAAGCGCCCGCGCCGCATCGCCTGCGCGCCGGTGAAGGCGCCGCGCTCGTGGCCGAACAGCTCGGATTCCAGCAGGTCTTTCGGGATCGCGGCGGTGTTGATCGCGACGAACGGCCCCTTGGCGCGCGGCGAATGCTTGTGCAGCGCGCGGGCGACCAGCTCCTTGCCCGAGCCCGATTCGCCCGTGATCAGCACCGTGACGTTGCTCTGGCTCAGGCGGCCGATGGCGCGGAACACGTCCTGCATCGCGGGCGCCTGGCCCAGCATCTCGGGCGCCTCGACCAGCCCTTCCTCGGCCACCTGCTCGCGTGAACTCTCCTCGACCGCGCGCCGGATCAGCTCGACCGCCTTGGGCAGGTCGAACGGCTTGGGCAGGTACTCGAAGGCGCCGCCCTGGAAGGCCGAAACCGCGCTGTCGAGGTCCGAGAAGGCGGTCATGATGATGACCGGCAGCCCCGGCATGCGCTGCCTGAGCTGTTCGAGCAGGTCCAGGCCCGAGCCGCCCGGCATGCGGATGTCGCTGACCAGCACCTCGGGCAGATCGGCATCGCCCGCCGTGCCCAGCGCCTGCAGCACCTCGCGCGGACCCGTGAAGCTGCGCGTCGGCAGTCCCTCGCGGAGCAAAGCCTTTTCGAGAACGAAGCGTATCGATTGGTCGTCGTCTACGATCCAGATGGGTTTCATGCGCGCATCCTGTGTCTTGTCTTGCCCCCCTGCCCGCGCACCGTCTCCTCCCGTGCGCGTGGTCGGTCGCCGGCTTCAAGGCAGGGGGATCAGCAGCTTGAAGTCGGTCCGTCCCGGCATGCTGTCGCACTCGATCACGCCATGATGCTGCTGCACGAAGGTTTGCGCCAATGTGAGCCCCAGGCCGGAGCCGCCATCGCGCCCCGACACCAGCGGGTAGAAGATGCGGTCCCTGATCTCTTCGGGCACGCCGGGCCCGTTGTCGATCACATGCAATTCCAGTGCCAGCTTGTAGCGCTGCTTGCTGAAAGTGACCTGGCGCGCGACCCGCGTGCGCAGCACGATCTCGGCGTCGCCCTGCTCGATGCGCTCGCGTAGCGCGTGCGCGGCGTTGTGCGCGATGTTGAGCACGGCCTGGATCAGCTGCTCGCGGTCGCCACGGAACTCGGGCAGCGAGGTGTCATAGTCGCGCACCACCCGCAGTCCACGCGGGAACTCGGCCGTGATCAGCGAGCGCACCCGCTCGCAGACCTCGTGGATGTTGACATCGCCGACGACCTGGGCCCGGCGGTGCGGCGCCAGCAGCCGATCGACCAGCACCTGCAGCCGGTCGGCCTCGTGGATGATGACCTGGGTGTATTCGATCAGCTCGCGCGAATCCAGCTCCATCTGCAGCAGCTGCGCCGCGCCCCGGATGCCGCCAAGCGGGTTCTTGATCTCGTGCGCGAGGTTGCGGATCAGCTCCTTGTTGGCCTGGGCCTGCTCGGCCAGGCGCTCCTCGCGCACCTGGCGCGCCTGCTGCTCCAGCGGCAGCAGCTCAAGCACGAACTCGCCCGGATCATCGGTCTGGGCCACCACCACATGCACGTGCAGCGGCTCCAGATTCAGGCGCCGCAGCCGGGTGTCATAACGGATCACCGCGTATTCGTTGCCGCCGGCACCCGCCAGCGCGTTCTGCAGCAGTTCGGGCGCGACGAACCAGTCGCTCAAGGAGGCGCCCGCGATGCTGTGGCGCGAGATGCCGAGCGCGTCTTCGAGCGCGGCATTCGCGAAGCGCACCGCGCCGTCGCGGTCGAGCACCGCGACCAGGGTCGCGAGCATGTCGAGTGCCTGGTAGCGCTGGCCAGCGGTCGCAGGGGATTTGCGGCGCGGACTCATCGGACTCTCTCGGTGCTGCTGCCGCTGCGGCCAAGCTCGCGCCGCAGCGCACCGACATCGCTCTCGGTACGCGCGATCTGGTCCTTGAGCGCGGCCACGCGCTGCTGGTACTGTGGCGGGTTGCGGTATTCCTCGGGCCGCTGCTCGGGCTCGCCGTTGCGGTACTCGGCGCGCAGCTCGGCCAGCCTGGCCTCGGCCTTGCGCAATTCGGCTTCGAGGATGGCGCGGGCATCGGCATCGCGCGCGCGCTGCTCGGCGCCGTTGACGCGCTCGGCCTCGCCGCGTGCGGCAGCCCCCGGCTTGGCCGGTGCCGGTCGCACCGTGCCGGCCTGGGGCCTGAGGCCCTCGATCACGGTGAAGTTGCCCACCTCGACCGGCTTGCAGCCGCGCACCCGGGCGTCGCCGGGCTGGTTGGTGTATTCGTTGCCGCAGCGCCAGATCTTGTCCTGCGCCGATGCGGGCGACACCACGGCGGCCAGCAGGAGCGGTGCCAGCAGGCAGCCGGCTTTGCGGGTCAGTTCCAGAAACAGCATGTCCATAGTCCGGGGCGACTTCGCGCCGCCCCTCCTTCCGTCTCGCGCAGTATCGCCCAAAAGCCCGGTGTGATCCGGCTCGGCGCGCGCCAAAAAAAAGGGACGGCCCGAAAGCCGTCCCTCTTGCGTCAGTCCAGCGGACCGATCACAGGCTGTAGTACATGTCGTACTCGACCGGCGACACCTCGACGCGGGCGCGGGTGACTTCCTGCATCTTGAGTTCGATGTACGAGTCGATCCAGGAGTCGGTGAACACGCCGCCCTTGGTCAGGAAGGCGCGGTCCTGGTCCAGGTGGGCCAGGGCTTCGTCCAGGCTGGCGCAGACGGTCGGGACCAGCTTGTCCTCTTCCGGCGGCAGATGGTACAGATCCTTGGTGGCGGCTTCGCCCGGGTGGATCTTGTTCTCGACGCCGTCCAGACCCGCCATCAGCAGGGCCGCGAAGCCCAGGTAGGGGTTCATCAGCGGATCGGGGAAGCGGGCTTCGACGCGGCGGGCCTTGTCGGAAGCGACGTTCGGGATGCGGATCGAGGCCGAACGGTTCTTGGCCGAGTAGGCCAGCTTGACCGGGGCTTCGAAGTGCGGCACCAGGCGCTTGTACGAGTTGGTACCCGGGTTGGTGATCGCGTTCAGGGCACGGGCGTGCTTGATGATGCCACCGATGTAGTACAGGGCGAAATCAGACAGGCCGGCGTAGCCGTTGCCCGCGAACAGGTTCTTGCCGTCCTTCCAGACCGACTGGTGGACGTGCATGCCCGAGCCGTTGTCGCCATGGTAGGGCTTGGGCATGAAGGTCACGGTCTTGCCATAGGCGTTGGCGACGTTCTGGATCACGTACTTCTGCAGCAGGGTCCAGTCGGCACGCTCGATCAGGGTCGAGAACTTGGTGCCGATCTCGTTCTGGCCAGCGCCAGCCACTTCGTGGTGGTGGACCTCGACCGGCACGCCGACGGCTTCCAGCACCTGGACCATCTCGTTGCGCATGTCCATGGTGCTATCGACCGGGGGCACGGGGAAGTAGCCGCCCTTGACGCGCGGACGGTGGCCGCGGTTGCCGCCTTCGAGCTTGGCGCCGCTGTTCCACGGGGCTTCGTATTCCTCGATCTCGTAGAAGCTGTGGCCGGGCTCGTTGCTCCAGCGCACGCCGTCGAAGATGAAGAATTCGGGTTCCGGACCGAAGAAGGCGGTATCGCCCAGGCCGGACTGCTTCAGGTAGGTCTCGGCGCGCTTGGCGATCGAGCGCGGATCGCGCTCGTAGGCCTTGCCGTCGGTCGGCTCGATCACGTCGCAGACCAGCACCAGGGTGGTCTCTTCGACGAAGGGATCGATGAAGGCGGTGTTGGCGTCGGGAGCCAGCAGCATGTCGGAAGCTTCGATACCCTTCCAGCCAGCGATCGAGGAGCCGTCGAAGGCCTGGCCTTCTTCGAACTTCGATTCATCGAACTGGGACACGGGCACGGTGATGTGCTGCCACTTGCCACGGGTATCGGTGAAGCGGAAGTCAACGAACTTGACGTCGTTGTCTTTCACCATTTGCATCACGTCTGCGACGGTCTTGGCCATCAAAAATCTCCTGGTGAGATGAGTGGGTGGAATCGAAATGTCTGTCAACTGAAGCAACAACCGTGCCTATCCTGGCCGGCTGACGCAGCGGGCGCCGGGCACCCTTTTCAGCAGCCCCGGTATTGTGCCCGTTCGCGGCCGGCTACCGCAGATTTTTTTGCAAGCGTCACGGACCAAATTTGCACATCACTGGTGCACTCGGATGCACCAATGATGTGCATTCAGTCATCGCACCATTTCCGGGCCGAGTCGGGCCTCGACGGCGCGCAGGCCGGCCATCAGGGCCGCGAAAGCCGGATCGGCGGCAACCGGATCGCCCTTGACCCCGAGTTCGATGTGGCGTCCCCACTCGGGATGATCGACGCTGGGCAGGCTGAACACCTTGACCTGCGGATGGTCGGCCTCGATCGCCTCCATCAGCGGCGTCAGCGCGGCCTCGATCGCGCCGAAGACGATCACCGAGCGCTCGCGCCGCCCGGGCGCCTGACACAGATGGGCGTAGCGGGTGTCGAGCACCCACTCGACCATCGGCCAGGCCATGACCGGAAAGCCCGGCACGAAATGCACCGCACCGCCGTTGGCGCCCGTGCAGCTGAAGCCGGGGATCTTGTTATACGGGTTCGGGATCAGGGTCGCGCCGCGCGGGAACACCCCCATGTTGAGGCGGTGAATGTTGTCGGCGCGATCCGGCTCCCAGGGCTGGCCCTGCTCGCGCGCGACCTCGCGCATGCGCTCCTCGATCAGGGCCTTGGCTTGCGGGTGCAGTTCAAGCTCGGCGCCGAGCGCGGCCGCCGCGCACTGGCGCGTGTGGTCGTCGGGCGTGGCGCCGATGCCGCCGCAGCTGAACACGACATCGCCACTGGCGAAGGCCTCGCGCAGCGCGGCCGTGATGCGCGGCCGGTCGTCGCCGACCAGGCGGACCCAGGACAGGGCGAGGCCGCGCGCGGCGAGCAGCTCGATCACCCGGGGCAGGTGCTTGTCGGCGCGCTTGCCCGACAGGATCTCGTCACCGACGATGATGAGGCCGAAGGCCGGGCTGGAACGATCAGGATTCATGGCGGGGGGAATCGTTGACATCGGAAGCAGGAAAACGGGGCGAGGCCACGACGGCCGCCACCGCGCGGCGGTGCTGGGCCAGGGCCGCGAGCAGGAAATGCGCGAACCAGAGCGAGGAAAACGCGAACACCAGCGCGTAGATCCAGACCGCCAGTGGCACCAGCAGCGGTGCAAGCGCGACGAACAGCGCGCCGCTGGCCCACAGCAGGCTCGGCGCCGCGCCCAGGAAGCCGCAGCTCATGCCCATGACCAGCAGGCTGGCGCGGTGGCGCACCAGCAACGCCGCGCGCTCGTCGCGGTCGGCGTGATCGGCCAGCGCGTCATAGGCGAAGACGCGGTAGGTCAGCCAGCCCCAGATCAAGGGCGGCAGCACCAGCGCCAGCGGCGGCAGCAGCCACAGCGGCAGCGTGGCGGCCAGCGCGAGCAAGGCCAGCAGCGCCGAGCCGAGCGACCAGATCAGGCTGCCGAGCAGGCTCGCGCCGTGGCGGCGCTCAAGATCGGCGAAGCGCCGCCGCACCACCAGCCGCACCA
>Ga0228698_1000889_pt1 | contig 17209 bp, 16 predicted proteins | sample McNCre117_Aug_MG_FD_178015 | JGI IMG/M metagenome (GOLD analysis project Ga0228698, IMG submission 178015) | Freshwater microbial communities from McNutts Creek, Athens, Georgia, United States - 1-17_Aug_MG | ecosystem: Environmental > Aquatic > Freshwater > Creek | place: USA: Georgia...
GCTTGCACGCACCGTCCTTGCCCCTGCTAGAATCCCATTTTCCGCGCCCGTAGCTCAGTGGATAGAGTATTGGCCTCCGAAGCCAAGGGTCGCTGGTTCGATCCCAGCCGGGCGCGCCAAGGTGACTTGGCCCGATCACAACGCACAAGCCCCCGCAGACGTTTGCCTGCGGGGGCTTGTTGCTTTTGCGCTTGCCGTGGCGTGTACGGCGGTGGCGGTGTTCAGCCGCTTTTGTTCAGCCGTTTTGTTCAGCCGGTTTTGGGCAAAGCGTGAGCGGAGGCGCGCGTGGAGGCAGGGCTCGCGTCGCTGGCGGCGCGAGTCAGGAACTTGGCCGCCAGGGCAACCAGTTCCTGCCCGCCGGTGGGCTTGAGGACCCAGGCGGTGGCGCCGACGGCGCGCCCTTGTTCGCGCAGGTGTTGGTGGGTCTGGGTGGTCAGCGCCACGATGGGCACGAAGCGCAGGAGCTTGCGCGCCTCGCGAATGAACTCCAGGCCGTCCATGCCGGGCATGACGATGTCGGTCAGCACCAGGCGTGGCGCGACGCCGCGTTGAAGGGCGGCCAATGCATCCAGCCCGTCGCAGGCGGTGACGACCTGATAGCCCACGGCTTCGAGGGTCATCGCCACGCTGCGGCGCATGGTGCTGGAGTCGTCCACCACCAGGATGCAGGGCCCCTGGCCGCGAGCGGCGGGCTCAGAACAGTTCGATGCGCGGTCCATGGGCGGGCGTGAGCGTGAGCTCTTCCTTGGGGGTGTCGGAGGGCCCCTCGGGCGCGGGGTGTCCCGTGCCGAGGGCGTGGGCCACGCGCTGGGAGTGCATGACGTAGTTTTCCGTCCAGCGCACGAGCAGCTCTTCGAGTTGCATGGGCGGGGGCGGCGCATCGCCGTCGATCAGCTCGTAGATCTGCGAGAAGTGCTGCGACAGGCTGTTCAACGCGTCGTTGATCTGTTCGAGCAACTGGCGGTTGATGTCCTGGAATTGCATGTCACCCAGGGTGTTGATGATGTCCTCGGTGACCACCGACATGCCGTTGTCCATGTGGCCCGACAGCTCGCTGAGGTACGGCACCACATCGCCCAAGGTGTCGCTCATGACCTGGATGTGCTGCGCGATCTCTCCGAGCTGCTGGGCCGCGCTTTCGCCCTGGGTGGCCTGGGCGCTGGCCATTTCGTCGTCGATGGTGCCGGCGGCCAGGCCAATGCCGGTGGAAATCTGCCGAGCAGCCTCGGAGGTTTGCACCGACAGGCGGCGCACCTCGGTGGCGACCACCTTGAAGCCGGCGCCTTCATGGCCTGCCCGGGCGGCTTCGATGCTGGCGTTGATGGCCAGCAGGTTGGTCTGGCGAGCGATCTCGTCGATCAGCGAGGCCAGCGGCGTGAGCTGGCGCACCTGCTCGGCCACCGCCCGCACACGCTCCTGGTTCTGTGCCTGCGACTCTTCGAAGCGGGCCTGATGCTGCGCCAGCGTGGCTACGGCGAGCCCGTGCTGACCGGCGCGGGTGAGCGAGTCCGCACTGAGGGCCTGGCTGCGGTTGACCGCTTCCATGATGCGTTCGCGCAGATCCAAGGCGTTCGTGTACACCCGGTTCATGCGGTCCATCATGCTCATCACCGCCGCCTCGCTGGTGCTGATGGTGGCGTGGACCTGCTGCTGCAAAACGCCAAAGGCCTGGCGCAGCGTCTGGATGTCATTGACCACGACCTCGGTGGCGCGGCCGCCGCGCCCGAGGGAAATCGGCCGGTTTCGCCCCGACAGATGCACCCCCGCCGCAGCGCCCGCCAGCAGCCAGATGAGGCTGGCTCGGCTCATCAAGTCCGGCGACAGCAGGTGCAGGGCAATGCCTGCGATCAGCACGGCGAGCAGGCCCAGGTCGCGGTGTGTGACGCGCTGCCACCAGTGCGTTTTGCCGTCGAATACGGTGTAACGCAACTTCATGGTCAGGCTCCTGGCAGTACCTGCTTGATGACCTTCACCAGATCGGCGCCGCCCACGGGCTTGACCAGCCATCCGGTGGCGCCATTCTTCTTGGCTTCGTCGCGCTTGAGCTGCTGGCTTTCCGTGGTCAACGCCAGGATGGGCGTGAAGCGCAGCAGCTTGCGGGCCTCTCGGATGAGGCTGATGCCGTCGAGCTTGGGCATGTTGATGTCGGTGATGATCAGGTCCGGCTTGTAGCCGCCGCGCAGCTTGCCCAGGGCGGCTTCGCCGTCCGAAGCCAGCTCGACCTTGTAGCCGCTGATTTCCAGCGTGCCCTTCAGGCTCATCAGCATCGTGGCCGAGTCATCGACCAGAAATACGTTCTTCATTCCTGTCTCCCAGAGGATGTGGGTGAACGGCCGTCGGGGGTGGGGGCCGGGCGTTGGGTGGGGGGCTGGGTCATGGCGGGTCAGAACAGCTCGATGCGTGGGGTGGAGCCGGCATCGGCCGCGTGCTGCTGGCCGGTGACTTCGCGGTGCGTGAGGCGCTCGCTGCCCATCACGTAGGACTGGGCGTGTTGCTGCATGCGCTGACTCAGTGGGGGGCCGTCCAGCGCGGGAGCGCCGGGCGAGTTGAGCTGCTGCGAGGTTTGACGCAGGTGCTGCGTGAGGTCGTCCAGCGCGCGCTGAACGTTTTCGACGCGCTGGCGAACGACGTCGTGCGACTGCACCTGGCCGAGCGCATCGGCCAGCCGGTCGGCGATGTCCTGGTGGCCGCTGCGCACGCCGCGGATCACCGCATCCAGGTCCAGTTGTGCGACCGACTGGGCGAAGCGCTCCTGCATGTCGGCGATGTCGGAGAGCACCCGGCGCATGTTGCTGGTGGTGGTGCTGCGGTCGCTGGTTTCCACGGCGGTGCGCAGCTCCTCGTCGATGCCGTTGGTGGCGGCGTTGATCCGCCCGGCGATGTCCACCGCGACTTCCGAGGTGCGGTTCGAGAGCTGGCGGATCTCGGCGGCCACCACCGCAAAACCGCGTCCGGCCTCGCCCGCGCGGGCGGCCTCGATCGCCGCGTTGATGGCCAGAAAATTGGTTTGCCGCGCCACGGTGGCGATCACGTCCACCAGCGGCGCCAGGCCCTTGACGCCCTGCAGCCGCTTGATGCGCTCCAGGTTGGCCTGCACATCGGCTTCCTGCTTCTGGACGAACATCTCCAGGATCGAGCCGAGCTGGGTGTCGGCCATCACCTTGTCTTTCATCACCTGCATCAGGTGACGGCCATTGGCCTCGGTCTCGTCGATGCGGTCGGACTGCTGCAGGCTGACTGCGTGAATCGACTGCAGGCGCTCGATCACCTGCTGCGCACCCGCGTCTGATTCGCCCAACGCGCCTCCGAGCTGCTGGTGCATCAGCGTCAGGTAGGTGCCGGTTTCCTTGAGCTCGTCCAGGGCCCGGTCGGCGGTGCTGGGCTGGCCGAATCGGCCCGTCAAGGCCCGCAGCCAACGCGAGAGTCGGCCAGGGGCTTTGGAAACGGTCTCGGCGTGGGCTTGCATGGTGTGCGTATCGGGTGGGGCCGTCCCGCGGGTTGGCGGGGGAGGGACGCCGGAGCGGTGCGCCGGTTTTCCGGATATCGGGGCGCCTGGCGCCCTACTTGAGGGCCGCATCCGTGGCGGATGCCGCGTTCGCGGCCGGGCGCGTCAATTGGTCCACCAAGGCCAGCAGCTCCCAGGGGCTGAACGGCTTGACGAGGTAGGCGCGCACGCCGGTCGCCAGACCAGCCTGCACGTCCGACGAATTGCCCAGGGCAGACAGCATGACGGTGGGGATGTCCCTGAGCACCGGGTCCTGACCCAGCTGGGCGCTGACGGCCAGGCCGTTCATGCCGGGCATCATCACGTCGAGCAGGATCAGCGCCGGCCGTTGGCTGCGCGCCAACGCCAAGCCCTCTTCGCCGCCCTCGGCCTCGATCACCTGGTAGCCCTTGAACTCCAGGGTCATGCGGATCAGGCGCCGGATGTCTGGCTGGTCTTCGATGGTCAGGATCAGGGGCTTCATGGCGAGGGTCCGGTGGAAGGTGTCGAACAGGGGCGGCAGCCTCTCGGGCTGAGGGGGCGGACGGAGGGTCAGGCCACGCTGCTTTGCGGGCTGTCTTCCGGACGATGGGCCTTGCGAGCGGCGCGCAGGCTGGACGTCGCCGGTAGATGGAGCTGAGGCGGTTCCAGTGCGGGTTCCGGACCGGTGGGTTCGTCCACCACGCACTCGGGCAACCAGACCTCCATAAGCGCACCAGGGCCATTGGGGCAGAGCGCTTCGATGCGTCCGCCGTGGGCCGCGACGATCTGGCGGCTGATCGTCAGCCCCAGGCCGGTCCCCCCCGCGCCGGAGCGGGTGCGGCTGGACTGCACGAAGGGCTCGAACACGGAGCGCAGCTCGTCGGGCGGGATGCCCGGGCCGTGGTCGCGCACCGTCAGCGTCACGCCCTCGCCGGGCTGGCGAGCCAGGCCGATCTCGATGGCGCTGCCCACCGGCGCGAAGCGGATGGCGTTGGCCAGCAGGTTGCGCACCACCTGCTGGATGCGGAAGGCGTCCACCGCGACCGGCAGCTCCGGCACGGGCTCGGGCATGACGAACTGGAGCTGCTTGTCGCGGGTCAGGGGCGCCAGCTCGCGCAGCACCTCGGCCACCAGCGGGCCCAGCAGCGCGCGACGCAGCACCAGCGAGCCCTGGCGGCCGTCGATCTTGCTCAGGTCCAGCAGGCCGTTGACCAGGCGCAGCATGCGCGAGCCCCCGGCGTGGATGTCATCGAACATCGGCTCGAACTGCGGGTGGCCCTGCGCAAAGTGACGGCCCAGGTCCGAGAAGCCGAGGATGGCCTGCAGCGGCGTGCGCAGCTCGTGGCTGATGGTGGCGATGAAGGCGCCCTTGGCCTGATCGGCGCGTTCGGCCGCCTCGGTGGCGCGCACGAGGTCGGTGATGTCGACGCGAAAGCCCACGAGGTGCCCGTCGGGCATGTGGCGCTCCACCACCCGCACCACGCGGCCGTTGTCCAGATGCTGCACGATCGCTCGGTCGCCCGAGCGGTGGGCTCCCAAGCGGCGCTGCAGCCATTCCTCCTCACGGCCCACCGCAGCCGGGTACTGGCCGCGCCTTGCGCCCTCGCGAAGGATGTCCTCGAAGCGTGCACCCGGCACCAGCAGGTCGCGGGAGGTCTCGTAGATGCTGAGGTACTTCTCATTGCACAGCACCAGGCGGTCCTCGGGGTCGTAGAGGACGAAGGCTTCGTCGATCGCCTCGATGGCGCCGCGCAGCAGCGCATTGGAGCGGCGCAGCTCGGCCTTGAGCGCCCGGCGCGCGGTGATGTCCTGCAGCGCGCCGACGATGCGCACCGGACCGTGGTCGTCGTACTCGCACTCGGCGGCGGCACGCACCCAGATCTCGCGGCCGCTGGCGGTGACCATCGGCAGCTCCAGGTCCCAGCTGTTGAGGCGCTGAAGGCCTTGGGCGATGGCCGCCTCCACCTGCACGCGGCCCTCGGGCAGGCAGTGCGCCAGGCAGTCCTCCTGGCTGGGTTCGAAGCCCAGCGGGCGGTCCAGGATGCGGCAGGTCTGTTCGGTGAAGCGCACCTCGCCCGTGCTGAGGTCCACCTCCCAGCCGCCGACGCCGCCGATGCGCCCGGTGCGATCGAGCAGGCCCTGCTGGGCCCACAGCGCCACCTCTGCCGCACGGCGCTTGGTGACATCGAGCTGCAGGGCCAGGAACCCTTCCGGGCGGCCCTGTTCGTCCAGCAGGGGCTGGATCTTCAGCTCGATCCAGTACTCTCGCCCGTCCTTGCAGCGGTTGAGGATTTCGCAGCTCACCGGCTTCATTGCCCCGAGCGCTGCGCGGATCTTCAGGACCGTGTACGGGTCGGTGGCGGCGCATTGCAGCAGTTCACCGGGGTGGCGGCCCTGTACCTCGGCCAAGAGGTAGCCCGTCAGCCGTTCGAAGCCGGGGTTCACCCAGGTGATGCGGCGCCGCATGTCGGTGAGCACCACCGCGTCGGCCACCCGCTGTGCCACCAGTGCGATGCGGCGCTGCTCGGCCTGATGGGCCGCTTCACGCTGCGCGCAGTCTGGCTGCGTCGCGCCCGGCCAGATCCGCGCAAGCCAGCTGAGCGCCCGGCTCTGCAGGAGGCGTGTCGGGCGCAGGCGGGACCAGAAGCTCATGGCTGGACTCGGTGGCGGGATGGGGTTCGGCGCGAGGGTGTGGCTGCCGGGCGGCTTGGCCCGACTCAGGCCGGGGCGGCCAGCGCGGCGGCCAACCAACGGTCGGCCGGGGCCGCGGCCACCTTGGGACGCAGCGCCAGCAGCACCTGCAGCACGGCGGCGTGCACCTGCTCGCACTTGCCCAGGTGCACCGCCGGCTTCTTTTGCTCGAGCAGCCACTGCTGCAGGGCTTCGGCGTCCTCGACGCTGACGTGGCCTTCGAGGGCGGCGTACTTCTTGAGGTATCGGATCGGCATCAGACCAGCTCCTTCGGGTTGAGGATCATCAGCACGCTGCCATCGCCCATCAGCGCGGTGCCGGCAAAACCGGTGATGCCCTGCAGCACGCCTTCCAGCGGCTTGAGGATGATGTCGCTGGTGCCGTGGAAGTCGTCCACCAGCAGGCCGATCGTCTCGGCCCCCAGTCGCACCACCAGCACCGCGTGCTCGCCGTCGCTGTTCAGGCGCGGCGGCATGTCCAGCGCCAGCAGCTCATTGAGTGCGCGCAGCGGCACGATGTGCCCGCGCAGCACCACGGTCTGGGCGCTCTTGAAGCGGTGGATGTCTTCGGCGTTGACGCGCACCGTCTCGACGATCAGGTCCATCGGCACGCCGAAGCGGCGCCCGGCGCTCTCGATCATCATCACGTTGGTCACCGCCATCGACAGCGGCAGGGCCAGGCGGATCTGCGTGCCCACCCCCCGCGTCGAATGCAGCTCCACCGTGCCATTGACGCGCTCGACGGCGGTGCGCACCACGTCCATGCCCACGCCGCGGCCCGACAGGTCGCTGATCGTGTCGGCGGTGGAGAAGCCGGGCAGGAACACCAGCTGCGCGGTCTCGTGCTCGCTGAGCTGGTCGGCCCGGTCGGCCGGGATCAGGCCGCGCTCGACCGCCTTGGCGCGCACGCGCTCGGTGTCGATGCCCGCGCCGTCGTCGCTGATGTCGAGGATGACGCGGTCGCCCTCCTGGCGCGCCGCCACGCGCAGCGTGCCCACGCGCGGCTTGCCCGCGGCGAGGCGCTGCTCGGGCGTCTCCAGGCCGTGGTCCAGGCTGTTGCGCAGGATGTGGATCAGCGGATCGGCCAGGCTCTCGATGACGTTCTTGTCCGCCTCGGTGTCCTCGCCCTCGATGACCAGGTTCACCTCCTTGCCCAGCTTCTTGGACAGGTCACGCACCAGCCGGCCGAAGCGCTGGAACACCGTGCCCACCGGCAGCATGCGCACCTGCATGATGGCGTGCTGCATGTCCTCGGCGATGCGGTTGATCACCGAGTACTGGGTCTTGATCTCGCGCGCCAGCTCGCGCTGGCCGAACACCGCCTCGGCGCGGTTGGCGAGGTAGGGCAGGGCGTTCTTGGCCACCACCATCTCGCCGATCAGGTCCATCAGCCGGTCGATCTTGTCCTGCGCGACCTTGAGCACTTTGCCGCCGCCGCCGTCATCGCCGCCGGACCCGCCCGAGCCTCCGCCGCCGGACCCACTGCCTCGGCGCGGCTCCATCGGCGCGACCATGCCGGCGCTGCCGGGGGCCGTCGGGGCCGGGTGCTCGCTCTCGCTTTGAACTGCGGCGTTGCCGGACTGGCCGGTGGCCGGCTGGGCGCCGGGCTGGTGCTGCTGCGCCCAGTGGGCCAGGGGGCCGCGCCGGGGGGCAGTTGTTCGAGCGTGGCCAGCGCGGCCTGCGTGTGGGCGTCGTCGCCCCAGCTGCGCAGCAGCCGCCCCAGCGCCACGCGCGCGGCCGCCACGGTGCCGGCCGCCAGGCCCGGGCGGGCCAGCAGGGCTCGTTGCTCCCCCCACATGCGCAGCAATTGGCGCTGCAGCAGCACGCGGGCGGCGTCCGGCAGCGGGGCTTCGGTCTCCGCCAATGAGGGCGCTGGTGCCGACGTCGCTTGCGGGGCGATTCCTGCCGCGGTGGGGTTCAGCTCGTACAGCTCGATCTGTTCGGGCACGTAGCGGAAGTGCTCTTCCACGTAGGCGCGCGGGGCCTGGCTGACCAGCAGCAGCTCCAGGTTGCAGCGGTAGCAGTCCAGCTCGCCAGGCTCGCCCCAAGGCTCGCGTGGCGCCACGCTCAGGTGCAGCAGGCCGGGGGTGGCGCAGGCCTGGCGCCAGGGGTCCTCGCCCTTGAAGAAGCAAGAGGGCTCGGGGCGGTAGCGCATCAGCACGTGGCCGCTGCGGCGCAGCGCGCTCGGCTGGTCCGCCAGCAGGGCCTGGACCCAGTCCGGCTTAGGGAGGGGGGGCGCGGCCTGTTCAGGCGCCGGGGTCGGTGCCGGGGCAGCGGCTGCGGCCTGGGCTTGGCCGGCCGGCGCGAGGTGGCGGCGCAGCGCATCGGCGAGCTTGCGGGCCCGCTCATCGGTGCCGGGCTCCAGCTGCCCCTCATCGGCGATGGCGTCCACCAGTTCGGCGGTGTAGTCCATCGCGTCGAGCAGGGCGTCGGCGATGGCCTCGTTGTAGGCCAGGTCGCCGTGGCGCACGCGGTCGAGCAGGTCCTCGCCGGCGTGCACCACGCGCTCCAGCGGCTTGAAATCGAACAGGCCGCAGTTGCCCTTGAGGGTGTGGACCTGGCGGAACAGGTCGTTGAGCAGCTCGGTGTTGCCGGGGTCCTTCTCGACGTCCAGCAGGCGGTGACCGATCTGTTCCAGGCACTCGCGGGCCTCAAGGACGAACTGGTCCAGCAGTTCATTGGAGTTCATGCGCCGACCCCCATTTCGACCTGTTGGGCCGCAGCGCGCGCAGCCACGGCGGTGTCGCCCAGCAAAAGGGCCGCAGCCAGCACCAGTTCGGCCGGCCGTGCCGGTTTGACGAGGTAGCAGTTGGCGCCGGCTTCCTGTGCGGCGCTGGCGTCGTGCGCCTGCGCCTCGGTGCTGACCATCAGCACGGGGGCCTGAGGCACGTGGGCCAGGCGGCGCAGCTCTCGCACGAAGGTGTAGCCGTCCATCTTGGGCATGTTGATGTCGCAGACGTAGAGGTCGAAAGGCCGGTCCTTGGGCTGGCTGGCGACCTTTTCGAGGGCTTCGATGCCGTTGACGGCCTCTTCCACCTGCCAGCCGGCGTCGCCCAGCATCTTGCGGTGATAGAGGCGCACGGTGGCGGCGTCGTCAATGACGAGGATGTGGGCCATTTCAACGCCCTCCTTGCAGCGGTTTCTGGTAGACCATCGCGTCCGGGAAGCGCCGCACCTCGAACAGCGAGGTGATGCGGCTCATCGATTCCGAGTGCCCCAGGCAGACGAAGCCGCCGGGGGTGAGCGCGTCGTACATCGCCTCGGCGGCGACGCGGCGCGACAGGTCGTCGAAATAGATCAGCAGGTTGCGGCAGAAGATCAGGTCGATGTCGCGGAAGCGCCGCGTGTCGGCCGGGTCCGACAGGTTCACGCGGCTGAAGTCCACCGCGGACACCAGGTCGCGGCTGATCGCAAACTCGCCGGTGGGCAGCTTGTCGAAGTACTTGTCCAGCACCGGTTTGGGCAGCTGGCCGACCGAGCGCGCCGAGTACACGCCGCGGTGCGCGAGCTGCAGCACGCCGGTGTCGATGTCGGAGCTGAGGATCTCGACTTCGTAGTCGTCGATCAGCTTCCAGCGCTCGAGCAGGTAGATCGCGATCGAGAAGGGCTCCTCGCCGGTGGACGAGGGCACGCTCCAGATGCGGATGCGCCCGCCCGGGCGTTTGCGCCGCGCGATCTCGTCGAGCATGTCGTTGACCATGCAGTCGAACTGGTAGTTCTCGCGGAAGAAGTAGGTCTCGTTGACCGTCATCGCGTTGACCAGCTCCTGCAGCTCCTGGCCGTTGGCCTCGAAGCGCAGCGCGATGAAGTAGCTGCGGAAGTCCTCGGCGCCCGTCGCGTCGATGCGGTCGAGCAGGCGCTTATCGACGAAGTAGCGCTTGCTGTCGTCGAAGTGGATCCCGGTCTTGCGGTAGAAGAAGTCGCGGAACTTCAAGAAGTCCGCGTCGCTGATGGTCAGGCGCCGGTTGGCGGTGGCGGCTCTCATGGTGCGGTGCTGCGGGCTCAGCCGGCCTGGATGCGCTGCTCGGCGACCTGCGCCGCAAAGCCGATGAAGGGGTCGCCGGCAAAGCGGCGCGCCGCCGAGCGCAGGGCGCCCACGTGCTCCGGCGCACCGACCTCGGCCAGCACCTCGATGGCGGCGGCCACGACGTTGACCTCGGCGTCCTGCGCCATCACCTGCACCAGCCACTGCGGGACGAGGTCGTGGCGCAACTCGCCGAACAGGTTGACGGTGAAGATGCGCACGTCCGGGTCGGCGTCGTTGAGCAGCGCGGCGATGCGCGGGCCACCGCGCGCGGCATGGCCGCCAGCGCCTCGATGGCGCCGTTGCGCAGCGACGCGTCCTCACTGCGCAGCAGCGGCAGCAGCACCGTCACGGTGGCCTCGGTGGGCATGCCCGTGAGCGTGGTGAACAGCGCCTCGCGCACCCGCGGCTCGGGCTCGGCCAGCAGCCGCTCGCCCATGGCCACGACGGCCGTGTGCTGCCCCGCCAGGTCGCGTGCGGCCCAGCGGCGCTGCTCGATGTCGCCCTCGCGCAGCTGGGTCAGCAGTCCCTGGGCGTCGCGCGGGTGGGCGCGTTCCACCACCTCGTGCAGGGGGTCTGGGCTGTGCGTTTTCTTCAATCCCATGGCGGGGCCTTTGTGGTGAGGAACGTGGGGGGCGGAGGGACTGGCGAGCAGCGCCGTGCAGCGGCTGCGCCGTCCCCTCAGTGAAGCGGCTGAACCCAGTGGCAGAGTTGGCGGGCCACCCCGGTGCAGGGCAGCACGATGGTGGCTCCGCCCAGGTCGATCAGCTCCGAGGGCATGCCGAAGACCACCGCGGTGTCCTCCGACTCGGCGATCGTGCGCCCGCCCTGGCGGCGCAGTTCGGCCATGGCCCGGGCGCCGTCGTTGCCCATGCCGGTGAGCTGAATGCCCACCAGCTGCTGGGGCGGCATGGCGCGCATGGCGCTGTCGACCAGCACATCCACGCTGGGGTGCCAGAGGTGGCCGGGCGTTTCCGGCCGGGGTTGAACGGCCAGTCGGCCCAGCCGTTCGACCACCGCCATGTCACCGCCACCGCGACCGATGTAAATGTGGCCCGCCTCCAGCGGCATCGTGTCATCGCACTCACGCACCGTCAGGCGGCACAGCGAGTCCATGCGCTTGGCGAAGGCGCTGGTGAAGCTCGAGGGCATGTGCTGCGCCACTAGGATGGGCCAGGGGAAGTGCTCAGGCAGTGCCGGCAGGATGTCCTCCAGCGTGCGCGGCCCCCCGGTGGACACCCCGATCAGCACCAACCCGGGCGGGCGACCGACGGCGAACTTGGGGGCCGCCGCGAAGGGCTTGGGCTGCAGGGGCACCCGCGACGGGCTCGGGGCCGGGCGAGCCGACCCGGAGGAGGCCAGGCCCGAGCCTGCGCTGGCGCCTGGACTGGTCGCAGATCCCAAGCCCTGACCTGTGGCGCTCGGACGCCCCCTGAGCCGCGCCCGTGCCGCTGCGCGCACCTTGGCGATCAGCTGCTCGGAGATCTCGTCCACGCTTAGCGAGATCGTGCCGCCGGGCTTGGCGATGTAATCCACCGCGCCCAGCGCCAGCGCCTCGAAGGTGGCCTGCGCCCCCTTCTCGGTCAGCGAGCTGACCATGACCACCGGCGTGGGGCGGGCCTGCATCATCAGGCTCAGCGCGGTGATGCCGTCCATCTCGGGCATGTTGATGTCCAGCGTCACCACGTCGGGCTGCCATTCGGTCAGGCGCTCGACCCCCTCGGTGCCGGTTCGGGCCGTGATGACCTCGAAACCCGCATTGCCCAGCACGCCGGTGATGAGCCGGCGCATCAGTGCAGAGTCGTCCACCACAAGTACTTTGGGCATGGCGTCTCCTTGGCCTGGATCAGGCGGCTCTCGCGAAGGCGACCTCCGCCATGGAGGTGCGTGCGGCCACGTCCGACATCTGCTGCATCGCGCTGGTTTCCTGCGCGCCCAGCATCTGGCTCGGGTCGATGAGCATCACCAGGCGCTTGTCCCCGTCGAGCTTGGCCACCTGGGAGATGAGTCGGCCCTGTTCACTCGACAGCTGCGGCGCCGGCTCGATGTGGCCACGCCCGATGCGCAGCACCTCCGCCACCGAATCGACGATGAAGCCGGTGCGCATGCCCGCCAGCGTGAAGACCATGATGCGCTGGCGATCGTTGCGCTCGATGGGCGGCAGCCCCAGGCGCGAGCGCTGGTCGATCACCGGCAGCACCGTGCCGCGCAGGTTGATCACGCCCTCGACGAACGCCGGCGTCTTGGGCACGCGGGTGAGCACGTCGGGCACGCGCACGATTTCCTGCACGCTCATGATCGGCACGCCGAACTCTTCGGCGCCGAGGCGGAAGATGACGGCCTGCAGGTCGTCGTCGGTGGTGGCCTCGCGGCCGGATGCGCTGCGTGACATGGCGCCTTCCTCGTCGTTCGATGGGTCGTCCTGGGCGGCGGCGTCGGCGGCGGCGGCAGCGCTGAGGGCGTCGCGCATCGCCGCCATGCCCAGCAGCCGGTCGGTGGCGATGATGGAGACCAGCCGCTTGCCGCCGTCGAGCCGGCAAATCGACTCGAATTCGTGCATGCGCGAGTCGCGCGAGAGCACGCCCGGCATCGCGTCGGCCTGGGCGCGCGGCACCGACAGCACCTCCTTGACCGAGTCGGTCACCAGGCCCACTTGGCCGCCGCCGGGCACGGCCACCACCACGATGCGGTGGTGCTCGTCGAGCTCCAGCGTGGGCAGCCCGAACAGGCTGCGCAGGCTCACCAGCGGCAGCAGCCGCTGACGCAGCGAGATCAGCCCCAGCACGTGGTGGGGGGTGTTGGGCACGCCGGTGATCTGCCCGGGCACCTGCACGATCTCCTGCACGTTGGCGATGTCGATCGCGTACTCCTGCTCCGCTACGGTGAAGCTGACCAGCCGCAGCTCGTCGTTGGCGCTCTCGGCGTGGGCGGCCCCGCCGCCATGCAGGTCGCCGACCGCGCCGCCCGATTCGCCATGCCCGTCGGCGCGGCGGATGCCGGCGAACTGGTCCTGCACCAGGTGCTCGAAGTTCAGCACCAGCATCAGCTGGTGCGTCCCGTCGGCGCCGCGGCGGTTGATCACGCCGCTGAGGTACTCGGCCTGCACCACGCTTTGCACCTGCGTGACCGCTTCGAGCTCGCCCGGGTCCACGCTCAGCACGCTGGCGACGCGGTCCACCACGAAGCCCAGCGGCTGGCCGAGGTTGATGACCAGGGCGCGCGTGGCGTCGTCGTGCGCGCGATCGTCGGTGTTGAACAGGCGGCGCAGGTTGACGATGGGCAGCACCCGCCCGCGCAGGTTGGCCAGCCCGTCCAGCGCCGGGGGCGCCAGGGGCAGGCGGGCCACTTCGGGCACGCGGATGATTTCCTGCACCGGCGCCATCGGCACGGCGAACATCTCGTTGCCGACGCTGAAGGTGACGAATTGATTGTCCTGGGCCGCGTGGCCGCCGGTTTCGATACCGGCGCCGGCTTCGGCCTCAGGCGCTTCGAGGATGGCGCTCAAGGCACTCCTCCTTCAAAGGGGGAAGGGAAGGCGCGCGGCGGGGGGCGGCGCGCCAAGGGTGGGCTCGCGCTCAGTTGCTCTGCAACTCGTCGGCCAGCGAGGCGATCTCCTCGATCGCAGCGGCCAGTTCCTCGGCGCCCTGGCTCTGCTGCTTGGCGGCAGCGGCCGCCTGCTCGGAGGCCTTTTCGGCCTGGACGGCCGCGGCGCTGACCTGATCCACGCCCACCTTGACCTGGCCGATCGCCGTGGCGATCTCCTGCGAGGCGGTCATGGATTCAATGTTGCCCTTCTCGATCGCGTCGATGTCGGTTTCCATGGACAGCAGGTTGGTGGTGATGGTCTTGGCCTTTTCCACTTCTGCAGTCGCCGAGGCCATGATTTCACCGAGATCGCGCCCGACCAGCCCGATCTGGTCCTGGATGCCCTTGACCAGGTCCTTGATGCGGTCGGCGTTCTCGGCCGAATCGTGCGCCAGGTTGCGGATGTCGGTGGCCACCACGACGAAGCCCTTGCCGTACTCGCCGGCGCGCGCGGCTTCGATGCTGCCGTTGACCGCCAGCATGTTGGTCTGGATGCTGACCTGGGTGATGGCGTCGACGATCTTGTCGATCTTGCGGCTCACCAGCTCCAGCTCCTTGATCTGGTGGCTACTGGTGCGCGTGGCGTCCACGCCGTTGGAGATGCTGGTGATCAGGCTGTCGATGTGGGTCTTGTTCTCGGTCATCAGGCCCTTGATCGCGGTGGCCTTCTCCCGACCGGCGCGGGCACGGCTTTCGGCAATCTGAGCGCCCTTTTCGATTTGCGTGACGGCGGCGGCGGACTGCGCCGTGGCCGCGGCCTGAGTCTGCGATCCTTTGCGGATCTGCTCGAGCGCGACCATGATCTGGCTGGCCGAGCGGTTGATCTCCTGCACCGCACCGGAGAGCATCTCGGCCGACGAGGCCACTTCCTCAGCGCTCTTGGCGATGTCGGTGCTGTTCTTCAGCTCGTCGGCGGTTTCCGACAGGCCCTGCGCGGTCTGCTCGCACTCTTGCAGCGCGGCGCTCTGCTCTTCGACGGTCTTGGCGGCTTCTTCAGCGGCGCTGCTCTGCTCGGCCGCGGCGCTGGCGATCTGCTCGGAGCCCTTGAGCGCCTGCTGAGCGGCCGCGCTGGACTGCTGGGCGGCCGTGGCGATCTCGGCCGCGCCGGCCACGATTTCGGCCGCATCGACCCGGATCTGGTCGAGCTGCTTGAGGATGATGTCGCTCTTCTCGACCTCGGCCTGCACGCTGTCGGCCGCGTCGTTGATGCCGGTGGCGATCACCTTGACCTCGCCCTGGATCTGGCCCACCAGGTCCTGGATCTGCTTGGCGCTCTTCTCGCTGGTCTCGGCCAGGGTGCGCACCTCGTCGGCCACCACCGCGAAGCCCTTGCCGTGCTGGCCGGCGCGGGCCGCCTCGATCGCGGCATTCAGTGCCAGCAGGTTGGTCTGGTCGGCGATGCGCGCCACCGCCTTGACGATGTCGCCGATGTTGGCGGCCTGGCGCTCGAGCTCCGCGACCATCTTGACGCTTTCGGCCTGGCGGCGTGCCGCCACGCCGACGTTGGCGACGGTGACCTGCACCTCGCCGTTGATGCGGGCGACCAGCGCCTGGCCATTCTCTGCCTTGGTCTGGGCGATGTTGGCGGCGTTCAACTGGCGGGTGATCGCGCCGTTGACCTGCGTGATCGCGGCCAGCGATTCCTGCGCGGCGCCGCTGGCTTCTTCGGCGCCCGAGGCGATCTGGTCGGAGGCCCGCTTGAGTTCCTCGGCCGCCGAGGCTGCCTCATTGATGCCCGCAGCGAGCTGGCTGGAGGCCGCGGCCACGCGCTCGGCGGCCTGCTGCTGTTTGGCCAGGGTACGCGCGCGCTTGCGGTTGGCTTCGGCGTCGCGGCTCATGGTGCGAGTGACCCCCTTGGCCACCACGGCGGGCGGGGTGGCCGGCTGGGCGGCTTCGCGGCTCTTCATAACCAGAGACATGGATCGGCTCCTCGGATGGCGACTGATTGCAATTCCGATCCGGGACGTCCGGATCAACCGACTCTCGGGCGGCAGGCGGAACGGGGTCCGATCAAATGTCCTGGACAAGTCGCGAGAGTGCCGTCATTGGAGTGCCGTGGGGGCGACCCGAATGCCGCGATAAGGGGGCCGGTGAATGGACTTCTTTGAAGATTGACCAGGATGCGGTCGCGGGCATTCCTGCCGAGGGGGGCAGAGTTTTGGCCTTTGGAGGTTCAATTTGTCGTGGACATGGCGCGGCTTGCGGCGGCTTGTCCAGGCTGCAATGCCGGCACGCCAGCGCCTGAGGCGCCGCGCTGTCAATCCGGGGCGTCAGCGGACCGGCAATTGCGCACGGTCCTTGTAGGCGCTATCGGGCGCGACCGCGATAGGTCATGGGCCGCCGCGCTTGGGGGCCGGCGCGATGAAGCGCCGGTGGATCGGCCCCGTCAGCAGCAGCACGATCACGTAGCGCACGATGTGGAAGGCCGTCACCAGCGGCACGCCGAGCTCCAACACCTTCGCGGTGATGCACATCTCGGCGATGCCGCCCGGTGAATTGCCCAGCAGCACCGAGGCCGGGTTGAGCCCGGCGGCCTGGGCCATGGCCCAGGCGAAGGCCGCGGAGGCCAGGATCATTCCCAGCGTGCCCAGCGCCACCGCACCCAGCCAGCGCGGCGCGGTGTGCAGGAACTGCGGCGTGAAGCGCGTGCCCAGCGAGATGCCGATCACCAGCTGCGCCGCCTGGCTCAGGCCGAAGGGCAGGGCGCTCAGGCTGTGGCCGCTGGCGGTGAGCGCCAGCGCCGCGGCCAGCGAGCCCAGCACCCAGGGGTTGGGCTGGCGCAGCCAGAGCATCAGGCCGCTGCCGGCGGCGGTGGCCAGCGCCAGCAGCGTCAGGCCCAGCGGCTGCACGCTGACGCTGGTGGCCGCCGCCGCATCGCTGCCGTGGACCTGGGCGAACTGGTAGGTGAAGGGAATCGTCACCACCACCAGCAGCACGCGCAGCGAGTGCGCCGCGGCCACCAGGTCCACCCGCGCGCCCAGGCGCTCGGCGAAGGCCGCCATTTCCGAGGCGCCGCCGATCACCGAGGCGAAGTAGGCGGTGCCGGCGTCCACCGCCGCGCCGGGCGCGCGCGCCATCGACCAGCGCAGCCAGCGGTAGAAGAGGTGGCCCAGGCCGAGGGCCCAGAGCGCGCCCAGCAGCGTCCAGGGCGCCAGCCGCGCGACCTGCGCCGCCACCTCGGGCGTGAAGTACAGACCCAGCGCGGTGCCGATCACCCACTGCCCGGCGTTGCGCAGCCGGCGCGAGGCGCAAAGCGGCACACCGACGATGGACAGCGCCGCACTCAGCAGCAGCGGCCCCAGCATCCAGGGCAGGGGCGAGTGCAGTCGGAGAAAGAGCCCGCCCGCCGCGGCGGCCAGCAGCAGCGTCAGCGCCAGGCGGGCCGCCCGGGGCCAGCGGGCCAGGGTGGCAAAGCGGGGCGAAGAAGGCGCAGAGGGCGGCGGG
>Ga0228698_1000891_pt1 | contig 17190 bp, 12 predicted proteins | sample McNCre117_Aug_MG_FD_178015 | JGI IMG/M metagenome (GOLD analysis project Ga0228698, IMG submission 178015) | Freshwater microbial communities from McNutts Creek, Athens, Georgia, United States - 1-17_Aug_MG | ecosystem: Environmental > Aquatic > Freshwater > Creek | place: USA: Georgia...
TGCTCTCCATCAGCACCAGCATTGGCGTTGCGCGCTACCCGCAAGACGCCACCACCATCGACCAGTTGCTGGTGTTGGCCGACAGTGCCATGTACATCGCCAAGCGCGGCGGTGGACGCCGGCACCAAAGTGCCAGCCAGTCGTCCAACGCGTCCCGGTATTAGGCGCTGAAGGCGAGCGTGCCGCCCACCAGCGTGGCGCGCACGCGGCCGGGCATTTCGTAGCCGCTAAAGGGCGTGTGCTTGCCCTGGCTGCGCAGCACCGCCGCATCCACCGTCCAGAACGCCTGCGGGTCAAACACGCACACGTCGGCCACACCACCGGTGCGCAAAGTACCCACCTGCCCCACCCACGCGCCCAGCGCATCGCCCATGACAGCGGCCGGGCGGCAGGTGATGGTGGCCAATGCAGCGGGCAGTTCGAGCTTGCTTTCCTGGGCCCATTTGAGCGTCAGGCTCAGCAGCAATTCCAGCCCCGTAGCACCCGGCTCGCTTTCCGCAAACGGCAGGGCTTTTGCATCTTCTTTCACCGGCGTGTGATCAGACACCAGCACGTCGATCACACCTTCGGCCAGCGCCGCACGCAGTGCATCGCGGTCGCGCTGCTGGCGCAGCACTGGCGTAAGCCGCGCACGGCTGTCAAAGAAGCCAATGTCCAGCTCGGTGAGGTGCAGGGAATTGATGCTCACGTCGCAGCTCACCGGCAGCCCTTCGGCCTTGGCCTGACGCACCAGTTCCACGCCCGCTGCGCTGCTGATGCGGCACAGATGCACGCGCGCCCGGGTGCTGCGCACCAGCTCAAAAATGGTGTGCAAGGCAATGGTTTCGGCCGACACCGGCACGCCGCTCAGGCCCAGCCGCGTCGCCAGTGCGCCGCTCGCAGCCACGCCCTTGCCCAAGTAAAAATCCTGCGGACGCAGCCAGACGGAATAACCGAAGGTTGCGGCGTATTGCATGGCGCGCTGCAACACCTGCGTGTTCACCAGCGGCACATCGGCCTGGCTGAAGCCGACACATCCGGCCTCGGTCAGCTCGACCATTTCGGTCAGCGTCTCGCCTTCCAGTTTGCGAGTGAGTGCGCCCAGGGGGAACACGCGCGACTGGTGCAGCCGCTCCGAGCGGTAGCGCAACATCTCCACCAAACCGGGCACATCCAGCACCGGCTCGGTATCGGGCGGGCAGACCACGCTGGTCACGCCCCCGGCCACCGAGGCGGCCAGTTCCGAGACCAGCATGCCTTCGTGTTCATGGCCGGGTTCGCGCAGCCGCACCGACAAGTCCACCAAACCGGGCGCAACGACGCAGCCCGTGGCGTCAATGGTCTGGTCTGCCGCAAAGCCCGCCGGCAGTGCGCCGATGGCCAATATTTTTCCATCCGCAATGGCCACATCGGCCACTGCATCGTGCTTGCTGGCCGGATCGATGACACGTCCGCCCTTGATCAAAATATTCATGCTGAAACCTCTACGGTTGGTTCGGCAGACACGATCTGCTGCAACGCGGCCACCAGGGCCTCGCATTCATGCTGCGTGCCGATGGAAATGCGCAAGTGGCCGTCAATGCGCGGCTTGGCAAAGTAGCGCACCAGAATGCGCCGCTCGCGCAGCTGCGCCAACAGCCACGCAGCCGGGTGCCGCGGGTGGTGGCTGAAAATAAAGTTGGCGCTGGACGGCAGGGTTTCAAAGCCCAGCTTGGCCATCTCGGCTGTCAGCCATTCGCGGCTCTGCATCACCGCGTGGGTGATTTTTTCAAAGTACACGGTGTCTTCAATTGCCACCTGTGCACCGGCCAGCGCCAGCCGGTCCATCGGGTAGGAGTTGAAGCTGTCCTTCACGCGGGCCAAGCCTTCGATCAGGGCCGGATGACCCATCGCATAACCCACGCGCAAACCGGCCAGCGCGCGCGACTTGGACAGCGTGTGCACCACCAGCAGGTTGTCGAACTCGGGGATGAGCTTGACCGCGCTCTCGGCGCCGAAGTCCACATAGGCCTCGTCAATCACCACCACCGATGTGCGATTGGCTTCCAGCAGCTCGCGCAGCTTGGACAAGGGCAACGCTATGCCGGTAGGTGCATTGGGGTTGGGCAACACGATGCCGCCGTTGGGCACCTTGTAGTCGGCCACATCGACTTCAAAGCGCTCCGTCAGCGGCACTTGCCGGAAGTCGATTCCGTACAGGCCGCACCAGACGGGATAGAAGCTGTAGCTGATGTCCGGATAAAGGATGGGCTGCTCGTGCTTGAGCAAGCCCAGGAAAATGTGGCCCAACACTTCGTCGGATCCATTGCCCAAAAACACGTGATCGGGGCTCAGACCGTACTGTGTGGCAATGGCGGCCTTCAATGCGTTGCCACTGGGGTCAGGGTAGAGGCGCAGCTTCTCGTTGACGACATCGCGTATCGCCTGCAATGCGCGCAGCGACGGCGGGTAGGGCATCTCGTTGGTATTGAGCTTGACCCAGCCATCGGTCTGCGGCTGCTCGCCCGGCACATAGGCCTTGAGCTTGTCGATGCCGGTGCTCCAGAAGGGAGAAGAGGTGATGAGATTCATGCCGCTCATGCCTCGTTCCCGGCCACGATGCTCATGACCGCCATGCGCACCGCAATGCCAAAAGTCACCTGCGGCAGGATCACACTTTGCTTGCCATCCACCACCGCCGAGTCGATCTCCACGCCACGGTTAATGGGGCCGGGGTGCATCACGATGGCATCACTCTTGGCCAACTGCAGCTTCTCGGGTGTCAGGCCAAAGCTCTTGAAAAACTCGTGGCTTGAGGGCAGCAGCGCGCCGCTCATGCGCTCGTTTTGCAGGCGCAACATGATCACCACGTCACAGCCCTTGATGCCCTCTTCCAGCGTGTGGCAAACCCGCACCCCCATTTGCGCCATGTCAGAAGGCACCAGCGTCTTGGGGCCGACCACGCGCACCTCGGCACAACCCAGCGTGGTGAGCGCATGGATGTCCGAACGCGCCACACGCGAGTGCAGCACATCGCCCACGATGGCCACGGTGAGGTTGGCGAAATCTTTTTTGTAGTGCCGGATGGTGTACATGTCCAGCAGCCCCTGGGTGGGGTGGGCGTGGCGCCCGTCACCGGCATTGATCACATGCACATGGGGTGCTACATGCTGGGCAATCAGGTAGGGCGCGCCGGACTCGCTGTGGCGCACCACAAACATGTCAGCGGCCATGGCCGAGAGGTTGGCAATGGTGTCCAGCAACGACTCACCCTTGCTGGCACTCGACCGCGCAATGTCCAGATTGATCACATCGGCCGACAGGCGCGTGGCGGCGATCTCGAAGGTGGTGCGGGTGCGGGTGCTGTTTTCAAAAAACAGGTTGAACACACTTTTGCCGCGCAACAGCGGCACCTTCTTCACCTCGCGGTCACTGACCGACACAAAGTTGGTGGCGGTGTCCAGGATGTGGGTAAGGATGTCTTTGGGCAGGCCCTCGGTGGAGAGCAGGTGAATCAGTTCGCCGTTTTTGTTGAGTTGGGGGTTGCGTTTGTAAAGCATATTCAGCGCGCCTTCACGTCAAAACTAAACACCCCTTCGGGGCTGCGGGCCAACGCCAGCGACTGGCCTTCACCCAGCGTCACGCGGGCGGCGGCAAAGTCGGGTTGCACCGGCAACTCGCGCCCGCCCCGGTCCACCAGCACCGCCAGCTTCACGCTGGCCGGGCGGCCATAGTCGTACAGCTCATTGAGCACCGCCCGCAGCGTGCGGCCGGTGTAGAGCACGTCGTCCAGAATCAGCACATGGGCGCCGTTCACATCAAAAGGCAACTGCGTTTGCGCACTGTTGGACAGGCCGCGCTTGGCAAAGTCGTCGCGGTGCATGGCGCTGGATATCACGCCGGGTTTGCCGGGCAGATTCAGGTCGCGCTGCAAGCGCTCCACCAGCCAGGCGCCGCCGGAGGTAATGCCTGCCAGCTTGGTATCCGCGGTGCACAGCTGCTGCACCCCGCGCAGCAATTCGCGGTACAGCGCCTCCGCATCCAGAACCAAAATACTCACGTCAAACTCCTCAAAAACTGTTCCAGGATGATGCAGGCCGATGCCGCGTCCGCATCTTTGGGCCCGCTGGCCAAGGCCTCGGTGGTGCTGTAACGCTCATCCACCTCAAACACCTGCAAGCCAAAGCGGCCACTCAACTGGCGACCAAACTTTTTGGCGCGCGCGGTGTTCTCGTGCGCCGCGCCGTCGGGGTGATAGGGCACGCCGATGACGATGGCATCGGGCGTCCATTCCTTGAGCACCTTGGCAATCTGCACAAAGCGGGCATCGCCCTGCGCATGGATGGAGCCTTGCGGTTGCGCCGTCCCCAACAGCCGGTTGCCCACGGCCACACCGGTGCGCTTTTCGCCGTAGTCAAACGCAATAAATGTGGAAAGACCGGCCGGCACCGACAGCGCACCAACGGCTGCTGTCATGCGTGGCCCACCTGGTTGGAAATCATCCACGACTGCAACCCCAACAGGCCCAACGCACGCTCGTAACGCTCTTCCACCGGGGTATCAAAAATCACGTCGCGGCTGGCGTCCACGGTGAGCCAGCTGTTTTCGCTCAGCTCCGACTCCAGCTGCCCTTCGCCCCACGACGAATAGCCCAGCGTGATCAATACCTTTTGCGGTCCTGCTCCGCTGGACAAGGCTTCCAGCACGTCTTTGGAAGTGGTCATCTCCAGCCCGCCGGGAATGGCCATGGTGGAGGCGTAAAGCGACTCGCTCTTGTTGTCAGCGCCAATGTAAATGGGCTCGTGCAACACAAAGCCCCGCTCAGTCTGCACCGGCCCGCCCTGAAACACGGGCCGCGCCTGCAAGTCTTCGCGCTTCAAAGGCAGGTCCACTTTTTCAAACAAAGTGGGCATCTGCATGGCGGCGGGTTTGTTGATGACCAGCCCCAGGGCACCACGCGGGCTGTGCTCGCACACATACACCACGCTTTTGCCGAAAAGCTCGTCCTCCAGCCCGGGCATAGCGATCAGAAAGTGGTTGGTGAGATTGATGGGTGCAGAATCGCCGGACATGTTTTCATTTTAGCGGCTCGCATGCAATATCCCTTTGATACCGGTCTGGTCTGGCTGCGGCGCGACTTGCGTCTGCAAGACAACGCGGCGCTGGCGCTGGCGCTCAAACAATGCGCACAGGTGCATTGCGTTTTCGTGTTCGACACCGCCATCCTAAGTGCCCTGCCCCGGCAAGACCGGCGCGTGGAATTCATCCGCGAATCATTGGTCGAAGTGGATGCCGCCTTGCGCGCAGCGGGTGGGCCGGCTGCAGGGCTGATCGTGTTGCAGGGTGGCGCTGAAACCGAAGTGCCGGCTTTGGCAAAGGCCCTGAAAGTGCAGGCGGTGTTTGCGGCCAAAGACTACGAACCGCAGGCGCTGCAGCGCGATACGACGGTGCGACAGGCGCTGCAGTCGCAAGGCATTCAGCTGGCCCAGGTCAAAGACCACGTGGTTTTTGAAGAGCGCGAAGTGCTCACCCAAACTGGCAAACCTTACGGCATGTTCACACCCTATTTGCGCGCGTGGCTGGCCAAGCTGGACTCCATCCGCCTGGTGGAACACCGCCTCCCGGCCCCGTGTGCGCAACTGGCTGCACGCCCCGACGCCCACGCCAAACCGATTCCCACCTTGCAAGACATCGGCTTCGAGACCACCAACCTGCGGGAACTGGCTATCCCCACCGGCATGTCGGGCGGCGCAAAACTGTTCGACGATTTTCTGGCCCGCATGGACCGCTACGACGACACCCGCAACTACCCCGCCGTCAAAGGCCCGAGTTATTTGGGTGTCCATTTGCGCTTTGGCACCGTGTCGTTGCGCCACATGGTCAACATCGCCCGCAAACGCATGGCCCACGGCAGCGCAGGCGCACAGACGTGGCTGTCCGAGCTGGTGTGGCGGGACTTTTACTTTCAGATACTGGCCAACTTCCCCCACGTCGCCACCGGTGCATTCAAACCGGAATACGACGCCATCCCGTGGGAAGAAGGCGCGCGCGCCCAAGCCCTCTTTGCCGCCTGGTGCGAAGGCCGCACCGGCTACCCGCTGGTGGATGCCGCCATGGCCCAACTCAACCAGACCGGCTACATGCACAACCGCCTTCGCATGGTGGCCGGCAGCTTTCTGGTCAAACACTTGGGGCTGGACTGGCGCTGGGGCGAGCGGTATTTTGCAGAGAAGCTCAACGACTTCGACCTGTCCGCCAACAACGGCGGCTGGCAGTGGGTGAGCTCCAGCGGCTGCGATGCGCAACCCTACTTCCGCATCTTCAACCCCGTGAACCAAAGCGAAAAGTTTGACGCCCAAGGCAAGTTCATCAAGCGCTACCTGCCCGCATTGCAAGGCCTGAACGACAAACGCATCCACGCACCATGGACGGCCAAGCCCGATGAACTATTGAGCGCCGGCGTGGCACTGGGGCAGAACTACCCTCTGCCAGTGGTGGACCACGCGGCGGCGCGGGGGAAGACGTTGCTGCGGTATGGGGTGGTGAAGAAAACCACCTGAATCCGCAGCTCAGTCACCTTCGGTTTGCGGGCAGTACGACCGCACGAGCGCCAGCAGTTCGTCTTCCGCGTAGGGCTTGCCGAGGTAGTGGTCCACGCCGAGTTCGGCCGCATGGTCGCGGTGTTTCTGGGCGATGCGCGAGGTGATCATGATCACCGGCAGATCGCGCAGGCCTTCGTCGGCGCGAATGTTGCGCACCAGGTCAAAGCCGTCCATGCGCGGCATTTCGATGTCGGACAACACCACCGTCGGCTTTTCTTCGCGCAGCACTTCGAGCGCGTGCAGGCCATCGTTGGCCAGCGCAACGCGGAAGCCTTCGCGCTTAAGCAAGCGCTGCGTGACACGGCGCACGGTAATCGAGTCGTCCACCACCAGAACCAACGGGGCCTGTGCTGCCAGTGCGGTGGCTTGGGCGGCGGGCGATTGCGGGGCGGCGTCGGCCAGCCCTGAGGTTGCCGCTTCGGCCCGCACACGGGCCTGCGCACCGTACACCGTGGCCAGCGCCACCGGGTTGTAAATCAACACCACTGCGCCCGAAGCCAACACCGACATGCCGGCCAATCCTGGCAAGCGTGCCAGCTGCGGGCCCAGGTTTTTCACCACCACTTCGCGGTTGCCCAGCACTTCATCGACATGCAATGCCAGCCGCTGTCCGGCGCTGCGGAAGACGGCCACCGGCAGGTTGCGCGCCTGCATATCGGTACTGCGGGCCGAGCCTTGCAACAAGGCACCGCCCCAGAAGAAGGGCATTTGCTGCCCGTTCCAGACATAGTTGCCGCGTTCGTAAGCGCTGAGCACATCGCCCGCCCGCACCCGCAACACGGTTTCCATCAGGTTGGCAGGAACGCCAATGCTGAAGTCGCCCATGCGCAGCAACACCACCTGCGTGACCGCCGTGGTGAGCGGTAGCACCAACCGGAACGTGGTTCCTTTGCCGATTGCCGTCTGGGTTTCCACCCGTCCGCCCAAGGCGTTCAGCTCGGTCATCACCACGTCCATGCCAATGCCGCGGCCTGACAACTCGGTCACCTGTGCCGCCGTGGAGAAGCCCGGCGTGAACAGCAGCGCGGCGGCTTCGTTTTCAGACAACACGGCGTCGGCGGCGATCAGGCCTTTGCTGATCGCTTTGGCGCGAATCTTGTCCAGGTGCAGGCCACCACCGTCGTCGGAAAACTCGACTGTGACGTCATTGCCTTCCTGGTGCACAAGGATATGAATTCCTCCCACCGGGTCTTTGGCCGCGACGTGGCGCACTTCGGCACTTTCAATGCCGTGCGCCACCGCGTTGCGCAGGATGTGCTCAAACGCAGGCGTCATGCGGTCCAGAATGCCGCGGTCCATTTCAATGGTGCCGCCGGCAATGTCGAGCTTGACCTGCTTGCCGGTCTCTTTGGCGGCCTGGCGCACCACGCCATACAGGCGCTCGGTAATGCTGTCGAACTCGACCATGCGGGTGCGCAGCACATCGCGCTGCAACTCGCGGGCCTGGCGGCCCTGCGCCATGAGGTCGTCTTCGGCCCCTTCCACGGCGCGCTGCATATTGCGCTGCACGGTGGCCACGTCGTTCACCGACTCGGCCATCATGCGGGTGAGTTCCTGCACACGGGTGAAGCGGTCAAACTCGAGCGGGTCAAAGCCGGGCATGTCTTCTTTGGTCTGCGCCATGCGCGACTGCATCTGCGACTCGGACTGCACCTCAACGTCCCGCAAATGGCGGCGCAAGCGTTCCAGATTGCCGGTCAGGTCGACCAACGCGCTGCGCATCTGCACGATGCGGGCGTCCAGCCGCGAGCGGCTGATCATGACCTCACCGGCCTGATTGACCATGTCGTCCAGCAGCGTCGCACGCACGCGCACGGTCTGTGCGGGCACATTGCGCGCGATATGCCGGGTGACCTGCTCGGTAACGGCAGGTGCGGCCTTGGCATCGCCCGACGCGGCAGCGGGGGTCGATGCGGCGTCAGCGGCAAGCGCGTTCGCGGCGGGCACTACGGCCTGACTGATGTCTTCACGCGGAGCCTGCTCCAGCGCTTGCAGGGTGTTGTTCAGCGCGTCCAGGCGGCTCAGCAATGGCTCGAGCTGGCTGCTTTGCAGCTCTTCGGTACCCAAGGCTTCCACGCTGCTTTCCATGCGGTGGGCCATTTCGCCCAAACGCAAGGCGCCAGCCAGACGGGCACTGCCCTTGAGCGTGTGCAGCACACGCAAGGCCTCGGAACGCGCACCCAGGTTGTCCGGGCGCGCCACCCATTGGCGCAACGCGGTTCCCAGCGCGGGCAACAACTCGGCCGCTTCGTCCTGAAAAATCGGGAACAAATCGGCATCCAGATGGTCCTGCACCGCGATGTCAGGCGCAGCCCCGGACGGCGCAGCGGCAGCGGCAACGGGCGCAGCAAGGTCCGAAACGGTTGCTACCTCGGGCTCAACCGCCGCCGGCGCATCGGCCGCTTGCGGCACCAGCGCAGCGAGGGGATCGGTCTCGGACACCTCGGACATATCGGGCGCAAGCGGGTCGACTGCGGCTTCTGGCTCCAGCGCGGCGGCCTGCGTGGAAATACGCTCTTGCGGGTCCACGCTGTCCCAGTCGGCCAGCGGGTCCTCCTCGGGTTGCACCACCACGTCAAATTCGGTGGCCAGGATATCTTTGAGCGCCTGCATCACCGCTTCATCAGCGGTCTTCAGGAAGCCCGCAGCGAACTGGTGCAACAGGCGCCGGATGTCTTCGGCCGCTTCGCTGAAGGTCTGCGCATATTCGGCGCGCCCTTGCCCGTGCAATTTGACATGTTCCAGCGCATGCTCCAAGGTGCGCGCCACTTCGGACAGGGCCTTGAACCCCACCGTGGACGAGCTGCCTCCGAGCGAATGCGCCAGCACAACGGCATCGCCCGGCACGGGCTGGTCCAGCTCCAGCGCCCATTCAGCCAACACCGTGATCAGACGGCGCGAGCGCTCATCGGCTTCATTCAGGAAGACGTTGTAGAGCGGAATGCTCAAATGCAAATCGCCAATGACCTTGGTTTGCTCGTCGGCACTGACCACCGGGGCGGGTGCGACTGGCGCCTCGGCCACCACGGGTTGTGGGGCTGCTTCTGCTTCTGCTTCTGCTTCTGCCAACGACGCTGCATCGGGTGCAGGCGCCGCTGCGACAGCGGCTTCCTGCGCAGCAGGCACGTCCTCCGGCGGGAAGTCCAATTCAAAGTCGGGCGATGCCGGTGCGCTGTCTTGTGCAAGCGAAGCAACTGCTGCCTCCGCCTCCGTTTTCGCTTCCGCTTCCGCTTCCACCTCTGCTTCAGGCGCTGCCTCAGGCGTGGCGTCGGACGCATCACCAAAGTCGAAATCGCCTATGTCAAATGCGCCCGGTTGCGCAGGCACAGGCGCGGGTTGCGCCGTGCCCGTGGCAGGGTTGAACGTCTGGGTTGCTGCAAAGTCGAGCAGCGGCTCATCGTCTTGCGCAGTGACGGGCTCGGGCTCTTCCTTCGGTGGCTGATAGGCCATCGTGGCGGAAAAGTCTGGCAGGTCGAGATCGTCGATCTCTTCTGCCGCAACCGGCTCCGCGCCGGAATCTGTGGCGAGGTGGGTAGCAACAAAGTCGGGGGCTTCTCCTTCGTCTTCCTGGCGTGTATGGACAAAGTCGATGTCGTCCAGCGCTGCGTCTTGCAAAGCCGGCTCCGCCATGACCGCTGCCACCACCGGTGCCGCTGGCGCACCATCGACAGCCGCGGCCACCGCAGGTGCTTCTGGTGCTGCCGCCATTGCAGGCGCAAGCGATGCAACGGGCGCGGTGCTGCCCGAAGGGGTACGCAAGGGCACCAACTGACCGTTCAGGCGCAAGGCATCAGCCGCCTCGCGGAAGTCGGCCGCATTCCATGGCGCAGCCGATCCGGCCGCGATGTCTTCAACCCAGCGACCAAAGGCGGCCATGCCGCCTTCACTTAGCGTCATCAAGGCTTCGCTGGCAGGCTTCTGTTCGGCCAGCCAGGCATTGAGCACCTGCTCAAACGCCCACGCGGCCTCGCCAAATTCGGTCAGTCCGACCATGCGCGAGCTGCCCTTGAGGGTGTGGAAGGCTCGGCGCAGGGTGGTCTGATCGGCCAGGTTGGAGGGGTCTTCGCGCAACTGCTGCAACGCAGCCGTGCCATTGCCAACGACCTCGCGGGCCTCTTCCAAAAAGATTTCGCGCATTTCTGCGTCGTCTTCGTCTTCCTCTTCCACTGGTGCCGGGGTCGCTGCGGCAACAGGGGCAACGGGGTCTGCTGCCGGCGCTTGGGCAGCCGGCGCTGCAACCGGCGACTGTTCCGGCGCCGCCTGTGGTGCGGGTGCGGGTGCGGGTGCGGGTGTGGATGCTTGGGGATCGGGCACTTCCAATTCGGGCACGGCAATGCGCTCGCGGCCCATCAATGGGCGCAACTCCCCCATCTCTTCGTCGTACTCAAAGAGCTTCTTGGCCATGGCACGCTGATAACTCAGCATGTCAATCAGCAATGACATGGCGCCCAGGCTATTGCCCAGTTTTTCAAATAAACCGGTGCGTGCGGCCTCCAGGTCCACATCGTTCATCAGCAACTGGTCGACGCTGGAGCGCATGCGCAAGGTGGCAATTGCCGGCTGATCCAGCCCCAGCACTGAGAACACGCCCCGCATTTGTGACAGGCGACTGGGCACATCGCGCAACGGCGCCGTGTCGGTAGGGTTGCGGAAGAACTGGTCCAGGCCGACTTCCACCTCGCCCAGCGCCGAGCGCAACTCGTCCACCACACTGCCCATGGTGTTGCGGTCGCTTACGCGGCGGTACAACTCTTCCATCCAGGCTTCCAGCGGCTCGGGTTCGCTGCCCGCCTGCACCTGCCGCAGGCGTTGCGCCAGCCGGTTGCTGCGCGCTACCAACTGGTCATCTGTGGGGTCGAGGTCGTCGTATGCCGCTTCCAGGTACAGCACCGAGGTGGCAATTTCCATGGCCACCGCGGGCACCGGCGCGGCGCCCGAACGCACGGTGGCCTCCATCACATTGGTGAGCGACTGGGCCAGCTCGCGGTTTTGCGGATGCAATTTGAGGATGGATTCTGCAACCGCAGCAAACTGTTCTCCGGCGGCTGCAAGCTTGGCGGTTTCGCCGCCAGCCAGCGCGGACCACGTCTCTGCCGCCGCCGCGATGCGCTTGCGAGCCAAGGCCAGCTGCGCCGGATCAAAGCGGCCGAACTGCGCTGTCTCGTAATCCACCGGAGCGTGGTGCTGCAGGCCATACGCTTCGCGCACTGCGCTCAGCACCGGGGCCGTCTGTCCTTGCGCCGGCTGCGCCTGGGAGCAGAAAAACACGAGGTCTTGTGCCAGCCGTTCGGAGGGCGTGCCGTCGCCCTTGGACAGCGTGGCGTACTGCTGCAATATGCGGGACGCGGTGCGTTTGGTGTAGAGGTCTGCCGGTAACAGCGACAAGCCCACCGCCTGGAAGTAGGCGGCCGCAATCGACCAGAAACTACGCGCTTCCAGCGCGCTTTGTCCGGCAGCCAATGCGCTGCAGACCATGGCCATTTTGTTGGCGGCCTGTGGGTCGGCGGTCTTCACGATCATCAGCACCGCCTGATCCATCAAGGCGCGTACTTCGGGTGCATAGGGCAAAGGGCGCTGCGCCGCATCCACCGGCACGGGCAACCAGCGCCAGTCGCCGGGCCACAAATCGGCCGGGTGAATGCGCTCCGCAGCGGCCAGTTCCATCACGGCGCGGTATTGCGGGAACAGGGCCACGCTGGAGGCTTTGCGGCCCTTCAACACGCCTTCCAGGTACTCTGTGAGCGCAAAGCTGGCGCGTTCAATGCGCACCGCTGCGTCGTCGCTGCATTGCTCTGGGCGCTGCACAAATTTTTGCACTGCACTTTCCATGGCGTGCAGCATCTTTGCCGGGGCCGGCATGCCCACCATTTCCAAGGCACCCACGGCTTGGTGGAGTTGTTGGCGGGCAACGCGAAGGTGGCTGGTATCGAGTTCACTGAGGTCGGAGCCGCGGGCCAGTTCGGCGTCGCGCACAAAGCGGTGCATGGCTTTGGTGGCGCCGTCCAGCGACTTGCGCAACTCATCCAGCACCCAGGCCAGCGGGCCCAGGTCGTTCATGACCGGATCACCCGGTGCAACAGCGGAAAGATTCGAAGACATGGTGTGTTTCCCTGTGGCGTGACTGCGTCAAACGATCTTGAAACGCGATACCGACTGACGCAACTCTTCGGCCATGCGTGACAGTTCGCGCACCTGGCCCGCTGTGACACGCGTGCCCTCACCGGTTTGCTCGGTCACGGCAAAAATGTGCTGGATGTTTTCGGCCACTTCATTGGCCAAGCCGGCTTCGCTGGAAGCGGCATCGGAAATCTGCTCAATCAACTCGGCCACGCGGCGGGACACTCGGTCAATCTCGGTCAGCGCGGTACCGGCGTTGTCGGAAAGCTTGGCCCCTTCCACCACACCCTGCGTGGAACGTTCCATAGCGCCAATGGCGTCCTGGGTGTCGGTCTGGATGGCTTTCACCAGCGCGGCAATCTGGCGCGTAGCGTCGGCCGAACGCTCGGCCAGACGTTGCACTTCTTCGGCCACCACCGAGAAGCCGCGCCCGGCTTCACCGGCGGAGGCGGCTTGAATGGCGGCGTTCAGCGCCAGCACGTTGGTTTGTTCGGTAATGTCGGAAATCAGCTCCGTGATTTCGCCGATCTCCTGTGACGACTCGCCCAGCCGCTTGATGCGCTTGGAGGTGTCCTGAATCTGGTCGCGGATGGCGTTCATACCGCCGATGGTGTTTTGCACCGCCTGCAAACCCGACTCGGCCGCTTGCAACGACAGGCGCGACACACGGGCCGATTCCTGCGCTTGCGCCGACATGTTGTTGATGCGCCCGGCCATTTCCACCACGCTCTGGCCGGTTGCGTGAATTTCATGCAACTGCTCTTTGGAGGCGGCCAACAGTTCGGTCGAGGTGGCGTCCACATCGGCGGTGGTTTGCGCCACTTGGGACGCGGTCTTTTGCACGTTGCCCACCAGGCTGCGCAGCTCTTCCACGGTGTAGTTCACCGAGTCGGCAATGGCGCCGGTAATGTCTTCGGTCACCGTGGCTTCCTGCGTCAAATCGCCCTCGGCCACGGTTTGCAATTCGTTCATCAGCCGCAAAATAGCCGCCTGGTTGGCGTCGTTGACGCGCTTGGCATCCTGCTCCTGGCGCTCCGCCTGCAGCCGCTGCGCATTGACCGCCGCCTGCCGTTTGCGTCCGTCCTGCGCCTGCACGACAGACAAACCAATCGCCGACAGTAATGCCACGATCGCCGCCAAAATCAAGACCAGCAGCACGCCAATACCCACGCCCGCCCGATCAGACAGCCTGACCTGGACCTGTTCCAGCGCCTTGCGCAGGGGCTCGCTATCGGCCACAAGACCTTGCTGGGCTTGCCGCGCAGCACCCAATGCCGCCAGGTTGCCCAGCACCGTTGTGCCTTTGGCGGTCAGTTCATCAAACTGTTTGGCGATGGTCTCCAGCGGCTCCCGGCTCGCACCATCTTTTGCAGAGCCAAGTAAATTCTGGGACACGTCTTTGAACGTGGCCAAATCCTTTTGCAACAGGTTATGCACCTCGGGCGTCACCGAGTCACTCACCAGCAGCTCATTGCTCAACTTGCCAATGCGCTGGGTGAGCATGAGCAACTGTCCCGCCGCTGCCACTTCGGATGCCGAAGCCCCTTGTTGTACTTTGGCGTTGACCAGCGCTTGGGTTGCATCCATTAACTTGCCGCTGAGGGCATGCATCTGCTGTAAACCGGTACCCACCAGTTCCAGCGGTTTTTGCGCCTGCAGTACCGCATTGGCATTTTTCTCTGCCTGCTCCAGCAGCGGAGCAATGGCTTCTATTTCAGGCTGAAAACTGGAGTCCAGCGAACTCACGTGCAATTCGCTGTCGCCTTCGCGCAAACCGTTGACGTTTTTGACCAGCGCGTCTGCACTCTCCCGCACCACCGGCAACGCCTGCGCGTGGCCCGCCAGCGACTGGGTTGCCGAATGGGCCAATCGCTGGAGATGTTGCATGGCTTGCCCGGTTGCCCCGAGTTGCAAGGCCGTCTTGTCCGCTTGGGACAGGGTGTAACTTGTCAGCCCGGCGAGTACCAAAAGCGATGCGCCCAGCGCGATGCCCAAGAGGCGCTGCTGCTGGGCCAGCGGGCGGGTTCCCAAGAAGGGAAGCGTCAACAAATCACCGCTATCAGCCGCTGCGGCGGCGGGTTTTTTGTCGAGCGGTCGCATCTCTTTGACCGTCGACTCCAGAGGCGAAGGCCGGGTTTGCGCGACCGTCACGGCCTCCACGGCATTGCCGTTGAGGCCGTCATCGGGCATGGCCAGGCTCAGGCGCGATTCCTGCTCGCCTTCGGACGCTTTCTTGGAGAACAGTTTCTTGATAGGGTCAAAGACGGACATGGATGAACACCTGAAAAGCTAAGCCGCAATATTTAAGAACGATGGATGCTGGGCCAGAACCCGCAAATCCAGAGACTGCCATTGGACGCCCTGCGCATCGGTAAAGCGCGGGCCGAAATACGGCGGAGCGCCCTCGGCAGGCGCTACGCTGGACGCAAACGCATCGGAACCGCGCAAGCCGGCCAGGCTGTCGACGCGCAATGCGCAATTCACTTCCAGCGCGTTGTTGAGCGTGACGGCACTGGTCTCCTGCGTGATCAGCGATGGTTTGGCAACCTGCCCCTGGTCCGCGGCGATGAACCCTGCCAGGTCCACCACGCCCACCAGGCTGCCGCGTACGTTGATCACGCCGTTGAACCACGCCTTGGTGTAGGGCACCCCCTGCACGGCTGCAAAGGGCACGATTTCGCCGGATCGCCCCAGCGGCAACAGGAAATGTTGACCGCCCGACTTCACCGCCAGCCAAGACACCGACATCCCCTCGGTTTGCGCCGTCTGCAAGCGTTTGGCCAGTCGTGCCTGAAGTTCCCGGAGTGCTTCGCGGTTGGCCATCGTTTTCGGTTAACCCAGTGCTTTGATTTTGGCGAACAGCTCGGTGGAGTCCACCGGCTTGGTGATGTAGTCACGCGCACCCTGTCGCATGCCCCAGACCCGGTCGGTCTCCAGGCTCTTGCTGGTGCACATGATGATGGGAATGGCCGTGAATTCGGGCGTGCGGTTAATGGAGCGGGTGAGCTGAAAACCGTTCTGGCCGGGCATCACCACGTCCATCAGGATCAGATCGGGTTTTTCTTCCGCCAACCGCTGCATCGCTTCGGCGGCATTTTCAGCGGAGCGCACCGAAAAGCCATTGCGCTGGAGCAGGTCTGTCATGAACATCGTCTCGGTCTTCGAGTCGTCCACGATCAACACTTTTTGAATCGCCATCAGTCAGCCCCCTGCGCGACGCCGGCAAACTGGCGCACGGCTTGCAACAACTGGTCTTTGGAAAAAGGTTTGGTCAGGTAATCCTGAGCGCCGGCCATGCGTCCGCGCGCCTTGTCGAAAACGCCGTCTTTGGAGGACAACATCACCACCGGAACATTGGAAAATTTGGCATTGCGCTTGATAATCGCGCAAGTCTGGTAACCATCCAAACGCGGCATCAAAATGTCACAAAAAATAAGATGCGGTTGGTAATCGTTGACCTTGGCCAACGCATCAAAGCCGTCCTCCGCCAGCAAGACTTCATGGCCGCCTTGCTTGAGGAATATTTCGGCACTCCGCCGGATGGTGTTGCTATCGTCCACCACCAATACTTTCAACGCTGTATCTTGGGTACTCACAAGGCCTCACTCCTCTCCTGATCGTTGCGCGCCAGCCGGCTGTTTCGCCAGAGCAAGCGCGCCGCGCTAAATTTGAACCATCTCGAAGTCTTCTTTGCGGGCGGCACATTCGGGACAAACCCAGTTCATGGGCACATCGGCCCAACGGGTTCCCGGCGCAATTCCCTCGTCCGGGGCACCTGCCGCCTCGTCATAAATCCAACCGCAAATCAGGCACATCCAAGTTTTGGTATCAGTCACAGCTTATAGGGCCTTCGAATAGAATGCAACGATTGTATAGAGGCAGTTTCCGCTCCTGCGACTGCCCTCTCCAACACGGCCATTCTGCCTGATGGCATCAATGAGGAAACAGGCTACCCAATGACAGCTTCCCCCATCTCCGACCCCGAAGCCAGCGAGCGCGATGACGGACCAGCCGCCTGCGTCATGGTGTTCAATGCCAACGACCCCAGCGGGGCCGCCGGCCTGACCGCAGACTTAATGACCATCGCCTCGGTCGGCGCCCACGCCTTGCCCATCATGACCGGTGCCTACATCCGAGACACGGCCGAGGTGCATGACCACTTCGCGCTGGACGACGAAGCGGTTACCGAACAGGCCCGCGTCATTCTGGAAGACATACCCGTGCAGGCCTTCAAGGTCGGATTTGTGGGCAATCCCGAAAACCTGAGCGCCATTGCCGAACTGGCCTCCGACTACTCGGACGTGCCCCTGCTGACCTATATGCCCGACCTGTCCTGGTGGAGTGAGGACCAGATCGACATGTACCAGGACGCCTGCAGCGAGCTCTTGCTGCCCCAAACCACGGTGTTGGTTGGCAACCACAGTACGTTGTCGCGCTGGCTGCTTCCCGACTGGAGCGCCGAGCGCAGCCCGTCGGCGCGGGACATTGCGCGCGCCGCCAATGAGTTTGGCGT
>Ga0228698_1000892_pt1 | contig 17188 bp, 15 predicted proteins | sample McNCre117_Aug_MG_FD_178015 | JGI IMG/M metagenome (GOLD analysis project Ga0228698, IMG submission 178015) | Freshwater microbial communities from McNutts Creek, Athens, Georgia, United States - 1-17_Aug_MG | ecosystem: Environmental > Aquatic > Freshwater > Creek | place: USA: Georgia...
GCACCTTCTTTGTCGAGAACGATGCTGTTCTTGTCTGCACCGGCGGGGTGTTGCCTACACCAATGCTGCAGAAAATGGGGATCAAGTTCGAAACAAAATTTGGACAAGTGTGATGGCCGTTGGACTCTTCTCTTAAGTTTGATTTAAGTTCCCAATCGGAAGATCAAATAGACCACTGCTAATGCGCTAACCAATAAGTTCAGCTACGTTGCTGTTGGACTCTTTGTGTGCCCTGATGGCCTTCATTGATTTTTTACCTACTTCGTACCCATGCGTATTTTGCTTGTCGAAGATGACCGAATGATCGGCGAGTCCCTTGTTGAACTATTGCAACAGGAGAGATATACCGTCCAATGGGTTCTAGACGCTGATGCTGCGGATGTTGCAGTGGAAGTTACAAAATTTGAACTTATTGTTCTTGATTTAGGGCTTCCGACTAGAGATGGGTTAACCGTTTTGCGTAAATTACGAGATCGAAAAGATAAGACGCCAGTGCTTATTATCACGGCAAGAGATGCATTGAAACAGCGTATATTGGGATTAGATTTAGGAGCTGACGACTATATCGTGAAGCCATTTGATTTCTCGGAACTGCTTGCACGAATTCGTGCACTTCTACGGCGAGTGGGTAACTCAACTACAGATGTCTTTGTGCTTGGTGACGTTCGTATAAATTTGAAGAATAGAGATGCAAGATTAAAAGGTGAGGCAATTCGGCTTTCTGCTAAAGAGTGGGCCTTGTTAGATATATTGATCGTTCGGCCCGGAATAATTTTTTCCAGAAAACAACTGGAGGATCATATGTACGGATGGTCGTCTGATATGAATAGCAACGCTGTCGAAGTTCATATATGTAGTTTGCGGAAGAAATTGGGGTCGGCCATAGTTAAGAATATACGTGGAATAGGATACACGGCTCCAAAATTCGATATATGAGCTCTTGGCGATATTCTCTGAAATCACGCTTGCTTTGGTATGTGGCTATTGTGGTCGCATTGACTGCATCCTTTCAGGTTTTCATGGCTTTTCAAACAACTATCCATGAAACTGATGAGATATTCGACTATCAAATGCAACAAGTTGCGTTTTCACTTAGGCCTGCAACACAAGGCAATGGAATATCTACTGTTCAAAGTCGAGTTGATAACGACAATGATGAGGATGACGAGTTTCTAATTCAGATATGGGCGGGAGAGGCCGATCAGCCGTTTCATACAAACGATCAAATACTTCAAATCCCTCGGATGGCCGAGGGATTTTCCAACATAACTGTAAAGAACAAAGAATTCAGGGTTTTTTCACTCTCGTCGGGTGATCATCTAATTCAGATTGCACAAGAAGAAGGGGTGAGGAGTAAAATAGCGGGGAGGCTAGCAGTTAGAACTGTGGCTCCTATATTGGCTACGGCTCCAATACTATTTTTCTTAGTGTGGAGAGGAGTGTCAGTTGCATTCAAGCCTATATCTAAAATAACTTCACAGCTTTCGAGTAGGCGTGGAAATCAATTACAAAGTTTGCCCTCTGATGGACTCGCACGTGAAGTCGCACCTTTTGTGAATGAGATAAATAGTCACTATGAACGTGTTCGCAATACAGTAGAAGTACAGCGACGTTTCCTTGGTGATGCTGCGCATGAGCTGCGTTCACCCATTGCTGCACTTATGTTGCAAATGGAAGTATTGAACCGAACTTTAGAGAGTGAGCCGCAGCATAAAGCATCATTAAGTCTAAAAATGGGTATTGCACGAGCGATGCGGGTTGTTGAGCAGATGTTGGCACTTGAACACCAACAAGCAGCACAATTAAATAGTGATCTCCCAAATAGCGCTGATTTGGTGAAGATTGTTTTGTCTTCGATTCACGATGTGAGTAACATTGCTTCGGAGAGGCAAGTTGTTATTTTAGAAGATATTTTAAATCAATGTGTCATATCAGGAAATCCTGAAATGATCTACATTATGGTGAGAAATGTTTTGGATAACGCGGTTAGATACTCTCCGGTCATGGGAGTTGTTCATGTTGAATTGGAAAAGTGTGAGTTGGGTTATGTTTTGTGTGTAAAAGATCAAGGCCCTGGTATTTCATCTGAGCAAAAAGAGCGCGTGTTTGATCGCTTCTATAGGGTTCCAGGAACTGAAGGTGTGGGGAGTGGATTGGGTTTGGCCATCGTGAAAGAGATTGCCATTTTTCATAACTTTTCAATCCACCTAGATACCTTTGGTGAGGGCTTGGATTTCAGGATAACATTTCCATCTTCTTGATGGTGTGTATTTAATAGTTGGGTTTTCATGAATAAATATTGTTTTGCGCCTATTGTTGCGTCGTTGATTTTGACGGGTTGCAGCAAGCTAGATGAGTGGGATGATGAATATGTTTGCACAGGGCAGGAGCAAAGTGAAACAAAAATAGAACAGTCCTCCTACACACTACCTGCAAAAAAGTATAAGAATGAGGTGGATTTTCATTTTCGATCACAACAAGTAATGTTTAAGTCGGTTGTGAATCCAATTTCTAGCCGTGCCAATGATGAGGTAAAGTTTGGGTACCACTCTGTTGCTCTATGGTCGAGCGGAGTTTTCAATACACGAACTGGCGAGCTTCTAACGATAGAAAGTCGATCTTTGGAAGTGGCAGGTAATACGCAGAATATAAAACTAACAGGGCAATATATGTGCTCTCCACGAAAAGCTCGTGGGGTTGTTTAACTCTCGACGTCCCCCCCGTTTTCAGTAGCGAGTGCCTTTGAAGCCTAATTCTTTGTAACAGTAGATTGAACGTGAATTAGAGATTTACCGAAGAACAAATCAAGGCTTCCTTCGCAAAGCGGAAGCGGGTTTGGCAATCGCAGAGTTGCGTCGCAGGCAAGGCTCTCTCAGAGGCCAGCTATTACCACTAGCGCAGCAAGTTTGGCGACAGAGCATGTCTGACGCCAAGCGTCCGAGCGAGCTTGAAACTGAGAACTAACGCATCAGCGGCTACTGACTGAAGCCATGCTCGTAGAACGAGGTAGCGATAGAAGCCTTGAGAAAAAGTGGTGGGCCCACCGGCCAAACGCGGACTGGTACGCTATATGAGCGAACAAGCTGAACGATTGCCGCATGAAATCGCTCGTTTTTTGGGTGGTTTAATTCCGTAAAGCACTGTCCCTGAAGAAATGAAGACGGGCCGGAGGACTATTATTAAGTACGCAAGAAACCCTTAAGGTGCGCGCGCGAGAATCGATCAAATTTCACTGAAAGAATGATTTCATGAGAGAAAATCTTCCGGTCTCGCAGCAAGAATTCCCGTTCCCTAAGGGCCAGACCTTGGTGTCCATTACAGACCCCAAGGGGCGAATTACTTACTGCAACACTGCGTTTATCAGTGTGAGCGGCTTCAGCAAAGAGGAGCTCTTGGGACAAGCGCACAACATCGTGCGTCATCCTGAAATGCCCGAGGAAGCATTCAGGGACATGTGGGAGACCATTCAAAACGGTCGGCTCTGGACCGGGCTAGTAAAGAATCGGCGTAAAAATGGGGACTACTACTGGGTACGGGCCAATGTAACTCCCATGCTCAACGGAGCCAATATTGTTGGTTTTCTGTCTGTCCGATCAGAACCAACGCGAGACGAAATTTCCAGCGCCTCTAGGTTTTACGCCACTCTTTCTTCTCAGCAATCAGCTGGCGGCTCCAAATGGAGTTTGTCCGGTGGCGATATCGTGCGAAGCGACATGTGGGGCAAAGCCGGTCGGTTCACCAACAGGACTTGGCAGGCTTTGGGAGGTGTGTACTTTTTAGGGGTACTCATTGCTGCATTGGTCCCTGTCGGACTATTTAGCGTGGGTAGTGCTAACGCAGCAGTATTCGGCGCGCTTGCAAGCGCGGGCATCGCCGGGTGGTTCATGCGCCGGTCAGCCAATGCACGCTTGGGAGTTACTCTGCAGGCCGCGCTGAGGATGGCGGCGGGAGACTTGTCTCACACGCCGTCGGTAACAGACAAGGGTGCATTAGGTCAACTGCAAGCCGCCCTGGTGCAGACTGTGGTGAACTTGCGCACAGTTATCTTGGACACCCGCGTAGAGTTGGAACAAGTGCGAGGGGCAGTGATGGAAATTGCAGCCGGTAACCACGATATGTCCTCACGCACCGAGGGCCAAGCTAGCAGTTTGGAACAGACCGCGGCCTCCATGGAGGAAATCACCGGGACTGTGAAGCAAACTGCGGATTCAGCCAACCAGGGTGCAAGCTTGGCTTCCGAGGCCTCAGATATTTCGACACGCAGCCACGCGGCAGTCCAACAAGTATCTCAGGCCATGACCGGCATCAAGAGCTCCGCCACCAAAATGGGGGACATCATCCAGACAATCGAATCAGTTGCGTTTCAAACCAATATTCTTGCCTTGAATGCTGCGGTAGAGGCAGCAAGGGCTGGCGAAGCAGGACGAGGATTTGCTGTGGTTGCCACCGAGGTCCGCGCACTTGCACATCGCTCCGCAGCTGCAGCCAAAGAGATTCGAGAGTTGATCAATGCGGCGAACACCAGTGTGGATGAGGGCGTCAAAGAGGTATTGAATGCCACCGAGTCGGTTTCCAAGTCGTTGACGGCCGTGAATAACGTGAATCAACTACTGGGAGAAATCAATACTGCGGCCAATGAGCAGCGTTTAGGGATTTCACAAGTCAACGAAGCGGTTGCGCATATGGATGGCATGACACAGCAGAATGCCGCCATGGTGGAAGAGTTGGCCGCGGCGGCGTCCTCGTTAGAAGCGCAGGTTGCTGCGATCTCCAACACGATGAAACTGTTCCGCTTGACCTCAACCGACGTTGGTATTTCCGAAGTAGATGCGGTTGCCTTACGCAGAGAGGCACAAACGTCGTCTCAAAACACAGATGGGTTTGATTTACGCTTGGCCATCGCGAAGCACATGGAGTGGAAGACCACATTGCGCAATGCTGCACTTCACGGTGGCGAGCTAGATGTAGAAACCATCAAGCGTGACGATTGCTGCGCCTTGGGCAAATGGCTCCATGGTGATGGTACACGCCAGTGGCAGCGTGAGGCCAAGTTCGTGGACCTGATCGATAAGCACCGCGATTTCCACATGTGTGCAGCTCAGGTTGCACAAACCATCAAAACCCAAGGTCAGGATGCTGGAATTCGACTCCTGCAGGGTGGATCCAAGTTTTCGCAATGCACGCAGGCCGTTGTCGTGGCGATCAAGTCGCTCATGTTGATTGACCATTCCAAACACACCCCTGTCCCTCGGCTTGCGTCCCAAAGTCGGAGTTCAGTAGCACTCTCCCCACGTCAAGACGTAGAAGACTGGGAAACATTCTGAGTGTGCGTATGGGCTGAAGCGGCATATGCAGGGCCTGATGCTGCCCTGTAGTCGACCATGCTCATGAACCGTTACGCCGGTTTACAGACATCTAAAAAACAACTTATTCGATTAACCACCCACAGATTCTGGCAATTTTTTTGTGAAATGTAAGTGCCTTGCCGATAAGGCAGCGCATGGACGTACTGTTAGACAAGCTCTCTGTTTCTGTGGCTTCAGCGAAGACGGTCGAGGAGTTGACCCGACCTCTGCTGGAGTTGCTGGAATCTGTCACAGAGTTGGAATCGGTATACCTGACCACGATCGATCTCGATCGTGGAGTACAGCGGATCTTGTTCGCCAGAAACTCGGGCCGCCTTCAAATCCCTGAAGGTTTAGAGGTGGCGTGGGCGGATACGCTTTGCAAGCGGGCACTGGATAGCGGCCAACTGATGACCAGCGACGTGGGGTCTTGTTGGGGCGATAGCGTTGCGGCTTCTGCGCTAGGACTGGTCTCCTATATGAGTGCCCCCGTCCGACTGAATGATGGCGCACTATTTGGGACACTTTGCGCAGCCGGTACCACCAGCCATACGCCCAATGAGACTTCAGTCCACGTACTGACGCTATTTGCCTCACTGATCTCCTTTCAGGTGGAACGCGAGACGCTGGTAAAAAAGCTGATATCGGCAAACCAAGCCTTGGAGTCCTGCGCACTGACGGATCCTCTTACCAAGCTTCCCAATCGCCGCGCGCTTTTGGATGCGCTGGACCGACACATCGCCAATGGTGTTCGCAGAAACCTGCGTGTCTTCGTTGCGGTGATCGACCTGGATCAGTTCAAAGCGATTAATGACCAATATGGCCATGTCATTGGGGATCGGTTTTTGGTTGAGGTGTCTAAGCGAATCCAAGCCGCACTCAGGATTGAGGACATGGTGGCCCGTTTTGGTGGTGACGAGTTTGTGGTGATTGCTCCAGGCCCTGCCACCGAGGAGCTAGTTCCAGAGGCTGTACACGCATTCAGCCGGAGGCTTTCGATGGCCATCGCGGGTAACTACGCACTTGGTGAATCGATTGAGATTCAATATGCAGGTGCAAGTCTTGGAGTGATGTCGGTGGAGCCGGGTGCAATGGACGGGCTTAGCGCCATTAAGCAGGCTGACCTGCAGATGTATGAGGCCAAGAGATTGAAGCGTTCAGCCAACTCAACGCCAACGCATTGAAATCGCCTGGGCCAACGGAAAATTGAGTGACGAGGGCACCACCTTTAGTGGGCAGTTCAACTCCGGGGCGATTCACGGAGCCTACTTAGAAGTCGCTTGATTTCGCTTGAAGAGAAGCGTGTACAAGGCTAGTTCTTTCTCTGTAGGCTTGTAACCATCACTCTGAATTCTTTGCGTGATCTCCTGCATCCAAGCAAGCTCTTCGACGGAGAGCCCCTGATTAGCCACAGCTTCGATCTGGGGTAAACGAAGTGTCATATTGCCATTCGCACTTGGATTCGCAGAGTTGCCCGATTGTAGTTCCGCATGTTGGCTGACGATTCTTTCATAGGCGGTCACTTCACTGTCTGTGGGCACGCAGCCAAATCGAACGCTCCTGAGAACTTCTAGGGCCCATTGGACCTCATCATCTCTGTTGGGAGCTGGGAAGGGAATTCTTGTGCAGGAGGTAGAGACTGGAGGTCGCGGAAAAGTCGGTTGTGTCTGCGAAGCTAACGCTCTGTAGATCTTCTCGTAGGCCTCCATTTCTTGGGGCGTTGCTGAATAGCCCTGTTTTGAGACCATCTCCTGCAGCGCGAGAGCCCATTGGATATCTTTCTGCGATACGGGGCTTCCAGCGGAGGTTTCCTCAGTGGAAGCAGTCGCTGTTACTGAATTTGTTGGCGAGCTTGCACACCCAGTTAGTAGGATACTGAAAGCGAGCACGCTCCGGTAGATCGCAATACGCACGTAATTTTCTCCACTGTTGTTTGATTTGCACTTCAAAACCTAAGACAGATCTTGTGTCCTCCAGACGAGTTAACAGTCTCACAGGCAGCTCAGGGTATGCAGATTAGCAACGACAGGTTGTCGTGTTCCGGATTGTTCGTTAATTCCTGACCTATCTCAGCAGCCGATCCAAAGCAGGTGTAGCGGACAGCCATGGCATTGGCCAATAGCAAACATTCATTGGCGTATGTACACACGCCAATAATGACTGCATACCACCGGCTCGTTTTGCCGAGCTGCACCGCCAGAGCGCTGGCGATGCAGCTCAACACGCCTCAACTCAAAAACAAATCGATTAACTTTGAACCTGAACCTCCACTTCTTATTGGTACGTCTGCAGGGGGAAGGTCATATGCACTCAACCTGTTAAGCCTTGTAACTTGTGTAGTTACCCTTACTCATTTAAGCACTTCTTAATCGACGGTTCCAACAATCTGCTTCTCACTTTCATTCGGAGACATATATGCGGAACAAAGCCACTACGTTAATTGCAAGCACCCTCGCGCTTCTTTCATTAGTACAACCGCTTTCAGCATTGGCTGACAGCAAAGGCGAACGATCTTCCTCAAGCCGAAGTGAATCCCGTTCAAGTAGCAGTAGTGATTCTCGCTCCGGAAAATCTGAGTCTGGCAGCAGCAGCCGTCGCGAAAGTGACGACCGGAATGAATCACGTCTTGGCATGTCCGACAAAAAGGAATATGGGCAGGCCAAGATCAGCCGGAGCGATGATGGCAATGGGCATGAGCGTGGTGAAGGTCGCCGTGACTGGGATGCCAAGCAGCACCAAGAGAACACAGAGCAGGAAGCCCTACGCCCGGCATTAACTCCTGAGGCCGCTGCGTTAATGACGCAAGCCCGTAAAGCTGCATTCGAATACCGCACCACGGGCAGCGCCGAAAGCCTTGCCGCACTTCAGGGTTTGCGCAGTTCTCTGGTAGCGATGGGTTTCGCTCGCACAGCTGATCGACTTGCACCTGCACCCGCACCTGCTGCACCAAGCACCATAGGAACAGCGCCTGCCACTGGAGTAGTCGTTCAGTGAAATACATAGGGACTTTTCTATCCATCATGATCGTCTGTCTTGGTGGTTGTGCAAACTTGACGCCAGATGTCAACGACTACACCGCCAAAAAGTTGCGTCTGATGCAGTCGTTATTGGACAAAACTCCCGATGGAGCAGTGGGATACTGGAAAATGGATGAGAAGAACTTCGGAATAGTTGCAGTGGATAGTACCTTGCGCAAAGGTAGCACAGTCTGCCGCCTGGTAACCGAAGACGAGGTCAAGGGGGGGCGCTCAAGCACCTTGGTGGCCAGCTACTGTAAGGAGCCAAAAGGTTCGTGGCAATAATTAAGGCACTAAACGAATTAAGCCCTCTAGCTCAACGCTGGGGGCTGTCTTTTTAGCCCGCGTCAATTACGGCCGATGGCCATGCAATCAGTAACTGGCTTAGGGATTCTCGATCACTATCACAGCTTCGCATCCACCCGAAAGGCACGGGGATACCCGTACAGGGAGTTGCTCATCGCCAATATGAGTCCTAACCGAGGTTCGTCGGCGCATTGTGGGGCGTGACTCCCATGTTCAGCACCCAGTGGATCACTTTTAGTTGGAACTCTACACATAAGCTCTGCAGCTATTGGTGCGGATTCAGATTTATGATTTTTAGAAAGCGCAATCACCAAATTTTTTTAATTCCGAGGATGCCAAATCACCTGCAGTAGCCACATTTGAGTCTATTGCATACGTATTTCGTCCGGCCTCTTTTGCTACGTACAGGGCTTTGTCAGCTTGATTGATCAATGAATCTGAACTCAATGCTTGCGCATCATTAAATGCAAGGCCGATACTTGAGGTCACTAGGATATTTCTATTTGCTATCACCATGGGTTCGCGGATAGCCATAAGTAGTTTTTCAGCGACCGTTTGAGCTTCAGCATGGTCGGTCAAGTCTTCTAAGACAATCACAAACTCATCACCGGCCAAACGTGCAACGAAATCAGAAGTCCGTACAACGGCCCTGATACGGCGAGCAAATTCAGAAAGTACTTGATCGCCGGCACCGTGTCCTAATGAGTCATTGATGGATTTGAAGTAATCGATGTCCAAGAACATCAATGCCATGGAATTACCTGTGCGGTGACTGCGCGAAATAGCTTCACGTAGCTTTTGATCAAAATACCTGCGGTTTGGCAACCCTGTAAGGGGATCGATCAAAACTAACCGCTGGAGCTCAAGTTCTGCAGCTTTGATCAGCGTTACATCAGTACTAAGTGCAAATACACCCCGTACTTCCCCGTTGGCTCGTATGTCTGGGATATAGCTTGCCTGCAAATGCTTGCGCAAGCCATGAATTTCCGATTCGACGGCGAACTCAATGCGAAGTCCTTGAAGTGCTTGGTGCAGGAAATCCCGACGCTGTTGGTACAACGTGTCTCCAATCACTTCCTTGAGCGTTCTGCCTTTTGCCCATTCAGGATCAATATCTAACCATTCACGTGCCGTAGCATTTAGAAATAGCATTCGCTCCTTTGTGTCGATGTAAGAGATAAGGACGGGAAGACCATCTGTGATAGCACGTAGTTGACGTTCGCTGTCTTCTAAGCGTTCGCGGTCTAGATGCTGTTCTGTTCGGTCTTGGACCATTCCAAAAACACCGTGAATATTTCCCTCCGTATCTCTGTCTGGTATGTAATGAACCAGTAGATGGCGGGGAGAGTAGGGTACGTCACTGACTAACTCAAAGGTCACACTGTCGCCAGCTAGTGCCGCATTGATTTGATGTTCCACTTTTCTGAAGATATCCACCCCAAAGACTTCAGAAATTGTTTTACCCACAATGGGGTCACTCAGGGAATACCAGGCTTGGTAGTTATCGTTCGTAAACGTGTAGCGATAGTCGGTACTGATGTGTGAGATAAGAACTGGCAAATTATTGGCAATAGTTCTCAGGCGTTGTTCACTGTATGCTAAGGCTTGTTCAATAATTTTGCGCTCGGTGACATCATGATTCGTCCCCAAAACACGGGCAGGGACGCCCGCTTGGTCATCGATTACAACGGCACGCGCATTCACATACCGGATCGTTCCATTGTCGAGAACCACCCGAAAATCAATGTCCATCGGTGCGTTCGAAGTAATGAATTGCTCAAACGCCCGTTCACTGTGCGGTAAATCGTCCGGGTGAACCTTGCTCGACCAGTCTTCAAGTGAGCTTCTGAAGGTTTCTCGGGAGCCACCAAAAATCTGGAACATCGTGTCACTCCATTCCAGGCGTCCCGTGTGCAGGTCCATTTCCCAGATGCCGATCTGGTTCGCAGTAGTCGCCAGCGTCAGTCGCTCCTCTTGAGCGTGCAGTGCTTTGGTGATTGCATTCTTCTCGGTGACATCTTCAAGAACGGCCAAAGAGTGTGCTGGACGTACTTCTGTCGCCTCTTTCAATGTTGCAGACAACAATACATCAATTAGTTGCCCATTCTTATGAACAAGTTGGTAAGGAATGTCCTCACACCGACCTGATTCGAAAAAAGCAGGAAGAACTTGCGTTTGAGCATAGTTACGGGACGCTGGTGTAAAGAAGTCTGTAGAAAGCTTTCCGATCACTTCGTCGCGGCCATAGCCCAACGTATGCAACCACTTGTCACTGACGAACAATAGTCGTCCTTGTTCATCGATGGAGTGCATCATGACCGGGGTCGACTCATACAGTGAGCGATAGCGCTCTTGGCTATCGCGAAGCGCCAACTCCATTCGCTTCCTATCTGTTATGTCTCTTCCGACCGAGTGCAAACCGACCACCTTCCCATGTGCGTCGCCCAGCGATCGATTGGACCAGGCAACCCAGCGGGCCTCGCTACCGGCAGATTGCATCTGGTTTTCTCCCAGCGCGATACCAGGAGTTTTGCAAAGTGCTTCTAAGTGTGCGTTGACAGTTTGTTTGTCTTGAGGTGCGACAAAGTCCAAAAGATTTTTGCCGACCATGTCACGGGCATTTTTGCCAAAATGAGCTGCATAGGCATCGTTCACAAACGTGAGCTCACCATTGGGAAGTGACAGAGAAATGAGGTCTGTCTGATCCTCCACAATGGTTTGATAGAGCAAATCTTTTGCATTGAGTGCTTGGGCTTGATCTAGGAGCGAGGTGTTGAACCGGTCAAGTTCCAAAGCCTTTTTCCGCATTTCCAAAGCTTGAGCCGCTACGGCAGCCAAGCTGGTCAATGTTTCACGCTGGAGGAGGGTGAGCTCCTTGGGCTTCTGATCTACAACACAGAGCGTGCCAATATTCTGACCTCCACTCAGCGTTACCGGAGCACCCGCATAAAACCGGATATTTGGTTGGGATGTCACCAAAGGGTTGTCAATGAAGCGTGGGTCCTGTGTTGCGTCAGGAATCTCCAATAGTTCATTTTGAGCGATGGCGTGGGCGCAAAATGCGATGTCGCGAGGAGTCTGCTCCACCCCTGGTAGTCCTATATTCGATTTAAACCATTGGCGGTCGGTATCGATCAGACTCAATAGGGCCACAGGCGTGTCGCAAATCTGGGACGCCGTGCGTGTCAATGCGTCAAATATAGGCTCTGGACCAGAATCCAAAACCTCCAACAACTGCAGCCGTGCGAGCCTCTCTGCTTCGTTTTGTATAACGGGTGGTTGTGATCGCATGGATGCGTCCTTGAATTCCACAAAAAAGGCTCATTTTTTGTGGATTCTAGCCATGGAATCGATTGATCGTATGGTCAGGAAATTCCAAGCTAGGTCTGGGGTTCAATGCCTTGTGGTGCATCACAACCAGTTCGAAACGCCTCAAAAACTCCTATAAGAAGGACTTAGGCATTCATTACGGCATTCGAAAACAAGTGGTTTGATGTTCAGAATGTTTCCCATTCATCGTCAGCCGCTTGAGCTATCGATATCGGCCTGGTCCGTTTCAATGGAGGTGCACTCAGGTCAGGCTTGGAGGGCTTGGCAATTTCTCGCTTAAGTTGAACGATAAGTCGTGTCACTTCGTTCGAAGCTACGGAAAACGGAGTGCCACTTTCCATCAGCGCATCCACATTGCCGCTTCCTTGGTTAATGACCTGGGCAATTTTTCCGGCTTCCTGGTGGAACGACTTGTGGCCTTCAATGAGACTCACAAAAATTGGCCGATTCCCGAAATTTGTGGCGCCTCTGCCATTTAGCCACTTCCCAACTTCGCAACAGTCATCACGACCAATTGTTTCTGCATCTAACTTTTCGTGTTTAGTCGCTGCTGCTCTCAATTTGGTACGCCAATCAGCATGGGCTTTGATGGCATTGTCTAGATTAATGCCAAGTCCATCATTGGTACGGGCTGCAAGAAGTGTCGCAGTCGGTGTGTGGTGTTGGATTCGATCTACGCGTGGTGTAGGGGGTATTGCACGAGCCGCAGAGCTCAATTGCTGCACATGATGGACTGGCTTCTCATGCGTTGCCAACTTGAAGATTGCGACAGTTTGAACCAAGTCACTCGCCTGGGACTTTAAGCTGCTAGCGGCAGCTGCCATCTGTTCCACGAGTGCCGCATTTTGTTGCGTTGTTTGGTCCATTTGCGATACGGCCTCAACGACTTGCGCAACGCCTGCTGCCTGTTCGTTGCTTGCTGAACTAATTTCTCCCACGAGATCGCTCACGGAGCGGATGGACCCGACTACTTCCGTCATGGTGTTGCCAGCTTGATCAACTAAGAGTGTTCCTTGTTCTACGCGCTCCACGCTGGCATTGATCAAACTCTTGATTTCCTTGGCAGCATCAGCACTTCGACCTGCAAGTGCACGTACCTCGCTAGCAACCACAGCGAAACCACGACCCTGTTCTCCGGCACGGGCAGCTTCCACAGCAGCGTTCAATGCCAAGATGTTTGTCTGAAATGCAATGCCATCGATCACGGAAATGATGTCTGCAATTTTTCGAGACGACTCGTTGATGTCTCGCATCGTTTCTACCACTCTACCTACAACTTCTCCGCCACGTGCAGCCACAGTAGATGCACTGGAAGCCAGTTGATTGGCTTGGCGCGCGTTGTCGGCATTGTGCTTAACTTGGGAGCTCAATTCCTCCATAGAGGCCGCAGTTTGCTCCAAGGCACTGGCCTGACCTTCTGTACGTGCCGACAAATCTTGGTTGCCTTGCGCTATTTCAGCACTGGCGATCGCAACACTGTCAGAGCCCTCCCGTACTGTGGCCACCACTCGCACTAATCCATCCCGCATGTCATTCAATGCTTGCAATAACTGTGCAGTTTCATCTTTGCCCTGTACGTGGATTGGTACAGTCATATCACCTTTGGCGATTGCATTGGCCACGTTTACAGCGTCACCAATGGGGCGAGAAATTGCACGAGAGACCATGACGCCCAAAACAACAGCAGTGGCGATGGCTAGCAGAATGCCTGCAACCAGAAGAAAACGAGCGCGACTAATTGTGGCTTGGCCTGAAGTCCACGCACTGTCGGCTTCCTTTTGGTTGTACTCACTCAGGCGCTGAATATCTTGCAAAGTTGCAATGAACGAGTCCTGTGACGTTGAGTTGAAGGCATTGGTTGCTAGGTCTAACGCTGCCTGACTTTCAATCGTTTTGCGAGATAACGGTTGTAGTTTTTCCCATTCTGAATACCAAGCATCGCGATGTACTTTGAAAGTACCCCAGAGCTTTATCTCTTCCTCAGAGTTGAATAGTTTCGCGGCTTCGGATTCCAATGCACTGAGCTGTTTGCGCGACTGCGCTATGTCTAACTCTCGGGCATCCATGTCTTTATCGTTGCTCGAGAGAACGTGACGGGCTTCTAAACGACGAATGGTGTTTACCAAGTCTGTAATTTTGTCGGCCATCACTACGCTTGCCAGGTTGTTGGTGACAATTTGCTCCTCGCCGGCCGCTACAGCGTTGAGTTGCAAGAAAGAAAACGTACCCAGAGCAATCATTATGGCGACGATGGCCGCGAACCCTGCTCCAATTTTGGTTGCAATGCGGTACTCATGCATACTCATGCTTCACTCCTAGGTCCAACAATCTGATTTAGTTAGTCGCAAGAGTCTATCTATTTTTGATGAAAATGCGATGAATTTGGTAGCGAAAGTATGAAAAGTGCTTTTTGAATGTGTCGCGGTATAGGCGTTCATTCAGTGAAAGCCAGCAGCGGGGTTTGGAGTTCGCTACGCTCAGGAATTGCCGTTATGGTTAAGCTGTGTGTAATGTTCAGTGTCCGTGGCGATGATGAATATCAGGAAAATGCGGGTGACTATGGCGCATGGCAGGTCACCAGTGCACATGTGCAACTTCCCGTTCCACTCAAATGCGTGGGAATGCTGATGGTGCGCATCGTGGGTATGCGGATGCTCATGATCATGCGTCTCCGTGAGATGCAATCAGACACCCAAACCCATCAGGATCACAGCGGTGGATTCACTAAAGACCCATAACGCGATAGCAGCTCCATTGAACGGAGGTAGAGAAACATGCGGCAGTGCGCGCAGTTCCAAGGCCACACAGGGCTAAAACGAATTGTATCAAGCTAAAGCCATATCCCAGTTGCCCCAATGCCATGGTTCCTGCCAAAGTAGGCAATGCCGGTAGGTTTCTCCCCTAAGCCTTAAGCGAACCTTAAATGCCGCTTTCAACGGTTTTCTCGGTGCAAACTGGGATGGATTTTAAGAGTCAGTTAAGGTGTCATCTTCAGAATTCATTCGTCAGCGCAGTGCTGATGGACATTCACCAAACTCTGAAGAAAGCATCACTATGAAAAAAATTGTTCTCGCCGTTTCCCTTGTTGCTTTGACTGGTTTCGCTATGGCAGGCCCTTCTTGCACTGTTCCCAAAGACAAGTGGCTGAAAGAAGCCGACTTCAAGAAGGACCTGGTGAGCCAGGGTTACCAGATCAAGACCTTTAAGGTGTCCAACGGTTGCTACGAAATCTACGGAACCGATAAGGCTGGCAAGCGTGTAGAGATCTACTTTGATCCCGCCACCGGCACCCCTGTTCTGTCGAAGTAAGCATCCCCTCGCGTGTTCATTCACCTCGGATGAACACGCGCCCTAATTGGAGCCTCTTGGCATGACCGACCCTATGTCTTCTTCTCTTCCGTTGGTGTGGGACCGCTTTGTCCGGATATTTCACTGGACCTTGGTTCTGTGCGTTGTGAGCAACTTCTTTGTATTTGATGATGGCAAAGATGTGCACCAATGTACCGGCTATCTTGCGGTAAGTCTGGTTGTCATGCGAATCATTTGGGGCTTTGTGGGCACCCAGCACGCGCGGTTCAGTGACTTCTTCCCCACCCCATCTCGACTTATCCGGCATATAAAAGCACTCAAATCAGGAGTCTACGAAGAGCATGCTGGGCATAACCCCTTGGGAGCTCTGATGATGTTGACCTTGATCAGTGTTGTTCTATGTCTGGGTGTGACGGGCTGGATGCAGACTCTGGATGCGTATTGGGGGGAAGAATGGTTACAGGATACACATGCATTTATCGCAGACGTACTTATTGCATTCGCATTCGTACACGCGCTAGCCGCGATTCTCATGGGGTGCCTGGAGAGAACCCGTCTAATCCGTGCTATGTTCACAGGAAGAAAAGAGCGCTGGTAGACAAAAGCCTTGAATTCTTTGCACTACTGACACATGCGGCAAAAGGATGGAGTTGTAGACAATAACTTGGACTACTTGGAGGTAGTTCATGGATTCATACGAAGAGTGAATTTGTGCAGTCAAGCGCTACATAAAGTTCGGTGGCATCAAAGTCCAGCTCAATGATCTGGTCCATGCCGTGACTTACCTTTGAGAGTGATTGAACTCCATGCAGGTGGGCATCTGGCGAGAGATATTTGGCGCACAAAAGCATCGTCACGGCGCTTGAGGCAAAATACAAGCTGGCAGTAGCTCCTGCCCGCCGCCCGCGTGGCGTACTCACTTCGGTGGGAGAGCCATCCAACATCATCAACTCCAGGCGGAGCTGTAGCGGGCGCAGTATTCGCCGTTGGAGCTTTGATGACAGCACGCAAACCCGCAACCAACACCCTCGTAGCCAAACTCAAAAAGACCGCAAAGCAGTTGGTGAGCGACCAACTTACGTACACAGACGCATTGAATGAGCAAGCCGTGCTGGCGGGCTATACCGATTGGCGTGTGCTGGCCATGGCCAATGGCGCCAGAAACGCAGAGGAGGGGAGTGAGTTCATGCTCGACCCCGTACTCCGTGAAGGCTTTGACGACACCCCGAACGAAGAGCGCAGCAAGGCGGAACTGGACAAGTTTTGGTGCAAACCATTCATCCTGTCTCGGGATGATGGCAAATTCATCGTCCGATGTCTCGACGGAGGCGCGTGGGACCGATCCACTAATTACGGAGTTGCATCGACCCTGGAGGAGGCCAAAGACATTGCCAGGGCAAAGCTCAGGAACTGGTTGGAAATCACTGCGCGGCCGGTAGCGTGCTACCGAGGTGGTTTAGACGGGCTGGTCGATCTGATGGTGATGAACCAACGGCCAGACGAAGAACCCCAGATTGTGGCCAGTGGCCTGAGTGCGCAAAACGCCAGTGCTGAGATTGAGCGGTATATGGAGATGCTGGGATTGAAGGAGTAAAGAGCTTTTCTAGTCCGCAAGGAAACTCGCTCCAGCCCTCGAGTGGACTGATTGTCGGTGGCCACGATCAAGATTTCATCAGCCCCAACACTACATCAGACATCGTGTGATGACCCACGCAGAAGGGAGTACTGCAAATAAGGACTCACATGCATTCAATGTTGATAACATATTTTATCAACAGTAAAATACTGCATGCCTGTCCACCCCCTCCTTCCCCGCGCGCCGCAAGATGTCCGGGGTAGGGCAGGGTGTGGCACCTCCCTACACAAGACTGCATTCGCCCC
>Ga0228698_1000893_pt1 | contig 17160 bp, 30 predicted proteins | sample McNCre117_Aug_MG_FD_178015 | JGI IMG/M metagenome (GOLD analysis project Ga0228698, IMG submission 178015) | Freshwater microbial communities from McNutts Creek, Athens, Georgia, United States - 1-17_Aug_MG | ecosystem: Environmental > Aquatic > Freshwater > Creek | place: USA: Georgia...
CGCCATTCCACCTGCCGCCGCAACGATTCCACTAAAATCGTTGGCAACAATGTCAGCCGATCCTTGTCCCCCTTGCCGCCGTGGATGCGGATGGTGAGGTTTGCAAAATCAACATCCTGCACCCGCAACTTGCAACATTCCTCCACACGCAATCCGGCCCCGTAAAGCAGACCCGCAATCAAACGCGGTTGCCCCTTCATGCCGGCAAAGATGCGGCCAATCTCCTCACGGGTGGGAATGATCTTCAACCGCTTGCGCTCCGGCGGCATCGGCGGCAAATTCAGCGTGCCCATGTCGGCTTTCAGAACGTGCTTGAACACGAACGCCAACGCATTGATGGCGGCCTTGCGGGCAGATCGGGAATAGTTCTGCTTGTAGAGATGAACGCACCACGCCTCCACATCCTTGCCCGTCCACTGCGAGGCGGGTTTCTTGATGAACCCGTAAAACTTGCGGCACTCGCTGTAATAAGAATTCAGAGTGTTCCGCTGCAAACTCTCCTTAGCGATAGCATCCTCAAGTTTTTGGTAAAGGCTCATGCGGTTATACAAAGTGATGGGGTATATTCAACTGTTGGGCTGACTTGGACCATCCACGATTGCGGTGCAGCGAGGACAAAATGCCCACTTTGTATTTCTCTGGAGTTGTCCTGTGAAGCCGCACACATGACACATGACCATGCGCGTATTCCATCGGCGAGTGACTTCATCTTCGGTTACGGCAGATTGTGAGCATCCGCAGCCACCATTGGATGCGTTGCATGTCAGGCTTATCCAGTCCACCCATTTCCCGCCGTCATTGTATCCACGCGAGATTATTTCTGGCTGGCGGCCACAGAAGGGGCAGCCCAACCATGCGCTGCAGGCAACAGCCGCCCCGCTTTTCGCGTTCGATGTTTCTTGGTTCATTGGTTGTCTACTTTGCGCTCAGGCGTTGCCGCCGGCGGCTGTGCCTGAGCTTGGTCGTTCCGCGCCTGCGCTCCGCTACTTCCTCCGTCAGTAGCTACGCTTTCCGCTTTCGGGGCGCTGCGCTGCCCCGAATCGGCGGCTTCTTCAAATAGAGAATCAAATTCGTTTGGGTTATCTTTCCAATGAATGTAAGCCTGTAGAACTTTGTCAGTCGGGGATGTTCCGCAAACTTTTAGTAATGCCATGCAAAACATACGTTCCACCCGGTCTGCCTCCGGTGTGAGTTTCGCCGCCGACCGCTTCACAGGCGCGGAACGACGGAGATAATCATCGCCTGCCTCCGCTCCTCCGCTGCGCTCCGGCGCGGAACCAGTCGATGAAGGCAGACACCCCTGCGGGGCTCCGCTTCGCTCCGTCCCTGAAACACAAACAAGAAACATTTGGCCGTCCTTCATCCGCAGATGCGTTTCGTTTTCAGGGAGCGTTTCTCCGCATTGTGGGCATTTATTCATAGTTAGTTGTGTTTCAGGGATGCTGCTTATCTCCGTCGTTAGGGGTCATAGCAGCGCCCCATCACATTCCTGCGCGAATCGGGCGCAGGCGGTTTGGTAGTATTCGGCGTCCCGTTCCACGCCGACAAAGTTTCTGCCAGTCCGCAGACAGGCGATTCCCGTGCTGCCGCTGCCCATGTAGGGGTCGAGCACCGTCGCCCCGGCTGGCACTCGCGCCATTTCCATCGCCCACGCCATCAGCGCGGCGGGTTTCTGCATTGGGTGGATGCGTTCCTGTCCGCGTTCGGTGTCTTTTATCATTCCCATCCAGCGCAGGCTTTTCAGTCGCGCCACGCGGTCGAGATTCGTCCACGCCATTTCACAGTCCGCGAGGTCGTTGCCGTTCAGCCCGTCGCGTTTGTCCCACACCAGCCATGCCGGAGAGTCGGGCAGGCGGCTGGCGTAGTGGTTCGCGCCCCACAGGATTACGGTCTGGTAGTTAAGCCAGCGGGCAGGCTCGAATGGTTTGTCATCGCCCATGACTTTCCGACCCACGAATTTCGTAGTGCGAGCCAGCACGCCAGAGCTTCCGCCGTGCGCGTATCCGATTCCGTATGGCGGGTCGCTCACCAGTGCGTCGGCTTGTGGGAGTTCGATGCTTTCAGAGTCGCCAAGTATGAGAGTCGCAGAGACATGACCCCTAACAAATCGCTGGAGCACAACGGCGGGTGGCGCTGTCCGCTCCACCGTTGTTCCAAGTTCGATTGTCTCTTGTGCGCTCATTGCTCGTTGTGCCCGCCGTGGCTCAGCTTGTCGTTAGATCTCTCGGCTGCGGTTAGCAGTTCATCCCACAGTTCCCACGGGACTACTGCGCGTTCCGCTGCGCCGGTTATTCCTTGCGTCCCTGTTTTCGCACCACGCGGTGCGGCTTCATGGTCAGGATTTCCGTTGTGGCACATGGGGCGCGGCTTCCATCCCGGCACGCTGCCCCAGAGGTCGGTTGGCTTCATCCGAGTGTCACCGTATCGGCAGTATGTCACCGTCACTCGCGGGAGTCCGGCCACGCACGGCAGTTTTCGCAGCACGCCGCGAGGATTTTCCATCAGCCAGCCTGCGCGAGGATTCATTTCGAGCAGCAGGGCTTTCGTGTGTTCCACGATTTTCTGCGATAGCACGGCGTGGGTGGTTTTCGGTTGGTATTGCCGAGAACCGCCGCCCCAGTGGTGTCCGATGCTGGCGACACTGAAGGCTTCGCACGGCGGGCTTGCCCACACGAAGTCATGCTTGCCGAGTTTATCCACAGTCATCGTCAGGATGTCGGCGGTGATGGTGCAGCCGAAGCGAGCATCCAGATCGAGCGTGGTGTATTCGTGTCCACGCGCCTCGATTTTCTTGCGGCGTTGCTCACCGCCGAGTCCTGCAAATAGGTCTAGTATTTTCATTTGACGAGATCTAACCATGCGCCGAAGCCAATGCCGGTTGTGCGATTCAGTTTCATTCGTGAGCCTTTAGTCCGGCATGGCTTGGCTTGTCGTTAACAGCTCCCACAGATCGCGGTGGTTTTTCCGCCGCAGAAATAGCCGCCCATCCATTCGGCATATTTGGCGTTGGGATTGGGGGCCGTTGGATTTTTTTTCTGATAACGGCGGTAAGCGCTTTTCTTAACGCGCACGGGTTTGGTTTTCATAAATCAAATTTTGCCTCGGGTTTGCTCTTGCGGGGAAATGCGCCGTGACCGTCCCGCGCCCGTTTGACGCCCGACACGGCCTATGTTTCCGTGGCGCGCGCAGATGCAATGGCTGTGGCCGAGGCTCCACAGTGCGAAATTGCGGGGGTATTTGGCGAAAAGCAGCATGTCAGTTAATCTCCTCGTGGCGGAGAATTTCAAAACGCTCCATGAGCTTGGGATATTTTTTGCCCAGCGCGGTGGCCACCAGATCTTCAAACATCCGGCGCTTCTCGCCGTGATGATTGCGGCGGCCGCGCGTGCGGTTGTTCATCTCCAAATTCAGCATCTCCATGATCGGACCGCATGGCTCAAAGGTCTGAGTTCGGCGATACTGACGATGAAAGTAAGAACCACTTTTTGCGTGCTCTTTTCGGTGGCAGCCCACACACAACCAAACCACATCAAGCCGCTTTGAATAATCCGTGTGATGTCCATGCAGCAACCGAGACTCGGTTTCTTTTCCGCAGGCGGAACACGTTGTTGGTTTTTTGAGCTTTCCAGTATTTACTGCGGCATTTACCGCAGCAGCGGCGGCAATCTGCGAAAATTTTTTAGCCTGCCTCATAATCAACCCAGCGCCTCCTCGCGCAGAATGTTGAACCGCGATGCGAGCTTGGGGTATTTTGAGGAAAGCCCGGCAACGATGGCGGCTTCAACCACGGCGGTGATGTCAGGGTTTCCGCGCAATTCGTTATTTAACATGGCCCGCACTGGCCCGCACGGCCGCCAACCAACCAGCTTGCCGACAGTCTTGGACTTTCTCGATCTCTGGTTTTCCGTTTCCACACTTGTGTTCTTCATCGGTGTTTCCATCTGTTGAACGTAGTGTATAACAGTTTGTTTAACGGTCAATAGATTTTTAACGATTGTGTTTGCATTTGTTAAACAATGGATTACTTTACCATTGAACTAGAAAGGTTTTATTATGATTACAAAACTGCTAATGAAAGCATCTGAACACATTGGAGGGCGGTTTCATCCCGCCTTCAAAAAAATCATCCAAGCCGAAATAGATGACCGGCAACTTGGGGATACGACGGAATTCTTGAAACTGGCAATTGTTAATTTTGCGCGCTCACCAGCGGCGCGGGCCATCATCAAAGAAGAGTTGGTGGACAATATGACGGCGGCGGTGCTTCAGGCGTTAGGAATAACCATCGGCGCGGAATCCTTGAATGACGCAGCTAGTTCAACCAAAAATACGCCACAACCGATGGCGGTTGAGATAAAAAGTTATTCAACTCAAAATCGGAAATCTCGCAATCAAACCAAGCCGTCTGATCAATGAATCCCGGGAAGATAAAATACGTTTTCATGCAAATATCATGCTGATTCTGCCAAGACAAATCCTGTCCGACTCCCCGCTTTTTGCGACTGACTTATCCACCACCTATTCACCGCCATGAAATTCTCCGTTGATACCGTTTTGCTGATCCTGATTGCCGCGCTCCTGATTGTTCTCTGCGGCATTTCCGGCTGCAAACCGCCCCGCGCCACGGTGCAGGCGGAATCGTTCACCTGGGACGAAATTAACCGCCAGCACGAGGATTCTACCGGGCGCACCTGGCATACGGTGGTGAAGTTCTGCACCATCAACTACGGCGCGCCGGATCGGTTTTCCCAGCCGTATCGCGTGTATTCGCCCGCCGATGCCGTTCAGGAATTGGCGTTTGACGGGTGGCAACTCGTCTGGTCGGATGGTAAAACGTGGATCGTGCAGCGCATCGGCGACCCGAAGCAATGGCGATACAGCAATTTCATGGTGGTTCCGCAGGCGGATTAACCACTTTTTCCGGCTCCGCCTATTCTCTCTCTTTAATATAGGAGTAGGAGTAGGAGAGCATACCAATTGGAATGCAAATGGAATGCAATTGCATCCCCCGAAAAACGGGCGACAGAAAATAAGAATCTCATTTCAGTGATTGACGAAAACACCAATAACCACCATGCGCGACGGCTGCCGATCAATCAAGGTTTTCCGGTTTCAATCCGGAAAACCCTGGATGCCAGTTGCCGCCTTGGATGGCACCAGCATGGGGGGTGCAATGCGTTTGGTATGCAATTGCATACCCACTGCACCCAATGCGGCAAAAAGTGTCCAATTTGATGACGTTTAGCTACAAAAGCATCGGCGGCGGGGCTTACGAGCAACGGCGCAACGGCAAGGCGACGGGAAAGTTCTACCATCGCCTCTGGAAGCTCGTGCCGCAGCCGGATGGTTCCAGCCGCAATATCCGCACCAGCAAGCTCCTGCCCACCGCCAAGACGCGGCAACAAGCCTTGGCGCAGGTGAGCATCACCAACCCGCGCCTCGCCGCCGGCACGTTCAATTTTCTGGCGGAAGTCTATATCGCCAGCGGTTGTAAGAATAAACGGCACGTTCCCCGCACCGGCGCCGCCTTAGCCGATGAGATTCGCCAGGTGGGCAAGCTGCAAGCCTATTTCGGCCGCTATGACCTCGATGACCTGCACGCGGGGCTTTGGCATGGCTACCACCTGCATCGCACCGCCGAGATCAAGGAAACCCGCCCGAACACCGACGGTCATCGGCAGGTGGATAAGGAATTGCAGACCATGCGGAACATCTTCAGCTTCGCGCTCTCGCAACATCCGCGCCAGTTGTATCATCGCCATCCCTTCGCCGCCGGCTGCGCCCGTTACCAGACCAAAGAAAAAATCAGCACCTCCACCGACCGCGCTCCGAAGAATGCGGAGGTCATCCACCAGATCGCCGCCCGCTTGCTGGAAACCATCGCCACCGAGACGGCGGGCTGGTTCACCCTGTTCGCGGCCTTCAGCGGATGCCGCATCAGCGAACTTCTCCGCCTGCGCACCGATGCGCTCCAAACCGCCCCCAATCGCTTCGGGGCCGGCTTCCGCCTTGTGGTGCCCGGCGACACCGACGGCACGCACCCGCGCCATTTCCTGTGCCTTGGGCAGCGGGATAAACACGGCATCAACCCGCGCGTGGTCATTTTTGAAGAATTCGCCGAGATGCTGAAAGCGTTTGATCGGTGGCACGCCGCCCGTTACCCGGATAGCAAATGGTATTTCCCGAACCACGATGGCAGCAAACCTGCCGACCGGCACATCATCGCCCGCCAGATCCGCGCCGCGTGCGGGGCGCTGGAATTACCCGTCATCACCCCGCACGGGTATCGCAGCTACTTCAGCAGCAAACACCGCTCCGACGGCATGAACGACGCGCAAATAGCTTTCCTCATGGGCGACAAAACCGTTAGGCTGGTGAACGACAACTACGGCGACACCCCCGAGAGTTGGACCGGCGGCACGAAACTGACGTGGAATCCGCGCAAAGAAACGGTTGCTTGGAACGGGTGGTTAGGAAAAGTGGAGTATGAGCGGAGTATGGCAAAAACGGACGAAACGCCAAACCCCAATAGAATCAAGGCCGCCGGTGTGGCGAAATGGCAGACGCACAGGACTTAAAATCCTGCCCAAGCCTTTATGCAGGTTTCGCAGTGCGACGATTGCATTGTTTTTACTCTGTTTCCCGTTTTCAAACATTGCGGGTTTTGAGTTGGGTTTTGGAAAAGTGGTGTATGGGTGGTGTATGGATTCGGTTGTAAATCAGGACTGGTTTTTACAACCGCAGCGAAGGGAATTCTGTAACAAAAAGGTGTATGTTTTTGTTACAAGGTTGGAGCACCGTTACCCGCCGCGAATCTAGCAGATGGCGACTCTGACACCGCACGGGGCGGACCTTCAATCCGGGCAGGCAACGGGTTGTGTGGTTGCCGGTTTCCAGCCAGCAAGGTATCTGTCCACACCCAAACGCCACGGTTTTTGCGGATTTGTTTTCCGGGGCCGATAACCCGCCTGGTGCGCGCCGAATTAGGTCGGAAGCGGGCGAGTAACGCTAATGGAATGAAGTCAGAATTTAGCGGTTTGAAACCGATAAATTGTTTTTCCAGTTTCAAACTGGAAAATTGTTTTTTCCCGCGGCAAGCGTCCACCGAATACGTCGGGGGCAGCACACAATGCCCGCTTGCACCATTGCTATGCTAACCGTGGTTTTACGGTCATTCTCGGCAATGTCCGGCATAGGAACGGGGAAAATTGGCGCGGTGGCGGGAATTGAACCCACGGCAGAGGCCGCAATCGGATTGGTTTTCGTTTCACACCAAAATGCAGCTTGCCTCCTCGGCTATGCCTCACCGCGTTATGTGATCCAGCGCATATTGTCGGTTTATGCGTTTGAACCGATATTGGTAGCAGGGGCGGGAGTTGAACCACCTCCCGAGGTTATGAGCCTCAGAGACTCACCGGAGTCGTCACCCTGCATAAATGAAAGCCTGGTGTGTGGCAGCCACCGGCGGGATGGAGTTTGGAATTTTTCACCGCGTCCAGTTCCGACGTATTCCATGCTTACGCCATTGGTTCACCAGGCAAATTGGTGGAGCAGGCGGGAGTTGAACCCGCGTCCATTGAACAATTCTAGCTTCCGAATTACAGGCTTTGCATGATCACATGCTTTAGGGGCGAACCAGTTTGGCTACGCCCTCCACCACTGTTTATTTAAGCGGTCAACAGTTCCGCGGTCTTTTCCACATAGCCGAATTTGGCAAGCACGGCATCGGCTTGGGCGACAGTCATCGCCATTTCACCGTTGATAACAGGTTTAGTGTTAGCATTTAGTTTTGCCTCGGAGTTTTAAGGTGGCCAACGAGACATCCACCGCCTGCGGGAGTTTCGTCTTGAACGATGTCGAAACCATTACTGCCCCGTCGTAAAGGGGGCGGAGTCAGGAGGCATTGATGCTCATGTAAAGAACCGGCGTGATTTTTTGAAGATCGGTAATTTCTCCATCCATTTCCGGCCCGTAATAATTTGGAAGCAAAAGCTGTTTTTGCTTGAGCATGTCCACCACTGATTTACCGATATTTTTTAATACTTCGTCCGATGGGTTAATAATTGAAAAAGCGTTCACCCAGATGTGATTTTTTTGGGCGTTTTCCAAAACGGCATCGCGCAATTCCGCTTGGTTGGAAACTTTTTTATTCATGGTCAGTTGGCGTGGTAGGTGAGCACCCAGATCAAATCTTTGATGGTGCGGATGTGACGGCGTTTCTTGTCTATCACGACGAGCATCGCTTTTTGCCCGGCGGCGTTGTCGTAGATAAACCACGGGAGCCAGCCGCCTTGATCACCGACGAGGTCGGAAACGGCATCGGTGTAGGCATCGAAGGTTTTGAAGATGACGTTTTGCAGCGGGCTATCGGTGGGGCTGCCGGTGATTTCTGAAAAGGCATTCACTTGCTCAATAAGTTTCTGGTAAGTTTCCAGCCAGCGGGTGAGTGCAAGAATTTTTTGGTCTTTGGTCATGGCGGTTTAATCTTTGAACTCCGTTGAAAAGCAAATAAAAAGGCACAAGCCACCACTTAACAACCAACCGTTAGCCAACAAATTGAAACCAACACAGAACAAAAGCAGTTTTCTCATGGCGTGGTGCTGGAAAACGCGATGAGTTCGCGTTCGATCCGGCGGAGGTTGAGCACGGCGGCGACGTATTGGCCGGCGTAGAAGTCGTTGGTGAGCCGGGCGAGATCGGCTTGGGCGCAGTTGAGGCACGGGCCACCGCCGCGTCCGCCCTGCCCGCAACCGCGCGAGCACGCGCTGAAGGTGCTGGGGGCTTCCGGCAGATTGCGCCAGATGAGGCGCATGGCTTCGCGGATGGCGGGTTCGGTGGGCATTTTATTTAACCGCAAAGAACGCAGAGATCGCAAAGGCGCAAGTTGAATTGGTTATACAAAGTGGTGTGGTATATTCAACTGTTAGGTGCTAACGAGACTGTCACGCCCCAAGCCTTGTTTGGTTTCCGGCGGCGAGACATCACCGCCATTATTTCGGTGGCTACTGATTCCACTTTTCCGACGTTCACGACATCATCCATGCGGCAGAGGCATCCCATGATTATCAGCTTTGTGCTTTGGTCATATTGGACGCTCGCACCTAACCCATCACCGAAGCCAACGCCTATGGCGTTGGCATTTTGGATGCAGCGCGTTGGCGGGCATTCATCGTGGTCACATGGCGGCAGTGTTTTCATCGGCGTGGCTTGGTTTAGTCGTTAGGTGCTTCAAAAGATGGGTTCAGGACTCGTTTTCCGCACTCGGCGCATTTCATGTATTTTGGTTCGCGCACAGAGCGCAGGCCGTCAGTGAATGAGTCCACTACATCCACGCCGCCCTTGTCATTGCTTTCAACGGTTTGTTCCCAGATTCCACGAGCGGGATATTTGCGCGTGAACATTAGAGAGCCACATTCGCACCTAACCATACGCTGATGCAGACCACTGGCGGGCGTCTCCTGTGAATCGGTAACGCCTCTTGCGCTCGTGAGTTGGTTGGTCGGTGGCTGCATAGCTAGTCGTTAAGCGGCTTCAGATAGACGCCGATTTGTTCCGCGATTTCATCGCCTTTGCGACCATTACAAGCATAGTCGCAGTAGTTGGGGCAGTCGGGTGCGTGCATATAGACCGGTTCACCTTCCTCTGTCCGCTCCAAGAGTTCGTTGAGGCAGTCCTTGCATATCCACTCGCCGATTTCTCCGAGCGCGTTTATGCGGGTCAGGTTGAGCCTATCGCCTTGGCTAGCGATGTTTCCTTTGCAGTTTTTACATTCTACTGGCATATCTTTTTTGGTTGTCGTCGTTTGCCCTTAACAAATTGCTGATGCCAATCCCTATTGGCCGCGTCCGTTTAATCGGTAACGCCCGTGGAATGCCGCGCCGCAGATGCGGGCTGGCATAGCGCGTCGTTAGGCACTTTCATTTTTCCGATATGTCCTAGACAGAATCCACCAGAGAAGCATCATCACCAGTGGGTCATGCGCGCTCTTTCCAAGCCACAGATTGCTTCCAGCCAGCAGCCAGTTTAGAGCCGCCATTGCGTAGCAGATTATTCTTGCCATATTTTGTTTCAGTTATTGAGTTCGTGCCTAACCACCGCATTGAGCGCAACACGATTACGGGTTGCTTGTGAGGTTTCGGAACGTGCGGTGTTCATTGGCTTTTCGCGTGTGGCTCATGCGGAGCGTTATATGGCCTCTATTAGTTGCACGAACCAGAAGCAGGCGAATCCGATATGCAGTCCGGTAGCGAATGCCATTATCGTTGGCGTTCCCGTTCCACCATGCCACCAGACTGCGGACGTTGTTCCCCACACTAGAGACCAGACCAGCCAGAAGGCTGGCCATATAACACGTCGCTGCACTGAACCGGCTTTGGCCGGTTCAGTTTGCGCGCCGTGATTTATTTCGATGATTATTTTGCTCATAAAGTTTTTTGGTTTGCGACCAGCCGGTCAGTGAGCTTGGTCTTAGGCGTTTTGAAATTCATCGTGTGTTCACCAAGGCGCGCGAGTTAAACCGCCAAGGCAAAAACGGAAAAGCGGAAACGTCAGTTATGACGCATTTCCGCCCGGCCAATCGGTCAGGCGGGCGGCGGCGCGCTCGATCTCGATTTCCTCGCACTTTTCCAGCAGGCGGGCGGTGGTGAACACGATGGCGCGGGCGTGAAGCTGGTTGGTATTGGTGAGCATCCGTTCGCCAATGAGGATGACAAATGGCAGGGAAGTTTCCCCGAGATAATGAGTGGCGGATTGCAACAACGCGGCCACGGTGGCTTGTTGCGCTTTGATTTCCGCGCTGACAGGTTTTCCGGGTTTGCGTTTGCGGGGCATCAGCGTTTTACGGGATCGGCGATGATGTTGTGGGCGATGGTTTCTTGCAGACCGCGCGTTTTGTGCCAGGCAAAGGCTTGCGCGCCTTGGCGGCTGCCGACGTAGCCGTTATCCGCGTGCCATTTATCCGGCGGACACAGCGCGGAGAGCGTGCGGATGACGGTGCCGGCCACTTCGTGCGTCTTGAGCGAGTGGAAATGTCCGACGTGCCATTCCGCAAACTTGATCTGTTGCCACACATGGCGCATCTCCACGGGCATGAGGTTGGGCAGCGTTTTCAGTTCGTGCCCTTTATCGCCGTGGCAATAGCCGATGAGATTGACGCCGTAGTGAACGTATTTGCGGGAGAACGGCGCGTTATCAATGGTCACATGTTTGTTGTGCCGGAACCAGCCGCGCAAGAATTCGCCCATGAACCAGCTCGTGAGATGATCGTGGTTGCCGGGAACGACGACGACGTGCACGGGCGCGATGGATGCCGCTTTTTCAATGGCATCGCACGAGAGTTCGCAGCCGAGGCGAAAGACTTTGTGGATCCGGCCATCGCAATCCTGCGGCGTGCCGGAGGTGGTTTGGTTCAATTCGTTGTCGGCATTGAATTGGTCGTTGCCGAGCACATAGATGATTTTTTCCGTGCCCTTGGGCGCGCGGGCGAGGAGGGATTCGCTGGCGGTGCGATAATCAGCGGCCGCAATCTTGGAATCGTAATTCTTCCAGCCGGTTTCCCCGCTGTGCGCGAGTTTGGCGAGGTGAACATCCATGATGGCGACTTCGTAGGCGTATTCCCGCTTGGACGGCGCGAGAATGGTCGGGGCGTGAAAGCGTTTGGGCGAATGTTTCTCCGCGAGCCGGCGGAATTGCAGCGCGAGGGAATCCACGGATTTGGCGGACTTGCGGCGCAACCAGACTTTGACCTGATAATTGGTGTAGGTTTGATCCTTGCCGGTGCTGCTGCGGTGCCCCGACATGGTGCACTCCCATGAATTGATCTCGTGCCGTTCCACTTCCCACACGGTCAAATCTACCTTGGAATACTTGAGCGCGGCTTCCAGATTGGTGATGTTGGCGCTGCGGGTGGTGATGGTGCCGCCCTTGTCGCCGAATTTCTTGTCGCACTCGGTCGGCGGTTTTGGCGGGGGAGAGTAAATATCAAGCGGCATATTTTTTGAGGTCGCGGGGATTGACGAGCAGCCAGATGGGATTTTTTAATTCGGGGCTGAACCGTTTGATAGCCCAATGATATTGGCTGAAGGTCCGGCGAACTTGAGCCTGCGAAATGCCGGTGAGTTTAGAAACTTCTTCGGTAGAAAAACCTTGGCCATCTTGAATCTTATGGCGGAAATCATCAATGATCTGTTTTACACTGTCACCGCCGCGGGTGGTTTTGAGTTCGATAGGCATAAGGATTTTTTTATTTAACCGCAGAGAACGCAAAGAGCGCAAAGTTACTGCACATCCATTTTTCCACCTGTATCAAACAACAGGTGCTCGCGCTTGATTTCAATGGCGGCGATGAGGGCTTTGTTCTGGGCGGTCAATCGGCAGATTTCCTCACTCATCTTGTTGCGTTCAATCCGATCACAAACCGGGCAGGGCATCCAGCGGGCCTGTTCTTTGGTGACAGCATCCGCATCGGGGTTTGCTTCCATCCCGAAACGGACTTTATGGATCCGACATTCAAAGATGCTCATGCCTGTAATTTCTTTGTGTTCTCTGCGTTCTCTGCGGTTAAATCGTTTTCTTAGCCTGTTGATTGGCGGCCATCGCGGCGGCGTGGAGATCGCGGGAGAGGTGTTCGATGTTATGCAGGTTCCACGCCGGTTTGCTGAACTCGGCATCCAGTTGTTCCTTCTTTTTCTTCAATCGGGCAATCAGTTTTTTCATGGGAAAATGTTTCATCCGCCGCGTGAATTTTATGCGCGTGGGTAAGGAGCAAAACCTCGTCCGGCACGGGCGGTAGAGAATTCAAATCGTCCACCAACAAAACGGGTTTTTGCTCGGGGTTCATGCGGTGATTAGCTGCGTTTTCGCCGCACGGGTTGCGGGGTTTCCAGAATGGCGCGAAGTAAGCGTTGAATGCCGAGGCTTTGGCGGAGCAGGAGATTTTCCGCGCGCAGGCGGGCAAGTTCTTCACCACAGAGACACAGAGGCACAGAGCAGGGAATTTTTATGAGTGCCGGTTTTTTCATCTTTGTTCTCTTTGCGTTCTTTGCGGTTGAATCGGTTTCGGTTTGTGATCCGCCAGAAATTCTACCTGGCTGGCGGCGCGGATGGTGATGTCCGGGCAATGCGCGAGGCTGAATTGCCGCCGCCGAAACCCTTCGCACCCGAGATTCCAGCAGGCGTAAATGTTGTCTGCGCTGGCGGTGATGTTGTGGCGGTTCAGAAATTCCGAGATGATGGACACCTGCCCGCGGGCGCAGTTGCGGGCGCGCGTGCGGCTTAGTTCGTCCTCGCCGCCGATGTCCTCCCATTTCTCACCGACATCCAGATAAACCTTACCCTCGGCCACGCGGTCGGGGTTGCCCCAGCGCACATGCACGTCCTGCCACACGGCGCGGTGGATCTGCCACGCGGAGATGGCGGCGCCGTTATCGCCGACTACCGGGCGATTGCCGCTCTCAACCTGCGCGATGGCGTCTATGAGGAGCATGGATTTAACCGCAGAGAGCGCAGAGAACACAAAGGAACCCCGGCTTTCCATAATTCCGGTGTGTCAAATCTGTTTTAACCACAGAGACACCGAGGCACGGAGGTTAGTCGTCAATGTCCTCGGCGGCGTCAGCCAAAGCATCTCGGGCCTGCTCCAACATCGAGAGCGGGGAATCGCAACCGTTTCGGCTTTGTTTGCTGCCATCACCGCCAGTGGCAATGTCCATTCCGATGTTCACAGCATCAACGGGCAGCGTGGAAATTTTGATTGCGGATGATAATAGTTCTCCAAACATAATTTTGCGTTTTCTGCGGTTAAATCAACTTCGGCAAATTGGTCACGAGTTGGTTGCGCTGGATACCTTCGGGGGTGCGGTTGTTGTTCCACGCGGAGCTGCCGGCGGCGCGGAGCGCGGTGTAGATCAACCAGATTTGGCTGCGCGTCTTGGCGTTGGCCGCGATGGCTTTGGTTTTTTCCCAAACCGACATCTCGGGTGTGATTGGCGTGAGCAATTGCGTTTCCAATGCCTCTTTGATCAGCGCATCAGCCTCGGCGCGGGTGAGGTTGGCGGGCAACCAGTCTTGCGCGGTATCGTCCCACATCTCCAATTGCCCGCGATACGGGCTATCGTGCAACACGCCGGACCACCAATCGCCATCGCCCACGGCGCTGAAGCCAGGGATGTTCTGCACGATCTTGGGGATGCTCAAACCATCGGTGCTCCCGCCTCGCGGCGCGCGGTATAGCTTGCCGTTGGCGCTTTGGAAGATGAGCGGGCAGAGCAAGATGTCGTTCAACCCGTCGCGGGTGCGAACGTCAAGGAACTCGTTTTGGAAACCGGGTTGCATATTTTACGGCCGAGAACGCAAAGAACGCAAAGGCATCGAGGAAAGCGGGGTTGAAGCTGTTTTCAGTTCTCTGTGCTCTTTGCGCGCTTTGCGGTTAAATCAGAACGTGAAGCCCGTGCCGATGCGGATGTTCGGGGCGGTGGCTTGCAGGCCGCCGGTGTAGATCGGCCAGCTCAATCCAAGTTCATAAAACGTGTTCGCCGTGGCTTTCTTGCGGACCACGATGCCTGGCTCGATGATGCCGACCTCGCGCGCGAAGGAATAGCCGCCGACGGCGTAGGCTTCCACTTTGGTATCGAATTTCTGAAACAGCGCGTAGCCGCCGCCGACCTGGACGGATTGCAGATCCCCGCCAATGCCGAGGTTGCGGAAGTTGGCTTGCACATCCCATTTGCCGAGGTTGTATTGCGCGGTGATGTAATCGGCCCAGCTTTGACCTTTGGCGTAATCCGCACCGATGCTGATTTCCACCTTGTTGCCAGCGAAGGAATACTCGGGGTTGAAACTGGTGAGGTAACTTTGCACCGTGCCGAAGAACGAGATGGCGGGCGTGATGGCGTTCGTGGTTTGGGAACGAGCGCTTATTGAACCGCAGAGAACGCAAAGAGCGCAGAGGATTGGGAAAAAGTTGATGGATGATAGTTGATGGATGATAGTTTTTTTCATGATCTTTGTGTTCTCTGCGTTCTCGGCGGTTAAGTAAAAAAGCGTCCGCCTCCCGCTCGGTTACATTTCAAAACCGCACCCGGCACACGCCGGACGGCCACTTCCGAGCAACCGATTTACCATTCGTTACATAGCAGCGGGTCTAACGGACAAAGTGAATTTAGCCAGCGGTGTTATCGCGGTTCTCGCCGTGGGCGAGGATGCCTCCAAGCACCACGCAGGCGATGATGAAGCCAAAGGCCGCGCCGGTGATAAATCCGGTCCAGATGCAGGCAATCAGAAAGGCGCTCATCGGAAACCGGGAAAAGTCAAGGGTAGTTGATGGTTTCTAGTTGATAGTTGATAGGGGAAAAAGTTGATAGTTCCGAGTTGATGGTTGATAGGCAAAAACGCCTCCGGTCTATCAACTATCATCTATCCGCTATCAACTTTTGTAGCTATCAACTATTTCGGCGGTTCGGATGGAAACAGTTCGCCGGTTTCTTTGATGCGGCGGGCGGAATTGGAGATGAAGGCCATGATGATGTTGGTCCAATTGAAGATCACGCCAACGACCACGAGGAAGCGGCTTTGACCATCCATGTCCGCCCACACCGCGTTCGTGAGCGCCAGAAGCACGGCGGAGCACAGGGAGTTAATGCTGAACAGGCAGAACCAGAACACCGCCATGCGATATTCAATGAGTTTCAACCGGGCGGCCGAGATGATTTCGGGCATATCAATCGTTCTCCGGTTTGTCGTTTCGATGTTTCCATTCCCGCCGCAACTTGAGACACCAGACGCACAGCGCGACAACGCCGATCAATCCGCCGACGATGGCGTTGAAGTGACTGGCGAACCACGCAATCGCGGCGATTGCCCAACCAGCAAATAGTTCTAATTCCCGTTTCATGTCAAAATTCATAACTTCCTGGTGACCTTCAAAAATCTCGGTGGAAACAAATTCAACTGTTTAGCCACAACAAAATTGTTGGTGTCGAAAAGATACGGCTCGGAATAGGCCGATTGATTGGTGCTGCCGAGGTTGGCGGTGACGGATAACAGGCACGGATTGCTGGCGGGCGCGGCGAAGGTGATTGCATTGGTGGCAGATTGCCCCAGCCAAAACCATTTATTCGTGTCGCTCGCATTCACCGGCTGATACCAGAGGTGGAATGAATCCGCGGCATCGCCATTGGTGGCGGGCGTGAATGTCACTTCAAAGGTTTGTGCGTGAGCGGCACACCCATGAGACAACAGACCGAAGGCAAGCACGATCAACAGACCGCGCAGCCAACTTGGTTGTTTGATGGCCGGATTCATCGGTTAGCAAAATGCCACGCTAGACCGGCGAACAGGCCGAGGAGCGTGAGGCAGAGGATTTGTTGGCGCGGGGTCATGGCGTTGAAAACCGGAATACGTTGGTAATGACTCCGCCTTTATTTACGGAGGTATACATGGCCGCGCTGTTGGAATACCAATCTACAAAACCGTTTAATGATAGCTCGTTAGTTGTTGCCGCGTTTGTGCGGTAGGAGATGACGCCGTTGGTCGCCGTAGCTGTTGTCATGGTTAGTGGGCCGACAAAGTTTCCGCCGTTCTGTGCCAAAGTATTCCCGTTATTCCAAAGTATCTGGCCGGAGCTTGTAGTAAATTGGAGCCTCCCGCCACCGCCACCATCGAATAGAACCATAGTTCTTGTTGAGCCAGTGAAAATTTCGAGTTGATTTACGTCAATAACCCCATAAGCACTATTGTCTCCTAGCCTAACCGCTAAACGTCCGGCTGCAAAATTTCCGTTCGTTAAAAAAGTTTGGTTAACTGATTGGCCGCCAAAATAAACAGCCGCCAAATTTGCCTTCGTGTTGGTCGCAATGTTCGACGCATCCAAATTCGTCAACCCAGCACCATTGCCGACATGCGAGCCATTAAATGTCACGGTATTATTCGCGGTGGAATAAACGACGTAGTTGACGCTGCCGTTGGTTCCCGTCCATGTCTCCGTGCCGGTCATCAGCGAGATGGTGCGGCCAATGCCTGCGCCGTTGTTGGTGCGCGTCTCGCCGCTGCTGCTGAATGTCCATGAGTTTGTTTTGGCGTCGTTGCCGTAAATGGTGACGGGGCCGGATTGGTTATTCGTCAGCGCGTTGCCGCCGGTGATAGTGAGGCTGGCGGCGGCTCCAT
>Ga0228698_1000894_pt1 | contig 17158 bp, 13 predicted proteins | sample McNCre117_Aug_MG_FD_178015 | JGI IMG/M metagenome (GOLD analysis project Ga0228698, IMG submission 178015) | Freshwater microbial communities from McNutts Creek, Athens, Georgia, United States - 1-17_Aug_MG | ecosystem: Environmental > Aquatic > Freshwater > Creek | place: USA: Georgia...
CGGCCAGCTCGGTGGCCTGCTGGAAGGTGGAGATGGCGCGGCGGACCTCGACGTCAACGGCGAGCTGGGTCTCGGCCAGCGAGAGCTTCGCCTGCTCGAGATAGGAACGGGCCTGCACGACCCGGCCGGCGGTGGCACGGCCGTCAAAGACATTCCACGAAGACGACAGGCCCACGGTCCAGCCGTCGCGGTCGCCGGGGAAATTGTTCGAGCCGGCGGTCTTGCTCCAGGCATAGGTGCCGTAGAGCGAGAGATTCGGGTAGTAGCCCGCGCGCCGGGAGAGCACACCCTCCTCGGCCGCCGCGGTGAGCTGCTCGAGGCGCTTGAGGTCGGGCCGCTGGGCGCGGGCGGTCGCGAGCGCCGAACGCAGCTCGAAGCTGGCGGGCGTGAAGTCCAGGGTGCCGACGAACTCGGGGATCTTGGTGACGTTGGGCTCGGTCGCGGTGACAAAGCCGAGGGCCTGGCGCAGAGTCTCGATGGACAGGCGGTAGTCGTTGCGCGCAGTGATGAGCGCGGGCTGGGCGTTGGCCAGGGCGACCTCGGCGCGGAGCACCTCGAAGTTCGACACCGTGCCCGCCTCATAACGGTTCTTCACGTCCTGCAGCTGGCGCTGGAGGAGCTCGACGTTCTGCTCCTGCACCTTGATCTTCTCGCGGCTGAGGATGACGGTGTAGAAGCGCGTGCGGACATCGAGCAACGCGTCGTTGATGACGGCCTGCAGGGCGAGCACGGCGGCATCGAGGGCCAGCTGCTGGCTCTTGACGCTGGCCGTCACGCCGCCGCCGGCATAGAGGGTCTGGCGCGCGGTGACATTGAAGGACCAGTAGCGGTTCTCGCCGGTCGGGCCGACCTCGATGGCGTTCCGCTGGTAACCGCCGCCGGCGGAGACAGTCGGGATCTGGGCGGACCGGACCTCGAGGACCACGCCCTCCTGCTGCTTGATGCGCTCCTTCGCCTGGCGGATGGCGAAGTTGTTATCGAGGGCGAAGGCCAGGGCGTAGGGCAGGTTCAGGGCCTCGGGCACGGCGAAGTCCGGGTCGGGCTTGCCATCGTTGAGCTGGGCGCGCACGGCGGGGGCCGCGAGCAGGCCCGTGGCCAGGAGGATCGGGAGGAGACGACGCATAGGGAAGTTCATGAAGGGAAAAGACGGGTTACTTGGCAAGGGCGGGTTCGGCGGAGACCGGAACCGGGTCGGTGGTGGCGGCCCGGGCCTTGGCGTGATCCTTGGCGAGGAGCACGTAGACCGAGGGCAGGACGAAGAGCGTGAAGAGCGCCCCGATGGCCATGCCGCCGACGAGGACGAGGCCGATGGAGTTGCGCGCGGCCGCGCCCGGGCCGCTGACGAGGGTCAGCGGGAAATGCCCGGCGATGGTGGCCACGGTGGTCATGAGGACGGGGCGGAGGCGCGTCTTGGCGGCCTCGCGGACGGCGTCGATCTTGGAGCGGCCCTCCTCCTGGAGCTTGTTGGCGAACTCGACCACGAGGATGCCGTTCTTGGCGATAAGGCCGACGAGGGTGACGAGTCCGACCTGCGCATAGATGTTCAGGGTCGTCGTCCAGCCCGTGGTCCAGAACGGCGTGTTCGGGTCCGGGATGCGGAGGAAGGTGAACAGCAGCGCGCCGAACATGGCGAGCGGCACGGAACCGAGCAGGATCACGACCGGGTCGCGGAACGAGTTGAACTGCACGGCCAGCGCCAGGAAGATCAGGACAATGGACAGCATGAGGGCCGGCAGGAACTTGCCGCCCTCGTGGCGGAACTGCCGGGACTCGCCGGTGTAGTCGATCGAGTAGCCCGGGGGCAGGATCTCCTTGGAGGTCTTCTCGAGGTAGGCGAGCGCGGCGTCGAGCTGGCCGGTCGCGCCGGAAAGCTTGACGGCATTCAGCTGCTGGAAGCGGTTGAGTGCGCGCGGCACGGTCTTGTTCTGGAGATGGGCGATCGCGCTGAGGGGGATCAGCTCGCCCTTCGGGCCGGTGATGTGGATGTCACGGAGCTGCTCGGGGTTGAGGCGGTCGCGGCGCTCGATCTGCGGGATGACCTTGTAGCTGCGGCCGTCGATGTTGAAGCGGTTGACGTAGTTGCCGCCCAGCGCCGACGCGAGGTCCGCGCCGACCTGCGCGAGGCTGAGCCCCAGCGAGGCCACCTTCTCGCGGTCGATCACGATCTCGGACTGCGGCTGGTCGATCTTCAGGTCGATGAGCGGCGGGAAGTAGAACAGGCCCGCTGCCGCCGGGTCGGTCATGCACTTCATCGAGAGCTGCTGGGCGAACTCAAGCAACTGCGGGGCCTCCGCGGTGGAGGCGATGACGAACTCGACCGGGAAGTTGCTGCCGCCCGGCAGGGCCGCCGGCGTGAGGGCGTAGACCTCGAGGCCGGGGATCTGGGACAGGCGTCCCTGGACCTCGGGCAGGATCTGGAAGACGGAGCGGTTCCGCTGGTCCCATGGCTTGGTAACCATGCCGCCGAAGCCGTCGAACCCGAAGGCCGCGCCGACCGACGGCGGGAACAGGATCTGGAAGGTGAGCTCGCGCTCCTTGGTGACGAGGAAGGCGTTTTCGACCGCCACGCCGTAGTGGCTCTTCTGGTCCGCGGTGGCATTGGCCGGGGCGGCGATGCCGCTGAAAATGATGCTCTGGTCCTCGGGCGGCGCCAGCTCCTGCGGCGAGAACATGTACATGGGCACGGTGCACAGGCCGACGATGACCCAAACGGCGTAGACCAGGGGCCGCACCTTCAGCGTGCGCGCCAGGCCGTGGTCATACAGTTCCCGCAGGCGGTCGAACTTGTGGTTCACCCAGCCGGCGAAGCCGCGCTCCTCGTCGGCGGCGCTGCGGAGCAGGCGGGCGGCCATCATGGGAGACAGCGTGAGCGCCACGATGCCGGAGATCGTCACGGCGCCGGCCAGCGTGAGGGCGAATTCGCGGAAGAGCGCGCCGGTGAGGCCGCCCTGCAGGCCGATCGGCGTGTAGACGGCGGCCAGGGTGATCGTCATCGCAATGACGGGCCCGGCCAGCTCGCGGGCGCCGAGCAGCGCCGCATCGAGGGGCGTCCGGCCCTCGCGCAGGTGGCGCTCGACGTTCTCGACGACGACGATGGCGTCGTCCACCACGAGACCCACGGACAGCACGATGGCGAGCAGCGTGAGCAGGTTCAGCGTGAAGCCGAAGGTCTGCATGATGAACACGCCGCCGATCAGCGAGACCGGGATGGCCATGATCGGCACCAGCACCGAGCGCCAGGAGCCAAGGAAGAGGAAGATGACCACGACCACGATCAGCAGCGTGTCGATGAGCGTGTTGGTCACCTCGTGGATGGCGTTGCTGATGTATTCGGAGGAGTCGTAGCCGATGCTCGCCTCGAGGCCGTTCGGGAGGTCCTTCTTGAGTGCCTCCAGCTCGACGCGGACGAGCTTGACCACGTCGATGGTGTTCGCGTTGGGCAGCGGGTGCACGCCGATGAACACGGACGTCTGGCCGGTCTGGCGCACGCTGGTGTCGTAGTCCTCGGCCCCGAGCACGACGTCGGCGATGTCCTCGAGGCGGATAACCGCGTTGTTTTGCTGCCGGATCGGCAGGCGCTTGAACTCGGCGACGGAATGCAGGTCGGTGTTGGCCGTCATGTTCACCTGCACCAGGGCGCCCTTGGTCGAGCCGATGGCGGCCAGGTAGTTGTTGGCCGCCAGGGCCTGACGGACCTGGGCCGGGGTGATGTTCAGGGCCGCCATGCGGTCGGGCTTGAGCCAGATGCGCATGGCGAAGGTGCGGGTGCCGATCAACTCAATCTGCTGCACGCCGTTCAAGGCGGCCAGCCGCGGCTGCACGACACGGACGAGGTAGTCGGTGATTTCGCTCTGCGACAGGATGTTCGAGCTGAAACCGAGATAGGCCGCGGCGAAGGACTGGTCGGCGGACACGACGCTGATCGAGGGAATCTCCGACTCGGGCGGGAGTTCGTTGCGCACCTGGTTCACCTTGGAGGTGATGTCGGCGAGCGCCTTGGTCGTGTCGTAGTTGAGCTTGAGGCGCGCGGTGATCGTGGAGTAGCCGAGCAGGCTCTTGGACTCGATATATTCGATGCCGTCGGCCGAGGCGATGGCGCGCTCGAGCGGCGTGGTGACGAAGCCGCGCACGAGCTCGGCGCTGGCGCCCACGTAGACGGTGCTGATGACGACGGAGGCGTTTTCGCTCCGGGGGTACTGGCGCACGGACAGCGAGCGCCAGGCCTGGATGCCGGCAATGACAATCACCAGGTTGACCACGATCGCGAGGACGGGCTTGCTGATGAAGAGGTCGGTGAAGGAGGAATTTTTCATGGGAGGTCGGGCGGAGCGATCAGGGGGAACCGCCACGGGCTCAGGTGTTCTTCGGCTTCGGCGCCATCTGGGGATCGAGCGCCAGGGTGTTATCGATCACGACGTGTGTACCGGGGCGCAGCTTGAAGACGCCCGAGGTCACGACCATGTCGCCGGCCTTCAGGCCGTCCACGACGTTGACAAAGTCACCGCGGCTTCCGCCCACGCGGATGAACTGCTGGCGGAGCACCTGCGTGGTCTGGCCGCTCTTCTCGTCCTTCTGCTCGGCGACGACGAAAACGGAATCGCCATAGGGCGCATAGAGCACGGCGGTGACCGGGATGACGAGCACCGGGGCCTGGGTGGGCAGGACGATCTCCACGGTGCCATACATGCCCGGCCGGAGATTTTCATCACTGTTGGCAATCTTCGCCTGGATCCGGATGTTCCGCGTGGCGGCATCGATTTCCGGGCTGACCGCGTTGATCTCGCCGGGGAAAACCTTGCCGGGGGCGGCATCGCTGGTGACCCGCACCGGGGTGCCCGGGACCAGCTGGGCCAGCCGCTGCTGCGGCAGGGAGAAGTTCACGTAGATCGGGTCCAGCGTCTGCAGGGTGGCGATGGCATCGCCCTCGCGGAGGATCTGCCCGAGGTTGACGAAGCGCAGACCCAGGCGGCCGGTGAACGGCGCGCGGATCGCCTTCTTGGCGATGATGGCGCGATAGCTCTCGGCCTGCGCCAGAGCCTGCTTGGCCTGCGCGTCGGCCGCATCGAGCTCGGCGGGGGAATTGGTGCTGCTCTGGCGCAGTTCGCTGGCCCGCGTCAGGTTGGCCTTGGCCAGGGCCGCGTTCGCCTCGGCGGCGTGGAGCTGGGCTTCTTCCGTGGTCGTGTCGAGCTGGATGAGGAGATCGCCAGCCTGGACCGTCGCGCCGGCTTCAAAGGCAATCTTCACAACCTTGCCGGGGGTTTCCGCGGCGACGGTCACGCCCTGCACGGCCTCGAGCGAGCCGGGAGCGCTGAGACTGTCGCCCCAAGCCTCCTGCTTGGCGGGCGCGGCCGTGACGGTCGTGGGCGGCATCACCATGGCGGCGCCGTGGGCGCCCATGGCCTTGAACTGGCTTATCTTCATGAAAAAGAGCGAGCCCGCGATGACGAGCGCGCACACAACGAGACCGGCGATGAACAGGAGGGTTTTCTTGGGCATGGTGGGGGGAGCGTGGATTGGAATGGAGGGATTAAAAATCAGCCGACGGCCGCGGGTTCGCGCCGGGAGTTGAGCAGGGCTGCCTGCTGTTGGATCTTGCCGAGCAGGCGGACCATGGTCTTGCGTTCGCTTTCGGTCAGCGCGCCCATGATGGCCGAGATGGCCTTGAAATGGGCCGGCAGGAACTCAATGAGAAACTTTTCGCCGCGGGGCGTGAGGCGGACCGACATCATGCGGCGGTCGTCGCGGTCAGCCTCGCGCTTCACGTAACCGTCGCGTTCCAGCGTATCGATCAGGCCGGTCATCGTGGCCCGGGTCACACCGGCGGCGTCCGCCAACTCGGCCGGGGTGCGCGGGCCGGGGATGCAAGGCTCGGCACCCAACAAGGCGGCGGCGCGGGGCTGGACACTGCGCCAGAGCAGCATGAGCACGCCGAAGCGGCCGTGCGAAATATTGTGGCTGGACAGGCTGCGGTCGGAGATGGCGAAGACCTCGTCACTGGTGCGCAGCAGGTGCAGGAACGCCTCCGCCGCCGACGGGTCCAGGTCGGGAAATTCCTTCGCCGCCTCAAGGAGGCATTCGTAACGGGGGAGGTCTTTGAGCAACAGGTAAGGCATTTATTGGTACGGATAAAAACTATCAGGAGGCTGAAAGTTAGCCGCCTAACGATTTTTGCAAGCCGAGTTTTGTGAAATTAGCCGAAAGGCCAATGATCTCAAAAAACGCACCGCCAGCCATGGAGCCGACAGCGTGGCAGTGGCCTAAATACTGGCTTACAGTGACTTGGCGGCTGCGACGACGGCATCAGCCGTTATGCCGAGCTCCTTCATGGCAATGTTGCCAGGCGCGCTAAGGCCAAAACGGTCGATGCCGACGACTTTGCCGTCGAGGCCGACATACTTGCTCCAAAGCGCGGTCACACCCGCTTCGATCGCGACGCGCTTGCGGCACGACGAAGGCAGGATCGCCTCACGGTAAGCCTGGGGCTGGGCGTCGAAGCGAAGGAAGGAAGGCATCGAAACCACACGGGTGCCACCGCCCAACGCCTTGGCGGCGGCGACGGCCCACTGCACCTCGCTGCCGCTGGCCAGCAGGATATGGGTCAACGGGGCGGTCTCCGGAAGAAGAATATAGCCCCCCTTGAGCACACCGGCCCGGCGCTCGTGCGGCGGGCAGTCGTTGAGCATCGGCACCGCCTGGCGGGTGAGCGCGAGGAGCGTCGGGCCGTCGGTGCGTTCCAGCGCGGCGGCGAACGCACCGGCAGTCTCCTCGGGATCAGCAGGGCGGATGACGTCGAGATTCGGGATGACGCGCAGACCGGACACGGTCTCCACCGGCTGGTGGGTGGGTCCGTCCTCGCCCACCCCGATCGAATCGTGCGTGTAGATATAGACGACGGGCAGCTTCGACAGCGCGGCGAGACGCATCGAGGGCCGCGAGTAATCGGCGAACACGAGGAAGGTCGCGCATGACGGGCGGAAGATGCCGTCATAGGCCACGCCGTTGCTGATGGCGGCCATGGCGTGCTCGCGAATGCCGTAGCGCAGGTTGCGCCCGGTGCGGTTGGTCTTGTCGAAGTCCCTGTCGGCGGCGATGTAGTTGAGCGTCGAGCCATGCAGATCGGCCGAGCCGGAGATTAGCAACGGCACCTCGGTGGCGACCGGCTGAAGCACATCCTTGCCCGCGGCGCGAGTGGCGAGCTTGGCGTCGGCCGGGAACAGCGGAATCTTCCCCAGAAGATGCGCGGCGCTGGGCGATTTGCCGGCGCCATCGAGCAGCGCGGCCTTGTCGGGGTGCGCCTCGCGCCAGGCGGCGAAGGCCTTCTTCCATTTGCCGTAAGCGCGCTTGAGGCGCTTCTTGTGGTCGGCGAAGTAGGCGCGGACCTGCTCGCTCACGTAGAAATGCTCCTCGGGCAGCGCGAGGCCGCGGCGGGCGCTGTCGGCGAACTTCGCCCCACCCTCGCCATGGCCCTTTGAGGTGCCGGCGACCTCGGGAATGCCCTTGCCGATGATCGTCTTGGCGATGATGAGCTGTGGCTTGCCGGTCTTGGCCTTCTTGGCCTTGTTGACGGCCTTCAGGATCGCGGTGAGGTCGTGGCCGTCGGCCAGCGTCTGCACGTCCCAGTTCATCGCCTTGAAACGCAGCGCGGTGTTCTCGCTCTGGGTCTTGTCGGCCATGGCGTCGAGGGTGACGTCGTTCGAGTCGTAGATCAGGATGAGGTTGTCGAGGCCCTGGTGGCCGGCGAACTCGCACGCCTCCATCGCGACGCCTTCCTGCATGCAACCGTCGCCGGCGAGGCAGATGACGTGATGGTTGAAGATTTCGTGGCCCGGCGCGTTGAAGCGCGCGGCCGCCATCTGGCCGGACATGGCCAGGCCGACGGAATTGCCGATGCCCTGCCCCAGCGGGCCGGTGGTGCACTCGACGCCGGGCGTCTCATGGAATTCGGGGTGGCCGGGCGTCCGGCTGTGGAGGACGCGGAAATTTTTCACCTCGTCGAGCGAGAGGTCGTAGCCGCTCAGGTGGAGCCAGCTGTAGAGGAACATCGAGCCATGGCCGGCGGAGAGAACGAAACGGTCCCGGTTCAGCCAGCGGGGTTCATCGGGATTGTGGACCAGGGCGTGGCCGTAAAGGACCGCGCCGATCTCCGCGCAGCCGAGCGGCAGGCCCAGATGACCGGAGGAACACTTATGGACGGCGTCGATGGCGAGGCCGCGGGCCTGGCTGGCGGCTTGGGCGAGGATGTCGGTCTGGAGTTTCATGGAAAAGAAAAACGGGAAGCGAAGCGTGGAGGTTCATTTACGCCGCGGGTCCACGGCGTGCAAAGCCCAATTTTTGGCATAAAAAAAGCGAGCCGCGCGGGCTCGCTTTGAAATCCCTGCGGGATGCAGGCTCAGGCCTTGGCGGCCTCGGCGTCGTAGCGCTTCTCCTTGACGGCCATGGCGGCCTTGCCGGAGCGGTCGCGGAGGTAATAGAGGCGGGCGCGGCCCGGCTCGGAGTCCTTCTCGACCTCGATCTTCTCGAGGTTCGGGGAATTCACCGGGAACACGCGCTCGACACCCTCGCCGTAGCTGATGCGGCGGACGGTGAAGGTCTCGTGGATGCCGCTGCCCTTGTGGGCGATGACGACACCGGCGAAAACCTGGACGCGCTCCTTGTCACCCTCGCGGACCTTGGTGTGCACGCGGACACCGTCGCCGACTTTGAACGGCGCAACTTTATGTTTCACCTGGTTGGCGGTGATTTCTTGGATGATGGGATTCATGGCTGGGAGTTATTTGAGTAAATCTGGTCTGACTTTCTGCGTTTTTTCCACCTGTCGCGCGTGCCGCCACTTCTCGATCTCGCCATGGTTGCCCGAAAGGAGCACTTCCGGCACTGACATGTCGCGATAAACGGCGGGACGCGTGTATTGAGGAAAGTCGAGCAACTTGCTGGTGAAACTTTCTGTCGTCAACGACTTTTCTTCCCCGAGCACGCCGGGGATGAAACGGGCCAGCGCGTCGATGAGAACCGCCGCCGCAAGTGTGCCGTTGGTAAGCACATAATCCCCGATGCTGACTTCCTGATCTATGGCTTTTTCCCGGATCCGCTGGTCGATTCCCTCGTAATGACCGCTCAAGAGCACGAGATGCTTTTGCTGCGACAGTTCCAAGGCCAGCGCGGGCGAAAGCGGTGTGCCGTCGGGGGTGAGGTAGATGCGCCGGCAGCCGGGGGTCGAGACCTGCTCGATGGCGGCAAAGACCGGCTCGCACTTCAGCACCATGCCGGCACCGCCGCCGAAGGGTCGGTCGTCGGTCGTCTTGTGCTTGTCCGTCGCCCAGTCGCGGAGGTTGTGGACGTTGATCTCGAGCCGTTTCGCCTCCTGGGCGCGGCCCAGCATGCTCTCCGACAAAAAGCCGTCGAGCATGGCGGGAAAGAGCGTCAGGACGTCGATGCGCATGCGGCAAGTCAGCCAATAAAAAAGGTTCGGCGCGAGCCGAACCTCAGAGGGTGCGAGCGGGCGAAAACCCCCGGCTCAGGCGGCAGGAGCGGCCGCGGCGCGCTTGGCGCGCTTGATCATCGAGTGCATGGTCGCGGTGGGCTTGGCACCCTTCGAGACCCAATAATCGACACGATCGAGCTTGATGGTCAGCGGGTTGCCCTTGGCGCGGGGATTGTAGGCGCCGATCTGCTCGACGGCGTCACCATCGCGGCGGGAGCGCTCCTCGGCGACGACCACGCGATAGTGCGGTTCGTTCTTGGTGCCGACGCGGGAAAGACGGATTTTGAGTGCCATTTGATGTATCTGGTTACTTAACGGGAAGCGGAATTGCGGTTGGAAAAGGGGCAGAATGGACGGAACAACTTTGCCCTTGTCAAGCCCCCAGTGCCACCCCTCCATCCGACCCTTAACGCACCCAATTTTATGCTCAAAGCCGGCATCGTCGGTCTGCCCAACGTGGGCAAGTCCACTCTCTTTAACGCCCTGACCCGCAGCCGCAAGGCCGAGGCGGCCAACTATCCGTTCTGTACCATCGACCCCAACGTCGGGGTGGTGATCGTGCCGGATGAGCGCGCCTACGTGCTCCAGAAAATCGCCAAGACCAACGTCGTCGTCCCTGCCGCCATCGAGTTCGTGGACATCGCCGGGCTGGTCGCCGGCGCCAGCAAGGGCGAGGGTCTCGGCAACCAGTTCCTCGCAACCATCCGCGAGGTCGATGCCATCGTGCAGGTCGTGCGGTGCTTTGAGGACAGCGACGTCGTCCACACGATGGGCGGGGTGGATCCCGTCCGTGACATCGAGGTCATCACGACCGAGCTCGTGCTGGCCGACCTCGACGCCGTCGCCAAGCGCATGACGAAGACGCAAAAGAACGCCAAGGCCGGTGACAAGGAAGCGGTCGTCGAGCTGGCGTTGCTGCAAAAACTCGAGCCCCATCTCAACGCCGGCAAGACCGCCAACACCCTCGCCGCCACGCCCGAGGAGATCGCACTGATGAAGCTGTTCCAGCTGCTCACCGCGAAACCCGTGCTGTTCGCCTGCAATGTCGCCGAATCCGATCTCGCCACCGCCGAGCAGAACCCCTTCGTCAAAAAGGTCGCGGAGTATGTCCGTACCCATCACGACGCCGCCTATGTGCCGATCAGCGCGAAGATTGAGGCCGAGCTTATCGACCTCCCGCCCGAGGAAGCGAAAGCCTTTCTCAAGGACCTCGGTGTCGATGACTCCGGCGTGTCATCGCTGATCAAGGGCACCTACGCCCTGCTCGGCCTGATGACGTACTTCACGGCCGGCGAAAAGGAAGTCCGTGCCTGGACCATCAAGAAAGGCTGGAAGGCGCCACAAGCCGCCGGCGTCATCCACACGGATTTCGAGAAGGGGTTCATCAAGGCCGAGATCGTTTCCTACGAAGATCTCACCCGCCTTGGCAGCGTTGCCGCCGCCCGGGAGGCCGGCAAATACCGGCTCGAGGGCAAGGAATACGTCTTCCACGACGGAGATGTGGCGCTGTTTCGTTTCAATAACTAGCAATCCGGCATGTCCCGGTAAGGCTGTTGGTTCTCCGGATTCGACCTGACGCCGCTAAGTCGCGGCTATCCTCGCGAGATTGGGTGTGGAAATTAATTCCCGCTAATGAACTACCCTAGCGCCCTTAAGCTCGGATAGATATACATTTACGGCGCAGCCGCATGAGCTCTCCCGGTTTGAGATTGCCCATTAGGGAATAATACCTATCTTTCTCGAACGCGATATTCTTAAGTTGCTGATCCTCAGCTTTTCTTTCTGCGAACCAACGCATTGAACATCACTCCTCCAGCACAAATCCTCCGCCAGAGACCGTTGTTGGTTTTGTGGATTGGTTTGTTTCTGGCTGCGTCCCCGCTGGTGATCAGGGCCACCACTATTGTCTGGGGAAATACTGCCACGACATTCTCGACCGGAGCCAATTGGGTGGGTGGAACCGCGCCGGCCAACAGTATCAACACTGATATCGGCTCCTTTCAGGCCGCTACGGTCAGCTTTAATCCCAACCTGACCGCCAGTCGCAGCATCAACGGCTTGGAGTTTACCAGCGGCACCGGGGCATGGACTTTCACGGGGCTTACTGGCGGAACGAGAACGCTGACCTTGGGCGGCTCCGGCATCGTCAGCAACGCCAGTTCCACCCAGACTTTCAACAATGCCAACCTTGGTATCGCGCTGGGAGCCAATGCCGCCTTTACCTCGAACAGCACCGGCGCCCTGTCCTTTGGCAGCACGCTGGCCTCATTCGCGCTCAGCACCTTCACCCTGACCCTGAACGGCAGCAGCACGAGTGCGAGCAATACCATTGCCAAGGCCATCAGCGGCACGGGCGGCATCACCAAGGATGGTACGGGTACCTGGACACTGACTGGTACCAACACCTATACCGGTGCGGTCAATATCAACGGTGGTACCCTCAGTATTGCCGGCGATCGCGGCCTCGGCGCGGTGCCGGGTGCCGCAACCGCCAATCAAGTCGTGTTCAACGGCGGCACGTTGAATACATCCGCAACCCTCACCCTCAGTGCCAACCGCGGCGTCACGGTCAACGCCGGCGGCGGCACGATTGATACCAACAGCGCTACCACTCTCACCTACAGCGGCATTCTCGCCGGCGCCGGCACCCTTAACAAATCCGGCACCGGCACCCTCATCCTGGGCGGCGCCACGACCAATACGCACACCGGCGACATCAACGTGAATGCCGGCACCCTGCAGATCGCCAAGACCGTCGCCAACACCGGCATCGGCAACACCGCGGCGGTGACGGTGGCCTCCGGTGCAACCCTGGCCTTCAACGGCGGCGTTTCCGAGACCATCGGCTCCCTCGCCGGCGCCGGCACCGTGAACAACCTCAATGCCACCGCCATCACCCTCACGGCCGGCGGCAGCAACGCCTCGACCACTTTCTCCGGCGTCATCCAGAACACCGGTGGCAACCTGGCCCTGACCAAGACCGGTACCGGCACGCTCACCCTCTCCGGCGCCAACACCTATACCGGCGCCACCACGATCAGCACCGGCACCCTGCAGCTTGGCGCCACCAACGCCCTGTCCAACTCGACCGCCGTCACCGTGGCGAGCGGCGCCACTTTCGACGTCAACGGCATGACCGACACGGTCGGCTCCCTCGCCGGCGCCGGGGCCGTATCGCTCGGCGCGGGCCAGCTCACGGTCGGCGGCGACAACACCAGCACCAGCTTTTCAGGCACACTGGGCGGCACAGGCAGCCTGACCAAGGCAGGCAGCGGCACCATGGCCATCGGCAGCAACCTCGGTTTCGGCGGCAGCCTGAACCTTACCGGCGGCGTGCTGCAGTTTGACGTGACCAACTCCCTGAGCGGCACCCTGAACATGAGCGCCGGCACCCTGCGGCTCTCGGGCGGTAATCTCACCCTGGGCACCCTGAATATCACGGGCAACAGTATCATCGATTTCGCCAGCGCCGCCTCCACCCTGAGTGTGACCAATCTGAGCATCAGCAGCGGTGTCACCCTCACGATTCAGAATTGGACCAATGCCGCCGATTACTTCTTCGCCCAAAACTGGAGCGGGGCGGTGTTCGACACGAGCGGCTCCACGCCGATGAACCAGATCGTCTTCACCGGTTTCACGGGTGCCAACACCAAGTGGCAGGGCTATGACAACCAAGTCACTCCCGTACCCGAGCCCGCCACCTACGGGGCCATGCTGATTGGCATCCTGACGGGATTATTCGCTTGGCGCCGGGTGCAAAGGCCGGGCAAGCAGGACCACCTCGCCTGAGTCGCGGTTCTCGACTACGGTAGCTAATCTTCCCGTAGATATTTCCCCGCAGTTTCTTGCAAGGAACAGCTGGGCCTCGGTCTAAGCTGTTGCGTTTTATGAAAAATAGGGTATTATACCTACAATAATAAATGCAGGCTGCGCCACAGACTAAATCCAGGGACAGACACAAGCCCGCGACCAATGCCAGATTGGCCGGGATTGCTGCAATGTTCTGTTCGCTGCTGGCCCCAACCGTTGTTCACGGGGCAGTCATTTATTGGGATACCAATGGGGTCACTGCCGGCGCCGGTGCGACGCCCAATGGCACATGGAACAGCACGAATAAAAATTGGAGCCAGGTGGCTGCCGGCAACAACTCCGTTGATGTCTGGGTGTCCGGGTCCACCGCGGTTTTCAGCGCCGGCACTGACGCCACCGGCGCCTATACAGTCACTGTGACCGGCACCCAAACGGTCGCTGCACTCACCGTTGAGGATGGAAACCCCACTCTCTCCGGCGGAACCGTCAACTTCACCGGAGCCACGCCCAATCTGACGGTGAACACCGGCCACACCCTCACCCTTGGCAGCGCCCTCACCAGCACCACCGGCAACCTTAATATCAGCGGCGGCGGCACGCTGTCCTTGAGCAACAATCTTACCTTGGCGAACACGGTCACGCTTGCCGGTGGCACCCTGAAGCTCAACAGCACCAGCTATACTTTCGGCACGCTGAACATCACGGGCAACAGCACGATAGATTTCGCCGGCGCCACGACGCTCAACCTCACGAACTTGAGCATCAGCTCGGGCGTGACCCTCACCATCCAGAACTGGACCCAAGCCTCGGATTTCTTCTACACCACCAACTGGGCCGGGGCCGTGAAGGATTTGCGCGACAACCTGGGCACCGCCCCGATGAACCAGATTGTATTTACCGGCTTCACGGCCAACCAGACGGGCTGGGATTCCTGGGACAACCAGGTCCGGCCCAATGTCCCCGAGCCGAGGACGTATGGCGCCCTATTGCTCGGGACCCTCACGGGGCTTTTCGCCTGGCGGCGCCTAGTGCGTCATTCCACCGGCGACACGCACATCGCGCCGGGTCTTTGACGCCACGGCGATCGTCGCCGCAATCGCCGCGGTCATAGTCGCCAGGGGCAGGCTGGGCTGCCTCTCCGCCTGCTCCGGCAGATACGGGACGTGGATGAAACCACCACGCACTTTTCGCTGTTTTCGGAGTTCGTGCATGAGACCGTAGAAAACATGGTTGCACACGAAGGTGCCGGCCGTCTGCGACACCGCCGCCGGCACGCCGCGCCGGCGCAATTCGGCCACGATCGCCTTGATCGGCAGCGTGGACCAATACGCCGCCGGACCGCCGCGCACGACGGGCCGGTCCACCGGCTGTCGCCCGGCGTTGTCCGGGATGCGGGCGTCGTCCACGTTGATCGCCACGCGCTCGGGTGTGATGTCCGCGCGCCCGCCGGCCTGGCCGAGGCAGACCACCAGCGCGGGTTTGGTCGCGCGGATCTGTTCCCTGAGCTCCGTGATCGCCGCTCCGAACACGCACGGCAGCAGCGCGCCGACGACACGGTGCCCGCCGATGACCGCGCCGTGGAGTTGCCGTGCGATTTCGCCTGAGGGGTTGATGCTCTCGCCGCCGAACGGCTCGAACCCGGTCAGCAGGATATTCCGCGAGTCCGCCCTTCCGTGTTTCCGCGATTTCGTCTTTTGGGCCATGGTCAGAATCGGTAGACGCAAAAATACATCAGGGCGATATTGGCCGCAAGGATGCCGAGCGCCAGCGGGAGCTGCGCCTTGATGACGGCGTTCTTGTCCTTCAGCTCGAGCAGCATCGCCGGCACGATGTTGAAGTTCGCCGCCATCGGCGTGAGCAACGTGCCGCAGTAGCCCGACAGCATGCCGATCGCCGCCATGATCGCGGGGTTGCCGTGGTGCAAAGTCACGATGAACGGCAGCCCGACGCCAAGCGTGATCACCGGAAACGCCGCGAAGGCGTTGCCCATGCACATCGTGAACACCGCCATGCCGGCGCAATACGCCAGCACCGCCACGAACGGGAACTGGGTCGGCAGCGCGTGCGCGACGACGTCCGCCACCACCAGGCCGACTCCCGCCTTGGCGAAGATGCCGCCCAGCGCCGCGAGGAACTGCGGCAGGATGACCGCCCAGCCGATGGCCTGCACCAGGCGGCTGCCCTCCTCGACCGGCGTCTGCCCCGGCGCGCCCGTCAGCCGCAACCCGACGCCGGCCGCCACCACCGCGCCGAGGCAGACGGACGTGACCGTGACGTTGGTCGAGTCGAGCAGCCAGTAGCCGCCCACGTGCAGCCGGCTGAGGACCAGCGTGCCGAGCACCGCCGTCGCCGGGATCAGCAGCGCCGGGATGAAAAGCTTGTTCTGCAACCGCGCCGCCGAGGCGACCCGCTCCGCAGGCGTGACGCTTCCCGCCCGCGGCGGGCCCAGCTGCTTCGTCGCGGCCAGCACGACGAGCGCCAGCACCAGGTAACCGACCGCGACGGGCGGCAGCGAGTTGCCGCCGAGGAACGCGACCGCCAGCAGCCCCCAGAACAGCGCCGAGCCCCAGCGCTTCGGCTGCGCCGCATCGCGCGCAATGCCGACGGCCACCAGCAGCAGGAACACGCCGGCAATCACGTAGAAGACCTCCAGGTTCAGCAGCTTCACTTGGGCTCCTCCGTTTTCGAAACCGCGGCGGCGTCACGGGCCACGCGCCGGTCCAGCGCCCGCGCCCGCCACACGAGCAGGCCGAACGCGACGAACGCTGTCGGGATGCCCCAGAGCGAAAGCGTCCACAGGCTGACCGGGTGGCCCTGCGTTTCCAGCGTGCCCTTCATGAGCAGCACCGCGCCGACGGCGAACACCGTGTCCTCGCCAAAGAAATTCCCGATGTTCTCCGCCGCCGCCGCATGCGCGCGGATCGCCGCGGTGGTTTTCTCCGGCAGCGCCCCGTGCCGCGCATGCGCCGCGCCCTCGGCCATGGGTGAAACCAGCGGGCGCACCATCTGCGGATGGCCGCCGATGTTGATCCCGAACGCGATCGAGACCTGCCGCATCGCCGTGTAGAAGATCAGCACGCGTCCCGCCGTCGCGGACTTGGCGCGCTTGATCAGCCCCTCCGCCTGCTCGCGCAGGCCGTAGCGCTCGAGCAGGCCCACGACCGGCAGCATGAGCAGGACGGTCAGCGTGATGTAGCGGTTCTCGATGAAGTATTTCCCAAACAGCTCCATGATCTCGTTGAACGACATCCCGGCGACAAGGCCCGTGGCGATGCCCGCGGCCATCACGACCAGCAGCGTGTTGAAACGGAACGCAAAGCCCGCGGCCACGACGAGGATGCCGATGAGCTTGATCATGGGCCGGCCGCCTTGATCGCCACACCGGCGGCTCCGAGTTCCCGCCGCAACTGCCGCGCGAACTCCACCGGATACGCACCGTCGCCGTGCAGGCAGATTGTGTCGGCCTGGATCGACACGTCGGTGCCGTCCGTCGCGCGGACCTTGCCTTCGCGCACCATCCGCAGCACCTGCGCCACGGCTGCCGCCTCATCCGTGATCAGTGCATTGGGTTCGGTGCGTGGCGTCAGCGAGCCGTCGGCCCGGTAGGTGCGGTCAGCGAAAACCTCGGAAACAACGATGATATCGCCATTGGCGCGGGCCACCTTCTCCAACTCGCTTCCCGCGAGGGCGAGCAACACCGGATTCCTGCCTGTGACACGGACCGCACCAACAACTGCCTCTGCCAAAGCCCGGTCGCGGGAAACCATGTTATAGAGCGCTCCGTGCAGCTTCACGTGCCGCACAATGGCGCCGGCCTTCGCCGCGACCTCCTGCAAGGCCTGGATCTGCCGGAAAACCAGTTCGCCC
>Ga0228698_1000895_pt1 | contig 17145 bp, 16 predicted proteins | sample McNCre117_Aug_MG_FD_178015 | JGI IMG/M metagenome (GOLD analysis project Ga0228698, IMG submission 178015) | Freshwater microbial communities from McNutts Creek, Athens, Georgia, United States - 1-17_Aug_MG | ecosystem: Environmental > Aquatic > Freshwater > Creek | place: USA: Georgia...
CACCGCGAGAGACTGCAAAATAGAGGGCAATTAAAAACGGCAGCTGCACAAACAGTACGAGAATACTCGCAAATGGGTTCATACCTGCGTCTTTGTACGCTGCCATAGTGGCTTTGGCCAACTCTTCGCGATTGTCTTTATACTTCTCTTTAATTTCTTTCATCACTGGCTCGAGTTCTTTTTGTAGCTTTTGGGTTTTTACCGCCTTGAGTGAAAGAGGGTAGAGGATTACCTTTACCACAATTACTGTCGCAATAATTGCGAGCCCTACATCACCACCACGAATAGTATCAATAAAGAAAACAAGGACGTTGTACACCGGATCGAGACACAGTACGTGCCAAACATATGAAAACATAGTGGAGCTATTCTACCGTGATTTACCAGGAAGTGCGAGGAGGGTGGTCAATTCGGTAGCCAAAGCCTCTCGGGTATAGGTCGCAGCCGCCGGTTTCGCAATTACAATATAGACGCCTTTTGTAACACCAGACGCGTCAAATGAACGACGCATTGCAGCATAGAGGCGACGACGAATACGATTTCGACCCACCGCGAGCTTGGAGACCTTTTTACCAACCACCGTCGACACACCAAATGGGGCAGTAGGGGAGTGAACCAGGGTTAACGCCGGCGTTTGAAATCGCCGCCCAACCTTAAAATACTCAGTAAAAGCCGTACGAGACAAACGTTGTTTGACACTAAACATAATATGGTGAGTATACCGCGGGTGGGTAAATTATGAAATACTAGCAAAAACCACCCTTTTGGGTGGTTTTTGCTAGTATTTCTTTTACTGTGGTTTAGAAGGCTTTACCGTGAGCTGTGCTCGTCCCTTTCGACGACGGGCGGCGATTACCTTAGCTCCAGAAGTCGTTGCCATACGAACGAGGAAACCGTGGGTGGTTGCTCGTTTCTGTTTTGATGGCTGATATGTTCGTTTACTCATATAAATGTAATTAGTGGCACAACTATACAGGAATTTTTCCTTTTTGCAACCACCGAAGTCATCGAGATAAGTCGTGTAATAATCAAAGACTCTACTGTTATACCGTACTACAATCTGTATTGCTTCGTGCCTCGCAATGACAGGTGAGACAGTTCGTAAGATGTAGCACTCACTTTGTCCCCAGGATATCCCCAGTTGCGAATTTTATGTGAATAAAGAGGGGTACATTTTTCTCAATTTTTTCTCACACTTGTTTACAGTTTCTGTGTACCCGGTATAATGCTGGTACTCGAATTGTTTCTTCTTCCATGCCTCCTCTTACACATCCTCATCAAACAAATAGTATCGTTCGAACTGAACAAATTGATGTGAAGCAGCTGTGGGATAATGCGCTCGTAAAAATTGAACTTTCAATCACGCCTGCCAACTTTAAAACATGGTTCCGTGATACTCACATCGTCTCTCTCGAAGACGGTACACTTACTATTGGCGTACCGAGTGTATTCGTACGAGACTGGCTCGCTGATAAATTCCAGTCAATGATTTTAAAGACACTGCGTGAGATTACTCCGTATGTGCGCAGTATTGAATATGCTGTCATTCAACGCAACGATCGACGTGGAGAAACTACCAAGACACAAACCATCAACGCCGCGCTCCCGCTCGAAGACTACTACATTAATAAAAGTGACAACCTAAATCCAAAGTATTCTTTTGATACCTTTGTGGTTGGGCCGTACAATGCGCTTGCGCATGCAGCTGCAAAAACCGTTGCGGATAAGCCTGGAATTGCCTATAACCCACTCTTTATCTACGGTAAAACTGGTCACGGTAAGACGCACTTGATCCAAGCAGTCGGAAACCACATCAAGAAATCAGGCAAGAAAGTATTTTACGTCACAAGTGAACGATTTGCGGTTGATTACTTCAACTCACTCCAGAGCGGTACCGCGAATAGTTTTAAAGATAAGTATCGTCAGTACGATGTGCTCATTATGGACGACGTACAATTCCTCGCCACAAAAGAGAAGACCCAAGAAGAACTCTTTCACCTCTTTAACGCCCTCCATGACACCAACAAACAGATTGTCTTCTCGAGTGACATGCACCCAGCTCTTCTCGCTGGACTCGAAGAGCGACTCCGTTCACGCTTTGGACAGGGAATGATTGTTGATATTCCAGCCCCAGACACCGAATCACGCGCCGCCATCCTCCGCGCAAAAGCAGCACAGAACAGTATTACCCTGAGTGACGACGTGGTTGAACATCTCGCACACACAATTGAAGGAAACATTCGTGAGCTTGAAGGAGCACTGAACACTATTATGTGTCAGTCACAACTCCTGGGGCGCACACTGTCGATTGATGAGGTACGAGCGATCATTAAAAACAGTAGTCGACCACGTAAAACCCTTGCGGTATCTGATGTGGTTGATAAAGTGGCTCGTTTCTTTGATATTGATCAAGCGAGCATTTACGAGAAGACCCGTCGAAAAGAAGTGGTGAAACCACGCCAAATCATTATGTACATCCTCCGCGAGGATTTCCAGGTATCTTATCCAGCTATTGGTAAAAAATTAGGTGGACGCGACCATACCACCGTTATCCATAGTTGTGAAAAGATCAAACGCGACCTTAAAACTGATTCGGAACTAGAGGAAGAGATAACCCAAGTTCGTTTACTCTTAAAATAAAAACTTCCACTTCTGGAAGTTTTTATTTTACCCACAGATGGGTGGGGAATACTGTGTAATAACTAGTCAGTTGGTACGGTACTAACGGTAGTATAAACACTCAAAATCTCGTATTTTTACCTCTTTGGCTGGGTATAAAACCGGGTGTTATCCCCGCCTTAAAATAGCGGCCAAGTTATCCCACCGGAAATAAACAGTATCCACACGTTCGTGCACAGGTATTTTAGAATAAATGGTGCTACAGTAGCCCTATAAATACAACATATTTTTTGCTTATGCACACTTCCACACCCCTAATAGAGGAGAGTAAAATAGAAAAAAAATGAAAATAACTATCAATCAACAAAAGCTTATACACACACTTGAGATGATTACTCGAGTAAGTATTAAGCATGTAACATTACCGGTACTCCAGTGTGTACTCATTACGGTAAAGGAGGGAACGGTGACCCTAAAAGCAACGAACCTCGAGATTGGTTTGGAAGTGGTTGTTGATGCAGTTATTGAAGCTGACGGTATCGTAGCTGTTTCCGCTAGTACGCTTCTCTCGGCGGTACAGTACATTACTAAAAAAGAAGTTATACTCTCTGTAGTTGAAGGTGTACTTACCGTTGACAGTGGAAGCGGAAAGACAACTATTAATACGATTCCCCATGATGAGTTTCCTTCTATTACTAAACTCACCACACCGGGTACACAAATCCAGAAGAGTCTCTTTGCGCTTGGTATTAAGACTGTGGCGTTCGCTGCGTCACAATCTTCGATTAAACCAGAGCTTGGTAGTATTTATATTCAACAAAAGAAAGAGCATTCACTTACGTTCGTTGCGACTGATTCGTTCCGCTTGATGGAGAAGACGGTACCACAAAAGAATTTTATCCTCGATCAGACACTCCTGATTCCACAAAAGAACGCTATTGAACTCGCTCGTATCTGTGACCTTCTTGAAACTGATCCTACCCTCATTATTAATGAGAACCAGTGCGCGCTTTCATTTGCTGAAGGGGTCTATATCACGTCACGATTGATTTCAGGCTCATTTCCTGACTACGAGCAGATAATCCCGAAGGAGTACGTAACACACACCACCGTGCTCAAAAATGACCTCCTCCAAGCGTTTAAAAAGACACATGTGTTCTTGAATAAGTTTATGCAGGTGACGGTAAAAATTGGAGTTGATACACTGGTTGTTGCGTCACAAAACGGCGAGGTAGGAACGACAACTGATACGGTAAAGGTGCATACCGACGGTCAGGATCTGACGCTTAATTTTAACCAGCAATACCTGATCGATCCGCTACAGCATATTAGTGACGAAAGTATCGTGATGCATTTTGCGGGTATTGGTCGTCCGCTCGTATTACAGGGAACGTCAGATAATACTTTACGGTATCTGGTGATGCCGATGAATAAATGAAATGAGTAAATGCCTAAAGGGTATATTGCGAATTTCCGCGAGTAATTTGCCCTCCTAAGGCAAATTATCCGCGTCTCTAAGATGTTAGATAAGTCCCTAGGACCAACCGCTAGAATGTTAAGTTAAGTCGTTAACTTCAGTAAGAGTATGTATCAAAACAACCCACCAAAACCACAACGAAAAGGTCGACGTGGTGAAATTACAAAAGTAAGTGATCTTTTCGAGAAATATAAAACCATCCTCAAAGCGCCACAAGGAACGGTGGTGAAGGAATTTATTGAAGTAGTACAGGATCTGCTTGGGATTAAAATTGATCGAAAATACATTCGATACTCTGTTGCTACGAAAACTATCTCTCTCACTGCCCCAAGCGCTCTTAAACAAGAGATTTCGCTCCATCGAGAGGAGATTTTACTTCACCTTAAGGCACGACTAGGAGAGAAGAGTGCGCCGAAACTCGTATTCTAAAAACACCCGCTCCGTGCGGGTGTTTTTAGTTTGTTATTGATTGTTTTGCAAGACGGTTGTTTCGATGGTTGGGTCGCTGGTAGGCAAGAGCAGGGAAGGAATAGTTGTTGATGAAGAGGTTGCTATGCCGAGTGCAGCTGCGTAGGTCTGGGTTTTCCAGGTTTGGACTGCCCATTCCCAGTTTTCAAATTGATCGTCATTAGCGGCTGGGTTGACGGGGTTTGGTCCGAGTGGATTGTCTTTGTCAACGAAGTAGAGAATGTCGTGGATACCATTTAGCATATGTCCTATATCGATGGTTGAGCTACTGTTTTGAGCTTGTGAAATAAGCATGTCGGTGTCGATGTAATCACCACGAATAATTGGTTTTGCTCCCGCAAGCTCAATCTTTGGTTGCGCAAATTTTTCATCAGGGATTTTTGCAAGTGCGTAATTCATAAAGTCACGCCAGAGTGGTGTCACGATCAATCCGGATACTGTCCCGTTCATAGCTTTGTTGCTGTTGTTACCTACCCATGCTCCGACAGCGAGGTTTGGCGTGTATCCCATAAGCCAAGCATCACGAAGGTTGTTGGTACTACCAGATTTGGCAGCAACGTCACGGTTGGCAAAATACACGAGTGAATTTGCTCCCCAGAGTGGCATACGAGCGTTGTTGTCAGAGAGGACGTCACTAACCATTAATGCAACGTTTCGATCGAGCACTTGTTTTGTTTCGACTTTACTCTCATAGAGGGTATTTCCGGTTGAATCCTCTACTTTCAAGATACTGCGTGGCTCTGCTCGAACACCTTCATTGGCGAATACTCCATACGCTTCGGTCATATCGAGGAGGCGCACCTCACCACCACCGAGTACAAGCGTAAGACCGTAGCGGTCAGGGTCATTGAGGGTGGTGATACCCATATCAGCGGCGAGTTTGAGTGAGTCTTTTACACCAGCGAGGTAGAGGGTTTTAACGGCAGGAATGTTTAGAGATTGGGCGAGAGCATTTCGCATACTAATAGGCCCGACAAATTTATGGTTATAGTTGTTTGGTGAATAACACGGCGATTCGGAACTGATGTCGTCTGGTTTACATTTAGGTGAGAATTGGGTTTTGACGTCAAAGAGAATAGTGTTCGGGAGGTAGCCTTTGGTAAACGCAGTCGCGTAAATAAAAGGTTTAATTGAGGAGCCTGGTTGACGTGAGGCGAGGGTAATATTGAAGTTACCGTCGATGTCTTTACTGAAATAATCTTTTGAACCAACCATGGTGAGGAGGTCACCAGTTTTTGGATCGATGGCAATCATACCGGCATTATCCGCATCGAATTTTGTGAGGTTATAGGCTGCGTGATCGGCGACTACTTTTTCTGCTTCTTGCTGGAAATCGTAGTTGAGGGTTGTCGTGACGCGAAGTCCTTGGCTTTCGAGGGCGTCTTCTCCGAATTGTTTGGCGAGTTGTTCGCGAACATACATAACAAAGTGAGGAGCGCGAATACCAGAAACCGCTTGTTGCAAGAATTCTACCTTTTCGTCTTTGGCAGCGTTGTATTCATCTTGCGTGATGAGTTTGTTATCAAGCATGTGAGATAACACTGATTTTTGTCGCGCGTCCAAGGCATCACGGTGGTTACCGTACGGCGAGAGATAGGTTGGTGATTGAGGGAGGGCAGCAATGTACGCAGCCTGCGCGAGGTCGACATCGGCAGCCGATTTTCCAAAATATGACTGTGAGGCTTCTTCGACACCATAAATCGTTCCCCCATATGGTGATTCGTTTAGGTAGACACCCAAGATCTCATCTTTTGAGAGAACTCGTTCAAGTTTAAGTGAGAGAATAGCCTCTTTGATCTTGCGGGTAATCGTTTTATCTCGGGCGAGGACTGAGTTTTTGATGACTTGTTGGGTGATGGTTGAACCGCCTTGCCCACTGCCGCCACTGATAATATTCGACCATGCGGCGCGAGCAATCCCTCGAATATCAACGCCAGGGTGACTGTAGAATCGTTCGTCTTCAATCGCGATCGTAGCGTTTTTTAGGTGGCGAGAAATGCGGTCATAGGGAACAACAGTCCGTTTGACGTCTTGGTGGAGGTCGTAGAGTAGTACTTGGCCGGTACGGTCATAAATTTTGGTAGATTGAAGGACGCGACGGTCAGAAAAGGATGATAAATCAGGGATTTGTAACGTCGACACCCAAATGAGTAAGCCACTGATACTAACCACAAAAAGCGCTAACAGTACAATAAGTACGTCAATAATCAAGCGCTTGTAGTTTAATTTCCACCACTGTTTATTTTGTAATGTTGTAATCATAGAAAGAGTGATTCCTCTCATGTCAATACTACCATAAAGTGCATAGTTCAATATACTAGCCCTTATTACATAACTACTCATCTGTGTGATTGCTCGTTCTGTCGTGCAGCTTTGAGGGGCTATTTGATGGTAGTAATCAATTTGTGGTACATTATTGGTATGAAACTTTCAGAAGAACTAACGGAACGGGGCTTTATTTATCAGTGTTCTGCGGAGTCGGTAGCCGAAGTTTTGGACGGGGCACCTCGAACGGTGTATCTCGGAATTGATCCAACGGCTGATGCTATCCACGTTGGAAACCTGGTGCCTTTTATGATGCTGAATCATATTATGAAGGCTGGACATAAGGTTATTTTACTTATGGGTGGGGGAACAGCGCTCATTGGTGACCCGTCAGGGCGCGATACAGAGCGAGAGCTCGCATCAGTCGAGAAAATTCAAGCCCAATGTGCGGCGATGGAGGCGGGGGTGAGAACTCTCAGTACTGGTGAGATGGTCTTTGTGAATAATTATGACTGGCTCTCAAAGTTGTCAGCGCTCGATTTTATGCGTGATGTGGGGAAGCATTTTACGGTGAACGCAATGATAAAAAAAGATTCAGTTTCCACGCGGATGGAGAGTGAGCATGGTATTTCATATACCGAATTCTCGTACTCGCTGCTCCAAGGATACGATTATCTCCATTTACATCAAGCAATGGGGGCTGATGTGCAGATCGGCGGATCTGATCAATGGGGTAATTTGATAGCTGGGGTAGAACTCATCCGTCGTACAACTGGTGATACAGCATACGCGCTTACGATGCCACTCATTGTCGACAAAGCAACGGGCAAGAAGTTTGGCAAGAGTATGGGAAATGCCGTCTGGTTGTCTCGACACAAAACGACCCCCTATCAGCTCTATCAATTTTGGTTGAATACGAGTGATGAGAGTGTGATTGATTATTTAAAGTTGTTTACGTTTCTGAGTTTGGAAGAGGTGGGGGCAATTGCTGTCGAACATCAAGCGGATCCAAGTAAACGTGTAGCACAGCGACGTCTCGCAACAGAAGTGGTTGGGTTTGTGCATGGTAAAGAGGTGATTGTTACCATTGAGAAAATTAATGGATTACTATTTGGGTCTGAAACATTGTCCAGTCAGTCTGCAGAAGATATCGAAGTAGTGCGAACAGAAGCGCCACTTACTAAAGTAACGACCGGTGCAACTCTTGTCGACGTCCTTATTACAACAGAGCTCGCAACGAGTAAGCGAGAAGCCCGTGAGTTTATTGAAAACGGAGCGGTGGGAATTAACGAAACAACTATTACAGATGTTGATACCGTGGTAACAAAAGAAGAGTGGGGAACCCTCGCTATTCTCCGTCGCGGAAAAAAGAATCGCGCGATTATCGAGATTTCGTAATGCCCTTAAATTGAGTGCTAAAAATAAAACCACTAGTCCTAAAGGGCTAGTGGTTTTATTTGGGTTTTGGGTGCGGCTGGAGGAATTCGTACAATAAAGACTTGCAACTTCAAAAGACAGTGCCGAGCGGGACGGATAAACCGCCCTGGGAAGGGGTGGTTGATCGTCAAAATTCGTAATAGTCGCTTTTGAAGTTGGGTGGGGAATCAATGTCGAGCGGGACGGATAATTTTTCTGGGAGGAAAAATTACTCGTCAAAATTCGTAATAGTCGCTACGCTCGTTTACTCATTTTACATCTCGTCTACATCATCAAAGGTGTCGAATTCTACGTCCTCGGCATCGTCTTCGAGTGATTCGTCGCCGTCTTCATCTTCATCTTTTTCTTCCTCGTCATCATCTTCTTCTTTGATTGGGAGAATACCGAAGCCTTCCATTTCGTCATCTTCTTCGATTTCACCACCGACTACTTCATCAAGTAAATCATCAGCCAAGGTCGCTTCCTCGTCACTCATTTCATCCGGTTCCTCAATCTCATCATCGTCGTTGTGGCTAACAAAATTATTGATCATACATTTTTATTATAGGTAATGTTGTAACAAAGCCCGAGAAATTTTGCAACCCCTCTTATGAGTGAAAAAACTAGGGCACAAAGACGTGGTGCAGTCCTAGGCGCTGAAGTAAAATGAGATGAGTCGTACAAGTGTACGGTGAATCTTATTTTATGCACGGCAACAACGGAATGTGCCATGTATTTGCGCCCGGAGGTAGTGTCAGATACGGCCGTGCTGGGCAAGACATGTGATACCCACCGCAATCGCGTCATATTCGTCATCGTGCGCTTTTTTAGGGGCATTCGGTACTAATCTCGTCACCATGTCATAGACTGCTTTTTTATCACTGCTACCGTAGCCAGTCACAGCGATTTTAATTTCTTGAGGACCGAATTCATACAGAGTACAACCAGCATTTTTTGCAAGGTAGATAATAATCCCACGAGCTTGGGCGACCCCGATGGCTGTTGTGATATTTTTATTGAAAAAGAGGGTTTCGATTGCAATGGTGTCAGGCTGGTATTCTTTTATGAGTGTTGCAATGGTGTCGCCTACCATCACCAAACGATCAGAGAGGTGGGCTTTTTTGTCTGTTATCACACAAGTTGAATGGTGGAGGAATTCGCGACCATTCTGATATTCCATAATAGCGACCCCGAGTCGGTCGTAGCCGGGATCTATTGCAAGTACTTTCATTTTTTTAGTGCGAGATAGTGAATAAACGCGTCACGAGAATTTTGATAGGCAGTGCGAGCAAGTATTTCTTCGCTTGTTCTATAGTGTAGTGAACCTTCTGAAGATGCGTGTATTGTTCCAGATACCGTTACTGCAAATGCAGCGGTGACAACAGGAAAACCCCAAATACGCTCTTTTTTAGAAGTGATATAGGTTGCTGTAACAATTGTTAGTCCGGTTTCTTCAAAAATTTCTCGAACGAGACCTTCTTCGAGTGTTTCGTTACCTTCGAGTAAACCTCCGGGAAAACCAAAACCATTTCGATAACTTAAATCGAGTACTAAGTATCGACCATTTTTTTCAATAAAACCCAAGACTGCCATTTTTGGCGGGAGTGGTAATCGTAATGCTGCGGCTACACCATTTAACGTGCAGCCGAGCATGAGTAGTCTGAGTTTAAGCCAGAACATGTCTATGCAGGTTCTTCGTCAGGGGTGTCTGCGGTGGTGAAGACTTCTTGCACATCATCTTGGTCTTCGAGTTTTTCGATGAGGTCAGCGAGTTTTTCACCATCAGCATCTGACAGTTCAACGATGTTTTGCGGGACGTAACCGTCAGCTGTTTTGGTAAATGCCCAACTCGCTGAACCAGGGCCGCCGAGGGCGAGGCCGGCTTTCGTAAAGATATTACGGATTTCCGGGGCGGTGCGGTTGTTATTATCAGTCACAACAGTAATGAGGATGGCGGTGCCACCTGGGCCAAAGGCCTCGAACATAATTTCTTGGAGAGCAGCACCGGTTGCTCCAGCACCTTTCGCCACAGCACGGTCGATATTATCTTTTGGCATTGAATCTTTTTTCGCTCGTTCAATCACAGCAGCGAGTCCAGGGGACGCGAGATTGCCACCGGCCTTGCGGGATTCCATTGCAATTAACATCGAATGTTTTGAAAAGATTTTACTCTTCTGTCCATCAGTCGCTGCTTTCTTATGTTTAATCTTTGACCATTTATTATGTCCTGACATGCCAGATTTTCTTATGAGCGTAGCGTTTTAGAAAAGTTAGGCCTTCAGAATTGGCTATTTCTAATGCCAATGTTGAAGAAACAAATCCAAAACTACGAATTAGTAAATATGCAATGATTCTATCTCTTTTAACTATTTTGTAAATGAAGGTAGCTAGAAACTGGATTTGACAAGTGTAACACTTTTGGTACACTAAAAAAGATATGGCTACCCTTAAAAAAAGAATTAATATCTCGGTTTCAGACGCTGTTGAACAAGCTGTGGCTCTTTTGGCAAAACGCGATGATGTACCACATGCAACAAAGGTAACTGAACTTCTCACGCTCGCCCTTGAGCTCGAAGAGGATACGTATTTTGCGAGTGTGGTTAAAAATCGTTTAGCGGAAAAGAAGCTTCATTGGAAAACGCATACAGAAGCATGGTTATAATTTCTGTATATGTACGTGCTCCACTATCATCCTCTCGTTATTAAAGATGATATTCCGGCAGTTAATGGTGCTTGGAAGAAAAAAATAAAGGGCGCAATTGAGGCTAAATTGTTACTCGACCCATTACTATATGGTTTACCATTACGGCGTGATTTACATGGTTGTTACAAATTACGAGTAGGTGAGTATCGTATTATTTACCAAGTGAAAGGTTCTGATATTTTTATCATTACAATCGGCCACCGGCGTGATGTATATGAAAACAAACCGAAACACCGATTAATTTAGTTTTTCTAAATGACTATACGCTAGTGCGCTCGCGATTCTTCCCCGTGGGGTGCGTTCGAGGAGGCCTTGGCGGATGAGGTAGGGTTCGATGACGTCTTCAATTGTTGATTGCTCTTCACCGGTCGCTGCGGCAATCGTATTTAATCCGACAGGGCCGCCATTAAATTTATGGATGATCGCTTCGAGTACGGCACGGTCGGGTGAACCGAGACCGAGGTTGTCGACGCCGAGGAGGGCGAAGGTGCGATCGACGATATCGCTCGTAATGCTGCCTTTTTCGAGTTGTGCGAGATCACGACAGCGCTTCAAGAGGTAGTTTGCGGTACGTGGTGTCGCTCGGCAACGCATGGCAATACTCTCGAGAAGCGTGCGGGTACTGGTGACACCGAGGAGTTCAGCTGAACGTTGCAAGATGTCGGCAATTTCACTGTCGGAATAAAATTCAAGTCGGAACGTACCGCCCGAGAAACGACTACGCAAAGGGGCTGAGAGGAGGGAGATGCGGGTCGTGGCAGCAACGAGGGTAAACGGTGGTAGTTCGAGTTGTACCGTACGGGCCGATGGTCCTTTACCAATGATGATATCGAGGACGCCTGATTCCATGGCTGGGTAGAGGACTTCTTCGATACTTTTCGAAAGGCGATGAATTTCGTCAATAAACAGTACATCGCCCGGTGAGAGGTTAGTGAGGATGGCAGCGAGGTCGCCAACGCGTTCAATTGCGGGGCCTGATGTTGTCCGCATATTAGTGCCAAGGGTTTTTGAAATGAGATGGGCAAGTGTCGTTTTACCGAGGCCCGGGGGTCCGTAGAGCAGAATATGCTCAGCAGCATGCCCACGTTCACGAGCGGCAGTCAGTAAAATCCGCAGGTTTTCCTTGGTTTTGCTCTGGCCGACATATTCTTCCCAACTCTGCGGGCGGAGGGTTTGATCGAGGTGGCCGGCATCGTCGCGAGTGATATTCGATTTAGTTGGTGGGGTTGTCATAATCAATAGTAGTATAACAAAAAGACTCCCGGATTGCCTCGTCGTACCGCCTCGCAAAGACGTGGGGCGGTACGTTTTGATCTAATAAGCAAAAGGAAAGAAATGGGGTTGACAAAAAATATATACCATGCTAGTATAGTGAGCGTTCGGGGAAAGCCCCACGAGCACCAGCTCTCTTACACTATATCTGACCATAAACCGCCAAACCACTGGCGTACTTTTTTGTGTCGATTCTAGAGTATAACTCTCTAAGCAACTTGAATACGTTGCGAGGATTACGTGGCGCCGGCCCTAGAGCCGGAGTGCTGGGTAATCCCTTAGCGCGGTATTCACTTTCAATGCGGAAGCTTTGCTTAGAGAGTTATGCACTCGAATAGAGTGAGTCTCATGTGAATGAACCGGCTGAACTGCGTTCGACTATACCATACACAAAATAAAATACAGCTTGACCGTAATCTGTTTCCGCGTTCGGATAAAGTCAATACAAAAACACTCTTCGAACATCGAAGAGTGTTTTTGTAGTAGCTAGGTGAGGGTGTTTTAAAACGAGCGAAGTTCAAGGCGTGCAAACAAAATTATGTGAGCCGTACAAACGCTTCTTACAGAAGCTGTATAGGTTGTCGCTCTTTTTACTAAAGAGCTGGCAACCTCTTGCAAAAGTACATTGAGTACTTTTTCACGGTGAACAAAATTTTGAGCAGCATAACGCAGAAATTCACCGTTTTTAAATGTCCTATACAATGTGTGAAAGAAAATCGTCCGCCTCAGGATCAATCAGCGGTTCCGCCATTTCGGTTTGTCCACCGCGGGTGTTGGTGAGGTCGACCACACGTTCGAGTTCGTCGAGGGAGGTGAGGCCACTTAGTACCTTTACAATACCGTCTTGTGCCATGGTCGGAATCTTTTGATGTTTGGCGGCTTCGAGGATAGTGTGCTCGCGTGGGTCACGAATCACTGCTTCTTCTACATCGTTATCAATGACAATCGCTTCAAAAATACTGGTGCGTCCTTTAAATCCGGTATTGCCACAGGCTGCACATCCCACTGAACGGAATAGCATAAGCGGTTCGGGAATGATAATTGGTTCTGGGTAGCCGGCTGCAATTGCTTTTACAAGTGACGCTTCGCGTTCGGTTGCTTCGTACTGTTGTTTACAGGTCGTGCAGAGAATACGGGCAAGACGTTGACCGAGGATGATGTTAATTGAGCTTCCGATAATGCGTGAATCAACGCCAAGGTCGATGAGGCGAGGGAATCCACCAACTGCACTGTTCGTGTGGAGGGTTGAGAATACGAGGTGACCTGTTTGAGCAGCGTGAATGGCAGTCTCGGCCACTTCACGATCGCGAATTTCTCCAATCATAATGATGTCGGGGTCCTGACGGAGTATGGCACGGAGACCTGATTCAAAACTGTAATCCGGTCCAACCTGAGTTTGGACAATTCCGTCGAGTTTGTATTCAACCGGGTTTTCAATCGTGATAATTTTTTTCTCGGCGTCGTGTACTTCGCGGAGGAAGGCGTAGAGGGCGGTTGTTTTACCTGACCCGGTTGGACCAGTCGTGATAATCAGACCATTTGGTCGTTTGAGTTGCTCCTGCATGACTTTTTCAAGGAGAGGATTCAGCTGCAGTTTGCTCATACTGAAACTGGCGACACCAGGGTCAAGGAGACGCATCACCATTGATTCACCACTCGCTCCTGGAATAATTGAGGAACGCACTTCAATTTCCCGATCACCAATAACGAACTGGAAACGACCGTCCTGGGCTTCTTTGCGTTGGTTGAGTGTCATGCCAGAGAGTAATTTCAGACGTGAGAGAATTCGACCACAGAGCATAACATCGAGGTCGAAAATATCGAGGAGTACACCATCGAGACGGTAGCGTAAACGAACCCCACCAACTTCTGGTTCGATGTGAATATCTGATGCCTTGAGGGCAAGGGCCCCCGCAAAAATCATTTCAAGGGTTTCAGAAATTCGACGAGGACTGTTAATTGTACTGATGTTGGTAAGGGCGTTTGCTACATCAGCCACGGTTTGGATATTTTTAACCGACTTTAAAATGTCGTCAGGATTGATATCAAGTACGCCTTTTTTGGTGGCAGTTGCGTTTCGTTGATCGGCGTATCGTTTAAATCCGTGTTCGAGGCTGGCTTCGGAACAGAGGTGTAGTTGAATGGTATACCCTTGGGCTCGCAGTGAGTTTAAAATGCGTTCAGCGACCGGTTCGTTTGGTTTATTTGTTGCCACTGAGATGACTTTACGGTTCAATTCAAAAGCGAGGATATGATTAGATCGGGCGTCAGATTCTTTTATTAATGTAACCGCCTCTGGGTTGATGGTAAAACCGTGAAGGTCAATGTACGGTAAACCATATTGCGGAGCAAGTGCTTGCATTAATTTTTCCTCACCCCGTTTACGGAGTTCGGCAATCTGCATGTTTGTCGCTTGGTCATTAAAATCAGCCATAGTATTTGTGCATAGTATATCACTTGCGTACTAGTGAGGTGAGAAAAGCTGTGTGCTCGCATGCTTTCGTACAATCGGGTACAATGACCGGATTATGGAGATAGCTACCTACGATATTACGAGCGCGGAAGATTTGGCGATTGCGGCCGAGGCACTGCTTGATCGGGCACGAGCGACTGCACTTTCGTTTCCAGACGAAGCGGTTGTGCTCGCGCTATCAGGTGATTTGGGAGCGGGGAAAACAACACTGGTGCAGTTACTGGCACGTGTCCTTGGTGTTATAGATACCGTGACGAGCCCAACGTTTGTCGTAATGAAGCAGTACGAGACGACCAACGAAGCATTCCCAATGCTTGTACATATTGATGCGTACCGGATTGAAGATACTGATGAAATGCGACCGCTTGGATTTGCAACTCTCCTCAGAGAACCAGGAGCGCTCATGTGTATCGAATGGGCGGAGCGGATTGAATCGTTATTGCCGACTCATACGATTGCTGCAACATTAGTGCTCAATCGTGACGAAACCCGCACCCTTACTATCAATTCGTAATTATTTTCTATGGCAGCGAAAAAGAAATCAGACGGGAAGACCTTGGTGCTCCTCGACTCACACGCCATTTTGCACCGGGCCTACCATGCGCTGCCTGATTTTACCTCGCCAACCGGTGAACCAACGGGGGCACTCTATGGGGTCGTGGCGATGCTACTGAAAATTATTGAAGACTTTAAGCCTGACTACATTGCGGCCTGTTTTGATTTACCGGAACCAACCTATCGTCACGAAGCATTTGCAGACTATAAAGGGACACGTTCAAAAACTGATGATGCACTGATCGCACAGATTGAACGCTCGCGTGATATTTTTGCGGCGTTTGGAATTCCGGTCTATCAGCATCCAGGCTTCGAAGCAGACGATATGCTCGGTACGATTGCGTACCAAACCCGGGATAATAAAGACCTGACCGTTATTATCGCCTCGGGCGATATGGATACGTTGCAATGTGTCGATAAAAAGCGGGTACAGGTCTATACATTGAAGAAGGGGATTAAAGATACTGTTTTATATGACGAAGAAGCGGTTAAAGAGCGTTTCGGATTCCTTCCTAAACTCGTGCCTGATTACAAAGGACTGCGAGGGGACACGTCAGATAATATTCCAGGGATTGTGGGGATTGGAGAGAAGACGGCGACTGATTTGATTACTCAATTTGGGAGCCTTGATGATATCTACAAAAAATTACAGAAAGACGAAGCGGCGTTTACTGCGGCTGGAATTAAACCGCGTATTATTGGACTGTTAAAAGACGGTGAAGAGGAAGCACAATTTTCAAAAATGCTAGCGACCATTCGAACTGATGCACCGATTACATTCGAGGCACACGAAACCCACTGGCAGGAACGCGCTGATACTGATGCGATTCTCAAATTGTTTAGTGAACTCGGGTTCCGAACTTTGGGTGCTCGGATTAAAACGCTTTTTGCGCTCACTGCAGACGTGCCAACTGATCCGGCCGAACGGGGTGTTACTCCGGCTGATATTACGAAGGCGGCGGTGTTGTTGTGGCTTCTTGAATCGGAACGTACGAATGCCAGTTATGCCGATATCATCGAGTACGGCCAATCGTATTTTGAGACGGCTGATTTCAAGGAGATCAGTCAGAAGCTCGAAGATCGTGTGATGGAAGAACCGGGACTTGCCTCTGTGTATACGAATATCGAATTGCCACTGATGGAAGTGCTGCAGCATATTAATGCAACGGGAATTATGCTCGACACCGCGTATCTCGCCACACTTTCAATAACCATGCATGCGGAACTTGCAACGCTCGAACAGAAAATCTACAAACACGCCGGCCGAGAATTCAATATCAACTCACCAAAACAAATGGGTGAAGTCTTGTTTGATGAAATGGGATTAAAGCCAAAGAATCAAAAGAAAACCGCCGGCGGCCAGCGTTCAACTAAAGAATCTGAGCTCGAGAAAATGAAGGAAGATCATCCGATTATTACGGAAATTTTACGCTACCGCGAATTGCAGAAATTGGTTTCGACGTACATCGATAACTTGCCACCACTCGTCAGTCCTGACGGTCGCCTCCGTACGACCTTTGTACAAACGGGTGCCGCGACTGGCCGTATGGCGTCACAGAATCCGAATTTACAGAACATCCCAATTCGCACCGAAGAGAGTAAAGCGATTCGTCAGGCGTTTATCGCTACACCAGGGTATTCGATTGTCTCAATCGACTACTCGCAGATTGAACTCCGTATCGCAGCGATCCTGTCTCGCGATGAAAAGATGGTTGAGATTTTCGCTCGGGGTGAGGACGTACATACCGGAGTAGCGGTCCGCGTATTTGGGGTCAAGCCCGAAGACGTCACTCGCGAAATGCGTCGTAAGGCCAAGGTGATTAACTTTGGTATCCTCTACGGCATGGGTGTGAATGCGCTCCGTGGGAATTTGGGTGAGGGTACCAGTCGTGAAGA
>Ga0228698_1000896_pt1 | contig 17132 bp, 15 predicted proteins | sample McNCre117_Aug_MG_FD_178015 | JGI IMG/M metagenome (GOLD analysis project Ga0228698, IMG submission 178015) | Freshwater microbial communities from McNutts Creek, Athens, Georgia, United States - 1-17_Aug_MG | ecosystem: Environmental > Aquatic > Freshwater > Creek | place: USA: Georgia...
GCCGGAAAAAAGCATTACCCACGTGACGGTGCCGGGCGCACTGGAAGTTCCAGTGGCGTTGCAGGTGCTGGCAGAAAAGGCCCAATACGATGCCCTGATTGCCTTGGGTTGCATCATTCGCGGCGAAACCTACCACTTCGAGCTGGTTGCCAATGAGTCGGGCAGCGCGGTCACGCGTTTGGCGCTGGACTACCAGATACCGATCGCCAACGCGATTCTGACCACCGAAAATACCGAACAAGCGGTTGCCCGGCAACACGACAAGGGCCGTGATGCCGCCCGCGTTGCGGTCGAAATGGCCAATTTACTGGACGAACTCGAATGAGCATTCTGAAACCTATCCCACCGGGCCAGCGCCCACCACGGCAAGCCCGCAAAGGCCTCACAGCCACGGGTGCGCGCAAAGCAGCCAGCAAGTCGGACCGCAGCCGTGCGCGCGAGTTTGCACTGCAAGGCCTTTATCAGTTTTTGGTAGGACGCAATGCCGTAGACGACGTCGACACGTTCACGCGCGACCTGGCTGGCTTCAACAAAGCCGACGCCCTGCATTACGATGCGTTGCTGCGCGGCTGCACGCATGATGCAGCCGAACTGGACGCCCTGATTGCGCCGCTGCTCGACCGCCCCTTTGAAGAAATTTCACCGGTCGAACATGGCGCACTGTGGATCGGTGTTTATGAACTGAAAAATTGTCCCGACGTGCCATGGCGCGTCGTGCTCAATGAATGTGTCGAACTGGCCAAGGAATTTGGCGGCACCGACGGCCACAAATACGTCAATGGCGTGCTCAACGGACTGGCCAAGCAATTCCGCGCACTGGAAGTGCAAGCCGACCAGGCCCGGGGCAAAGGCGCCTGAGGGCCATGCAGATTTCGCAGCGTGCCCAGGGCATTGCGCCCTTTTATGTGATGGAGGTGGCCAAGGCTGCAGCCGCGCTGGGTCGGCAGGTCGCACACACCGACCGCCCCATGGTGTACCTGAATATCGGAGAACCCGACTTTACCGCGCCGCCTTTGGTGCAAGCGGCTGCGCAGCAGGCAATTCGGCAAGGCCATACCCAATACTCACCGGCATTGGGTCTGACACCACTGCGCGAACGGATTGCACAGTGGTATGCCGAGCGCTTCGGCCTCGCGATCGCGCCGGAGCGCATTGTCGTTACCGCCGGAGCGTCTGCCGCCCTGCACTTGGCGTGCATGGCACTGATTGACGCCGGCGATGAAATTTTGATGCCCGATCCCAGTTATCCGTGCAACCGGCACTTTGTCAGCGCGGCGATGGGCACACCGGTGCTGGTCCCCACCAGTGCCGTCGATCGGTTCCAACTGAACGCAGACCAAGTGGCACGGGCCTGGGGGCCACGCACCCGGGGCGTGTTGCTGGCTTCGCCATCGAACCCCACCGGCACATCCATACACCCCGATACCCTGCGCCAGATTCACCAAGTGGTTGCGCAGCACGACGGCATCACCATGGTGGATGAAATTTACCTGCCGTTGAGTTTCGATGACCAATACGGGCAGACCGCACTGGCCATTTCCGAACAAATCATCAGCCTGAACAGTTTCTCCAAGTATTTCAACATGACGGGGTGGCGTCTGGGCTGGATGGTAGTGCCACCCGCGCTGGTACCAACCATTGAGCGGCTGGCGCAAAATCTGTACATTTGCCCTAGCGCCATCGCCCAACATGCCGCATTGGCCTGCTTTGAGAACGAAAGCCTGGCGCTCTACGAGTCACGCCGCGCCGCCTTCAAGGCGCGCCGTGACCTGTTCATTCCGGGCCTGAATGCACTGGGCTTGCAGGTTCCGGTGGCACCCGATGGGGCTTTTTATGCATGGGCCGACTGCACCCAGGCCTGCCGCCGCCTGGGTGTCAATGGCAGTTGGGATTTCGCCTTCGAAGTCATGCAAAAAGCCCATATTGCCATCACCCCTGGGCGCGATTTTGGCGACGCCGACAGTGCCCGGTTTGTTCGTTTTTCCACCGCCAATTCCCTGGACGAGTTGCAAACCGCACTCGACAGGCTGCGCATACTGCTGACCTGAACCCGCGAGAACTGCACACCATGAATCAGGACATTTCCATCGTTCACCTTATTCTCAACGCGGCCACCGTGGTGCAAGCCGTGGTGATTTTGCTGTTGCTGGTGTCCCTCGCCAGCTGGTCGGCGATCTTTCGCAAACTGTTTTCCCTGAAGCGCGTAAAGTCACTTAACGAGAACTTTGAGCGCATTTTCTGGTCGGGTTCCAGCCTCAACGAATTGTTCAATGCCGCTACCAAAAACGCGGCACAAGGCGGCCCGATGGAACGCATTTTTGCGAGTGGCATGCGCGAATACCACAAGCTGCGCGAACGCCGCATCAGCGATGCCGCCACGCTCATGGACGGTGCACGGCGCGCCATGCGCGCCAGTTTCCAACGCGAAATGGACGAAGTGGAAAGCAATTTATCCTTCCTCGCCTCGGTTGGCTCCGTGTCCCCTTATGTTGGCCTGTTTGGCACCGTATGGGGCATCATGCACGCTTTTACCGGTTTGGCATCGCTGCAGCAAGTAACGTTGTCGACGGTGGCGCCGGGTATTGCCGAAGCGCTGGTAACCACCGCCATTGGCCTGTTCTCGGCCATTCCGGCGGTGGTCGCCTACAACCGTTTTGCCCGCGATATCGACCGCATCGCCAGCCAGCAGGAAACCTTTATTGAAGAGTTCTCGAACATTCTGCAACGCAATGTCGGCGCGCAGGCTGCGGGCACCGCTACCGGCGCAAGCCGCTAACCCCACAGGAAACGGCCATGCCCTCAGTAAGCAGCCGCGGCCGGGGTCGCCGCACCATCAACGAAATCAATATGGTTCCGTTTATCGACGTCATGTTGGTATTGCTGATTATTTTCATGGTGACCGCGCCACTGATTACCCCCAGCCTGATCGACCTGCCCAGCGTTGGCAAAGCGTCGCGCCAACCCGACCGCGTGATTCAGGTGGTGATTGCCAAAGGGGACGGCCTGAGTGTCAAACAGGATGAAACCACCGCATCGGTCACCCTGGCCGACCTGGCGCGTACCGTGAAGCAAGCGCAGGGCGCGAAAGACAGTATTGCAGCAGCCAATACCGCTGTCGTCATCAGTGCCGACAAAAACGTGCGCTACGAGAAAGTCGTCGAGGTGATGGACACCTTGCAGCGCGCCGGCGTCCAGCGGGTGGGCCTGTCGGTCCAGCTCGCCAACTGACGCCGCTTACAGCACCACACCATGCAGCGCCCGCCGCATCTGGAATTCGGACCGCCACCAACACCGGGCACCGTGCGTGCGGTGTTGCTGGCGCTGATCGCCCATGGCCTGCTGATGGTGGCGCTGACGGCGGGCATTCAATGGAATAAGGAAGTACCCGTCACGATTGTCCAGGCCGAGCTCTGGTCGGCGGTGCCGCACACGGCCGACGCCCCCGCCGCTTTGGAGACGCCCCCCAGCGACGCGACGCCGCTGGTGGACCCAACGCCGCCCAAAGAATCCGTAACGGCGCCACCAGCACCGGTGCCGGTACCGCCGGCAATCGACGATGCCGCCATCGCCGTCGCCCGCAAAGAAGCCCGCCAGGCGGAGGAAAAACGCCGATTGGAACAACTCAAACAAGAGCAGGCCCTCAAGGACAAAACTGCCAAAGAGCAAGCGGCGAAGTTACAACTTGCGCAAGAAAAACTGGCACAAGAAAAGCTGGCGCAAGACAAAATAGCCAAAGAGAAGGCCGCCAAAGAAAAGCTCGCCCAGGAGAAACTTGCCCAGGAAAAGGCTGCCCGAGACAAAGCGGCACTCGACAAAAAGAAACTGGCCGACAAAGAAAAAACCCAGCAAACCCAGGCCGATGCACTGGCCAAAGCGAAGGAAGCCAAAGAGGCCAAGGAAGCAAAAATGCTGGACGAATTGCGCCAGCAAAATATGAAGCGCATAGCGGGTATGGCCGGCGGCGGTGGCAATGGCGATGCCAATGCCAACGGCAAAGACATGGACAGTTCGGGGCCTTCGCCAGGCTACGCCGGGCGCATCGTAGCCCGGATCAAACCGAATATTGTTTTTGCAATTACCGATGACGTGGTGGGCAACCCCCGGGTGGAAGTGGAAATCCGAACGTCCGTGAGCGGGAATATATTGAGCAGCCGCATCAGTCAGTCCAGCGGTGTCAAAGCCTGGGATGCCGCCGTGTTGCGGGCCATTGAAAAAACCGAGGTGCTGCCCAAAGACACCAACGGCACCATCCCGACGTCGATGACCTTGGGATTCCGACCGAAAGAATAAAGGGGATTGCCGATGTGACGGGTGCGGGTTGCAGCGATTCACGCACAGCGCCATGCGGTGCCTGAATACAAAATAACATTATTTCAGCAGCTTGCCGTTTGCCCCCAGCACCGTCAGCTCGACAAAACTGGCACCTTGGCGGGAGGCCGGTCCGTAGTTGAGCTTGAAGCCACCCAAATCGAAATTACCCAGGCCCTCCAGCGCCGCCACCAATTGCTCGCGACTGATATCTTTGGCGGGCGTGCGCTTGAGTCCCTCTACCATGGTGCGGGCCATCAAATAGGCCTCCATGCCGTAATAGGAATACACGCCCGGTTTGGCGCTGACTTTTTGGTATTCGCGCACCACCGGAATGGCAGCACTCCAGGGATAAGGCACCACCTGAGAAATTCCGAGCCCACGGGGACTGACATCGCCCAGCTCCCGGATAAGTTGCTCGGTCCCCACCGGTGACAAGGCCATGAACAAGGGATTGTTGCCGCCTTGCTTCATTGCCTTGATGAAGGCCGCCGTTGGCTTATACAGCGTGACCATGATGACCGCTTGCGGTTTGGCCTTGGCAATCGCGTCTACCGCTGCCGCAACGTCCAGTGAATTGCGCTCTACCGTAGCAATCGCAACCGCCTCGAGTTTGCGCTGCGCCAATGCGGCGTTGATACCATCCAGACCCGATTTGCCAAAGCCATCGTTCTGGTAAAACACCGCAACACGGCCAATCCCCATGGATGCAAGGTAGTTGACGATAACGGCGGTTTCGTCGGCATAGCTGGTTCGCACATTGAACATGTAGCGCCCATTGGCATTCAAGGTGAGCGATTCACGCAGGGTTCCGGCACCCGATATGGTGCCAACCAAAGGCACTTTGGCCGGACCAAAAACCTGGTTCATGGCCTCGGTGGTGGGGCTGGAACCATAAAATCCGAGCAAGGCAAATACGCCTTTGTCTTTGATCAGGCTGCGCGTATTGGCAACCGCACGTTCGGTTTCATAGCCATCGTCCAGCACTTCCAAAGCCAGCTTGCGCCCATGCACCCCACCGGCTTTGTTCACGCTGTCGAAATAGGCCGCAATGGTGTGCCGCATGTCCAGGCCATAGGCCGCATTCGGACCGGACAACGGGGCCGACATGCCCAACGTGATCGTGGTGTCGGTGATACCCGAATCGGCGCGGCTGGCGAAGCCGATACACAAAGCGGCGGCGGCGGCGCATACGCGAAAGAAGAAATGCATAGTGTGGACCCGAGGCTCATCAAACCCGGATTATGGAGTGCGAAGCCGCTGTCCAGCTGACACCCGACTTGCATTAAGGCCTATGGCGCGGCCCGGGCGGTGGGGGCGGAGTGCGCCACTGGACCGGCTTCCAGTCAGCGGGACCGGTCTTGCAACCGCCGGGGCCGTCGGCAGCGTCACAGGCGCACCCGCCCCCGGCACCGGACTGCGCCGCACGCTGTAAAGCCGCCTGCCAGCGCAGCGGCCAACGCGAACTTGCAGCAGGAAAGGCCAGAATGCGCAGTGCAAGCCAGCGGCGTACCGGGCGGGGTGCCAGGGTCCAGCAGACCCACCAGGCACAGACGCCAACGACCAGCGCAACAATCAGATTTTGCATGGTTAGTGCCCCAATAAAGCCAAACTCGCCCGGTACACCACAAAGGCCGCAGCGTAGGCAAGGGCGAACTGATACCCCGCCATAATTAAAGGGTAACGCCAGCTGTTGGTCTCACGCCGGACCACCGCCAGGGTAGACAGGCACTGCGGGGCAAAAACATACCAGGCCAATAAAGCAAAAGCGGTTGCGGCCGTCCAGCTGCCCATAATGGCCGAACGCAAAACATCTTCTGCGCCCCCCTCGTTGCTCGACAGAGAGTAGACCGTTGCCAGGGCACCGATCGCGACTTCACGGGCAGCCAGCCCCGGCACCAGCGCAATGCAGATTTGCCAGTTAAATCCGATCGGAGAGAAAACAATTTCCAGTGCCCGCCCCAGCATGCCCGCCACGCTGAATTGAATTGCCGGCCCTTGCGCGGCAGTCCAGCCTGCCGGTGCCCCGGGGTACGTTGAGAGGAACCACAGCACCACCATCAACGCGAAAATGATGCCGCCCACGCGCTGCACAAAAATACGTCCGCGCTCCCACAAGCCCAACACCAGGTTGCGCATGCTGGGCCGGCGATAGGGTGGCAACTCCAGCATCAAAGGCTGGTAACTGCTTTTCATCCAGGTGCGCTTCATCAGCCATGCCACCAGCATGGCCGATACGACACCCACCACATACAGGCCGAACAGCGTGATACCGCGCAAATCGAAACCCCACACCGTGCGTGCGGGCACGAATGCGCCAATCAGCAAGGCGTAAACCGGCAGCCGGGCGGAGCAGGTCATCAGGGGCGCAATCATGATGGTCGCCAAGCGGTCTTTCCAGTTGGTAATGGTGCGCGTCGCCATGATGCCGGGAATGGCGCAGGCAAAGCTTGACAACAAAGGAATAAAGGCGCGTCCCGACAGGCCAACAGAACCCATCAGGCGGTCCAGCAAAAACGCCGCCCGGGGCAGATACCCGGAATCTTCCAGAACCAAAATAAAGAAAAACAAAATCAGAATTTGCGGCAAAAAAACCAATACGCTGCCGGCCCCGGCAATTGCGCCATCGACCAACAAACTCCGCAGTGGCCCCTCGGCCATATGGCCTTCGGTCCAAGCCCCCAATGCATCCATACTGGCTTTGATCGCATCCATGGGCAGCGTAGCCCAGGAAAACACCGCCTGAAATATCAGAAACAACACCACCGCAAGCAACGCCAGACCGGCCACCGGGTGCATTACCAGAGCGTCCAGTCGGTGCTGAAAGCGGGTCTGGTTCGGGTGCTTGGGCGCCACCTCCGCCAAAATACGACGCACCTCCTGCTGCAAGGCCATCGGGTCGCTAATGGCGCCCGCAGCCGGTTCAGCATGCAATGGCGCCGGGCGGGCCGGTGTGGCATCCAGCGCCTGGGCCACCGCCGCCAGCAAGGCTGCATGGCCGTTGTGGCGCACCGCAACGGTTTCGACCACCGGGCAACCGAGTGCACGCGCCAATGCCGCGACATCAATCTGCAGCCCTTGGGCCCGTGCCACATCGGCCATGTTCAGCGCCACCAACATGGGCACCTGGCGCTGCCGCAGCGCAAGCACCAGGCGCAAATTCATGCGCAAATTGGTGGCGTCCACCACAGCCACCAGCAAGTCCGGCGCGTCGTCACCACCGCGCCGGCCTTCCACCACGTCGCGCATCACCTCTTCGTCCGCCGTGGTCGGGGTTAGGCTGTAAGCTCCCGGTAAATCCACCACATGGATGGTTTTCCCATCCGGCAAACGGGCGTGTCCCAACTTGCGTTCGACCGTCACGCCAGCATAGTTGGCGACATGCTGCCGGGCACCCGTGAGCAAGTTAAACAGCGCCGTTTTACCGCAGTTCGGGTTGCCCACCAAGGCGACCATGCGCGGTTTGGGTCCGTGGTGCTTCATATTGCGCCCTGCCCGGTTTCCAATTCAACCGACACACATTGGGCTTCCAGCCAACGCAAGGCAAACAAGCTGTCGCCTACTTGCACTGCCAATGGCTCGCGCCCACCCGGTCCCCGTCGCAGCAAATGCACGGCTTCACCCGGCAGGAAACCCAGCTCGCCCAAACGGCGCACCGTCGCCGGGCCCACTTCGGCGGAAAAAGACGCTACAGCGGTGACCCTGGCATGGGCACCATTTGGCAAATCGGACAAACGCATGCAAAACCCTTAATCTAAATGAGAGTCTATCGCATTGGGCGCGAAGGCGTCGGCCCTGTCCCTTGCGCGGGATCAAGGCCGGCGCCTTTATTCGTAAGCGATTTCAGCCAACCCCTGGTCGGCATGGGCGCGCCAGCTGGCCAACGCTGCGTCGCTGGGGAAAAAGCGTGCGGCCTCGCCCAAAGCCAGTTCGGCAGTGGCGCCTTCACAACCGGCATCCGCCGCGTCGGAGGCCAGCCGTCGGAGTGCCAAGCGCACGCCCAGGCCACGCACCAACTCACCTTGTTCCGACATTTCGCGCTGGGCCGGAAACGCGCGCAGCAAACGCGCGATATCCGGTGCGGGCGCTTGTGCCGGCAGTTGCACCCGCAGAAATTTACCGAAGCGGCACCGCGCCTCCTCCAGGCCCCAGAGCTGCTGTACGGTGAACTGCATGCCTCCCGAAAAACGATCGGGCTGGGCTTTGCCCATGGCGATAACCAAGGTGTCGTCCACCAGCAAATGCTTGTGGGCGTTCAGCAGCGCTTCGTCTGCACGGGCCTCAATCGTGCCAGTCTTGTCGTCTAATTTGAACAGCGCCAGTTTTCCGCGTTGGCCGTTAATGACGCGCAAATCGGTCACGATACCGGCCAGCAGCTGGGGTTCCCGGGTGTCCAACAGTTCATCAATTCCACGCCGGGCGAAGCGGCGAACCTCGGTCGCCACCTCATCAAACAAATGGCCTGACAAATAAAACCCAATGGCCGTTTTCTCCTGGGTCAGGCGTTCTTTCACACCCCATGGCAGGGTCTCAACCAGATCGGGCTCCTGGGTGCTGGAGCCGTGCAAGTCATCGCCCATATCGAACAAACCGACCTGGTTGGCGTTGGCCGCTGCAGCCGCTGCAAACTCAAACGCACGGTCAATCGACGCCACCAACGCAGCCCGATTGAGTTGCAAGGTGTCAAACGCACCGGCTTTAATCAGCGCTTCCACGCAACGTTTGTTGATGCGCCCGCGCTCAACGCGCCGGGCGAAATCAAACAAACTGCTGAATGGCCCCGCCTCCGCTGTCGGGCCCCGCCCCTCGCGGGCCGCCACAATGGCTTCGATAGCCTGCTCGCCCGTGCCTTTCACAGCCCCCAGGCCGTAGCGAATTTCCCGATTCGAAATCGGCTCGAACCGGTAGTTGCCCCGGTTGATATTCGGTGGCTCAAACGTGATGCTGAATTTCAGCGCATCTTCAAACAACACCTTGAGTTTGTCGGTGTCGTCCATCTCCACCGTCATATTGGCGCAGAAGAACTCGGCGGTGTAATGCACCTTGATCCAGGCCGTGTGGTAGGCCAGCAGTGAGTAGGCTGCGGCGTGCGACTTGTTAAAGCCATAGCCCGCAAACTTTTCCATCAAGTCGAATATTTCGTCGGCTTTTTCTTCACTGATTTGGTTCTTTGCCGCACCGGCCCGGAAAATTGCCCGGTGCTCGGCCATTTCCTCGGCCTTTTTCTTGCCCATGGCCCGGCGCAACATGTCGGCACCACCGAGCGAGTAACCGCCCAGAATCTGGGCCGTCTGCATCACCTGCTCCTGGTAGACCATGATGCCGTAGGTCTCGGACAACATCTCGGCCACCATCGGGTGCGGATATTCAATGACTTCGCGCCCATGTTTGCGCGCCACGAAACTCGGAATCAGGTCCATCGGACCCGGTCGGTACAAGGCATTCAGCGCAATCAGATCTTCCAGACGCGTCGGCTTGGCATCGCGCAGCATGCCCTGCATGCCACGACTTTCAAACTGGAACACCGCTTCGGTGCGTCCGTCGGTAAACAGCTGGTAGACCTTGCGGTCGTCCAGGGGCAGGTTTTCATAGGCAAAGTGTTCCTGGCCCGGATGCCGCTTGGCAATAAACTCACGCGCTATTTCCAGAATGGTCAACGTCGCCAGGCCCAAGAAGTCAAACTTGACCAAACCAATGGCTTCCACGTCGTCTTTGTCATACTGGCTCACTGCCGACTCGCTACCCGGTTGTTGGTAGAGCGGGCAGAAATCGGTCAGCTTGCCCGGGGCAATCAAAACGCCTCCGGCGTGCATGCCAATATTGCGCGTCAGACCTTCCAGTTTGCGGGCCATTTCGAGCAGTGTACGCACGTCTTCCTCTTTCGCCTCGCGTTCGGCAAGAATCGGCTCGGCTTCGCTCGCGTAGACATATTTGTCACTCTTCTTACCGTCGGTGGGCGGCAACTGCAGCGTTACGTTGGTGCCCGGCTTGTTCGGAATCAGCTTGCTGATGCCGTCACAAAAGGTATAGCTCATGTCGAGCACCCGGCCCACGTCGCGAATCACACCGCGCGCGGCCATGGTGCCAAAAGTGGCAATCTGGCTCACCGCATCCTTGCCATATTTGGCTTTTACGTAATCGATGACGCGATCGCGATTGCCCTGACAAAAGTCAATGTCGAAGTCGGGCATGGAAACCCGCTCGGGGTTCAAAAAGCGTTCGAACAGCAGCTTGTAACGCAGTGGGTCCAGGTCGGTAATTTTGAGCGCATAGGCCACCAGCGAGCCGGCACCAGAACCCCGGCCTGGCCCAACCGGGCAACCGTTGTTCTTGGCCCAGTTAATGAAGTCGCCCACGATCAGGAAGTAACCCGGAAAGCCCATCTTCAAGATCGTGTTGATTTCAAACTCGAGGCGCTCCAGATAGCGCGGCATTTCGGCCGCGCGCTGGGCTTCATCCGGGTAGAGGTGCCGCATGCGCTCGTTTAAGCCCTCCAGCGAGGCGTAGCGAAAATAGGCCTCCGGCGTCATGCGCTCACCGTTCACCTCGGGGGTTGGAAAGTCTGGCAATTGCGGCTTGCCCAACACCAGCGACAGATTGCAGCGGCGGGCAATTTCGAGGGTATTGGCAATTGCCGACGGCACATCGGCAAACAAGGCTTCCATTTGGGCGGCCGACTTGAAATACTGTTCCCGGGTAAAACGCCGTACGCGCTTGGCATTGCCCAGAATTTCCCCGTCGGCAATGCATACGCGGGCTTCATGGGCCTCAAAGTCATCGGGCTCGGCAAATTGGATAGGGTGCGTCGCCACCACCGGCAAGCCGACACGCACCGCCAATTGCACGGCGGCCACCACGTGGGTCTCATCGTCGACGCGACCCGCGCGTTGCAGCTCCAGATAAAAACGGTGGGGAAAAATACCGGCCAACTGCAAGGCCGCAGCGTGGGCCCGGGACTGATCGCCCTGCACCAGCGCCTGCCCAACCGGGCCAGCCTGGGCCCCGGACAATGCAATCAAGCCCTCGCTCAACTCGTGCAGCCAGGCCAGCTTGACCACGGCCATTTGCTTACCGCCAGTAATCTGCACATTTTGCGTGTAAGCGCGGGCAATCAGCTCCGAAATATTCAGATAGCCCTGCTTGTTTTGCACCAGCAAAACCATGCGCGAGGTGCTGCCAAGGTCACCACCCAAGCCCTCCAACACAATTTCGGCGCCCAGCAGGGGCTTTACACCCTTGCCACGGCCGGTTTTATAAAACTTGATGCCACCGAATAAATTATTCAAATCGGTGATGGCCAGCGCAGGCTGGCCATCTTTGGCGGCTGCCGCAATCGCATCGTCGATGCGGCAGGTGGAATCGATCACCGAGAACTCGGTGTGTAGGCGCAAATGAACAAACATGCGGCGATTGTAGGCAATGGTCGTCGCACGCCCCGCTCAGCGTGCGGCCAAACGCCCCGCCACGGCAGCAATCCGTGCACCATACAGGCGGGCGGTTTCCAGATCACCCGGATTCACTGCATCGGCACCGGCATCACCGGGCACCTGGGCCATCGGCGCCAGGCTGGAGCCCAAATAGTTGACGTCGCTGCGCTGCGATTGGCGGGTGTTGTTGTACAGAATGCCCGTGCCCGCCCATAGGCCACCGTGCTGCATTGCCAGGGTGATCAGATATTGCAAGGTCGACGCCTTGTCGCCGTTCATATTGGCACTGCAGGTGAAGCCGCCAAAGATTTTGTCTTTCCAGAACTGTCCCATCCAGGCGCGCGACGAAGCATCGGCAAACTTCTTGAACTGCCAGCTGACCGAGCCCATATAGGTTGGCGAGCCAAAAATAATTCCATCTGCCGCCTCCAACGTGGCCCAACCGCCCTCCGGCAAGTTGCCATCGGCGTCGATTGCCAGCAGCTCGGCATCGGCCCCTGCTGCCACTTCCTGGGCCAGGCGATGGGTATGTCCATAACCCGAATGAAAAACTACCACTACCTTTGCCATTTCAGCACTCCTAAACCAATCGGCTTGTTAAAAATCTTGACCGCATGCGACGCCCGGCTGCACGCAGCCTGTGTCAGGCACCGTCTTGTGGCCCGGGTGCCACAAAATCCAGCCCCAGACCTTTGCGAATTTTGGGTATATTTTTCTCCACCCGCGCGGCCCGCGTAGCCGATTGCTTGGCCCCCGCAAAATGCAGAAGATAGGCTTTTTGTCGTCCCGCGGTGAGTGCATAAAAGGCCGCGGCGAGTTCCGGATCACGGGCCAGATGCACGCTGAACTCAAGCGGCATATCGAACTGCTCCAGCGTCTTCATCGGCACTTTCAGGCCGGCCTTTTCAATCGAAATCGCAGCCGAAATATATTCGCCAATCAGCTCCGACTGCGCCGCTATCTGACCTGCGGATACAAACCGAATTTGCCGTTGCGCCTGTACGTTTGGGGTCTGCTGCACCAAGATTCCGGCAGTGTCCGTCAGCAGCACACCCTTCATGAAAAGCAGCGCGCAATAGTCTTTGAAACCGTGAATGAGCACAATATTCGCCCCGTTCCAGTGGTAGCAGGCTTGGCCCCACTTCAGGCTTTCCGTCAGGCCGGAAGCCAGGCACAGACCCCTTAGCGCAGAAAATTCATCGCGCCAGCGTTTTTCCTTGCTGTGAACTTGTGTAACGACGGGGTCCATAGAAACCCCATTATGAATCAGGGCCGCAAATCAAACACCAGCACTTCGGCATCCCGGCCACCCTGCAATGCGATTTCGGCTTCGCCGTCCATCAACAGTGCATCCCCCCCTGCCAACGCAATGCCATTGACCTCCAACGCGCCACGCACCACGTGAACATAGGCCTTTCGCGGAGTCGCCAGGGTCAGGCGTGCCGCATCAACGCCATCGAACTCCCCTGCATAAATGCGGGCGTCGGCATGTATGCCCAGGGCACCACCCTCGCCTTGCGGGGCCGCCAACAGACGCAAACTGCCTTTGGGATGCTTTTCGGCGTCGGCCGCAGCAAAGGCTTTTTGCTCGTATTCCGGCGGAATGCCTTTCACATCCGGCTCAATCCATATCTGGAAGAAATGCGTCACCTGATCCGGCGCATGGTTGAACTCGCTGTGCTGCACGCCACGCCCGGCACTCATGCGTTGCACGTCGCCGGCCGGAATGCCCTCGACATTGCCCATGCTGTCCTGGTGTGCCAGATTACCCGACATGACGTAGCTGATAATTTCCATATCGCGATGACCGTGGGTACCAAAGCCCATGCCGGGCGCGATGCGATCTTCATTTATCACGCGCAAATTACCCCACCCCATAAACTGCGGGTCGTAGTAGCCGGCAAATGAAAAGCTGTGGTAAGACTTGAGCCAACCGTGGTCGGCGTAGCCGCGATCGGCAGATTTGCGTAGATAGATCATGAAATCAACTGTAGTGCGGGGAACCCCTTGGAACGCGCACGCCAATTGATGGCATCATTCAAAACTATTCAATCTATTGCCTTTGGCCATGCAATCTGCCCGTGACGTTCTGACCCCGGAAGCGCTGTCGATGCTGCAGTCGATTGCCGAGGCCGGCAGTTTTGCGGCGGCCGCCCGGTCTATGGGCATGGTGCCCAGTGCCCTGACCTATCGGGTGCGACAAATCGAAGACGCGCTGGACGTGCTGTTGTTTGATCGCAGCTCCCGCCAGGCCCAGCTGACCGAAGCGGGCTGCGAATTGCTGCGCGAAGGCGCGCGCTTGCTGGCCGAAATTGACGCTGTGGCCAACCGGGTGCGGCGCGTGGCCACCGGCTGGGAGCCACAATTCACAATTGCCGTAGACACCATCATTGCCCGCACCACCGTGATGGAGCTGTGCGAGAGCTTTTACAGCATGGCGCCGCCCACCCACATCAAACTGCGCGATGAAACGTTGTCGGGCACGTTGGCGGCCCTGACCTCGGGCCAGGCCGATCTGGCAATTGGCGTAACGCCGGAGTCGAGCACCCTGGCCGGTGTGCATACACGCCCCTTGGGAACGGTCTCGTTCATTTATGCTGTTGCCCCCCACCACCCGCTCGCCAATGCGCCCGAGCCGCTCAGCGACGACCTGATTAAGCAGCACCGGGGCGTGGCCGTGGCGGACACCATCCAGCGCGGCAGCGGCCTGAGTTTTGGCATTTTCAGCGGCCAGGAAATTTTTACCGTGGCCACCATGCAAGCCAAAATCGAAGCCCAGCTGCGCGGCCTGGGCGGCGGCAATGTGCCCCTGCCCATGGTCAGCCGCTACCTGGACAGCGGCCGGCTGGTGGCCAAACGCACCGAGCGCGCGAAACGAACCGTCACCACCCATTACGCCTGGCGCAACCAAAAATCCGTTGCCGAGGGACGGGCCATGCAGTGGTGGCTGAGCCAACTCGAAAGCCCGGCCACGCGGCTGGCACTGCTGGAACGCCACGGCAGCATATAAGCCCATTTATCCACCCACCCGCAAGGAGCAATCGCCCATGACGCAAGCCCGCAACATCGCCATCATTGGTGCCGGAATGGCCGGAATTACCTGCGCGCGCACGCTGCTGCAAGCGGGCCACCGCGTAACGCTGTTTGAAAAGTCGGCCGGGGTCGGTGGGCGCATGGCGACGCGCCGCAGCCCATTTGGCGGATTCGACCACGGCGCGCAATATTTCACGGTACGCGATCCACGCTTTGCCCTGGCCTTGGAAACCGCGCCCGGTACGTGCCGCCCATGGAGTGCCGTGACGGTGAAAGTGCTGGATTCTCTGGGCCGCGTGGTAGCCGCCGGTTTGCCCGCGCGCGAACCCCACTACGTACCAACGCCAGGCATGAACGCCCTGCCCAAAGCCTGGGCACAGCCGCTGGAAGCAAACGGCCACATGCATTTGCAAACCCGCGTCACCGCGATTGAGACCGATGCCCTGCTTGCAAATGGTTGGCAATTGCGCACCGAGGGTGCAGAGGGAGCGAGCCAGGTTTTTGGTGGCTTTGACGCCGTGGTGGTGGCGCTGCCGGGGCCACAGGCCCAGGCCTTGCTGGAAACCCAAAGCCGCGCTGCGGCGCTGGCACGTGCGGCGGCATCGTCCCAAGTGGCACCATGCTGGACCCTGATGCTGGCATTCCCGCAAGCGGTCCAGCCCGGTCTCACCACCATCGGACCACAATGGAATGCCGCCCGCAGCACCCATCACCGGATCGCATGGGTGACGCGGGAATCGAGCAAACCCGGACGCAATGTGGTGGAGCGCTGGACCGCGCAGGCCAGCCCGGAATGGTCACTTGAGCATTTGGAAGACGATGCCGCCCGCGTCACCGCCAAAATGATCAAAGGTTTTTCAGAGGTGACCGGAATTCGGGTCGACCCCGGATTCGCCCAGGTGCATCGCTGGCGCTATGCCCAAACCACCCGTGCGTTGGGTGTTTCGCACCTCCGGGATGAGCGCCTCGGACTGGGCGTGTGTGGCGACTGGTGCCTTGGCCATCGGGTGGAAAACGCCTTTGTGTCGGGCCTGGAATTGGCGCTCGCCATGGTTTGAGGCGGCAAGCGGCGTGGCGTATCGCGGTCGTTTTGCCCCTTCACCCACCGGGCCTTTGCATGCGGGTTCGTTGCTGGCGGCACTGGCCAGCTGGCTCGACGCCCGGGCGCACGGGGGCACTTGGCTGGTGCGCATCGAGGACACCGACACGCCGCGCTGCCCCACTGGCACCGGGGAACATATTTTGTGGCAGCTCGCGCGCTGCGGCCTGACGCCCGATGCACCGCCGCTGTGGCAGAGCCAACGTCTGGCGCACTACCAAGCCGCCTTGGAACAGCTGCGCAACGCTGGGGCGGCATACCCCTGTGGCTGCACCCGCAGCGATATCGCCCAGACGCTGGCGGCGGCCGGCCAGGGCCGTGAACGCCACGCCGACGTGCGCTATCCGGGCACCTGCCGCAGCGGCTTGCAAGGCAAAACCGCGCGCGCCTGGCGCATGCGGCTGCCCGCTACGGCGCCGCCGCATTGCGTCAACTGGAACGACCGCCGCCTCGGCCCCCAGACCCAGGACGTGGCAGAAACCGTGGGCGATTTTGTATTGCTGCGTGCCGACGGCTATTTTTCTTACCAATTGGCCGTGGTAGTAGACGATGCGGCACAGGGCATTAGCGACATCGTCCGTGGCGCCGACCTGGCAGACAACACGGCCCGGCAGATTCTGCTACAGCGTGCGCTGCAATGTGCCACACCGCGCTACCTGCACACGCCCCTGGTGTGGGCCGAGGATGGGCAAAAACTCAGCAAACAAAATGGTGCCGCGGCACTGGACACCGCATCAGAGGCCGGTATTTTGCGAGAATTGGGACGCGCTGCGGCCGGCCTCGGCTTGCACCCTGCGAAGGCAGGCGACAATCGGGCATCCGCATTGTCCCAATGGACGGCCCAGTGGAAAGACCTGTACCTGACCGCCCAAGCCGTTGCGCCGGAACTGCCCCCCGCTCCGATTATTTAAATACCGCTTAGCGAACCACCGTTCATGTCCTCTGACAATCCGCTCCCTACCGACGTCCCTTTCATGCGCACAGTGCGCAGTTTCGTCAAGCGCGCCGGCCGCACCACAGCAGGCCAAACCCGCGCCTTCGCCGAATTGGGACCGCAATTTTTGTTGCCTTACCAAAACGCCCTCGTTGCATGGCCACAGGTTTTCGGCCCCACGCCCGAGGGTGCCAGCCCCGCGCCCGTGGTGCTGGAAATTGGTTTTGGCATGGGCGAGGCCACGGCACAAATTGCCGACACCTTGGCCGACACCCACTTTTTATGCTGCGAAGTACACGCGCCGGGTGTTGGCGCCTTGCTCAAGCGGATT
>Ga0228698_1000897_pt1 | contig 17123 bp, 26 predicted proteins | sample McNCre117_Aug_MG_FD_178015 | JGI IMG/M metagenome (GOLD analysis project Ga0228698, IMG submission 178015) | Freshwater microbial communities from McNutts Creek, Athens, Georgia, United States - 1-17_Aug_MG | ecosystem: Environmental > Aquatic > Freshwater > Creek | place: USA: Georgia...
GGACGTTGCTTCATTTTTGTTTCTACTTGATAGGTTGAATCACAACTTCATGCGTTTTGGCGCAATCGCGGCAAATTACTTTCCAGTCGCCAAGGTAGCCAAGGGTGTAATGCTCTCCGCGAACAGCAGGGTGATCCGCATCATCCCGTTCGTATTCAAGGTCGGCATCGTAAAAAGCCTTTCTGCTGCAAATGTCGCAGAGTCGGTAATCAGCAAGAGCCATCATCACTCTCCTTGAACTTGATCCGCTTGCCGCAGCCGTAGCAATAGGTCATGTAGCTTCGTGGTCCATCCTCCTCGTCATGCAGCCCAGCACCGCACCCTAAATCCCACCAAGATGCGTCTGAGACACCGTCATGCTCCCACTCACACGGCTCTGCATTCTCCATTTCCTGCCCGATGCGGCTGACTTGTTGCATGGCATCGGCTGCAAGGGCGGTGCGGAGTGCGTCAAAGACAGTATCAATCTCAGCGGGTACGAAAATTGACCGTTTCGTGCATTGCTTGTCGAAGTCATCTAGGGCATCAAGCGCAGCCTGTGCCGCATCACGAAGGTTCATGGTTTTCCCCCACCAAAAGGTTGATCTGATCCACTTCGGCCTGAGTCCACCAGCCGGGATCGAAACAATTTGCTAAAGTCAGATTCTCACCGACAGGCCATTGCGCAAATCGTTGGCCATCAAGCCGTGCATACCAGTATCCCGACTTAAGTTTTCTGATCTTAATTTCCATCTTCACTCTCCAAGAACTTGATCGGCTTGCCGCAGCACGAACGATTGCGCGGCGGGTTGCTTCGGCGCTGGCTTCTTCTTGGGCGTCGAAGTACTCCACAATGGGATGATCTTCTGAAATATCAAAATCAGTCCATGTGACTACGACTTGGTACTGCCCAATATCAATGCGCATAGACAACTTCACAGCCAGCCGCATCGCGTCACCGTCATCGGTGAGGGGGTTCCATTCCTTAGTGTCTCCACCAAGACCAACCATCATGTAGTTGTGTACTTCGTTCCATTTTGGATGAGGCATCCCCGCAGCCTTCGCAGCCTTCTCAAGGAGTTTGCGGTCTGTCATGGCTTCACCTCTTGCATGGCTGCGTCAACCCACTCATCATCAAGGCCGAAGTCTTCAATCTGGCGTATCAGTTTGCCGCCTCTTGCTTTATCCCGCAGCCACCGATACCGCGCAGCGTCTTTCGCATCTTCCGGCGGGTGGGCATTCTTGGCGCGAAGGGCTGATTCGATTGCTGCGACTGTCGTGTACAGCGGCGCGACTAAACCAACGCCATATTCAATCAACGCGTCAACAAACTCATTTGTTTCTGCATCCGTAAGCCCAACCCACGCCACAGGCTTATCGTCCCGCGCTAGGGCTGCGTCGAGGATGACGAGGGCTTCGTACTTGTTGGAAAAATGCGGATCACCAATCGCGGCACAATTAACAAGCGCATCACGCACTTTCTGAAGGTCATCTTTAGTCATATTTCCCTCCTGTCTGTTCAAAACTATTTAACCAGTTCTGCAAGCGCAATGCAAGATAAATCTTTCTTGTCGGCGAGCACCTGGAAGACGCGCTCGTCGATGGTGTCCTTTGTCAGCAACACATAGACCCACACCGGACGCGCTTGACCGGAGCGGTGCAGCCGCCCGATCACTTGTTCGTAGAGTTCAAGCGACCAAGGGAGCGAGAGAAATACCATACGGTTGCCGCCGTGTTGGAGGTTAAGCCCATGCCCGGCAGATTTGGGATGAACAAGAAGAAGCTCGACCTGACCGGCATTCCATCGGCCAATGGCGTCTGGTTCATCCAGCGTAACTGCACTACGGTATCGTCGTTTGAGTTCATGCAATTCCTCCACATAGTTGTAGACCACAATGGTCGGCGCGCGTTGGTTCTCCTGCAATATCTCATCCAGCAAATCGAATTTGTGCGTTGAGAACCAAACGGGCGTCTGGCTGATGATCCACTTGCCGGGTTTGTCGGGGTTCGGCGTCTTGACCGTGTCGTACACCCAGCCGCCCGCCATCTGTTGCAGCTTGCCGGTCACGACCGCAGCGTTGACCGCTGTGATGGTCGCGTCCCCAATCTCCAGCATCAGGTCGCGCTTCATCTTCTTGTAATCGGTCAGGTCCATTTCGCAGGTCATCGGCACGATGTTCAGCGGCGGCAGCTTGTCAGCGTACTCGCCCGCGTCCAAGACGAACGTCGCGGGCTTGATGCGCTCCATCACACGTTGCAATGCGCCCGGTCGCGGCATGAACTCGCCAAAGTCCGGGTTGGTGCAGATGAAGTACTGCTGCATGAACGCACCCTTGCTTCTGCCCAACAGCGACTTGTCCACGATCTTCACCTGGCCGTACACGTCCTCAAGCCCGTTGGACGTAAAGCTGCCGGTCAGACCCACACGCACCTTCATGGGTTCGACCACTTTCTCGAACGCCTTGAATCTTGCGCCCGAGGGGTTCTTCAGGCGCGTCAGTTCATCGAACACCACGCCGTCGAAATCCAGTTCCTGTTCGGCAAGCCATTGCAGGTTGTCGTAATTGGTAACGACGACGTTCGCGCCGCGTCGTAGCATATCCAGCCGATGCTTTACCGTGCCCACGCAAACGTCCCACGTCATGCAGGTAGACCATTTGGGGATCTCGACCGGCCAGACGTGTTGCGCGACGCGCTTGGGGGCAATGACAAGCCAACGAGTGACGATCTTGTCCGCGAGCATTTCCCGCATCGCCGTGATCGTGATCGCGGTCTTGCCCGCGCCCACGGGTGCGAGGATCATGCTGCGATCGCGGGAATATATAAAATCCGCAGCAAGTTCTTGGTACTCGCGCAATTTAAAAGCCATCAAGCGCCTCCTTTAACCAGGCGTCAACCTGTTGTTTATCCCAAAGCACTGCGTAATTGGAACCCGCCATGTCGGCGGCGAATTGTTTCTGGGCGGCGGACAGCCGTCCGCCACGGGTTTTAAGTTCAACCAGCCACAGCGAGCCATCGGGCAATTTCGCTAGCCGATCGGGAAAGCCCACACGCCCGATGCATTTGGTCTTGTAGGTTTTGCCGCCCGCCATTTCGACTGCCCACTGGAAATGCAGTTCGACTTCTGACTCACGCATGGCGCGCTGCTTCGATGACGGCTCGCGCAAACTTTATTAGCGATCGGCCGCCATCTTTAAACAAATCAATTGAGTCCCACACACGTTCGATTTCCTTGTCTGACAATTCACGCAAGGGTAGTTGTTCGACTTTCTGCCATTGACTCACATGGTTTGCCACTTTGCTAGGTATGGGCTCTTCCATATCTGGTTCAGCGGTAAGAACCGCAATGGCGTCCCGTACCGCTTGCATGGCGTCCATGCGCCCAACGTTGTCAGACTGGAAATAAATCCATCCTGCCATGCGCATCTCTTGCTCGGCAAGTTCAAGAGCGCGAAGTGCAACTGTTTTGTACTCGTTCATTATTTGATCCTCGCTAACGGAACATCGACCCAACGCCCCGCCGCAAATCTGCCAAAGTCAACTTCAGCGGTGTCGGGCCCTTCGCGAAACTGGTGAAACTGTTGCAGAACCCTAATGATGTGCGTTGATGCACCGTAGCCATCGCCTAGTTCAGTTAAAACTTCGCGTTCAATAAAACGTAAGGGTGTCATATATCCTCCTGTCGTTGTTGATGCCAAATACTAACACACGTCAAAAACTATTTGCAATCTTTAATTTTCGTGGTATTGTAGAGGCTCAGAACATTACAGGAGAGTACACAAATGGCAGACCACTCAACAATCGTAGGCGGCAGCACGGCAGACCGCGTGATCAACTGCCCTGCATCGGTAGAACTTTGCGCAAAAATGCCGCCGCGCCCGTCAAGTTCCTATGCTGATGAAGGGACGCTACTCCATGAGGCGATTGCGCTGATCCTTGATGGTAAGGCAACACCCGCGTCCGTTATCGGCATGAAGTACGAAGGCATCGAACTGACGCAAGAATTGGCAGACGAAAAGTTGTTACCTGCGCTTGCCAACATCGACATCCTTGACCCAGATCAGCAAATGGAAATCATGGTCGAAGCGCGTGTAGGCTTTGGGGATTTGCTTCCCGGCGTGTTTGGGTCTGCGGATGTGATTGGCAAGATCGCACGCACGGCGTTTGTGATTGACCACAAATTCGGCAGCGGCGTGCCCGTGTCGCCTGAAGAAAACGCGCAGGGGCTTTTCTACGCGGCGGCTGCAATCCGTACACCGGAAACAGCGTGGGCGTTTGAAGACGTAGACGAGATTGTCATCGCCATCAATCAGCCGCCTCACGCGCCTAAGACGTGGGCAACGACACTAGACCGCGTTGCTCGTTTTGAGCAAGATTTAATTCGCGCCGTCGCTGAAGCCAAGTATCCTACGGCGCGGCTTGCCGCAGGTTCGTGGTGCAAGTGGTGCGCCGCCAAGCCAACTTGCCCAAAACTCACGGGCGCTGTTGACCACGCGCTGAAGCTTCAGTTACAGTCGTTGGACGCGCCGACGATTGGTGCGTATCTGGCAAACGCCAAAGTGCTTGAGCAGTGGATTGCCGACCTGCGCGGTCTTGCGCATCAGATGCTGGAGAAGAACGTCGCGGTGCCTGGCTACAAGCTGGTCGCCAAGCGGGCGACACGGCAGTGGGTTGATGAAGCGCAAGCCGCAAAGGCTTTAGCCGAAGCAGGGCTTGACCACGGTGAAATGACCGTCAGCAAACTGGTCAGCCCCGCGCAGGCTGAGAAACTGCTGAAGAAGCAGAAACAGGTTTTACCCGATGATCTGGTCGTTGCCATTTCTTCGGGCAGTACGCTGGTGCCGGACTCCGATCCGCGCCCGGCGGTTTTGAACATTGGCAAATCCCTTGCCGATGCCGTCAGTAAACTTCAATAAAGGAAACACTCAAATGTCAAACATCACGAAATTTTCGTCTGCTGGTCTTCCCGCTGTTGGTTCGCTCGCTTCGTCTTTGCGTTCGATCGCAAATGAAGTTGGCGATTCGGTTGGCGTGGTAATTCTCAAAATGGATAAAACTGGCACTTGGGTTTTTGGCGCAGATCAAACCGAAGTCGAACCTGACTCGGAATGGGCCATCAACCCCTATTCGTTTGTCCACGGGTATATCGCTTGGGCAGGAGATAAGACTCCCGCTGCGGGTACGATGCTGGGTGAAAAGATGGTGCCCGTTTCCGAACCATTACCTGAAGTCGGACCTGCGCCGGAACACGCCCCGTTGGGCTGGCAAATCCAAATTGGTTTTTCGGTCAAATGTCTTTCCGGTGAAGACGAGGGGATGGAAGCGCGGTTCACTACTACGTCCACGGGCGGCAAGCGCGCCGTATCCAAATTGGCAGTTGCTCTTGCCGAGCAGGTTGACCGCGATCAATCCAAACCTGTAGCCGTTATTAAACTGGAAACCGATAGTTACAAGCATTCGCTTTACGGCAAGGTGTTTGTCCCTGTGCTTAATGTCGTGCGGTGGATTAGTCTTGACGGCGAAACTGACACGGGGGAATCTGAACCCACACCCGCGATTGCTGCCGAGCCGCAAGCCGAGGCAGCGCCCGAGGCACCGGCTGAAGGTGGCCGTCGTCGTCGGCGTGCGGCCTAAGTAGGACGGCGGGGGCTGCGGCTCCCGCCATTTTCTTTTCTGCTGGAGGGCAACATAATGAGCACAGAAATTCCGGATGTTTTACTGAATTGGGAATCCCGTGACGAAGACATGGGTGTGCTGGACGAGTGCGTAAACGATTGGATTCAGGATCAAAACGCAGAGGATTACATCGACGCTGCGGAGGTAGGCGTTAAGCTGTGGAACGCAATGTCCGGCGAGAACGTTGAGGAATACGATTTACTTCACATCATAATCAGCAACGTGTCTTGGTTGGCATGGGAAGCCGCCATAACGAGAATTGCAAAACGAACCGGCATACCAAATGACGAACTAAGCGATATTGCGTTTGCATTTAACGACGAAGAAATTTCCCTTTCGTTTACTGTGGTGCCGAATGACAATACTTTGGGGTGATTTTGAAACGAAGTCGCGCTGCAATCTAAAGACAGCCGGTTCGTACAATTATGCCAAGGATGCGTCAACAGGCATCCTTTGTTTTTCCTACGCGATTGACGACGCCGAAGTGACGACGTGGGTTCCCGGTCAGCCGTTTCCGCAAGAAGTCATCGACCACGTTGTAGCCGGTCGGCAGTTGCGCTTTCACAATGCTGGGTTTGACCGCAACATCTGGTGGTTCGTCTTGTCGCCCGACCACGGCGTGCCAGAACCCAAGCTGGAACAGTTCTACTGCACCGCAGCGCAGGCGCGGTCGAACTGTGCGCCAGGTTCACTTGAAGACGTGGGGCGCTTCGCGTCAGCCGATATGCGCAAGGATCACCGGGGATCACAATTGATTCGCCTGTTGTCGATCCCGCGTGCCGATGGTACATTCAACACGGATTCTGTCCTCATGGCCGAAATGGTCGCCTATTGCGAGAGCGATGTCCGCGCCATGCGCGCCGTGTCCAAGGCGATGCGTGACCTGTCGGCTGACGAACTCGCCGACTACCACGTCAACGAGCGCATCAACGACCGTGGCGTGAAGGTGGACGTGGAACTGTGCGAAGCCGCCATGCGCTACGCCGCCGAGGAACTGGAGGACATCCAGACGATCGTGTCTGAAGTCACCGAGGGCGCCATCACGTCGGTGCGCAGTCCTCGGATGCGCCAATGGGTGCAGGACAGGGTTGGCCCCGCAGCCCTCAAACTGATGACCGTCCACAAGGACGGCGTTGCCAAGATGTCGATTGACAAGAACGTGCGGGCAAACCTGCTTGCGCTTGCCGAGGAGAACCCCGATGAGATACCGCCCAGCGTCGCCGACGTTATCCAATGTGCCGACGACCTCTGGGCGTCGAGCGTTGCGAAGTTCAGCCGCCTCAAAGCATTGGCTGATCCAGAGGATGGGCGTGTTAGAGGCGCGTTCGTCTATGCCGGTGGAAGCGCAACTGGACGAGCATCAAGTTACGGCGCTCAGGTACACAATTTTACGCGCAAGTGCGCAAAACAACCTGCTGATGTCCGCCGAGCGATGGTTCGCGGTCACGCTATCGTCCCGGCGTTCGGAAGCCGAACGACGGACGTACTTAAAGGGATGCTCCGACCGGCCTTGGTCCCCGAAACTGGACGGGTATTTGCAGTAGCCGATTGGAGCGCGATCGAAGGGCGGGTCAACCCGTGGCTGTCGAACTGCCCCTCGGGCGACGCCAAGCTGCAAACGTTCAGGGACAACCTCGACCCCTACAAGGTCAACGCTGCCGCGCTATATAACGTCGGCTACGACGAGGTGAGCACCAATCAGCGCCAGGTCGGCAAGGTGCAGGAACTGGCACTCGGCTTTCTGGGCGGCGCGGGTTCGTTCGACACGTTCGGGCGCGTCTATGGCGTTCGGATGACCGAGGGCGAGATTGCACGGGCGATCAGCGTCTGGCGGCGGCACAACCCTTGGGCGATGCATCACGGCACGCAACTGGAAGACGCTTACCGCACGGCGATGCGGAACAAGGGTTACGAGATCAGCGCCTGCCGTATCACCTATTATTTCGACGGACTGCACCTCTGGTATATGCTGCCCTCTGGGCGCACGCTTTGCTACCCCTACGCCCGCTTTAACGCCGAGGGCGATGTCGAGTACGCCAAGGCGGCGTGGAAGCCCGCAGCGGACGCGAAAGAGTGGCCGAGGGCGCGTCTGTGGCGGGGGCTTGCGGTCGAGAACGTGACGCAGGCGACCGCGCATGATCTGCTGCGCCATGCTATGCGACGTTGCGAAGCGGAAGACTTGGAAATTGTTTTAACAGTTCATGACGAAGTGGTGCTGGAATGCGGCGCCGATGAGGGGGAGTTCACATTGGGTCGCCTTCAGGCTATCATGAGTACCCCACCCGTGTGGTGCGCTGACCTGCCGCTGACCAGCGAAGGCAAGATCATGGACAGATACGGCAAATAGCGATATGATGTTCTTTCTGAACCGGCTAGTGCGGCTTGATCACCGCATGAAAAGTGTCCCTCCCACCGCCGTGTTCACCTATCTTTGGAGTGGGTCTAGGAGTGGTAAATGAACACACGATTTTTGCAGTACCGCCGCCCCTGATTAGGGGCTTTCTTGTCTGACGACACCTTGGAAAAGGAAATGAAAATGAAACGTGAAATCAAGCTGGCTGATGGCCTTCGATTGGTATGCCCCGTGTGCGAGTCTGAGTATATGCACCAAGGTCGGGTGCAAATTTTCTGGCGCAAAGAAGACGCGGAAGAAGGACAGTACATAGCTTGCGGGCCGTCGCTCACTACGGTCAACAAAGAGGCGCCGATGACGGGTTGCCCTTCCCCGCGACGTTCTGGCTTGCTTGTGACTTTTGAGTGTGAAGGTTGTGACTCAGAACCCGAACTGGCTATATACCAGCACAAAGGCGAGTCCATATTTTTGTGGCATTCTGCAAGGCAACTGATTTCGGGGTCTGATCATGAGTGATTTTCTGGCATTTCTTCAGAACCTAGCCCCCGAAGGCGAAACTATACTTTTCACGCATCAGATACCGACCAAAGAAACCTATTTGGACGGCAAGGTCAAGTGTGTATGGCCTGCGACCAAATCAACGCGCAAAATTAAGGCGGGTGAGTCTTGGTACGTCAACAGCGGATGTTTCATCGTTGACCGGTTTAAGGACGGTAAGCCGTCTGCGGCGGCGGCGAATTGCGACCGCGTGGCGATGCTGTTGATAGACGACGTGGGTACGAAAGTACCTGCGCCCCCGTTACCCGCAACATGGGTAATGGAAACCAGTGAAGGGAATTTCCAGCACGTTTACGTTTTCAGTTTGGACGGACAGCCTACGCTGGGCGAATACCGCGCAGCGTGGGCGGCGATTGCGGCGGCAGGAATGACGGACGCAGGCGCAGATGGTCCCGTGCGCAACATTCGGTTGCCGGGGTCTGTCAACATGAAGCCGGGACGAAATGGTTTTGTGTCGCGGCTGGTTGAGTTTCATCCCGAGCGCGAGTTTACGCTGCCGCAGATTTGCGAAGCATTTGGCGTGACGCCAGGCGAAGCGCAAGGCAGGCGCATCAATGTGTCGATCGAGGATGACGGCAACGACGATGTGCTTGCATGGCTGTCGGCGCAGGGTCTGGTCACCGAGCGCGGTAATAGCGCCGGTTGGTGGGGTGTTCAATGTCCGGCAGCAGAGGAACATTCGGATGGTGCGTCTGGCGCGCGGTACTTGCCATCCAATCGCGCTTTCATTTGCTATCACTCGCATGGCGACAAGTGGAACAGCGCAGCGTTTTTGCAGTGGGTCGAATCGCAGGGCGGCCCGAAACACGAATCCGGTTTGCGTGATGATCTGGTCGCGGAAAAAATGCGAGAGGCGCTCGCTAAACTGCCTGCGCCTACCTTGGAATACCCAGATGCGGCGACGCAGGTGATTGCCGAGGTTGACCGGCGGGAAGCCGGGCGGGTAGAGAAAGCGGACTGGTACAAGCGATTTGCCTACAACATGAGGGACGATTCCTTTTTTGACCTGACCGACCGTTCCGAGATTAGCCGGTGGACGTTTAATGCCATGTTCAGGCACATCGGTTGCAACAGTATCCACAACGCCAAGCGGCGCGTTGAGGCGTCGGTTTGCTTTGATGAGAACCGCCAGGAGTCGGGCGCGCGGGTGCTTGCGGGCATTACTTACGCGGCGGGCGATGGCGTGCTGGTAGCCCGTGACGGGCTGGTGTACGGCAATAAGTGGCGCGATACCCGTAGGCCAAGAGGTACGGGCGGCGATGCGTCGCGCTGGCTTGCCCACGTCGAGAACATTGTAGGCGACATGATGCCGCACGTTCTGGACGTGCTGGCGCACAAGCTGCAATTCCCTGCGGTCAAAATCAACCATGCGTTGCTGATCGGCGGTCCGCAGGGGTGCGGTAAGGATTTGATGCTGGTGCCGTTCCTGCACGCGATGGGCGGCAATTATGAAACCGTGCGCGACATGGCGACGCTGATAGGCGGCTGGGGCTACGTGTTTGAGCGCGAGATTATCATCCTAAACGAGTTGAAAGAACCCGAGGCCAAAGAGCGTCGCGCTTTGTCCAACCGGCTTAAAGACCTGATCGCAGCGCCCCCTGACCTGATCACGGTACAGCGCAAAGGGCTGGCGCCCTATGACGCGGCCAACAGGGTGCTGGTGATGGCGTTCACGAACGATTACTCACCCCTGTCGATTGAATCGGACGATCGGCGCATGTGCTGCATTTGGACGAAAGCGCGCAAGATGGAAGACGACGAGGGCGAATCAATGATGGCGTACTACGCGGGTGGCGGCTATGACGCGGTGCGCAATTTCCTGTACGAGCGCGACGTGTCAGCGTTCAAGCCTGGTATGCGCGCGCCCATGACCGAATGGAAACAAAGCATGATCGAGAATAGCCTAGCGCCTGCGGAATCGGCCATTCTGAGCGAGATCCGCGCGGGTACGGGCGAGTTCAAGCATGGCGTCGTTGCGGGTCCGTGGCAGGCTGTAGCCGCGCGCATGAGCCGGTCGCAGGATGTACGGGTTCACCCTAACGCGGTGCTTCATGCGTTGCGCGAATCTGATTGGATAGACAAAGAGCGCGTTATGTCGCGGGAGTATCCTACCGCGCGGCATATGTTCGTGCGCCCTGATCTGGCCCACTTGAGCAAGTCAGAATTGCGGCGCATGGTGGAAACCGAGTTACCGCCTACGGGTACTGATTCACTGGCAAAGACTGTAGGCCATTTAAAGGCCGTGAAATAGCAAAGGGGCCGTGAGGCCCCTTTTTTTCATATGTCGCACGCAACGATCAATGCGACGACGACAAGCGCGGCTAGAATCTGAAGCATTGCAGCGCCTCCAGCATTACGGGGTTAACGTGAGCGTTCCTGACGGGTTCCGCCCAGCGTGCGCCGATCTGGGCAGGGTAAACCGTGCGAAAGCATGGTCTATCTTCGCAGGAAAGAATCTGCACATAGCCCGATCGGGCGTCAGCATGGTGGACGGTATAGGCTTTGCCCTGAACGTGTACGAGATCGCCATTGTGGACGGCGTGGCCGGTTTTGTTGATCAGCATGATTTATCCCTCCAAGGATAGTTAGCCGCGGGTAGTGGGTTTCCAGCCGTGGCGCGCCCATGTGGCGCGTACATCAGTTTTGTTTGCCGGGGTGTACTGCCATTGCGGGTTCATCAGATCAGCGCGTGGTGGTGCGTTATCGTGCGCTGTAGCGGGCATCAAACCCGGCCAGGCGCTGGGCATTGTCGGTTTAGTCGTCATTCTCATGCTCCTTGTAGTTGTCGATCAGCGCCAGAATGCGTTCGTTGTCTTCGTCTTTGATCTTACGATCAAGCCAGAGCGCGGGGTAGCCTTTGCGGTCTAAAACCGTGTATTCCGCATCGGTGTAGCCGTAACAATCGATATCGCTGTCCGCGCGCTGTCCTAGCGTGCGTTGCCGGAAGTAGGACGTGATGACGATCCCGCACGGAATACCCTGAATGTGCGTGCTGATGTCGGGGCGCTGTTTAGCCATGATTGACAAACTCCCCATGATGTAACTCGCGAAACTTACGGACCGCGATTTGGGCGTCTTTAATATCAGCGTAATACCCTATGTGGTACCGCTTGCCGTTCACCCTGCATTGCGCCCGCCATTTTTGCTCGCGTTTAGCCCAGCACACGCCTTTTACGCCGCTTGTATTGTCTTTACGCACTCCCACGTTATTAGCGTTTTGACGGCGCGTCGCAGCGCGCAGGTTCTCTATACGGCTATCGTTTTTGTTTTCGTTGATGTGATCAACTTCAGGCGGCAGATAGCCATGATGCATCAGGAAAATGATCCTGTGCGCGCGATACATACGCCGGCGTATGCTTACCTGACGGTAGCCCTCTGAGCGCAGCGCGCCTGCAATAGCGCCTGTGGGTACGCTTCGATTGATTGACTGTCGCCAGTACAACACGCCGTCGCGGTATTCAAACAACGCGCGCGCTTCATCCTGCGATATAATTTCGGGAGTCATGATATGTCCTAAGCATATAGTGATGAGAGGCGCCGCCGTGTTTCCCGCACTGTGGCGCTTCGTCTATTTTAGTTGATGACACGGTAAACCTCAATACTTAGCGCGGCGCAGATAGCCGCGATAGCTTGCTCAATCGGAAGTTCAAACAGGCGACGCCTGTCGTCATAGAGCAGAACGCCCGCGTTGTTCAGCGCCATGTTGACTGCAGCAGTAGCCTGGTCATACTGCACGGGCAACACTGCGCCCGCTTTGCCGGAGCCTGACGCGCTGATCTGGCCGTGCCGGATGTATACGTCAGCATATACCGCGTAGCGTTGCGTGCGGCCTATGGTTGACGCGCGGTAGACTTGGATATCTATCGGCACGTCCATCGTGGGCGTGATGACCTGATAGCGCTGCAGCAGGCGCGGGTTAGGTTTTGGGCTTGCCGCGCGTTTTGGGTTGATTTTGGCGATCAGGTTAGCCATGGTTGGCAAACTCCCCGTGGTGCAGTTCACGAAATTGCTTTACCGCAGCTTCAGCGTCTTCGATACGATCAAACACGGCCCGAAAGGGGGCTGCGCTGTTTACGCCGCATTGCGCCACCCATTTACCTTTAGTTTTATCCCAACTTACGCCTTTAACGCCGCTGCGGTTGTTACGCCGCGCGCCGGAATTGCGCATGTTGTCGATATGCTTTGCCGAGCGCAGGTTCTCGATACGATTGTTGCCGGGGTCGTTGTCCTTATGATCAACTTCAATTGGTAGCCATCCATGATGCCAAAGGAAAATCAAACGATGCAGCTTATATGGCTTGTTTTTTATGCTGACTTCGGCGCGGCCGTCAGCGCGCTTGCTGCCCGCGATATCACCTATTTGCACGCGCTGCGCAGGCTTTACGCGCCAAATTAACGTCCCGTCAGCGCGGTAAGCAAATAATTCATGTAGAATTTTGGCATTCATGATGTACCCCAGTACGTTGTGATTAGAAGCGTCGTTGTGTTTCCAGCACTGCGGCGCTTCGCCTATTTTACTACTGTTGCCCGCACTAGCGCCCACGATGTAGGCGCTGGTACTGGAAATATCAGACGGCTACGCCGTCAAGATAAGTAACACCCTTGCGGGTTGTCACGTTCGCACCCAGCGCGCGTAAACGTGACTTGGTTGTGGGCGTGGGCCAACGCGCCAACGTTGCCGCGTTTACGATAAGCTTGCCCGTACCGTAATGCATTGAGGCAATATGATTGCCGTGCAGGAACACTTCGCCACGCAAGGGCGTAGAGTGATCGGATCTGCTGCCGGGCGTGATGCTGACTGACGTATTACTGGCGTGCCAGTTTTGCATACCGACAACTGCGCGTAACATGGCTTGTTCGATTTTACGCATGATGGGTTACTCCTCGTTTGCATCGTTGATCAAGTGTTGCGCGATTTCGTGCCAATTCACGTCAGACAGAAAAGCAAGCGCATAATCGCGCGCCAGACCTTCGGCGCTGCCGTCTTCTATCAGTTGCTCTGCTGTGTCTTTGAGGTTGTCCGCGACTTCATGCACGTTTGACGTGTCGAGCACGCAAACGTCGCCTAGGCTGATGCTGTCGAACATTTCCAGGTTGACGCGCCATGTGGCGTAGTTTGTCCAACCGTTGTGTGTTGTATCGTTGCTCATAATATTAGTGTCCTGTAGGTTAGATTGACAGAGCCATTGCCGCACCAAGCGCGGCAAAGATGACTACACAAAGAAAAGCGGCAAGGGGTTCAGACATGGTGAATTCTCGTTTAGTTGACTGAGATTACAGATTAAACGCATATTATCGTTAGATCAAACATAATATTGTAACAAAGCGTAAATGTAGCAAAATTGTAGCGAAGGGTTTGCGGTATGTAGCAAAGCGGTTTTTTGGCGCGCGTCATAGGGGAAATGATGATTTGTAGCATTGTCGCAGTTGATTTTAAGAAGTTTGTTTGAAAAATGATATGTTAGTAAGTACTAACTAACTGTATAGGAAGTAGGGAGCGTTTTTACCGGGGCTGCTACAATGCGACAATGCTACATAATCTCGTCACACCGGCGCTAGAACTCCGCGCCGAATAGGTCTGTTTTTACTTTTGGCTTTACCTTTTGGCGCTTAACCGCGCTTCTAGCCTGTATAGCCGCCCATTGCTCAGGGTGCGCTAACTGCCAGCGCCTGGCGCGCGCTTGATGCCTTTCGGGGTTTGCTTTAGCCCATGCGGCCACACGCGCACGGTTTGCGGCTTTCTGCTCTTCATTCATGTTGTACTCCATACGGTTAACGGTGTAGTTATTGTATTGTAGTTATGTGCGTTATGCAATAGCTACAGGTTTGTAACTGACTGCCGCACCGCAATCAATTAGTGAACGACGAGTCACGAACCGTCGCTCGTCATGATTGGTGAATCACCGTTCACCTTGTTGCATTGCAGCATGAAGCTAGTAGATGTCAACCTGAAAGCTGAAAGCTGATGGCTTTTGGTCGACACCCCCGGGTAGGGCCGAGCGCGGGGGCTGTATGTCTAGGCATCGTCCGCGAACAAAATTATTTTTCTAATTTTTTATTATTGTGCTACAATACTAAGAAGGAGCAAAAATATGAAACTGAACCGCGAAGAAGCCCAACACATTTTGGCGACCGCCAAACGCACCATCAACAATCGGCGTGAGTACGCGCATCACGGCGGCGTCTGGTATCCCGTCGCCACTTTGGTGTGGGTTGCCACAACTGGCGATTGGCCAAAATCCACGCCTCGGCACTGGAACAACAACCCGCTGGACAACTCGTTTGCCAACTTGCGTCCGCCCGGGCGCGCCAAACGGGTAACAGTGCAAGCACCTACGCCCGAAGTGCCGTCGAGTTTGTTTGCATGATTACCCAAACAGAAGTTCGACGGTTGTTTGACTACCGCGACGGCGTTCTTTACTGGCGCGTTAGCCCGGCCACCAACGTATTTCCCGGCGGTATTGCCGGCTGCGCTAAATCCGGTGGCTATTGGCACATCCGTATCCGCCGTCGGCTCTATAAAGCCCACCGACTGATTTTCCTTTGGCATCACGGTTGGTTGCCTGCCCAAGTTGACCATATCAAAGGTAAATCAAACCACGTCGAGAATTTGCGCGCAGCAACTGGTTCGCAGAACCAGTACCACAGGGGGCTAAATGCCAATAACGCTTCCGGCGTAAAAGGCGTATATTGGGATAAATCGCGCGGAAAATGGTACGCACAATGTACCGTTAACCGCACAAATCACCGCCTCGGGCGTTTTGCTGACTTGGCTGATGCTGAATCTGCTGTCCGTAAGTTCCGCGAACTGCACCACGGCGAATTTGCAAACCACGGAGACGGTTGTGTTTAAATCGTTACCCTTCACGGCGCGCCCGATCAAGGCGACCGAAGCGGTCTTGGAGCGCATCTACCTCGCCGCGCGGCAAGGCGCCAAAGGCGACCGGCTGGCGTACAAGGCGGGGCTGCTGCCGATCGAACTGCGCCGGTTGCAGGAGTTTGACCCCAACGCCAAGATGGCGGAGGACTTGGGGCGCATCGAACTGGAAGACGAGATGGAGGGCGTCATCATCGGCGCGGCACGCGCGGGCGACGCCAAGGCGGCGATGGATCTGCTCAAGCACCGCTTCGATTGGGTGGCGAAGCAGCAGATCAGCGTGGACATCACCAAGCAGATCAGCGTCACCGAGGCGCTCGCGCAAGCCGAACAACGCCTTACAATAGCCAACGACACCGGTGAAGTCACCGATGTCGAACCAAGGATGGTGATTGATGCAAGAACCAAGGTTTGACGCTGAAGGTGAGATGCGCATCATGTCCCGCCTCTGGGCGGCGGACGTAAAGGACGACCCGTTTGCGTTCGTGATGATCGCCTTTCCTTGGGGCAAGCAGGGCACGCCGCTGGAACACTACGAAGGCCCGCGCAAATGGCAGCGGCAGGTGCTCAAAGACATCGCGCTGCACATCAAACAGAACAACGGCAAGGTAGATTTCGACACCATGCGTCTTGCGATCGCCTCCGGGCGCGGTATCGGCAAGTCGGCGCTCGTCAGTTGGCTCTGCCTCTGGATGCTGTCGACCCGCATCGGCGCGACCGTCATCGTGAGCGCGAACTCGGAAGCGCAGTTGCGCTCGGTCACATGGGCGGAACTGACCAAATGGACGGCGATGCTGCTCAACAGCCATTGGTGGGAGGTCAGCGCCACACGATTGATGCCCGCCAAATGGCTTACTGACATCGTGGAGCGTGATTTGCACAAGGGCGTGCGATACTGGTCGGCGGAAGGCAAGTTGTGGTCGGAAGAAAACCCCGATTCCTACGCGGGCGTTCACAACGCCGATGGGGTCATGCTGATATTTGACGAGGCAAGCGGTATTCCCGACTCAATCTGGGCGGTTTCCAGCGGGTTTTTCACCGAAAACACACCGCACCGCTTCTGGTGCGCGTTTTCCAACCCGCGACGCAATTCGGGGTACTTTTACGAGTGTTTCGGGGCAAAACGCGACTTCTGGACAACGCGAAACATTGACGCGCGCGAGGTCGAGGGCACCGACAAGCAGGTCTACCAGCAGATTATTGACGAATACGGCTCGGATTCCTACCAGGCGCACGTCGAAGTCTACGGTCAGTTCCCCGCAGCGGGCGAGGATCAGTTCATCCCGCCCATGATTGTGGAAGACGCCGCCAAACGCGAGAACGAGGCGGATTTGAGCGCACCGATCGTGATCGGCGTCGATCCGGCGCGGTTTGGCACTGACTCGACCGTCATCCTAGCCAGACGCGGGCGGGAAATCCTGTCCATCCGGCGGCACAAGGGCGACGACACCATGACGGTGGTCGGCTATGTGATTGAGGCGATCGAAGAATTCCAGCCCGCGCTGGTCGTCATTGACGAGGGGGGCGTCGGCGGCGGGATTGTTGACCGACTCAAAGAGCAGCGGTACAAGATCAGGGGCGTGAACTTCGGCAACAAGTCGAGGAACCCGATGATGTGGGGCAACCTGCGCGCGCAGATGTGGGGCGCCATGCGCGATTGGCTCAAAACCGGAAGATACC
>Ga0228698_1000899_pt1 | contig 17100 bp, 23 predicted proteins | sample McNCre117_Aug_MG_FD_178015 | JGI IMG/M metagenome (GOLD analysis project Ga0228698, IMG submission 178015) | Freshwater microbial communities from McNutts Creek, Athens, Georgia, United States - 1-17_Aug_MG | ecosystem: Environmental > Aquatic > Freshwater > Creek | place: USA: Georgia...
AATCCACCCCCGAAAAAGCGGCAAAATAACCCTTTTGTTCAACCCCTTCGGGAGCCCTGTTCAGTCACCAAAAACTGGCTCCAATATGCCGCACATCCCTGGCTCCATTACGCCGATCCGTGACAATCAGCTCCATGACCCATGGGTCAAGCATGCCTGGTTGCAGTTCAAGGGTTTTTTCTGGAATCGTCCAACTGGAAGTCATGCAAAGCATCCTTCCACTGGCTCTTCCAAAATCCGCCGCAGAGAATCACCGTTGTAGGTGATTTCCACAATTGGCGTAAAGAGGCTTTTCGACTCTTTCACAACCAGTGTTTTTGCGATAGTCATCATCGCCACCAAATCACCTCGAGCGATCTGCTCGACTGATCTGGCACCATTGAAGTAGAGATGTGCGATTCGTCTTTCATTGACAAATTGCAGTTCCACTCTGTACTGCGCAACTGGTGATGGCTTTCCAAAAAGCCCTTTCCGAGTTTTTTCAATAGTCCCATTTGTCACTTTGTAGTTGTAGACAGATGCGAGTTCTTTAGCTTTTGCAATGCTGATGAGTTTTGCGGTCTGATCGCTCAGAAGGTAAACCTGCATCTTGCTTTGCTCAAACGTCTCAAAAATGGCTTGGATTTCTTCTGCAACGAGTCCTGCATCAATGTGCAGTGGCCACAGGTTGGTGCCAGATTCACGAATCACCCAAAGGTATTTCATGTCATCTGCCCACAAGGTTTGAAGTGCCTCTTTGTCCAGGACGTAGAAGTCCCGGCTGAAGTTTTTCAAAAGCTCAAAGCCTGGTGCTTCCACAATGTGGCGCATGGCTTCGAAGAGTTTTTCTGATGGATGGCTCATGGTGTCACTTTCTTTGAATTAAGAGACACCATTGCCCTTTCAGGACGATGGGTCCCTCAAGGATGGTTAAGGTCAATACAGGATTGACTCGACGGTAAAAACCGAAGTGCTTTGATTTTCAGAGCATACGGAATCGCTCGCAAGCGATTCGGTTCAATTCAGACTCAATAAGCCAAAAAAAAACCGGCCACTCACAAGTGGCCGGTTTTTCCTCTTGCTATTTGGCACGAGTTATGAATGGGGTTGGTTGTATCCAAACCAAGTCCCATTTGAAGCAATTGAGCATTGCCTCTTTTTGTCCGCGTCTAGGACAATTTGATGAGTCCCAGCGATAGCGAGCTTTCAAGATTTTGCACTGTGGATCAGCGTAGACAAGCGTGTCAAGCTTGTGCGTGAGACCCAGCGCAATCGAGGTAGCGTCCGTCGTCGGTGCTTTCTTCGCGTAGAGCTTGAGCCGAGTCATTTGACTGCCTCCCCGAACGATGCAGCCTGAGTCTTTGACTCACGCGGCTTGCTGTACGGGAATGTTTTGTCTGGTTCCCAACGAGGGAAATCATCCAAAATCAGTCGGCTTGGGTTCTCGTTGTACACATCAGATGGCACCAAAAATCCAGCATTCGAGTTATCGCTTTTACGATACCCTGTCGCGTAGACATAGCCTTTTGGAACGTCCCACGCCCAGTCACCAAATCCACCGTGAACACGGTAATGATTGATCAGGCGTTTGTCGTTTTCTTCTTCGGCAACCTTGAACGATTCGGCCGCTGTTGGCTTGTGGCCAAAGTGCTTTTCGTAGATTTTCGGGTGCCAATTGAGTATGGTCAGTTTTGCTGATTCAATCGCTTGTGGCGTGAAGGCCTGCGGGTAAGCAAGCGCAACTTTCGCCCAATCGATATCTTCTTCGTACCAACGCCATTGGCCAGTTGTTTCGCAGTCCAGATATTCTGGCATTGGCAGGCTGATGTGCACGCCAATGCCTCCGTGACTGCTCGTTCCGACATTGACGATTGTGTTTTCCGCATTGAGGAACTCGTGGTAGTCCGCTTGTCCCCATGGGGTGTGCATTTTTTGCATAGTGATTTCCTTAAAAAAACCCATGCGGTGCATCACCATTGGGCAATGCGCCGCAAGGCTATGGTTGTCAGCTAGTGCTGTTTGTTACGTTTCTTCTTTCACAGGCAAGCCTTCGAGCACAGGGCCGTCTCGATCGATCATGAGCCAGGTCATTCCCATGTCTTCCGCCATGCCAAAGCACAGCGTGAGATCTTCTGGAAAGTCATAGCTTTCAATGGTCGGATCGAGTTTTTCTGGCGGCAATGGGATGAACCAGCCGTATTCGCCTTTGGGGTAGGCGATCAGATTGAGTTGCTTGTATTGAAGTTGTTCGCGTGTTTCCACGCTCAAGTGCGCCGTGCTGATGCACAGCATTTGATGAATTTCCATTTGCGATTCTCGTGAGGGATCGCCATGGCCCTACCCTACCGGGAAGGCCCGGCGAGGGTTGATGAGGGTGATTTTGATTACAGCTTTGGGCCGCGATCAGGGAAGACTGAGTTTCAAGATGGCAAACTTACATGACTGTCCGTGGCTCGGCCAAACACAGGATGAGGTTGATATTTGAAATTTGGGTCTCGTACTTTGGCAAAAGCTAAAGCTGCAAGCGCTTCTTTGTAACGGGTGGCGCGTTCGGGAGTTTCTTGATGCCCTTTGAGTAGGGGCAAAGATTTCTCGAGCACATCACTCATTGCACTGACAAGATTTGTCCAATCTTGCAGTTCTTTCGCGTGTTGTGTGGCCATGTCACTTTGGCTTGTGGCCAATGTTTCAACTTTGCCTCGCAGCGTGCAGCACTCAGCGATCAAGTTTGCCGCTTCGAGCAGTTCACTTGGTCCGAATTCACCGCCACCAATAACGCAGGTTTCTCGGTTGCGCGCAGCGTGACGCAAATTCGCAACAATGCTTGGAATGGATTGAATGTTGTTGTCCATGGTATTTAAGCTTTCATGTGAAGGCCGGAAATACCACTACCCTTGCCGGGATGAGGTATCCCGGTCGGGTTGAGTTTTTTGCTTCAGGTGAAGCGTTGAATGCAGCTACAAGAGCCGCGAAAAGCATTTCTGCTAAACGAGGATGATTTTAGGATTGGACAGCAGAGCACGCAAGCGATCTGGTCCGACACCACCAAAGACAAAAGCCCCCAATCTTTCGACTGAGGGCCCTTGAAGTTTTTAGATCAGCGCTGAAGCTGCTTCGATCAACGCAGCTCGTTTTGTCAGTTGAGCTGCTCTGTCTCGCATTTCCTGGGCAGATTCGATGAGCGACTTGCTGGCGGACCTTCCGGCTTCCAGTCGTACATCCATCGTTGTTTTCTCGGTCTTTATGCAGGCATAGGCGTATTGAGCACCCACCAAGACTCTGACTTCCATATCCTTTGCGGATGGCGGAGATTGTGGATTCTTGGCAAAGTCCTTAACGGGCCAACCATATTTGACGGCCAGCTCATTCGCATATGCTTTGGCAAGACTGAGTCTCGCGAAGTCTCCAACACAATCTACGCCACCTTCTTTCAAATGGACGTACACCGCGAAGGACTGCGGATTCGCGTCATCGACTTCGAACGAGGTTCCAAGATCGTCGTTTTTGAAGTGGAAGTCTCGAACACCGTGGATCTCAAGACCATCGTACGCTGTTGCGTCGGAGATGATGGTGTCGGCATAGCGATCGTTGAGCTCAGCTAAGAGTTCAACGGGTACGTTGACTTCATCGCCCAGCTTGCTTGCAACATAACAGCGCATGGCGGCGATCAGCATTGTTGGGCCTGTTTCCTTCTTTGTTTCACTGACGGCGACCCAGTTATCAATGCCCGCCTCTTTTAGTGTTTCGATGGCGGCCCGATCAATAATCGGCCCGCCAGTAAAGAGTTTGGTTGATGGACTGTAAATTTGCAACTCGTCGTTAGCATCGTCGTAATAAACAGCCATATCACCGTCATCGATCGGTGCTAATTTTATATTTTCAAGCCCGGCAACCGCCCAATCAAGGGCAGCGCCTGTCAATTCGCTCGTTTTAATTGAGCGAACTTCATTGGTTTTTTCAGGGGTAATGGTTGTCATGATGGTTCTTTCAAATGAAAAGACCGAGACACCAATGCCCTTGCCGGGATGAAGTATCCCGGTCGGGTTGAATTTGCTTCAGGTGAAGCGTTGAATGCAGCTGCAAGAGCTGCGAAAAGCATTTCTGCTAAACGAGGATGATTTTAAGATTGGCCATCAGGGTGCGCAAGCGATCTGGTCCGACACCACCAAAAACAAAAGCCCCCAATCTTTCGACTGAGGGCCTCTGATGTTTTTCAAAACGGTAAGAACAAATTTTGGGGATGGTCCGCCATCTGCTCAAAACCATAGCGTTGATAGAAATTGACTGCGGAGTGCTTCGCATTAACCACAAGGCCAATTCCGCCGACTTCATCGGAAATCCGAGTCACTCGGTCAATGGCATCGAAGAGCAGGAACTCTCCGATGCCTTTCCCTTGATGGCCTAGTGCGGTTGCCAACCGCCCAAGACGGAAAACAGGTACCTTGGCAGGCAACCGTTTTCCATATTGATCTGGGAGATTGGTATTCACCAGTTCAGCCAGGCTAATCGCGTAGAAGCCGAGTATTTCGGTACCCGTCTCGTTTGCGACCAAGACAAAGGTAGAGGAGACCCCCTTTTCCTTGTGCTGTCTGGCGGTCTGTTTCAACCAGCCATTCAGGTCTGTATCGCCGCAATCGAAGCTCTTCCTGTTATGCCTGTCGTTAAGCGATTGAACCAGCATCGCTCTTTAACCTCTGATAACGGGCTTGGGCCTGAAGAAACATTTCGTTGCGCGGTGGCGGATTCTCAATCATCTCCAGCAGCCTCAAGGATTCCCGACGAGTCAGGACAATCGTTGATTCGCTTTCAATGACCTTCTCCGCTTTTTCAAGAGCTGCTTGAACGACAAACTGGTTCAGCGTCGCACCAACAAGATCCGCTGCCGCTTGTAGCTTTTCCTGCACATGGTCAGTGATTCTCGTGGTGAGCCGTTTTCCTGTTTGAGCAAGCATGACAGCCTCCTTGCTTGGTAATGGTTGATAGCCTTGAGTATAAGCATGTGGCGTCATTTTGTCACCGCCGCTCTATTCATTTGAAAGCTCAACAGGGACGGTGATTTCATCGCCCAGCTTGCTGGCGACGTAGCAGCGCATGGCTGCAATTAAGCTTGTGGGGCCGTTGCCAAAAGCCTCACCAGTTGCGCGTTCTGGTGCGGGGGTCCATGCCTCAACCAATGCGCCGCTTATTGGATTAAGGTGAATCATTTCACTGTCAATGATCGGCCCGCCTTGGCCCCACTCTGTTGAAGGAGAGAAGTCAATTGGCCGTTCGAGACCGTCTGGATCAATACTATGTCCATAAACGGGTATGAAGGGATCGCTGTCATCTTCGATCATCCCTTGACACTTTGCAACCGCCCAATCGAGGGCAGCGCCTGTCAATTCGCTCGTTTTAATTGAGCGAACTTCATTGGTTGTTTCAGGGGAAATGGTTGTCATGATGGTTCTTTCAAATGAAAAAGACCGAGACACCAATACCCCTGCCGGGATGAGGTATCCCGGTCGGGTTGAATTTGCTTCAGGTGAAGCGTTGAATGCAGCTGCAAGAGCTGCGAAAAGCATTTCTGCTAAACGAGGATGATTCTAGGACTGGCCAACCTGGCGCGCAAGCGATCTGGTCCGACACCGACACCACCAAAAACAAAAGCCCCCAATCTTTCGACTGAGGGCCTTTGACGTCTTTTTAAATCAGCGCAGAAGCTGCTTCGATTAACTCAGCTCGTTTTCTGATCCTCCCCCGGTCTTTAGGCCAGGGGAGGATCAGGGCTTGTACTGTTCAACAATGTAAGCAGCTATGGGCCCTTCCGCGATATGTGCATTTTCAACCGCCGTGAGGATCAGTTGCCAAACACCTTCTTTGGCGAGAACCGGCATTTCTTTGGCCAATACATTGCTCAGCAAGCCCTTGTTCTGCTCGATAGAACGCAACAACCGGTCGACTTGATGATCGGGCATCTCCACGACCTCCTTGACAGCCAGGCGGGCACGGTGATGACCACGTAGGTACTTAGCCTCTTCACGCATCTGTTCGTTGATGGTGCGGTGAATGACCTTGGAGAGATACATCACATGCGGACTCATGTTTGGGAAACGCCACATTGGTCGCGCAAGAGCATCGCCGCCGAACACAAAATTGGAAGTCACACCGTCCGGATATGCGGTATGAGTACCGGAAAAACTCGCCAGATGGACCACCTCCGACATCAAGGGTTTGGATACGGAATCCAAAACTTGGTCATACGCTCTGCGCTCACCAGGGTCAGCGGTGATGACCGCTGAAATGGGGAGGATGACGGGATCCGGAATCACACCGTCGCGCCGCAAAATGTCGTTGATGAGGAAGCGGTGAACTCGACCATTGCCATCAGCCATGGGATGGATGTAGACAAAGGCAAAAGCTGCCACCGCGCTACGCATGACCGCGGACTGGCCTTGTGTACGGTTCAAAAACGCCTTGAGTCCGTCCAGCATGGGCTGAAGGTCCTCAACCGGTGGAGCCACGTAGTGCAACTTTTCCTGAAAGCGGACCGTCTCTCCGACAAAAACTGGTGACTGACGGACACCCAGCCGCGTGATGGTGGTCAGCTCACCCAGAATTTCGCGTTGCAATTCAGCCATTGCCGCATCAGTAAAAGGCTGCTCACCCAGCCCCGTGCGCCGCGCCATCACATCCGCAAACCGTTGGATGCGTGTGGACTGATCCGCCTCACCTTCTATTAAGAAACTGGCCTTGCTTTCTCGCAGGGTCATCCATGCCGCTGCGCGCATCAAGAGTTCTTCGCCGAATTCGGCTTGCAGCACACCAAGCATGCCGCTGACATCCAAATCTGCCGCAGCAGAAAGGACGTCTGTCTTGACGATCAGAGGGCAAAAGAAACGTGTGCCGGGGAGGTTGTCATTCACCCGCCACTTACTATTTTTAACGATGCGGTCGGGGCTGGCCAGCACCATGCTCGCCTCATCGTCGATGGCGTTCACGTAGTTACCACCCAGATTCTCAGGAGCATGCAAAGACTCTCCCGTTAGCCACTCATATAGGAAGGCCGCACGTCTGGCATAACCGCCGGTAGGGGAGCGGGAAAGCCATATCTGAAGCTGATCGCCGCCCTCCTTGAGAAACAGCCGTTGCAGAAACTCCAGATGAACGACCTCATAGCGAAGGTGAAACTGCAAGTGCCCTACGATAGTGGGCTCAGGCCGCATGGTTTCGACATAGGTCTCCAGGCGGTAACCATCCACTACTTTGGACTTGCGCCTGCCACCCATTTGGCTGAGAACCGGCAGTCGCCCCATGGGGAAGACGTCGAATTCCTGTGCCAGCCATGCAGCCCCGACAGGGTCTAAAGGTTGGTTTTCTTGGTTGATATTGGACACAGTAGGGCTTTCGGGTTCTTTGCAGAAAGTTTGTAAAAAGCCCGGCGAATAACTGCGGACGGGTTACGGAAGCAAAAAAACGATTAGAAATCGATGGACCTGCTCAAATTTGATTATACGAAGCTTGCCGCAGCTCACGGGCAAGTCGTCTATGGCGATGGCCATTGGCTACGCGCTAAGCAATTGGCGCGCCTTGAACCGTTCAATTGGCAAGCGATTTTCTAAGCTCTTCTGATAGCCATCTCGACTTGATCTTGGCGTCGGGTGGTGCCCGATCAAATATTGCGCGGATTTGAGCGTTCGCTGCTCGCTTGTCGCCCCAGTGTTCCACGGCCTTGTTAACGAGTATTTGAGGCAAACTGACGGTGGTCTCCGCGTTTTTGGGTCCCACTTTCAAGCGAACACTTTTTGATCCCACGGTTTGCAGCTGCATGGCCAGCGTCTTCGTGACAGCAGCATCGACCGCAGTTTGAATCACGGTCTGCAGATCCTGGTCAGATTTCTGCACTTGAACTGGCCTATCAGGAACCGCCAGCCGCTGAGCAACCTTTGCCCCAAATTTAAGAGCAAATGGCCCGACGACAGATGCGCTGGCACCTGACTCAACCAGAAGACGCACAGCGTCGCCCAGGATGAGCTCAATCTTTGAGGCATCTGTCGTTTCCATTTGCTTGAAAGTTTACCTCAGGAATACGTTTTCGTATGCTTAGGGTATCCCTGACCTGTGGACCGGTCGCTTGGATACGTTGTGCATAAAAAAAGTATGCTGTTTCACCACCTCTTTTCAGCTACTGGCACTGAAAAATGCATTTTTTTTATCCATGACACCAAAAAAACAGCACAAAACAGGTTTTTATTGCTGTTGTCTTGTTCTCGTTTTTCAAGACATCCCATTGTTACTGGCCTGATTTATCCATATATATCAACGGGTTACGTGAATATAGGTGGTGCGATGGCATACTTGAGGTGGTGATTTTGGTACTCGTGGGGTGTAAATGAGTGCTGCAGGTGGTGTAACGGCATACTTGCAGCGGTGAACTCGAGGAATTGTTGTTTCGGTGTAATTTGACCTGGCATTTCCTCCACCGCATTTCCCATCGGGGTAAAATCTTTAGGCATGGATGACGCTCAAAAACCGGTGGAAGTGAATTTTTCAACCAAGACGCGTTCGCCTGAACAAAATAGCCTCTTTCCGACCGAAGATCTCATCATCCCAGATACGGTATTGCAGCTCAAGAAGGCTGTGAGTGCCATCCACTCCTACCCGGCCAAGGGTGACCGCAATCACACGCTGAATACGCGCAAATTGTTGGATGCATGCATCTTGATCATGCAGATGGACATCCGCAGTCGCAAGGACTTAAGCATCGAGAAAATCAGGGCCGAACGAATTTCTCCGGTGTTTGAAACAAGGATTACCGACTTGGTGACCCTGGCAGGAATCGCAGGGAAGAACTACCAGCGCATCTATGAGGATCTCGATCATCTTTACGAGATGCCGCTCATCTGGAACCTTGTTGGCGAAGACAGCAATGTGATCTGGAAAATGAAGAGCCATTTTTTCAGCTCCCTTGGGATTGGCGAGGGCAACAAAAGAGGCTTGATTCGCTTTTCAATGGACCCTGAGATTCTGAGCATCTTGCTGGAGCCTACCAATTGGGCAATGCTGTCCATGCAGGTACTCAGGACGCTCAAAATGAATGCGGCGCACGCGCTCTATCAAAACACCTTCCGGTACATTGGTACCGCCAAAAAAGTTACCGCACAGTTGCCTATTGAGACATGGGTGAACTTGACTGTGGGGCCGTCCAGGTACCTCAAAACCGATCCTGTAACTGGCGAGCAGAGTGTCAATTACAAGGAATTCAAACGCTTTATCTTGGTGCCTGCGATGGAGCAAATTAACGCGCACCCTGCGTTGAATTACACGCTGACCTTGCATGAGCGCAGATCAGGCAATCGAGTGGCGGCACTCCAGTTCAAATTCGAGAGGAAGCAGCAGCACTCGCTTGATTTGCCGATCACGTGGAGCGAGGACACCATCAAGGTCTTGCAGGATTTGGGATTTGGCGACTCGGACATTTCAGACATGAGCCAGGTTCATGGTCAAGCTCAGATCGTAGAGGCGCTCACACGGCTGCCTGTTGCAGAGAAGGCGCTGCGAGCCAAGGGGGGGAAGGTCTCCAACAAGAAGAGCTATTTCTCGGGCATTCTCGAAAACGTCCACAAGGAATTCTCCCCCGACAAGGACGCTTTGGAGATTGCTGAGCAAGTGAACAAGAAGGCCGAAGAAGAGGCTGTGGAGAGCCGCAAAGAGAAGATCGATGCTGCATTTTCGGAGCATCAAGCCAACCGGTTCAGAGAGTCATTTTTTGGGCTGGATGAGGCGTCACGGCAAGAGCTGATAGATCTATTCGAGCAAAGCGAGGAAGGTCAGCGTCTGAGCACCAAACCCTTCATTGCAAAGGGCTGGCGGCCGGACAATAAACCGCTGATCTCCATGTTTCGGGCCTGGGCCAAAACTGCACGGCCTGAGCTGGAAGGCGCATTCCTGCCTTCCCCACAAGATCAGTCCGTTGAGGCTTGGCGGGACTGGAAAATTGCAGGTTAGCTGCGCATTTCCAGTCGCTGTGCATTAGCGCCAGTCGGATCGACTGTGCGAGACCAGCGCGGCCCAATCATCTGGTGGATGGCCACGTTCGAGCATCCGTTGAAATACTGCATACGGATCACTTTTGCTACCAGAAGATCGCAAAGTGTTTTCGTCGTTGACCCAAGCAAAAACAATGATCCTGGACTTGGAGTCAAACCGGAAAAACAAACGAAAGCGCCGCCCGATTTTGGCCCGTCGCCAATGCCGAAAGGCCGACCCCATTGTATTGCCCTGCCGATATTCTTCTCGATTTGGATCAGAGGGCACCGCTTCAAAGATCAACTTGGACAAGGCAGCAAAAAGTCGTGCGTTGGCGTTGGAGTCTCCCTCGATGGGATTTTGTTGCTTTGCACGCTCACAAGCAGCATGCAATTTTTGCAATTGCTCTGACACGCACTCATGGAATAGCAGAGTCCAACCATGACGCTCTATCACAGCGCCACGTCGCCTTCGATGTCCGCATTCAGATCAACGGGCTGCGCCAGCGTTGCCAGCATGGCTTGAACAAGATCTTCTGGTAGGGTGGTCAGCTGCTTACCACTGCGCATACCGGACTCCAGCAAGGCTAAAAATCCGCCAATGGCAGGGTCATCGTGCTCGGACTCTTCAACCCGAGTCACCACCACTTGTGTGCCACGCAAGTCAAACGCGACCTTGCCGCCATAGTCCACGCCCAGCGCTTGGCGAATGGGTTTAGGCAGCGTGATCTGGCCTTTCGACGTGAGGGTGGCGACTTCATGAACTGCGGGCATTTGGCTCTCCGAGATTTTTAACGATGGTAAGGAACTTTCCTTACTTGGTCAAGTTCCATGCATCAAGCTGGCTTACTGGCTTTGCTTTGGCAATAGGCGTAGCGAGCTTGCGTTCTTGAGGCCAGCCAGGAGCAGCGTGGTTTCGATGTCTTGGGTGTCGAGCCAATGCCTGATGAGGCTATTTCTGATGATGGCACCGCCCCGGGCGACTTTGAGACCGTTGTTTTGTGGGTTTTGACTTTGCATGCCCGGCAAGTTGTAAAGGGCCTCGAATGCGTGATCGATGGCCCAGTAGACGGACACGGGTTTGATGGGGTGCCAGGCATTGGGCCCCGATTTGGTTTGCCTGGACGGAAAAAGCGGTCCCTCAAGGCTAAATTCATTGAGCAGTGTGGCGCGGTTGGCCAGTGTGGTGGTGCGGGCTGCGTGTTCGTGCAGGAGTTGTTGTCGTTTGCTCAGCCAAGGCAGGATTGATTGGAGGGCGTCTTCTGGCAGCGGGAGGCTGCGTTGGATGGAGCCGTCTTTGTCGCAGATGTCGAGCCAGCACTGTTGGTTTTGAGCCGGTGGGGGGATGAATGTGATTTGGGAGGCGTTTTTAAGGCTTAGGAGTGAGGCTGAGCCTTTACGCAGGTTGGAGCCGCAAAGGCTGATGAGTTCTGAGGTGGTGACGCCTGTGTGGGCGATGGTGGCGAGGATGGCGCGATCACGCAGGTATGTCCACTGGTTGTTTTCGTCGTCTTTTGGCAGGATGCGCCGAAGGGTGTCAGGGTTTTGGAGCATCTGCAGGATGCCGGGGGGAAGGATCTGGGATTGTCGGGCGCGTTTGACAACGCTGGGGCGTTCCCAGGGCTGGAGGTCGGAGGCAGGGTTGGAGGTGAGCCAGTTTTGGCGGACGGCTTCGCTCAGGATGCCGCTGAGCAGCCGCCAGTATCTTTGGCGGGTGTAGTCGGACATGCGGGAGGGGTTGGTTGCGCGGCGGCGATTGGCGTTGCTGGGGGCTGGGCCTTTGAGAAAGAGGCTGATGTCGTTGGCGGTAAGTGACGACCAGTGTTGTGAGTTGCGATCGAGCCAGCCGCAAAAAGCGGTCCACATGGCTTTGTACATGTGGATGGATTGCTCTTTCATGGGGGGACTGGCTGATCGGAGGTGATTGGCCCAGGTATCAAAAAGAATGATGTGGGAGGGTTTTGGGGTGGTCATGGCGTTGGGGCGTTGGTATCGCCGCCGAGGGCGATGTTGATGGCGGCCATGCTGGTGTCGAAGGTGAGGCGGCGAGCGTCGGCGGGCAGGTCCAGCTGGTCATGCAAGGTGTTCATGGCGTGGGTCATTTGTGAGATGAGGGCGCGCAGTTCCTTGGGGTCAAAGGAGATGAGAGGTGGGGAGTTGGGTAGGGTGCTGGTTGTTTTGCTGATGAGCAGGCAAAGCAAGATGGTGGCCCAGAGGTCGGGGATGGGGGCGATGAAGTGCATCCAGTAGGGCCAGGTCGAGTGCAGGGCTTGGAGGTAGGTGCGGCATTCGGGGATGTCGTGGACTTCGCGGGGGTCGTGGTTGAAGCCGTCGAAGGCGAACATGATGGAGTTGGTCAGTTGGCGGCTGAGGGTTGAGCTGTCGCTGAGAGCCATGAGGTCATCGGCGGCGCTGCCGATGGTGCCGGCGCGGATATCGGCCGAGGGGAAGACGAGCAAGATGCCGTCGATTTCGGGGGTGATGTGGTGAAGGCCTGAGCCAAGGATGTGGGGTTCAAAGGACATGGTGTCGGGGGTGTTATTGAGGGATGGATACTAAATTAACACACAACCCGTCTTTGTCAACCCCTCTCCCCTCCTGATAAACCTTGGGGCGCATGCATTTTTACGTCTGTGTGCTGTCGGCCGCGGCGTGGGCTGGGTTTAAGGGAGAACAAAGGTAGAGGGAAGGTTTATCAAGAGGGGGGTTCAAGTTCACCACAGGCCTATGCTTTTGGGACATATTGAGAGAGGGCTTGGGTGTTAATTTAGTATCTTGCTTTGTGATGAGGGGCCTGTAAGATGGGTTCATGTGCGGCTGCATTTTGAATATGGCGTCGCCGCTGTTGCTGGCGGTGACTTGATGATGTTCAGCCCGGCCGTCCGTAAAAGAACCTGGGGGCATCCGGTGCTGGCGGTGGTGGTCTTGCGGGCAGTTTGCGCCGCGGTAGCGGGTACAGCTGCCTGATCGAGTGGGTGACCACCCCGTAAACGTCAACCTCACGGGGGTGGTGAAAGTGAAAGTCAGGGCCCGAGACGCAGCCCGTGATCACCATGACCACAATGCTGCCCGGCGATGGGGTGGCTGTCACATCGATGATCAGCAAATCGCCCCGGTGCAGCCCGATCTTTTCAAGCCCGTTTTCACCCACGCGCATGTGCCTGATCCGCTCGGGCTCAGGCATCAAAAGACGGTTCAAATCCTTGGGCATACTGTGATTTTATCCAGTAATACTAGGCAAATTCCACTGTCAACTGCAGTCGCTCCTATCAGGTTACGATCGGCAGCGTCGCACACTCGCTGTTGTCAAGCTTTACCGCGAGCAGCTCAAGCGAGATTTCCACCTGCCAGCCCGATCAGTTTTTGGTGATCAACCAAAGTGCCAATCAGCGCACTTGCATCGGCTGGGATAGGCTTGCGGCCGTCTTGCAATAATCCTCAACACTTGATCAAACCATGTCCAATTTCGTGAATCAACTCAAACTTGAAATCGGCCGCATTGCCCGAAAAGAGGTCCGGAGCGAAACAGAGACTTTGAAAAAAGGTTCTTCACAGCATCGGGCTGAAATTGCAGCCCTCAAGCGCCGTGTCGCCGCATTGGAATCTGCACTGAAAAAAGCAATTCCAAAGCTGGAAAAACGAACCTCAAAAATGGAGCAATCCAAAGAGCCTGTCGCCTTGCGCTTTCGGCATACTGGATTTGCGAACATGCGCGAGAAACTAGGTTTGACCGCAGCCGAGATGGCCACGCTACTCGGAGCGTCAGCTCAGTCGGTCTATAACTGGGAAAGCGGAAAGTCCAAGCCCCAGGCAGCTCAACTTGCCGCCATTTCAGAAATCCGCAAAATTGGCAAAAAACTGGTCATGGCCAAGCTGGAGGAAATCTCAGCCAAGAGTTGAAAACTCCAAAAAAAAGGCCCCGGATTTCTCCGGGGCCTTCAAGGTTTTAAAGTTAAGCAGCTTCTGCGGTCATCGCATCGCTACCTGTTGCTGACTTGTCAAGGTCTAATTCAGCCTCAATCTGTCGCTGTCGCACACGCGCTTGCTCAAGCTCTTGTCCATGCTCGAACGCTTGTCCGAGCATCGACTCGATGCCATTGCGCTCTTGCACTTTCCGACCATATTCATCCATGAGCGAGGCCACCCTCTTCTCAAATTCAGCCACAGTCTTCAGTACAGCGTGTCCAACATCAGCATGCATGTTCATCGCTGGTCGATCAACCAATACTGCCGTGCCCGTCAGTGGTGACACCACATAAAGCTCGGAAACATTGAAGACTCGTTCTGTTTCCAGTTTGAATCCGTTGAGCGATCCCATCACACCGTGAGTTCGTGCTTTGGCCATTGCCGCAAAGGCTTGACCAATTGCCATCTCCCGCAGCATGTGTTCATGGACTGCATCTTTGGCCACCGCCGAGCCAGGTTTGAAAACAGCATTAGCCAGTACAGCTTTTGCCAATTCCTTCTCCTGCTCAATAGAGGCCATATTTGCATCGATCCAGCCCAACCGCTGAGTCAGTTCCACCTTGCGGCGGCTCATCCTCCAGCGATCTTGTTCCCAGTGATCAAGTTGCAATGACAACTTTTGCACCTTCGCATCCACAGTTGCTTTTTCAAGCACCAACGGATTTCCGCTTGCAATGGCTTTTATTTCTGCATACGTCAAAGCCGTCATAGAAATATCCTCCACTGATCGCAGGCCCTGATCGGCCGTCATCACCTGATCAATAAATCGGGATTTAACGTCCAACAAGTTCCAGCTGTAAGCGTCAAAGCTGCCTTCGGTGACATAGCGCCAAAGCTCAATGCTTGCGCACTCGTTGCCTTGTCGATCAGCCCGCCCATCGCGCTGCTCAACAGATGACGGCACCCATGGGGCATCGACCTGGTGAACGGCTTTCAAGAGGCGTTGCACGTTTGTACCAGTGCCGAGTTTTTGGGTAGAACCCATCAACACACGCACCTGGCCAGTTCGCACACGCTTGAACAACTTGGCTTTCGCCGCATCGCTGTCATGATCATGAATGAACTCGATCTCAGACAAGGGGATGCCCTTATCCAATAAGCCACGCCTGATTTCTTCGTAAACCGAGAAGCCAGGGGCTCCAGGTGTACCAAGATCACAGAACACCAGCTGGGTTAGGCGCTCTTGCGAGCCACTCTCCCAAATCCGGTGTACGTTTGAAACCACCATCGCCAACTTACCCTGGGGGTCAGCTGGCTTGCGGGGATCAACCATGCGCACATCAAGTGCAGCGCGACGTCCATCATTTGTCACAGACAACATGTTGTCCACTGATGGCTCAACACTGCCGCCGCGAATCTTTTCAGCACGCTCGACGAGTTCAGCCGTGATGGCTTTCAGTGCATCACTGGACTTGGCCACCATCGTCTGAGGTTTCCCCCCTTCAATGGTTGGCGTTGGCAGGTTGAGCATTTTCTTGGTGCGAACATCAGCCACACCACGAAAAATTCCCATCAGCTCAGGCAAATTCACGAAACGTGCGTATCGCGTATTTGTTCTGAAGCCGCCACCGTCTGGTGAAAGTTCAATGCCCGTGACACTCTCGCCAAAGCTTGCGCTCCAAGCGTCGAACTCATAGACACCGTACTTTTTGAGCGTTTTAGGCTGCAAGAAGACCTGCATCGTATAAAGCTCAGCCAAAGAGTTGGTAACAGGCGTGGCCGTAGCAAAAACTACGCCCTCTTCTGCACCGCCCCTGGCTTCCATGATCATTCGGGTTTTCATGAAAGCGTCAAATGCACGCTGAGATGCCACGTTAGGCAAACCAGCAATGCGAGGCATCTTGCTCATACGACCAAGATTTTTCAGAGCATGCGCTTCGTCGATGAAAAGTGCATCAATGCCCAATTCGTCAAACCAAAAAGCTTTTTCATCAGCCTTACCGTTTTCTACCAATCGAGTGAGTTTCGCTTCGTAGTCTTTCATCCGGCGCTCAAGTTCCTTGATGGTCCTTTGCGCGCCGCGATCTTTGGTGAGATTGAGCATCATCCGAGCTTCAGCGAGCATGCTGTCAATGAAGCCTTGTTGCTTTTCGATGCTGGGCATCAAACGCTCAAAGGTACTCATTGTCATGACCACTGCGTCCCAGTCCCCAGTAGCCACACGGGCCACAAAGGTTCTGCGCTTGTCGCCATTGACATCCTCTTTGGTTGCCATCAGGACACGCGATTGCGGATAAAAACGCTTTACTTCGCCAACATAGTCAGCCAGCAAGTGGTTAGGAACCACATGACATGGCTTTCTTGCTTTGCCTAAGCGTCGCATTTCCATGCCAGCGGCAATCATCGTCAATGTCTTTCCCGCACCAACGCAATGCGCCAGCAAGGTATTTCCATTCATGACGATGCGCCAGATGGCATCCAGTTGATGCTGATATGGGATCACCGAAGCACTCAATCCCGGCAGTTGAAGGTGTGAACCATCGAATCGACGCGTCACGATTTGATTGAAGGCATCGTTGTAGATGCGCAGCAAGCGATCGCGACGATCTTCATCTTGGTACACCCATTGCCGGAAATGGTCTCTGATCGCTTGCCATTTCTCGCGAGCGTTCATGGTTGCAACAGGATCGGTACAGCTTTTGCCATCGACGGTCACCGTTACAGTGGGAGGTTGCTGATTGAGCGCCGCTTCCACCAAAGTCAACGCACATCGAGAAGATGTGCCCCACTTGACGGTTTGCAGCGTTCTGTCACCAACGTATTCCAAACGGTAACCACCTTTGACGCTCCACGTTGCCGTGGTGCTGTCATAGGCTACTGTGATGACTCCCTCGTTTGCATTGACCAGCTCTTGTGAGAACTGAGTAACGACATCGACAGGAATCCACGGTGCGCCGAGCCGAACCTCAACTTGTGCGGGGCCCAAATCGGCGGGGATGACAGTTTCGAGAGCACTGATGTTTTGCTCATAAGCAGCGCCTGCAGCCTTGGCCTGAGAAATCTTTTCACGGATATTCCCAGAAAGGTGTCACCGACCGGCATATTGGAGCCACTTTGAGATCGGCATATAGGAGCCAGTCGATGATCGCCGTTATGGAGCCAGTGCGTGATCGGCATATTGGAGCCAGCGCAAGATCGCCGTAATGGAGCC
>Ga0228698_1000900_pt1 | contig 17100 bp, 15 predicted proteins | sample McNCre117_Aug_MG_FD_178015 | JGI IMG/M metagenome (GOLD analysis project Ga0228698, IMG submission 178015) | Freshwater microbial communities from McNutts Creek, Athens, Georgia, United States - 1-17_Aug_MG | ecosystem: Environmental > Aquatic > Freshwater > Creek | place: USA: Georgia...
CGTGCGAGGGCAAAACCAGCGTGGAATCCGGCAATGCCCTGAACCGGTCAATGGAGCGCAGAAACAGCGTGAGCGCATCGGCCTCAGGCTCCTGTTCGTACACGCTCACATTGGTGGAAATGCGCGGCAACATCATGTCCCCGCCAATCAAAACGCCCAAAGTTTCGCAGTACAGCGCGATGTGCTCCGGTGCATGGCCATAGCCCGCGATGCAACGCCACGGGTGGGCCCCGATCTGTAACACACCGCCATCCAGCAGCCGGCGGTATTGCTGCGGCACCGACGGAACCAGCGTGCGGAAATAGGGCTTGCGCTCCTGTAGCTTCACGGCGGTTTCTGCGTCATTCAGACCATGGGCGGCATAAAACTGCGCGGTGCGCTCGCCGCTGAAGGTGTCCGCGCCCGAGCACGCCAGGTGCGCCACCAGAAAGTCGGTTGCGCTGATGAACAGGGGCACCTTCCAGCGCTGGCACAGCCAGTCGGCCAGTCCGATGTGGTCGGGGTGCATGTGGGTCACGATGACGCGCAGCACCGGCAAGCCTTCCAGCGCGGTGGCAAACAGGGTTTCCCATTGCGCCTTGGCCTCGTCCCTGTGAACGCAGGTGTCGACAATGCTCCAGCCCTGCCGGCCTTCCCACGCATCGCGCAGCAGCCAGACATTGATATGGTTCAGCACAAAGGGCAGCCCCATGCGCACCCATTTCACGCCCGGAGCCACCTCAATGCATTGACCGGCTTCGGGCAGGGCATCGCCCAGTGGATAGTGGAGTTGCTGTTCAAGTTCGTTCATGGGAAAGTTTTATGCGACATAATTGACGTTTACGTAAACGTCAACTGCCGTCCGATTGTAGGCAGGGTGCGTGAAACGTGTTGTCACCTGTGTTGCGGGCCTACCAAGCATGACTACCACCTACACCATCAGCGATCTGGCACGTGAGTTTGACCTCACCACGCGGGCCATCCGCTTTTATGAAGATTTGGGACTGTTGCAGCCCGAACGCAGCGGCCCGGGCGGGCGCAACCGCGTGTACAGCCTGCGCGACCGCACCCGCCTCAAACTCACGCTGCGCGCCAAGCGACTGGGCCTGAGCCTGACGGAAGCCAAGGACATCATTGAGATGTATGACAGCCCGCGCGACACCGGCGCCCAGCTCACCAAGTTTCTGGACGTGCTGGCCTTGCACCGCAAGCAAATCGAAGAGCAGATGGCCGACTTGCAGGCCAATCTGGACGAAATCAAAGTGCACCAGCGCGAAGCCCGCGCGCTGCTTGCCAAGCAAGATGCCAAGGCCGCCGCGAAGGCCGCCGCCAAATCAGCCATGAAGGAAGTCAAAGATGCTGCCTGATGCGTTGTGGAGCCGGGTCCAGGACAGTCTGGAGCGCCAGGGCATGATGCGCCACCTGGGCGCCCGCCTGCTGCGCGTCGAGCCGGGTCTGGTGGAAATTGCGCTGCCGTATTCCGACAAAGTGTCGCAGCAACAAGGTGGCTTTCACGGGGGTGCCATGGGCGCGCTGGCGGATATCGCCGGTGGCTATGCCGGTCTGACCGTGGCCGCCGAGGGTATGGAAGTGACTACTGCCGAATACAAAATCAATTTCCTGTCCGCCTTTCAGGGCGGCGAGCTGCGCGCCACCGGGCGCGTGATCAAGGGCGGTCGCCGCCTGATTGTCACAAGCGCCGAAGTCATGCATGTCGATGCCGACGGCAAGCAAAGCGCCTGCGCCGTCATGCAGCAGACGCTGGCCACGGTGACCAAAACGTATTGAATACAAACCAGTCCTTTTAACCATCCAACAATCTGAGGAGACACCCCATGAACATGCCCGGCCTGAACTTCCAACTCGGTGAAGACATCGATGCCTTGCGCGACGCAGTCTATGAATTCGCCCAAGCCGAAATTGCCCCCCGCGCGGCCGAGATCGACCGCAATGACCAGTTCCCGATGGACCTCTGGGAAAAAATGGGTGCGCTCGGCGTCTTGGGCATTACCGTGGGCGAGGAATACGGTGGCGCCAACATGGGCTATCTGGCGCACATGATCGCCATGGAAGAAATTTCGCGTGCGTCCGCCTCGGTGGGCCTGTCCTATGGCGCGCACAGCAACCTGTGCGTCAACCAGATCAAGCGCAATGGCACGCCGGAACAGCGCGCCAAGTACCTGCCCAAACTCATCACCGGCGAGCACGTAGGTGCGCTGGCCATGAGCGAGCCGGGTGCGGGCAGCGACGTGATCAGCATGAAGCTGCGCGCCGAAGACAAAGGCGGCTACTACCTGCTCAACGGCAGCAAGATGTGGATCACCAACGGACCTGACGCCGACACCTTGGTGGTCTATGCCAAAAGCGAGCCCGAGCTGGGCGCGCGCGGCGTGACGGCCTTCCTGATCGAGAAGGGAATGAAGGGTTTCTCCATCGCGCAAAAGCTCGACAAGCTCGGCATGCGCGGCAGCCATACCGGCGAGCTGGTGTTCAACAACGTCGAAGTGCCGGCGCAAAACATTCTGGGCGGCCTGAACATGGGTGCCAAGGTGCTGATGAGCGGTTTGGACTACGAGCGCGCCGTGCTCACCGGCGGCCCCTTGGGCATCATGCAATCGGTAATGGACAACGTGGTGCCCTATATCCACGACCGCAAGCAGTTCGGCCAGAGCATTGGTGAGTTCCAGCTGATTCAGGGCAAGGTGGCCGACATGTACACCGTGCTGCAAGCCGGGCGCAGCTTTGCCTACACCGTGGCCAAGAATCTGGACCTGTTGGGTGCCGAACATGTGCGCCAGGTGCGCAAGGACTGCGCCTCCGTCATCCTGTGGTGCGCCGAGCAGGCCACCCGCATGGCTGGCGACGGTGTGCAGATTTTTGGCGGCAATGGCTACATCAACGAGTACCCGCTGGGCCGCTTGTGGCGCGATGCCAAGCTCTACGAAATCGGTGCCGGTACCAGCGAAATCCGCCGTATGCTCATCGGCCGCGAATTGTTCGCCGAAACCATGTAAATGCTGAGCACACTTTCCCGTTATTGCGCTGTTTTCTTCAACGGCATCCTGCGCGGTCTAATCCGCGCGTGGCTGCTGGTGGTGCCATTGGTGCTGGCCCTGACGGTGATCCGTTGGGGGCAGATTGCCCACTTCTGGCCGGCGGGCTTTTCAGCCCCGGCGTCCGATGTGCTAGCCGTGGCGTTTCAGGGCTTTCGCTTTGATTTGAAGGTCAGCGCGATTGCAGGCTTTGTGCTGCTGTTGTTTTTGCCGTGGATCAGCGGTGCCGCTTACCGGCGTGTAGCGGGCGTTCTGGGCTTTGTTTTTGTGCTGCTCTCCATGGTCAACCTGCACTATTTCGGCTTTTACAAAACGCCGATTGATTCGCTGGTGTTTGGGCTGGTGGAGGACGACACCAGCGCCGTGCTGAAGACCATCTGGCACGATTTCCCGGTAATCACCTCGCTGGCCCTGGTTGCCATGCTGAGTTGGGCGGCGGCCTGGATGCACCAGCGCATTACCTTGCGCGCAGTGCCAGACGCCGCCTTGCGCGCCCGCAGTCCGTGGTTGCGGGGCATGGTAATTTTTGTCGCTTTCTGGGCCTTGGTTTTTGCGGGAAAAGGAACCTTGCGCGAGATGGCGCTACAACGCCAGCACCTGACGGTAACCACCTCGCAGTTCTTGAACGACATGGTGCCCAACGGCGTGATCGCGCTCAAGTACGCTTGGGATAGCCGGGGCCAGTCGCAAAACTTGCAGGACCCCTTGGTCGGACTCAAAGCCATGGGCTTTGATTCGGCCCGTGCCGCCGCCGAAGTATTGGGCCTGCCGCACGACAGCGATGCTCAAGTCAAAGCGTCCCTTACCGCGCACCCCGCATTGCCAGCCGGAACACCGAAAAAGAACCTGCTGTTTTTTCTGATGGAGTCGTGGAGTGCAGAGCCCATGCTCTACAACAGCCCGCAGTTCGATGTGCTGGGCCGCATGACACCGACGCTGGACAAGGCCTGTCACTTCAGCAACTTCGATTCCGCCCATGCCGGGACCCATCCCAGCCTGGAGGCCATTCTGTTTTCCACGCCCATAACGCCGCTGACTCTGGGCGATGTGGGGCGCAAACCCATTCCATGGGCCACAGCCAAAATCGCCCGCGATGCCGGCTACCGCACGGTGTTTGTTTCGTCGGTGCGGGCCGGTTGGCGGGGGCTGGACCGGGTGTTGCAGGCGCAGGGATTCGATGAAGTGGTGGATGCCAACAACCTGAAGGCAGCCTACCCGGAGGCGACGCTGGGACTGTGGGGCGTGTGGGACGACTACGTTTTCAAGTACCTCAAGACCCGCATGGCGCAACCGTCCGACAAGCCGCTTTTTGTGTTTGTGCTCACCAGCACCAACCACCCGCCCTACGACTTGCCGCCGGACTACAAACGCGTGCCGCGTGACATGGCACTGTGGAAAGGCGAGACCAGTTCCGACACCCTGGTGCCCAATCTGGACACTTACCACTACGCGGCCGATCTGCTCGGTGCCTTTGTGCAGGATATGCAAAAGAGCCCGCACAAGACCGATACCGTGATCGCCGCCACAGGCGACCACAACGTGCGCTCTTTTGGCGTGTATGCCGAAGCCAGCCGCCATTATCTGATTCGGCAAGTACCCTTTGTGATCTGGGGTGAGGGCTTGCAATGCGGCAACCAGCTGGACAAACCGGCCAGCCACCGGGACATGTTCAACACCCTTTTTCCGTTGGTGGGAATAGAGGGGCCCTACGTCAATGCGGGGCGCAATTTGCTCCAATCGGTGACGTTCCCAGCCGACCCTATCAACGCGCCCCGCGCCATGTTTTTCACCGGTGAAGCGCGCAATGCGCAAGGCACCTGGCAACTGGGTAATCCCGGTAGCTTTTTGTGCAGCGCTGCCAAGCCCGAAAGCAACTGCGCCTTCAATGCCCGGGACGATCAACAAGAGCGCGCGCGATACGGTCTGCTGGACTGGAATGTGCGCATCTCTTTGAGGAAATAACCATGGCTCAGAACGACTTGAACGAACTCTTCAGCAACAACCGCACTTGGGCGGCCGATGTGGAGCGGCGCCGCCCCGGTTTTTTCACCGGGCTGGCCAACCAGCAACGCCCCAAGTACATGTGGATCGGCTGCTCCGACAGCCGCGTGCCGGCCAATGAAATTACGGGGCTGGACCCCGGTGAAGTGTTTGTGCACCGCAACGTGGCCAATGTGGTGGTGCACTCCGACCTCAACGCCCTGTCCACCATCCAGTTCGCGGTTGAGCGCATTCAGGTCGAGCATGTGATGGTGGTGGGGCACTACGGTTGCTCGGGCGTGCAGGCGGCGCTGGAGGGCGCGCGCATTGGTTTGGCCGACAACTGGATTCGCCACATTCAGGACGTACGCGACCGCCACCGCGATGTGCTGGACGTGTTGCCCGAGTTTGGCCGCGCGCAGGCGCTGTGCGAACTCAATGTGATCGAGCAGGTGGTGAACGTGGCGCAAAGCACGGTGCTGCAGGACGCCTGGGCCCGCGGCCAGAACGTGACCCTGCATGGCTGGGTGTATGGCGTGCACGATGGCCTCTTGCATGACCTGCACATGACGGTGACCGGCAGCGATGACCTCGACGCGTTGTACCGCGAGGCGGTTTCAGGCGTGCGCCTGATGCCGCGTCATCCCAAATAAACACGCACCCGCCAGCATGTTTCCCGCGCGCCTGGACTCCCCTTTGGCCTATGCCATTGCCCGGGCCACGCTGGATGGGTTCAACCGCCACTACCGGTTGTTCCGCACCGAATCCGCGCGCGCCAAACACCGCTTTGAAACCTCGGACTGGCACGGTCAGCAACGGGCCCAGCGCGAGCGCATCGAGTTTTACGGCTTGCGCGTGAAGGAAACCACCACCCGTCTGGAGCGCGAGTTCAAAGCCAGTGAGCAGAGTGCCGAAATCTGGCAGCAAATCAAGCTGCACTACATCGGCCTGCTGGTGGACCATCACCAGCCGGAACTGGCCGAAACGTTTTTCAATTCGGTGTCGGTCAAGATCCTGCACCGCAGCTATTTTCAAAACAGCTTTTTGTTTGTGCGCCCGGCCGTCAGCACCGAGTACATCGAGAGCGCCCAAAGCCACACCACGCCCACCTATCGCGCCTACTACCCCGGCAAGGCGGGCTTGGGCAACGCGTTGCGCCGAATGGTGGACGACTATGACTTCCGCACGGCTTTCGACAACCTGGAGCGCGACATTTACTGGGTCGAGCAAGCCATGCAGGAGCGCACCGGCGAGGTCACACTGCGTGCCAACTTTCAGATTCAGGTGTTGTCAGGGCTGTTCTTTCGCAACAAGGGCTGCTACATCATCGGCAAGCTGATCAACGGCTTCAATGCCCACGGATTTGCGTTGCCGGTGCTGCACAACAAGGCGGGCAAACTGATCATCGACACGGCGCTGTTTGGTGAAGACGACTTGCTGATGTTGTTCAGTTTCGCGCGGGCCTACTTCATGGTGGACATGGAAATACCGTCGGCGTATGTGCAGTTCCTGCGCAGCATGATGCCGCGCAAACCGCGCAACGAAATCTACAACGCGCTGGGGTTGGCCAAACAGGCCAAGACGCTTTTTTACCGCGATCTTCTGCACCACCAGCGCCACAGCACCGACAAGTTCCGCATCGCGCCCGGCATCAAGGGCATGGTGATGCTGGTGTTCGACCAGCCCAGCTACCCCTACGTCTTCAAGATCATCAAAGACTACTTTCCGCCCCAGAAAGACACCACGCGCGAGCTCGTCAAAAGCAAATACCTGCTGGTGAAACAGCACGACCGGGTGGGCCGCATGGCCGACACGCTGGAGTACAGCAACGTGGCCTTTCCCCGCGAACGCTTTGAAGACGAACTGGTTGCCGAGATTCAGAAATTCGCACCCACCCAGATCGAAATCAGTGACCGCGACAGCGATGGGCAGCTGGAGGTCATTCTCAAGCACGTGTACATCGAGCGTCGCATGATTCCGCTGAACATTTATTTGCAGGAAGCGTTTGACGCCGGCGGCACCCAGCCGGATGACGCCAGTCCGACTGCCAAGCGCGCCCGCGACCAGATTAGCCGCGCAGTGATCGAGTACGGCAACGCGATCAAAGACCTGGTGTCGGCCAACATCTTTCCGGGCGACATGCTGTGGAAAAACTTTGGCATCACGCGCAATAGCAAGGTTGTTTTTTACGACTACGACGAGATCGAGTACATCACCGACTGCAACTTCCGTCGGGTGCCCGCGCCGCGCACCGAAGAGGAAGAAATGTCCGGGGAAATATGGTATTCGGTCGGTCCCCGCGATGTGTTTCCAGAGACTTTTGCGCCCTTTTTGCTGGGCAATCCGGCGGTGCGCGAGGTGTTCATGCAGCACCACGCGGATCTGCTCGACGTTGACTTCTGGCAAAGCCACAAAGACCGCATTCTGGCCGGGCATGTGCACGATGTTTTTCCCTACGCACGCAGCAAGCGCTTTGTGAATCAGGCGCACGGCGGGCGAACCCTTTAACCCCTTTTTTCTATCAACTCACAGGAGACAACAATGACCGAATCCATCGTTATCGTCAGCGCCACGCGCACCCCCATGGGCGGGTTCCAGGGTGACTTTGCAAGCCTTGCTGCGCACGACCTGGGCGGCGCCGCCATCAAGGCCGCTGTCGAGCGCGCCGGCATCAGCCCCGACCTGGTTACCGAAGTCATCTTCGGCAACTGCCTCATGGCAGGACAGGGCCAGGCGCCAGCGCGCCAGGCCGCATTCAAGGGCGGTCTGCCCAAGAGCGCGGGCGCGGTCACGCTGTCCAAGATGTGTGGCTCGGGCATGCGCGCTGCCATGTTTGCGCACGACATGCTGCTGGCCGGCAGCCACGATGTGCTGGTAGCCGGTGGCATGGAGAGCATGACCAACGCACCGCACCTGCTGCCCAAAGGCCGCAGCGGCATCCGCATCGGCCACGACCGCGTGATGGACCACATGATGTTGGATGGCCTGGAAGACGCGTACGAGCCCGGTCGCTCCATGGGCACTTTCGGTGAAGACTGCGCCGCCAAATACAGCTTCACCCGCGAACAGCAAGACGCCTTTGCCACCGCCAGCGTGCAGCGCGCGCAAGCAGCCATTGCCAACGGCGGCTTCAAGGCCGAGATCACCCCGGTCACCGTCAAGACGCGCGCCGGCGAAGTGCAGATCGACATGGACGAAGGCCCTAACAAAATCAAGCTCGACAAAATTCCTTCGCTCAAGGCCGCATTCAAAAAGGACGGCACCATCACCGCCGCCAGCAGCAGCTCCATCAACGACGGTGCGGCCGCCATGGTGATGATGCGCGCCGGCACCGCCGACAAGCTGGGCTGCAAACCGCTGGCACGGCTGGTGGCGCATGCCAACCACGCACAGGAGCCCAACTGGTTTGCCACGGCCCCCGTAGGCGCTGTACAAAAGGTGTTGGACAAGGCCGGCTGGAAGGCTGAAGAGGTGGACCTGTGGGAAGTCAACGAAGCCTTCGCCGTGGTGCCCATGGCGCTGATGGCCGACCTGTCCATCCCGCATGACAAGGTGAACGTGAACGGCGGCGCCTGCGCGCTGGGCCACCCCATCGGTGCCTCCGGCGCCCGCATCATGGTCACGCTGATTCATGCGCTGAAGGCGCGTGGCCTGAAGCGCGGCGTGGCGACTTTGTGCATCGGCGGTGGCGAAGCGACGGCCGTGGCGCTGGAACTGCTTTGAACGTTCTGCTCATCGGTGCCTCGCGGGGCATTGGCCTGGAACTCGCCCGTCAATACCTTGACGCGGGTGATCGGGTGATTGCGACCGCGCGCGACAAGCAGGGGCTGGAGCGTTTGAACGCGCTTGGCGCCCAGACCATTCAGCTGGATGTCACCAACCCCGCCAGCATCAGCGGCCTGAGCTGGCGGCTCGATGGCGAGAAGCTCGATCTCGCCGTCTATGTGGCCGGCGTGTTTGGCACCGAGGGTGCTGCGTCACCACCCACGCAGCAGGCGTTTGACCGCATGTTGCACACCAATGTGCTGGGCGCCATGCAGGCCCTTCCGCAAGTGGCGCCGTGGGTGGAAGAAGCCGATGGCCAGTTTGCATTTCTCACCAGCGAAATGGGCCGCATCGATGCAACGCAGAGCAGCTACGGCTGGCTGTATCAGGTCAGCAAGGCGGCGCTCAACATGGCCGTGGTCGCGGCCCAGCCCGACTACCCCCGCGCCCGCTTTGCCCTCGTCCATCCCGGTTGGGTGAAAACCGACATGGGCACCACCGCCGCGCCGCTTTCGGTAGAAGAAAGTGTTGCCGGCATTCGCAATACGCTGCATGCGCTGAAGCAACAGGCGCGCCCGGCACAGGTGCCGTTTGTGCAATGGGACGGTACTTTTTTCAACACGTGGTGAAACCACAATCATTCAGAAGAGACAACCATGATCCTCACACAAGACCAGGAAATGATCCGCGACGCGGTGCGCGATTTTGCGCAGGCTGAACTCTGGCCGAATGCGGCCAAATGGGACAAGGAACACACCTTTCCGAAGGAAGTGCACAAGGGGCTTGCCGCGCTGGGCGCTTATGGCATTTGTGTGCCCGAAGAGTTGGGTGGCGCGGGGCTGGACTATGTGACGCTGGCGCTGGTGCTGGAAGAAATTGCCGCAGGCGATGGCGGCACCAGCACGGTGATCAGCGTGACCAACTGCCCGGTGAATGCCATTCTCATGCGATACGGCAACGCACAGCAAAAAAAGCAGTGGCTGGAGCCCTTGGCGCGCGGCGAATTGCTGGGCGCGTTTTGCCTGACCGAACCGCATGTGGGCAGCGATGCATCGAGCCTGCGTACCACCGCGGTGAAGGACGGTGACAGCTATGTGATCAACGGCGTCAAGCAGTTCATCACCAGTGGCAAAAATGGCGATGTGGCGATCGTGATCGCGGTGACCGACAAGGGCGCGGGCAAGAAGGGCATGAGTGCCTTTATCGTGCCCACCAAGGCACCGGGCTATGTGGTGGCGCGCCTCGAAGACAAGCTCGGCCAGCACAGCAGCGACACCGCACAGATCAACTTCGATAACTGCCGCATTCCGGCCGAGAACCTGATCGGCAAAGAGGGCGAAGGCTATGGCATTGCGCTGGGCGGGTTGGAAGGCGGGCGCATCGGCATCGGCGCGCAAAGCGTGGGCATGGCGCGCAGCGCGCTGGAGGCGGCCGTGGCCTATGCCAAGGAGCGCCAGAGTTTTGGTGCCCCCATCTTCAATCACCAGGCCGTGGGTTTCCGACTGGCCGAATGCGCCACGCAAATTGAAGCGGCGCGCCAACTCATCTGGCACGCAGCCAGCCTGCGCGATGCCGGTCGCCCCTGCTTGAAGGAAGCCGCCATGGCCAAGCTGTTCGCCAGCGAAATGGCCGAACGCGTGTGCAGCGCCGCGATTCAGACGCTGGGCGGCTACGGTTATGTGAGCGACTTTCCCGTCGAGCGCATCTACCGCGACGTGCGGGTGTGCCAGATTTACGAAGGCACCTCCGACGTGCAGAAGATCATCATCCAGCGCGCGCTGGCTTGAAGCACACGCCAATGGACCTGCGCGCCTTGCTGCACAACATCCACGTGTTCGAGCGTGGATGGCTGTCCAGCAACAACATTCTCATTACGGGTGCGTCCGGCACCGCCCTGATCGACAGCGGCTACTGCACACATGCAGATCAAACGCTGTCGCTGGTTGAGGCGGTGCTGCAAGGGCGCGTGCTGGATACGCTGATCAACACCCACTTGCACAGCGACCATTGCGGTGGCAACGCGGCGTTGCAGGCACGTTACCCGGCGCTGCAAACGCTGCTTCCGCCGGGCCACGCCGAGGCGGTGCGGGCGTGGGATGCGCACACGCTGGGCTATATCCCGACCGGGCAGAATTGCCCGCGTTTTGCGTTCAGTGCCACGCTGCAACCGGGCGCTGAAATGCGCTGGGGCGACAGCCTGTGGCAGGTGCACGCCGCGCCCGGGCACGACCCGCATTCGGTGATTTTGTTTCAGCCCGAGCGCCGGGTGCTGGTGTCAGCCGATGCGCTGTGGGAGCGCGGGTTTGGCGTGGTGTTTCCAGAGCTGGACGACATGGATGCGTTCGACGAAGTGGCGGCCACGCTGGACCTGATCGAGCGGCTGCAACCCGCGCTGGTGATTCCAGGCCACGGCGCAATGTTCAGCGATGTGGGCGATGCACTGGCGCGTGCGCGGCAACGGCTGGAAGGCTTTGTCAGCAGCCCGGCCAAACACCTGTTGCACGCGGCCAAGGTGCTGCTCAAGTACAAGTTGCTGGAGTTTCAATCCATATCGCGCACTGACTTGCTTGCCTGGATGAACGCCACCCCGTATTGCACCCGGCTGATGCAGCGCTGTTACCCGCAGTCCACTGCAGCCGAGGCCTTTGATGCGCTGCTGCAAGACCTGGTGCGCGCAGGTGCTGCCCGCGTATCCGGCGACATGGTTCACAACACATAAACCCCCACCACAAGGAGACATTGCATGCCCATTACCAAAGGATTTCGCGCCCTCGTTGACGAGGCCATGGCGCAGGTCAAAACCTATACCGTGGCCGAAGTGCAGGCCCGCATGGGCGACGCCAATGTGCAGATCGTGGACATTCGCGATGTGCGCGAGCTAAGCGAAGGCACGGTGGTCGGTTCGTACCACGCACCGCGCTGCATGCTTGAATTTTGGGTCGATCCCGCGTCGCCTTATCACAAGAAAATTTTTGCCGATGAAGGCAAGGAATTCATTCTGTTTTGCGGCGCAGGCTGGCGCAGTGCGCTTGCCACCAAGACCTTGCAAGACATGGGCATGACCAACGTGGCCCACATTGACGGCGGCTATGCCGAGTGGGTCAAGCGAGGCGCACCCACCGAAACGCTGGAGCAGCAAAAGGCCAAGCGCGCCGCCAAGGCATGAAAACGCTGGCCGCATCCGCGCCCTGTCCCTGTGGTCGCAGAAGCGGCCAGGGCAAAGCCGCCAAGCCACTGGCCTATGGTGGCTGCTGTGGTCGCTGGCTGGAGGCCGGCGCATCGCCGCCGGATGCGGAGTCGTTGATGCGCTCGCGGTACAGCGCCTTTGTGCTGGAACGAGAGACCTATTTGTTGCGAAGCTGGGCTGCGGGCCAACGCCCCGCCGGCGTCGCGTTTGAGCCGGGCGTGAAGTGGTTGGGGCTGGACGTTCGCAGCCACCAGTCCACCAGCGACACCACCGCCGAAGTGGAATTTGTGGCCCGACAAAAACCCCTGAACGGCCCCGCTGTGCGTCTACACGAGCGCAGCCGCTTTGTGCTGGAAGCGGGCAATTGGTTGTATGTGGACGGAGATCCGCATTGAAGTTTGATGCCGTGCTGTTCGACTGCGACGGCGTGCTGGTGGCAGACGACCGGGTTTATTGGCTTGACCTTGCCTGCCGCGGTGGCTATTGCGGCTGGGCTGAATCTCACAAATCTTTACTTTTTGCGGTGCAACAAAGGCGCCGCGCCCAATTTAAAATGGCGGCAGGCGCTCTCGCAAGAGTAAGCCGTTGGCAACCATAAAGTAATTTATGGACGCAAAGCCACAAGCCCCCCTCCGGTTTGGAAGGGCAGTTGGGTTGCCGGGACCGACTGGGTCCTGTTGATTTCTTTGCACTTGCCTTTGGGTTGTTTCTAAATTCAAAGGATTTTTATGTCGGTATTGAAAAAGCTTGTACTTTCGTTGCCTGCCATCTGGGCGCTGGCCGGGTGTGCCACCGTGACCACGGGAACGCATCAGGCATTTGTAGTACATGTTCGGGGTGCCGAGGCGGTGCATTGCATCTTGCAAAAAGAGGGCTTTGGCCCGGTGACGGTGGCGGCCGACGAACCCACGCTCATTCCGCGCAGTGATGACGCCTTGAACGTACGCTGCGTACATCCGGGTTTTCAGGCCGCCGTGATGGTGGTCGAGCCCCAAGTGCAAGCCCGCGCCAAGTATGAAATGCCGGTGGGCATGCTGATCGACTACCTGTCTGGCGCACGCTATGAATACCCGGAGCAAGTCACACTGACGTTAAGCCGGGTGGTGGCCTCGATGGGGCTGCGCGCGCAGGGAATTTAATCGCGGCTCCATGACTTGAGCATGGTTTGGCACGCACTGTGCGCCTGCTCAAACTCCAGCTCCTGCATCGCGTTTTCCAGTTCCACGAAGCTCGGATGGGCGGTCTGTTCCAGTGCGTCCCGCAGCTTGGCAAAGCAACCCAATGCCTCCATATCGGAGAGCCCCAGAAGCTTGTCCAGTTCGCGCATTTCCCCGATCAGTGCGGCCGTGGGCGCAACCGTCGATTGGGGGGGTGATGGTGCCTGTTCATGGCTGGTTAGCTGTGCAATGGCGGCACTGAGCAAGTCTTGTGACGAGAAGACCAGCCGTTCCAACTGGTTAAGTGCGTCGGAACACTGATCGGGCTTTTCGGCGGACTTGTAAAGCGCCTCCAGTTCGGCTGCTTTGCGCGACATATCCATCAGGCCCAATGTCGCGGCATTGCCCTTGAGGGTGTGCAAGCGCATCATGAAGGTCCTCTGGTCGGCAGACTTCAGCAGGTCGCGCAACTCATCCATGCTGGTCGCCAGAACCTTGGAGAAGTCTCTGGCCGTGCGAACGTACAGCGAGCGCATGCCCGACATACGCGACAGGGCGGTGGCCAGTTCGAGACCGGGGATTTCAATCAGTTCCGCTGCAAGGGGTGCCGGCATGGAATCCATGGCGGCGCTTTGCAGGCTGGCCTGATAGCCGGTGACGCGAATCAGCAGCGATACCAGTTTGGCCATGTCAAAAGGCTTGCCCACGTGCTCATTCATTCCCGCCTGCAAACAGGCTTCGCGGTCCGTTGCCAGTGCATTGGCGGTCATGGCCACGATGGGCAAGTTGAGCAGGCGCAAGTCCTCGCGAATAACCTGCGTGGCACCGTAGCCGTCCAGCACCGGCATTTGAATATCCATCAGCACCACGTCAAATTGCGGTGCAGCGGCGGCCACGGCTTCGACGCCCAGCCGCCCGTTGGCGGCCAGCGACACGATGGCCCCCTCGGAGCTGAGCAGCTCGTCGGCCACCTGCTGGTTGATGAGGTTGTCCTCGACCACCAGAATCCGCATGCCGGCCAATTGCCGTTGCGTTACCCGGGGACTGCTCCATTGGCGCAGCCCGGTATTTCCGGCGTTGGCGTCGGCCACTGCGTCCAGCAACATCGAAGCCGTGATGGGCTTCACCAGATAGCCACTTAACAAGGCTTGTTCTTCGGCAGAGCGGTGTGCCAAAGTTTCCCGGCCGTGGGCCGTCACCATGATGACGCTGGGGCGCACGCCATCGCATGTTTTGGCCAGTTGATGAATGCTGCGCGCGGTCTCCCAACCGTCGGATTCCGGCATCTGCCAGTCCATATAAATCACCGCATAGGGGAAGGCGCCGGGCGCTGCCGCAAGGGCGGCCTGAATCATCTGCAATGCCTGCTCGCCGCTCTGCGCCACGTCCGCACGCCACTTCCACGACTCGGCCATGCGTTTCATCAGATTGCGGGCAATTTCGTTGTCGTCCACGATCAATACGCGCAGCCCCTCCAGTTCCGCACTATTGGCAGCCGGTGCGGCCATCTCCGAGGTCAGAGGCAACGCGACAGTAAAGGCAAACGTACTGCCGACGCCCAACGTGCTGGTCAGGCGAATGTCGCCGCCCATCAAGTGCACCAGGCGGTTGCTGATGCTGAGACCGAGCCCCGTGCCACCAAAGCGCCGTGTGGTGGACGACTCGGCTTGCGAGAAGCTGCTGAAGATGTGTTTTTGATGTTCCTCGGCAATGCCGATGCCGGAGTCCTGTACTGAAAATTCGATGGTCACCGACTCTTCCGAGCGGCTCATCTGACGCATGGCGATCACGATCTGGCCGTGATTTGAAAACTTCACCGCATTGCCGCCCAGGTTGATCAGTACCTGTTGCAGGCGCATGGCATCACCGACCACTGTCTTGGGAAGTTGCGGGTCAATATCGAACAGCAGTTCGACAGGTTTCTTGCCCAGATTGGCGGAAAGAATCATGCCCAGGTGGCGCATCAGTTGATCGAGCCGGAAGGGCTGTATATCCAGCTCCAGTTTGCCCGCATCGATTTTGGAAAAATCCAGAATGTCATTGATCAACCCCAGCAGCGACTTCGCGGCGGCAGTGGCCTTTTCAGAGTAGTCCCGCTGCCGCGCCGTTTGTTCGGTGATCTGCAGCAAATTGAGCATGCCCAGAATGGCGTTCATGGGTGTGCGGATTTCGTGGCTCATGGTGGCCAGGAAGGTGGAACGCATTTCTGCCTCGGCCTCGGCCTTGTCCTTTTGGCGGCCCAACTCGAACACTTTTGCGTTGGCCGCGTTGGCCTCATCCAGCGCCATTTGAAGGGCGCGCTGCGGCAACCTGCGCAACACCAGAAAACTCACCCACGCGATCAGGTAGGACACAACGGCGGCCAGCGCACAGTGCATCCAGACGGGCCGCATGGAGCGGGAGATTGTCAAGGTGCCGACCTCGATGCCGGAGTCAAAAATCGGCGCTGAAGCACTGACGGTCAACGTTCCAATGCCGTCATCGCTCCCGGCGACTACGCCCCCGCCGGCATCGCGTATCACGCGCGACTCGGGCGTATGGTCGGGAGGCCGCTTGGCCAGCAGCGCCTCAAAGTGGGTGACTTCCAATTCCCAGTGCTCGGGGTTCTGATCGACCACTTGCGATGACAGTCGCGCATTGATTTGTGCTTCGGCCCTCAATGCTGCGTGAATGGCGCTGTATTCCACCCAGAACAGAGCTCCCGGAGGAATCAGGGCAATCACTATCGCAAAAGCCGCCGCAATAACGGTGCTCAGCGACTCGGCCCGCTGCCGCAGGGACTTATTTGAATTCATGCGTGTAGCCGTTCTTTTCCAGAACGGCGGTGCCTGCGGGTGATTGCAGGTAGGCAATAAATTGGCGCACCAAGGGCTTTGCGTCTTCATGCGCAGCAACGTAAAGGGGCTTCATCAGGGGGTAGGCCAGATTGACCCTTCCGCGTTCCAGCGGAGCGATGCCGTTCAACGCGAGCACTTCGAGCTTGCGTTTTTCGGACACGACAAGTGACAGGGATGCGGAACCCAAACTACCCGGCAGTTTTTCCAGTGCGTCGGCGGACTCCTGATCGGTTAATGCCGTGAGCAGCCCTTCCCGTGCCGCAGCGGCTTCCAGCGCCGCCTTCATGCCGGGTGTCAGGGCGGAGATGAGCTGGTTGTCTGTTTCACTGAGCGGGCGCAGGACGAGGCGCACCGGCGTGTTGTCGGACCAGCGCTTGTTTTTGCCCGCATACAGGTCTTCGAGTTGCGCCCCGGACAATTCCTTCTCGGTGCGCTTGCTGGTCGCCAGAACGACGGGCGTCTGCGCCAATCGGGTGGCCTGAATGCCCTGCGCCTTTTCGGGGTCTTTGAGCGGGCGGGCAATCAGCCCGATATCCACGGAACGCTCGGCCAAGCCCTTCAACGCGCCGGAGCTGCCCAAACTGGGCAGGACTTTGATCTGGAATTCCTTGTTCTGCTTGGCGTACGCAGCGCCCAACTGGCGGATTGATTCGAGCGCGCTACCGGTGCCTCCGACAACCACGGTTTCAGCGTGCGAAAAAGTAACGCCGAAGCAGGCGCAGAGGCCAACGATTGCTGAACTGATTTTGAAGAACGACGCAGACATGCCTTACCCCTGGTAGTCCTATTCGGACGCAAATGCCAAATCCTAACGGCAAAAGGTGTCTGGCGCGTGTTGGACGGCCAGCTTGATTTTTTGTGTGCTTTGCAGACGGAGGGCATGCGCTTTTGGGCGCCCACCCCGCATGAACGGCAGTGCGCGGCGACCAAGGGGAAAGGCCCGGCGCATGGAGATTCAAATGCCAAAGGGCTGAGTCAATGGAAACGGGCCCTTACCAGGAAACGGGAGGATCGGCCGGGCTCGCAACGAGGAACTTCAGTTCTTGCACCCGCTTTTCAACCAGCATGGATTTGTAGTTGCCAAACAATACGGCGCCGTAGGAGCGGGTCTCTTTGTTGGCCTCCAGCATGAATGCCAGGCT
>Ga0228698_1000901_pt1 | contig 17074 bp, 19 predicted proteins | sample McNCre117_Aug_MG_FD_178015 | JGI IMG/M metagenome (GOLD analysis project Ga0228698, IMG submission 178015) | Freshwater microbial communities from McNutts Creek, Athens, Georgia, United States - 1-17_Aug_MG | ecosystem: Environmental > Aquatic > Freshwater > Creek | place: USA: Georgia...
GCTGCCAGCATGGCTGCCAAGATAATGGTAGCTGGCCTTAGGGCGGGCGGGCAAATAACCTCTGCTGGCTTAAACTTGGTAGGACCATCAATCATGACGCGGTGCGGATCGAGTAAGCGCACTTTTGCATTAAGCTTATTTAGCTCGGTAAAGTACAGTGCGCGGTCTTCGTATGACCAGTCATGGATGAGGGTTTCGCCACGAGCAAGGGCTGCGATTGGCGCAAAGAACGGCAGGTTATCCATATTAATGCCAGGATAAGGGAGGGCATGAATTTTATCCTCAAGCGCGGTGAGTTCACCGTGGTGATGGGTCGTGATATCGACAAGTCGTGTATGACCGTTTTTTGCCAGGTAAACATCACTAAGTGTGAATGTAAGCCCCATCTTTTGGAGCTTGAGTAGCTCAAGTTCTAAGAAGTCGATAGGGCAACGGCGCAAAACAATACTCGAATTAGTCAGGGCTGCAACAGTGATAAATAGCATCGCTTCGAGTGGGTCCTCTGCGGGCGTATACTTGACGCGCTTATCAACTGAGCTCACACCGTGAACAGTAAGAGTGCTCGTGCCAATACCTTCGATTTTGACGCCAAGCTTCTGTAGGAATAGGCACACGTCCTGCACCATATAGTTTGACGAAGCAAATCGAATAACCGTCTTACCTTCGGTCATCGCAGCAGCAAGGAGTACGTTTTCTGTTGCGGTGTCGCCCATTTCGTACATTGTGACAGAGCCGGGCTGCTGTTTTTTGACGGTAACGCGATATTCGCCGGTTACCGTTTCGATAGTGAGTCCAAACTGTTCGAGCGCAAATTGGTGGGCTGCAATCGTACGCTTGCCTAGGTGGCAACCGCCGGCATATGGTAAAGAAAACTCCTTGTAGTAGTGCATGAGTGCACCCATAAACATAATGATGCTGCGAGTTTTCTTGGCAGATTCTACGTTAATGTTCTCGAGCTTTAAGTGTGCGGGTGGTTTGATTTCTAAATCAGAACCCTTAACCCATTTCACTTGCACGCCAATGCTTTCGAGGACTTCTATAAGGCGCGATACTTCTTCAATACGTGGCACTTGCTCGAGATATGTTGTGCCTTTGTTAAGAAGTGCTGCCGCCAATAGGGCGACGCTGGCATTCTTCGAGGTCTTCATGGTGATTTCGCCATGCAGTTCTTTGCCGCCAATAATTTCGAAGCCAAGTGATCGAGGATTGATAGTAACAATATCGCGTCCAAGTGCTGCGCTGACGCGGGAGATTGTTTCGAGGCTTAGGTTTTGATTGCCTTGTTCGATGCGGTTGATGGCGGATTGGCTTGTGCCAAGTCGTTTTGCGAACTCTGCCTGGGTAAGGCCGCGTTCTTGTCGGATTTGAGAAATTAAATGACCAATTTTCTGATTATTTGTACTCATAATACATAAAAATATATCGAGTATGATAATAAATGTCAATGTTTGGGTGATACGCTATACTAGTAAGTATTATGATTCATGACCAAGAACTACAGCGACTCGTCGAGGCAGAAGAGCAGCGTCAGCGTGACGGGCTGGAGCTTATTCCGTCAGAAAATTACGTTAGCAAAGACGTACTTGAAGCGTTAGGTAGTGTTTTTACGAACAAATATTCAGAGGGTTATCCGGGTAGGCGTTACTACGGTGGCCAACAAAATACCGACCAAGTAGAAATTATCGCCATAGAGGCCGCCAAGCAACTCTTTGGTGCCGACCACGCGAACGTGCAGCCACACTCGGGTGCGCAGGCAAACGAATCGGTATACCACTCATGGCTTAATTTTGGCGATACGGTACTCGCGATGGACTTGAGCCACGGTGGCCACCTAACACATGGTCATCCAGTTACGATGCTGGCAAAGCAGTATAATTTTATTCGCTACAAGCTAAAAGATGTCGAAACGGGTGAGATTGATTTTGATAATTTGCGTGAACTTGCCTTAAAACATCGTCCTAAAATTATTCTAGCCGGCTACTCTTCATTCCCGCGCGATTTAGACTACGCAAAGTTTGCCGAAATCGGTAACGAAGTAGGCGCAGTATTAATGGCGGATATTGCGCATATTGCTGGCTTAATTGCTGGTGGTGCGCTCAAGAATCCATTTGATAGCGGCTTTCATGTTATGAGTAGCACAACGCACAAAACGCTACGCGGCCCACGATCTGGCCTTATTTTAAGCAAAGGCATTGCCAGTAATCCGCTTGTTGCGCTCGATAAAACAATCGAAAATCTACCGACACTTATTGATCGTACCGTTTTCCCCGGTGTTCAGGGTGGCCCACATATGAACACGATTCTAGCCAAAGCTGTGGCATTCCGCGAAGCACAACAGCCAGATTTTTCGGTCTATGCCCATCAAATTATCGCCAATGCCAAAAAGTTAGCCGATGAGCTTATGGGGCGGGGTATTAAATTAGTAACTAACGGTACCGATAACCACCTGCTTTTAATAGATGTCTACTCGTCGTATAAAATTGATGGTGATATTGCCGAAAAGGCACTCGATGCCGCCGGTCTCACGGTTAATAAGAACGTTATTCCAGACGATGAGCTTCCGCCGTTTCGTCCAAGCGGCATACGGCTTGGCACGCCCGCAATAACCACTCGTGGATTCAAAGAAGATCACATGGTAATACTTGCCGGTTGGATTGAGGCCGCACTCAAAAATAATCAAGATGCGGCTCTGCTCGCCCGCATTAAGCAAGAAGTCGCTGAACTAGCGCGACAATTTCCGCTACCAAACGAACGCTAAGCTAAATCGTGCTGCTTTTTATTGTAGCGACGAATTTTTGCAATGGCGCCATTTGTAACGCACATTTCGAGCCATTTGTCTGATGGATGTGCTCGTGAGCTGGTAACAATTTCTACAATTTGCTCACTTGCAAGAGGCGTCTTAAGCGCCATAAACTTGCCGTTAATCTTACCGCCACTGGCGTGTTCGCCAATTTGCGAGTGCACTGCAAATGCGTAATCTAAAATCGTTGCACCGGCAGGCAGATCGATAACATCACCCTTTGGCGTGAACACGAAGATGCGGTCCTGAAAAAAATCCGTGCGAAGTCGTTTTAGATAGTCGCTGGATGTTAAATCCGCACTTTGTAGTTCGCGCAATTGCTCAATCCATGCAAAACTCTCTTTGTCGGCACCTTTTTGCAGGTGGGAGTTTTTATAGCTATGATGGCTCGCCACACCAAACTCATTAAATTCATGCATCTCTGGCGTGCGTAGCTGAATTTCGACAATCGGGCCATCACCACTAAACACGGCAGTATGGAGACTTTGGTAGCCGTTTGGTTTGGGTACGGCAATGTAGTCTTTAATACGGCCAGGGACAGGACGCCAGTGGCTATGAATAGCACCAAGTGATTGATAGCAATCTGATACGGAATTTACGATTGCACGCAGCGCGACGAGGTCGTAAATTTCGTCAGTATTCCATCGCTTACGCAATAATTTTTTATAGAGGCTATAACTACTTTTAATGCGTTTGTCGATTTTTGGCGTATAACCAAGTGTGCTATTTAAATCGATACTTAAGCCACGGTACATTTTTGTAATCGTCGTGTCAGCATCACTAATCAGTCCATCCATGAGCTTTTTTGTGCGCTTATATTCTTCGGGGTAAGCGTAGGGGAACGCAAGATCGTTTATCGTACTGACGAGCTTACCCATACCAAGCCGTGACGCAAGTGGTGCGTGGATCATGATACTTTCGAGCGCAATTCGTTGTTGCTTTTCTGCAGGCAAGAACTCGAGCGTCTCGAGATTATGCCAACGATCGCCAAGCTTTAATATCACTACGCGAACATCTTGCGCTACCGACACAAAAAACTTACGCAAACTTTCTACGTGGCGTTCATTCCCGCGGTACTTCACCTTACCCAGCTTGCTAACACCCTCTACGAGGTGGGCAATTTCTTTGCCAAATAATTTCTCAATTTCTTTGGCAGTTACAGGTGTATCTTCTATGGTGTCGTGCAGCAGGGCAGCACAAACCAGTGGCGTGTCCATGCCAAGTTCAAGCATATGATCCGCAACGTGCACACAGTGTTCTTCAAAATATGGCTTACCGTTGGCGCGTTTTTGTCCTTGATGTGCTTCTTGCCCAAAATCGTAAGCTTGCCCAATAAGCTCAATGTCTGCCGAGCTAATGGTAGGAAGTTTTTCCTGCACTCGGTTAATGAGGCTTGTTTTATCGTTGTTATGGGCAATCATGCTGCAAAAATTTCTGGTTCTGGCTCGAGTGTAACGCCAAATTGCGTCAGCACCGTCGTCTGTACCTTATCAATCATATTCTTCAAATCAGCAAATGACCGAGCGTTTTCGTTAACGAGCACGAGTGCCTGTTTATCGTATACTGCGATACCTCGCTCTTTGTGGCCCTTAAGTCCCACAGCCTCAATAAGCCAGCCAGCCGCTAATTTTTCAGACCCGTTGGCCTGCGGATAATGGGGTAAGGTGGGGAAAGCTTGTGTCAGCGCTAATGCCTTTTCTTTTGTGACGATTGGATTTTTGAAAAAAGATCCAGTATTGCTTATGAGCCTTGGGTCGGGCAACTTAACTGTCCTAATCGCAATCACTGCCTGCATGACCTGCTCGGGGGTTGGGTATATAATTTCGCGCCTTGCGAGCTCGGCTTGTAGCGCGGGGTATTTTGGTGCATGGTACGTAGTGTCGGCTTTTTTAAGCTGTAATGTAACTGAAGAAATAATATAACGTCCATACAGCTCTGACTTAAGGATGCTATTACGATAGCTAAATGTGCAATCAGCATTTGTTAGCTCAACAAATCGCTTTGTTTGTGTATCGAACGCCTGCACCGACACGAGCACGCCGCTAATATCTTGCCCGTATGCACCGACATTATTAATGGGCGTTGCACCGCTCGTGCCTGGTATTAATGCCATAGCCTCTATACCAACAAGCCCATTCTGTACCGTTTGTATGACGACATCGTGCCAATTCGTACCAGCCCCAACGCGCACAATGCCGGTCTGACTATCTATTAATAACCCGCCAATTTTATTAATAAGTACAAGCCCATCAAAGCCATTATCGCCAAAAATGATGTTTGACCCTTGCCCAATAACAAGCAGCGTAAGGCCGTTTGCTGCTGCATAAGCAACTGCGTCAATAATATCTTGCTCGCTATAGGCTTCGGCGATTACTTTCGCCGGTCCGCCAAGATGCATTGTCGTATAGTTTGCGAGTCTGGTTTCGTTCAAAAAATTCATAATAGTTATCTTAGTATACGCTGTTTTGGCTTGCGATGACTAGCCAAGCCACGTATTATAGATGGGTAATTTGGAGGACTGATAACAACATGAACACGACTCCATTCGAAGCTTTTGGAAGTAAGCTAAAGCAGATACGCGAACAGGCAAGAGAATCAATTGCCGAGGTTTCTGGCGCAGTCGAAGTAGATACGCAAGTACTTGTTGCTATTGAAGCTGGCAAAGATCAGCCGAGTGAAGACATTGTGCTGCTATTAATTAGTCATTTTGCACTCAAAGAAGACGAAGCTCTGACGATGTGGGAGCTTGCTGGCTACGATCAAGAAAAAACTGGCCTGACGAGTATTGTATCCGGGGATGGCTCTATACAAACAGCATACGTCAATCCAAGCGACGCCCGTATTTTATACACCGATATGGTGCACGTTAATGCCAATAAATACGGTGTTGTGATTAATTTTTTGCAAGGCCTTGGCGCAAATAATCAACCAATGGCAGTATCGCGCATTGGTATGAGCCATGATCACGCCCGCAGCTTACTGGATGTTTTGCAGCAGACGCTTAAGCTATCGGCCGAACAAGACAAAAAGCTCGAAGCCGAACCAGAAGCTTAAGACTTAATTTTATCTATCAGTTGGTTCGTAGATGTATCGTGCCCCGTGGTTGGTTCGGGACTATTAAGGTCTTCGAAAATGGTCTTCGCAAGTACCTTGCCAAGTTCAACACCCCACTGATCAAAGCTGTTAATATTCCAAATAGCACCCTGGACGAATATTTTATGCTCGTATAAAGCAATTAATTGGCCAAGTACGTTTGGGGTGAGCCGGGGTGCAATAATGGTATTGCTTGGGCGATTGCCTTCGAATACGCGGTGCGGGACGATTGCTTCTGGCGTTCCTTCTGCACGAACCGCATCGGCGGACTTGCCAAACGCCAAAGCCTCGCCCTGAGCGATACAATTAGCCATCAGTTTTGTGTGATGGGTCGATAGCTCAGGGTATAACCCTTCTTTAAAGCCAATAAAATCACAAGGGATGAGTAATGTTCCTTGATGAAGTAGTTGGTAAAAAGCATGCTGGCCATTCGTACCCGGCTCGCCCCACACGACAGGCCCCGTTTGATAGGTGACAGGTTTGCCATCGAGCTCTATAGATTTGCCATTGCTTTCCATATTGCCTTGCTGAAAATAGGCTGCAAAACGGTTGAGATACTGGCTGTATGGCAAGATTGCTTCTGTTTGTGATCCCCAAAAATTACCATACCAAATTCCGATAAGTGCGAGCAGGACAGGTGCATTTTGTTCGAGTGGCGTTTCGGCAAAGTGGCGATCCATTTTATAAAAGCCGTCAAGCATGTCATCAAAAAGCTCAGGCCCAATCGCAATCATTAAAGATAATCCAATAGCGCTTGTTAAGGAGTAGCGACCACCTACCCAGTCCCAAAACCCGAACACATTATTTGGATGAATGCCAAATTTGCCCGTTTCGTCAAGATTGGTCGATACAGCCACGAAATGATATCCAACCGCATCAGCGCCTAGGGCATCAACAAGCCATTGCTTTGCAGCCATAGCATTTGTCATGGTTTCATCAGTGGTAAATGTTTTTGAACTTACAATAAACAGTGTTTCGGCGGGATCTATATCTTGAACTGATTCATGAAATGCCGATCCATCAACATTGCTCAAAAAACGAATCGTAAGATCTCGCTGGCTGTAATGTTTGAGTGCTTCATATGCCATCTGTGGGCCTAAGTCGGATCCACCAATACCGATGTTAACGATATTTTTAATTGGCGCGCCCGTAGCACCCAGCCAGGCGCCAGAACGTATTGCATCGGCGCAGCTACCCATTCGTTGCAGTACATCACGGATACCGAGCATCACATTGGTATCATCTACAAATATAGGCTCATCGCCCTGGTAGCGTAGTGCGGTGTGTAGCACAGCGCGATTTTCGGTGATATTTATCTTATCGCCCCGAAACATCGCATCGCGTTTTTGCTCTACGCCAGCTTGTCTCGCTAGGTCGACGAGCAGGGCAAGCGTTTCTGTATCGAGGCGGTTTTTCGAATAGTCTATGAATAAGTCACTGGCATAAAGGCTCATGTTTTGAGCGCGCTCAGTATCGTTTGCGAATAATTCTTTTATTGTTGTTGCTTTTGCAGAGGCCTTGCGCTGTTCTAACTCTTCCCATGCTGGCAGGATATTTGAAATCATAACACTAGTATAGCCATAAGCGTTTCATAAGAAAATAACCCAAGTATTTTTAGCTATTATTTTATATAGCAGCTTACGGCGCTATCTCTAATTTTAGCCGCCCCCAAGGCTTACACTACCATCTTTACCTACGCTGCATTGAGTTAAGTTTACGGTAGAGCCAGCTGGCGCATTGATCGTAAAACTAGCCAATACTTTTGCTTATTTATCTACTTCGGACAGCTAAAGGTTACTGTAGCATTTGGAACGATGCTCGCATCAAGCGCAAATGCTACCAGTGCGAATAGATTACTAATTGATAGAACGCATTATATAAAAGCATAAGAATTATTTGACCCATACCTGGGGTGGGGGTATAGTAAGGGTATAAGGAGCCCCTATGTCTCATAATCACACTGCTCACGCAAATCGAGCTAAGACAAGTATTAACTTCAAAAAGGCGCAGAGCCATCTTGCACGTATTCAGAAAATGCTCGAAGAAGATGCGTATTGCGTTGATATCATGCAGCAAAACCTCGCAGTAATTGGGCTTTTAAAATCTGCCCATCAAATGCTCATGGAAGACCACTTGCATGCGTGCTTCGAGCAAGCCATCCAGTCTGACGACACGGCTAAAAAGGCTCAGATGACAGAAGAAATACTAACCGTCACAAAACTACTTAACAAATAAGGTGGATATATGCGCGAACTAGAAATTCCAATCAAAGGCATGCACTGTAAAGCCTGCACTATAGTGACCGCCGATGAACTAGAAAAACTGCCCGGTGTTGCCGCGGCAAAGGTCAGCCTAAAGACCAATACGGCAGTCTTAGCGTACACGCGCAGGCCAACCGATAAAGAGATAGAATATGCAGTCAAGGCTGCTGGCTATAGTATTGGCGATGATAAAAAAGCGCTTTTTAGCAACGACAAAACTACCTACGAACAGTTTTTTATTAATCTCGCAGCTTTGCTATTAATAGTATTTTTATTAAAGGGAATAGGTGTAACTGGCCTCAATCTCAATAGCTTGAGTAGTAGCGCCGCACTTATGGCGCTAGCGGTAGGCGTAACTGCTGGGTTTTCTACCTGCATGGCAATGATAGGTGGTTTAGTCCTTGGGTTGTCTGCGCGCTATGCCGAACGGCATCCAATGGCAACGCTTGGCCAGAAGTTTCGCCCGCACATCTTCTTTAATCTGGGCAGAATTATAGCGTTCTTTACGCTCGGTGGGTTACTTGGTTTGTTTGGGTCGGTATTTCGGCTTAATAGTTCGGTCACGGGCGCGCTAACAATTATTGTTGGTTTTGTAATGGTTATTTTAGGGCTGCAATTAACCGAGCTTTTTCCAAAACTAAGCAGTAAGGGCGTTTCTTTGCCGGCTGGAATCTCGAAAAAACTAGGCATTAAGCAGCATAGCGAAAAAGAGTACAGTCATAAAAATGCGCTACTGCTGGGTGCGGTATCATTCTTTTTGCCGTGTGGTTTTACGCAGGCTATGCAGCTTGTAGCCGTTAGTAGCGGTAGTTTTGTGACGGGAGCAACTGTTATGGGATTATTTGCAATTGGTACAACGCCAGGCCTATTGGGAATCGGTGCACTCGCGTCGGCCGTTAAGGGCTCTTTTGCAAAATCATTCTTCCGTTTTTTCGGTGTCGCGGTAGTAATGCTGGCGTTTTACAATATAGCAAACGGCCTCAACCTAATGGGCTATCATGTCTCCATCCAGAACCAGCCAGGAACGAGCAGTGTTACAAATCAGCAAACAGTGGGTGCGGTAACAGAAACAAAAAATGGGCAAGTGCTCGCCACAACATTTACTGTTTCAGGCGACATAAACCCAAGCATCTTTAATGTTGAAGTCGGAAAACCATATATTTTGGAAGTTGATGCCAAGGAAAACGGGCAAGGGTGCATGAGTACGATTATGATTCCTGGCATATACAAAAATCCGCTACTTATTAAAAAGGGTAAAATGCAGCTGCCGTTTACCATAGATAAACCAGGCACCTATCAAATTACATGCGCTATGGGGATTCCGAGAGGCACGATTAATGCAATTAAAGTAGGCGCATAACATGGCAAACACCAAGCTTGTCATAGATGGGATGCACTGCAGTTCATGCGCGGTGGTTATCCAAAAAGAGCTAAGCAAGGTCAGCGGCGTTAGCGAAGCCTCTGTCAATTACGCAAACGAAAAGGCAACCGTTGCTCATGGCGAGCACACGAGCCCCGAGCAACTCATAGCAGCCGTTAAAAAAGCGGGCTATTCGGCCGCCGTGCTTGACCAAAATAACCCACACGATCATATGCATCATGGTGCTTCTGGCGGTGAGTATAAACGTCTGTTTTTGATAAGCTTTGTACTTACATTGCCGTTGGCGTACTTTATGGCACTCGATTTTTTGCACTGGTTGCCTGGCGCATTTATCATGCCGTATGTGGGCATTATTTCGCTTCTTCTTACATCGGTCATACAGTTTTATGTTGGCCTTGGTTTTTATAAAGGCATGTGGTCCGGGCTGAGAATACGGAGCTTTAATATGGACAGCCTTGTTGCTATCGGTACATCAGCCGCTTATTTTTATAGCCTCGTTTTTTATGCAAAGTACGCCATACAAAACAGTAGCGTCATAGGTATTGGCGCCGAAAAAATTCCAGAACTTTATTTCGAAACAGCCGCCTTTTTAATTACATTCGTACTGCTTGGTAAATGGCTCGAAGCTCACGCTAAAAATAAATCAAACGAAGCCATCCATAAACTTATGAGTTTGCAGGCGAAGTCTGCGCATGTTGTTCGTGGTAGCGAAATTACAGAAACTCCCATTGAACAAATTAAACATGGCGATATTTTGTTAGTTCGGCCCGGCGAAACCGTTCCGCTTGATGGTGTAATTACAAAAGGCGAATCAAGCATTGATGAATCAATGCTCACGGGCGAAAGCCTGCCCACCGCAAAGCGTGTAGGCGATGCAGTGATCGGCGCCACCATCAATCAGACGGGGAGCTTCGAATGCAAAGTAACTCGTATTGGCCAAGAAACAATGCTCGCCCAAATTATAAAAATGGTAGATGATGCCCAGAGTTCCCGTGCACCCATCCAAGATTTAGCAGACCGAATATCAAGCTGGTTTGTGCCGGCCGTTATTGGTATTGCGCTACTCACATTTTTTGCCTGGTTCTTTATATTTGGCGCTAGCTTTACGTTTGCGCTTATGGCATTTACATCAGTCCTCGTGATTGCTTGCCCGTGCGCACTTGGGCTCGCCACGCCAACCGCAATTATGGTTGGTACGGGCAAGGCGGCAGAACGTGGCGTCCTTATAAAAGGTGGTGAACCGCTTGAGGCAACTAAGAAAATCGATACTATTATTTTTGATAAAACAGGCACACTTACGCAAGGTAAGCCAGTGGTAACGGACATTCTGAGCTTTGGGAAAACCAGCAAAGATACTGTTCTAAAAATTGCCGCATCACTCGAGCGCAATAGTGAGCATCCGCTTGCCGCTACAATCACGACAGAGGCTCAAAAAAATGGCTTTAAGCTTTATGAGCAAACAGGATTTCAGTCAGTTTCGGGCAGGGGTGTCACAGCAGTTATTGAAGATGTACCGTATTATTTTGGCAACAAACAGTTTGCGCGGGAGTACGCGAGCTCGTCGGTTGGTGCTGGCGTAAGCGAGCAAATCAACGCATTAGAATCACAGGGCAAAACAGTCATGCTTCTTGCGGCGGATAAAACGCTCATAGGTGCCGTTGCTGTTGCTGACGTTATTAAGCCGGGGTCTAAAAAGGTCATCACAGCGCTTACAAAAATGGGCCTGACGGTATATATGATTACGGGTGATAATGCACGTACCGCCCAAGCAGTGGCTAATCAGCTTGGTATTAAACACGTTTTATCAGAAGTTTTACCACAAGACAAAGCAGCAAAAGTAAAAGAGCTACAACGGGCTGGCGGCATTGTTGCCATGGTTGGCGATGGCATTAATGATGCACCGGCTCTTGCGCAGGCGAACCTTGGTATCGCAATGGGCGGTGGCACTGATATCGCAATCGAAACAGGCGGCATTGTGCTCATGCGCAATGATTTACATGACGTACTAACTGCTATTCAATTATCTCGCGAAACGCTTGGTAAGATAAAGCAGAATCTCTTTTTTGCACTCATTTACAACGTGGTCGGTATACCAATTGCAGCACGCGTTTTTGCGAGTGCCGGCGTAGTACTTAAGCCGGAGCTTGCAGGCCTTGCTATGGCGCTCAGCTCGGTATCGGTGGTCACTAATTCGCTGACGCTCCGGTATTTTAGGCCCGGCAAACGTAATTGGATTTCTGTGATTACGCCAATTATAATGGCGCTCATTTTCGGCGCGCTATTCTTTGGATTCGCAAGGGTTTAGGGTCTTAAAGCAGCGTCTTGCTCGAGCGATTCTAGCTCTATGTCGATATCTGCAATGCGTTCTTGTAATAGTTTGCGAGCATCCTTAAGGCCCATGTTATAAATCTCTGGCCCTAAGTTTTGAGTAACGATATCAATAATATCTTGAGCAGCAATCATGCCAACTTCTTCGCCATCGATTTCTTCGATGCGCGTAATAACCTCATCAATACACTTTCTTTCGAGCTCTTTAGATATGGTATCGAATTTTCTTTTCATGAATTCAATAGTAACAGATAAAAAATCCTCAAGCTAATGAGCATCTACTAAGATAGCTCTATAGACCAAATAACTTTGCGTTGCAGTTCATCGCTCCGGGGGAACATGTCGATAAGGCATATTATTTACTAAATAGCGTCCACTCGCCTCGGCAGGGCTATCATCATGTAGCGTTGTATGGGGAACATACCCTTTATTCTGAAACTGCTCATCATTAAATGTAGCGCCATTAGATTTTAGGCATTCAAATACAAGTTGATGTAAATTCATGATGTCGCTGGACATCCCCATTGTCATCACGTGAATTTCGGCATTGCCGCCCCAATGAGCTTCTTTGTTTGCGATGAGTTCAAAAGCTTTTATACTTGTAAGGAGTGGCAGTAGCCGATCGCGTAGTGATTCCGGGCTTATGTCTATCGCAAATGTATCGGCAATAGTTATGTGTGGTGGCCAATTTTTGCAAGAGAACTGAGTGCCGGTCGCGGTAGGCTCGAGGAAATTTACCAGACACCATTTTTGAGTGAACGTTTGCATATCAGTATTGTATCAAACAGGTTTCGAGGTGTGTTTTTGTAAATAAAAATACCCCAGGCAAGCTGGGGTATTTTTATTGGTACACCCGGAGGGACTCGAACCCCCGACTTTCGCGTCCGAAGCGCGACGCTCTAATCCGCTGAGCTACGGGTGCATACCAGCTAAAAGATTATATCAGATTTACGACGATTGTTTGCGGCTATGGGTCCTTATTCTGTGGCAGTTGGCACAAACAATCTCACATTTTGCTATCTCATTTTTGGTTCTGAGCCAGCTACCGCTGTTTATAGACTTGCTTACCAGGATGGTTTTATTCTCGAGATGGTCGAAATCCATCACATAATATGGATAAGAATTTTTGCAGTCGGCGCACGGTGTTTTTTCTTTGAGATCATACACCCACTTGCGTAGCTCATTTCGCTTGCGGTAGGCTTTTTCTATGTAAGATTGCTTATTTGCGTAATAGTGTCGTCGAATTGCTTCCCGTTGTTTTTCTATATCTTTCCAGGGCATATAGGGATTATAGCAAACAGTAGAGTTTCGAAGCCTAAACTGACACAAACGAGCGCATCGATATGCTGCCTAAATCAATCTCTTCGTTAAAGAATTCAATTTGTTCTTTGTCGTCGAGCAAGGCCATGGCGGCGAGCATCGGCCGGTAGTGATCGTCTGTTGGGATGGCAAAGCTCGCAGCGCTACTAATTTTACCGGGCCTTGTCAGTAGGTCCATGCGCTTGTCTGCGATGGCTTTTGCCGATAATGCATCAAACTCGAGCGCCCAATCGAGTGGCTTGTTGCTGCTAAAGTTCACGGCTCGTAAGTTATGCACAATATTACCACTTCCAATAAATAGCACGCCCTTGTCACGGAGCTTTTTGAGTTCCGCGAACATTTCAGTCACCTGTTCGAGTGATTGTTTTACATCGAGGCTAATTTGCAAAATTGGCACAGAAGGGTGGGGTGCAAGATGTTTTAAGACAGACCATGTGCCGTGATCGAGCCCCCAGCTACTATCGAGCACCGCCTCATAGCGTAAGAGCTCTTTTTGTAGTAGCGCAGCAATTGCTGGGTCGCCATTGGCATCGTAGGTTGTTTGGTATAGCTCAGGAGGGAACCCATACATATCATAAATAATGGGTTGTTTTGGCGCGTCAGTAATATGCGTTCCATTTGTCAGCCAATGTGCGCTTATAACAACAATCGCCTGATAATTGCGTATCGCTTCGCCGTGCAATCGCCACTGGTGGGTGATGGGATTATCTAAAATTGCATTCATCGGGTTGCCGTGCCCAACAAAAAGCACCGGCATTCGTTCGCTGGGCAATAGGGTAGATTCGAGTTTCTTAACGGCGTCCATACAGTAACTATACTTTATATAGCCACTATTGTAAAACTATTTGTAATTGGCGTTGACGTGATCTTTGTTGATGCCGTTCACGATGTTCGTATAGCCTCGTGCCTTAAGGATATTTGCAGATACGGCTGAGCGACTACCTGAACGGCAGTACAAGATAATCTCGGTATCTTTAGCAATGCCATCAAGCTTTTTAGTGCCAGCCATCAAATCGGCAGGGGGAATGTTAAGAGCGCCTTTTACGTGTCCGGTTGCAAACTCATACGGTTCGCGTACATCAATAATAACTCGGTTCATAAATACTCCTTATAGTTCTTGATAATACAGGCTTACTGTTATTTTAATGTAAATTATTTACATTAGCAAGAATATTCGTTATACTACAGACATATGCAAGTAATTGCCGCCAGACAACGTCAGACCAAATACTGCCAAGCCATAGAGCTAACATTGCAGCAGCTTGGTCATGCCACTAATGCAGAGCTTCTATCCGCGTTAAAGGCTGATTTTCCCGACGTGAGTGCCACGACTATACACCGTGCAACGGCTCGCTTGGCACTAAGGGGCATTATTGGCGTCGCACCAGCCGACACAGACGGTGCAATGCGTTACGATGCAAATACGGCGCCACACGATCATTTTTTATGTACTGGCTGCGGCTTGCTTCGCGATACAAACGTTAAAGATAAACTTGTTCCAATTCTAGAAGCATCAATAGATGGCTGCACCATCTCTGGTCAATTAACAATTAGCGGTACCTGCAAACGGTGTGCTGCCTAAAAAGGAGGTTTTATGAAGATAACAATATATAGCACCAACACATGTCCATACTGCGTTATGCTAAAAAGTTGGCTGAATGGTAAGGGCGTTACATACACCAATTACATGGTTGATGATAATCCTATTGCTGCCCAAAACATGGTTTTATTAAGCGGCCAAATGGGCGTGCCATTTAGCACCATTGAGTATGATGATGGGCGTATAGAAAAAATCCTCGGCTTTGACCGAGGACGTTTCGAGCTTGCCCTAAAAGCGGGCAATGCGGCTTAGACCTTTGGTTTTTTTGGTTTCTTAACTTCTTTGCGGCCCTTATCTTTCGACATACAGGTATCCTTTCGGGATATTGTTTACGCTTTTATTATATTCTTTGATTTTTAAAAAATCTAATGCTGTTTTTGTGTACCTTACATCTGATGGCCTTTATTTTTTGGCCATATCAATATCGTCTTTTCTGATAGTGACGATTTTTATTACGAGAGCATCGGGCAGGGGCTTTGCGGGCGTAAATTGAATCGTACCCTTTGATGTTTTGTAGGCTGCAAGCTCTGCCCCTAATGCCTCTATGGGATGTGCACCGGGGAAGATGCTCAAATGATCTTTGAACGCGCAGTAACCCACTAGGTATTTGCCTTTGTATTTAAACGCAGGCATGCCATAGCTTATAGCTTCGGTAACGTCTAGAATGTGTTTTAGCACAATAGTGCGGATGCGCTGCAGTTCAGCACGCTCCGGCCCAGGCAATCCTGCAAGATATTCATCGATAACCGACATGCTTATATAGTATCAAGTAACGCTTGTAATTTATGTGCCGTATTATAGTTTCTGACGGTTATTTTTTTATAAAGAGGGCTAGACGCCAGCTTGCCGGTAGTGGTGCGCCCAAAAAATTCTCTAGACATAGATTGATACACCACTCTCTCGCCCGGTTCGGCAGCTTCTATCTCTGGCTTAAGCTTGCCGATGGCATGCATTGTTTCTGGCATGTCATAAGGTGGTAGTAAAACAAGCAGATTATGCTTCCATGTATCATCGGCGCCCCACCAGACAGGCGCATTTTTAAGAATTGCCGCCCAATCAGTTTTTTCTAAAACAACAACGTCAATATCAAGCCCTAAGTCCGCAAAGATAGCAGCGTGTATGGTATCTGCTAGCTTGTCGGTGTCGCTTACGTCAGAATTAAAGACAACATTGCCACTTTGTATGTAGGTGGCAACATTTGTAAAGCCAGACCTTGTCATTAACAGCCTTAAATCGGCCATTTTTATCTTGGCTTTGCCGCCCACATTAATACCGCGCAAGAGGCCAAGATACGTCATGGCTTATTTAGCTGTTTTCTAAATCAGCAATGATTATTTTTTTCATTTGTAACATAGCCTGGGTGGCCCGGCCAGCTTTTGCTGGGTCTGGATTGCCTATGAGTTCACCAAGCTGGCGGGGTACAACCTGCCACGATACGCCGTACTTATCCTTTAGCCAACCACAGTTGCCCTCTTCGCCACCATCGGCCGTAAGTGCATCCCAATAATAGTCAACCTCGGTCTGATCCGCACAATCAATAACAAACGATATCGCCTCTGTAAATTTGAACAATGGGCCGGCACTCATAAGCGTAAATGCTTGCCCAAAAAGCTCAATATTTACAATTTCTACCGCACCCGATGGAGTATCTCCCATCACTGATGTATTGAGAATTTTAGCGTCTTTAAAAATAGATGCGTAATACTCTGCCACTTTACGGGCGTCTTTTTCGAACCATAAAAAAGGAGTTATTTTAGACATAGCTATTTATGCAGAAAGCACGTGTAATATAGCTGCTGCAATCATTAAGCAGCCAAAAGATGCACCCGCCATAACAAGTGTCTTTTTAACGACCCATTCGGCGGCGGTATTGCCAAAAAGAACGGCCGAAATTTGTGTAGGGACAAAAAAGCCAATCCAAACTAACTCGGCTAAAACATAGGGTGATGTAAGCGGCAACATTACAATAAGTTTTGCGAGTACAGATGTTGTCACGACGGTACCGGCAAATTGTATCGCCAGCATGGGCATCATTTCTTTTTGGGCTGCTGCTTGATCTTTTTTGCTAAGCTTATCGAATCCATGAATCTGACCCCACAATTTGCCAAAGAGTGGCATATACCAAATAGCACCAAATACAAACTGCGCCACCGCAGCGACTAAGATCGCCAAATAACTAACGTTCATATACCCTCCGTTGCATTATTATGATTGTATTGTAGCAGGCAAGGCACTACTTTATAAACTGCCTCAATAAGACGACCGCGACCACAGAAACAGTAGCCGTAAGG